>Ga0075365_10000716_pt1 | contig 13406 bp, 7 predicted proteins | sample EndMetdeltDD1765_FD_71387 | JGI IMG/M metagenome (GOLD analysis project Ga0075365, IMG submission 71387) | Populus endosphere microbial communities from Tennessee, USA - Endosphere MetaG P. deltoides DD176-5 | ecosystem: Host-associated > Plants > Roots > Endosphere | place: USA: Tennessee... | reverse complement strand
ACCTCGGCGCGACCGCCGGACACCGCGTCGAGCGTCGCGAACCGCTCGTAGACGCGCACCGGGTCATCCGAGGAGAGCACGGTCACGGCGGTGCCCAGGTGGATGTCGCGCGTACGCGCGGCCGCTGCCGCCAGCACGATCTCCGGGCTGGAGACCGCGAACTCATGCCGGTGGTGCTCCCCCACACCGAAGAAGGCGAGCCCCACCTCGTCCGCACGGACCGCCTGCTCCACGACGTTGCGGATGGTCTCCGCGTCGCTGAGCAGCGTGCCGTCCGCGCCCGCCATGACGTCCCCGAACGTATCGAGTCCGAACTCCACTGCAGCGCTCATGCCGCCTCACTTTCGATTCAGGTGCATGAACATGCGTCGTACCGGTGGTATTCCGGGCGCTCCGGATCAGGACTGCAGCGCGTCGCGCAGAGTGTCGAGGCCGACCCCGCCGACGTCGAGCGCGCGCCGGTGGAAGTCCTTCATCGAGAAGTCCGTTCCCCGCGCGTCACGGTCGTCGTCGCGGATCTGCTCCCAGATCCGCTGGCCGACCTTGTACGACGGAGCCTGGCCCGGCCAGCCGAGGTACCGGTTGACCTCGAACTGGATGAAGGCATCCGGCATGTTGACGTTGCGCCGCATGAAGGCGAGCGCGTAGTCGTGGTCCCACACGCCCTCACCGCTCAGCTGCGGCTTCTGCAGGTGCACGCCGATATCGAGGACGACGCGCGCCGCGCGCATGCGCTGCCCGTCGAGCATGCCGAGACGGTCCGCCGGGTCGTCGAGGTAGCCGAGATCCGCCATCAGCCGTTCCGCGTACAGCGCCCAGCCCTCGGCATGGCCGGAGGTGCCGGCGAGAAGGCGGCGCCACGAGTTCAGCTGTGCCCGGTTGTACACGGCCTGCGCGATCTGCAGGTGATGGCCGGGCACGCCCTCGTGGTAGACCGTCGTCAGCTCCCGCCAGGTGTCGAACGACGTGACCCCCTCGGGCACCGACCACCACATGCGACCGGGACGGGAGAAGTCGTCCGTCGGGCCGGTGTAATAGATCCCGCCCTCCTGGGTCGGCGCGATCATGCACTCGAGGGCGCGGATCGGCGCGGGGATGTCGAAGTGCGTGCGGCCGAGCTCCTCGATCGCGCGATCGCTCGTCGCCTGCATCCACTCCTGCAGGGCGGTCGTCCCCTGGAGCGTGCGCGACGGGTCGTTCTCGAGGAACGCGACCGCCTCTTCCACCGTCGCGCCCGGAAGGATGCGCGCGGCGATCTCCTCCTGCTCGGCGACCATGCGCGCGAGCTCCTCGACGCCCCATTCGTAGGTCTCGTCGAGGTCGACCGTGGCGCCCAGGAACCGGCGGGAGTGCAGCGCGTACAGTTCCCGCCCGACGGCATCGACCTCACCCGCGACCGGAGCCAGCTCGCTGCCGAGGAAGGCGGCGAGCGAGTCGTACGCGACCCGGGCCGCGCCCGCCTGATCCGCGAGCTCACGGGCGAGCGAGGCCGGGAGGTGCCCCTCTGCCGGGTCCGCGTCGCCGACGAAGGTGACGAAGAATCCGTTGTCGGCGGTGTACCGCTCGATCTGGGAGATCACCTCCACGACCTGGCGCCGGGCGGGGGTCACACCGGCGGCGATGCCGGCGCGCAGGGTCTCGATGTACCCGTCGATCGCAGCCGGCACGGCACCCAGGCGGGTGGCGATGACCGACCAGTCCTCCGCCGAGTCGGTGGGCATGAGATCGAACACCGAGCGGATGTCCTGCGCCGGGGAGGCGATGACGTTGAGGTCCCGCAGCGACGACTGCGCGTCGTGGAGCTCCAGGTCGAGGCGCAGCTCTCGGGACAGATCCGCCTTGGTGACCTCGTCGATCGCGTCGACGGGGATCGTCCGCTCGAGGCGGGCGAGCGCGGCGCGCGCGGCCTCCGCGTACCGCTCCGACCCGTCGGGCGAGTAGTCGCCGAAGCGCGCATTGTGCTCGGACCGGCCGATGTAGGTCGCCACGGTCGGTGCGAGTTCGGCCACGGTGTCGACCCAGTCCTCGGCGATCTCGTCGACGGGGGTGGGGGTACGTGCGGAGTCCGTCATGCGTCGAGCCTACGCAGCGCTCACGGGGCCGGCCAACCCGGGCTCAGTGCCCCGCGGCGTTCCAGTCGGCGCCGCGCCCGATCTGCACGTCGAGCGGCACCGTGAGGGTGGTGGCGTCGCCCATCCGGTCGCGGACGATGCGTTCGGCGGCATCCCACTCCCCCGGAGCGACCTCGACGACGAGCTCGTCATGGATCTGCAGCAGCACCCGGGAACCGAGCCCCTCCGTGCGGAACTGCTCGTGGATGCGGAACAGCGCGATCTTCATGATGTCGGCCGCGCTGCCCTGGATGGGGGCGTTCAGCGCGGCGCGTTCGGCGTTCTCGCGCAGCACCCGGTTCGGGCTCGCGAGGTCGGGGAACGGCCGGCGGCGACCGAAGATCGTCTCGGTGAAGCCGTCGATGCGCGCCTGCTCGACGGAGGACCGCAGGTAGTCCCGCACCGCGCCGAAGCGCGCGAAGTACTCGCCCATGAGCTGCTTGGCCTCGGACTGCTCGATGCGCAGCTGCTTGGACAGTCCGAAGGCGGAGAGCCCGTACACCAGGCCGTACGACATGGCCTTCACCTTGGTGCGCATCGGGGAGGTGACATCCTCGGGAGCCACGCCGAAGACCCGCGCCCCCACGAAGCGGTGCAGGTCCTCTCCCGTGCGGAACGCCTCGACGAGGCCCGGGTCCTCGGACAGGTGCGCCATGATCCGCATCTCGATCTGCGAGTAGTCCGCGGTGAGCAGGGTTTCGTATCCTGCTCCGACCTCGAACGCGGAACGGATGCGGCGGCTCTCCTCGTTGCGGATGGGGATGTTCTGCAGGTTCGGGTCGGTGCTGGAGAGGCGTCCGGTCTGGGACCCGGTCTGCAGGTACGTGGTGTGCACGCGGTCGTCCGCGCCGATCGCGACGTCGAGCGACTCGATGATCTGGCGCAGCTTCGTCGCCTCGCGATGCTGCAGGAGCAGGTCCAGGAACGGATGCGGGTTCGTCTCCTGCAGATCGGCGAGCACCGCGGCATCCGTCGAGTAGCCGGTCTTCGTCTTGCGCGTCTTCGGGAGCTGGAGGTCCTCGAACAGCACCTCCTGCAGCTGCTTGGGCGAGCCGAGGTTGACCTCGCGCCCGATGGCGGCGAAGGCCTCCTGGGCGATCCGGTCGGCGCGCTCGGCCAGCTCGCCGGAGAAGGTGGACAGTTTCGCGTGCGAGACCGCGACACCCGCGAGCTCCATGTCGGCGAGGGCGAGGAGGGTCGGCAGCTCGATGTCGGTGAGCACCTCGCGCACCCGGCCGGTGACCTCTTCGCGGAGCGCGGCGCTCACCCGCAGCGTGAACCAGGCGAGCTGACCGGGCGTCGCGCCCTCGGTCTCGGGGACGAGCTGCGCCGGGTCCGCCTCGGGCAGCTTCTCGCCCAGATAGCGGTCGACGAGGTCGGCGAGCGACTTGTCGGGGAAGCTCGGCCGGATGAGCCATCCGGCGAGGAGCGTGTCGAAGGCGAGCCCGTCGAGGCGTGCCCCCGCCCGGCGGAGCGCCTTCACCTGACCCTTCGCGTCGTGCAGGATCTTCGGGGCGTCGGATGCCAGCCACGGCCCGAGCACGGTGGCGACGTCGTCGGACCAGGTTGCCTCGACGATCGCGTCGGCGGAAGCGATCCCGATGCGGCCGGGACGACCGGCCTCGAGGGTCACCGTCACGGCGAGATCCTGGGCGGCGGTCTCAACGAAGGCCGCGAGCGCGGCCGCATCCGCCTCCACGGGCACGGGCGCCGCAGCGGCGGGTGCGGCGGTGCTCGTGCTCTCGCCGGCCTCCGCCCCGGTGGCCTCGAACACCCGCGGGAGGAGCGTGCGGAACTCGAGCCGGGCGAAGATGTCGCGCACGGCCTGCGCGTCGATCGGCTGCATCGCGAGGTCGGCCGGTGTCACCGGAAGCTCGACGTCGCGCAGCAGACGGTTGAGCGCTCGATTGCGGCGGACGTCGTCGAGGTGCGCGCGGAGGTTTCCGCCGACGACGCCCTTGATCTCGTCCGCGCGGGCGAGCAGTTCGTCGAGCGACCCGTACTGCGTCAGCCACTTCACGGCGGTCTTCTCGCCGACCTTCGGCACGCCCGGGAGGTTGTCGCTCGTCTCGCCGACGAGGGCGGCGATCTCGGGGTACTGCTCGGGAGGCACGCCGTAGCGTTCGCGCACCGACTCGGGCGTGTACCGCTTCAGCTGGGACACGCCCTGCACGCTCGGGTAGAGGAGGGTGACCTCGTCGGTGACCAGCTGGATCGTGTCGCGGTCGCCGGAGCACACCAGCACGTCGAACCCGGACTCGATGCCCTGTGTGGCGAGGGTCGCGAGGATGTCGTCGGCCTCGATGTCCTCCTTGGTCAGCACGGTGATCTGCATGGCGCGCAGGCAGTCCTGCAGGAGAGGGATCTGCCCGGAGAACTCCGGCGGCGTCTCGCTGCGGGTCGCCTTGTATTCGGGGTACTCGCGCGTGCGGAACGAGACGCGAGAGGTGTCGAAGGCGACCGCGACGTGCGTGGGACGCTCGGCCTTCAGCAGGTTCACGAACATCGAGAGGAATCCGTAGATCCCGTTCGTGTGCTGGCCGTCCTTGGTCGTGAAGTTGTCGACCGGGAGCGCGTAGAACGCCCGGAAGGCGAGCGAATGGCCGTCGACGACCAGAAGGGTAGGCTTTTCGGAGTCCGTCACAGTGTCAGCCTAATGAGCGGCGAGGACACGACGACGCGGACCATGAACAGGACCCCACGCCATGACAGACCCCTCCCCGACCGTCGACGGAATCGCCTGGGCCGAGGAGCGCGGCATCGGCGCGCTGGCCGAGAAGATGGGTTTCCGGTGGGTGGAGCTCACGCCGGACCGGGCGGTCGCGACCATGCCGGTCGAGGGGAACACGCAGCCGGTCGGCCTGTTCCACGGCGGCGCGTACGTGGTGCTCGGCGAGTCGCTCGGCTCCATGGCGGCGAACTTCTTCGCGGGCCCCGGCCATCTCGCGGTCGGCGTCGACATCAACGCGACGCACACCCGGTCGGCGACGAAGGGGCTCGTGACGGGCGTCTGCACGCCGATCCACCTGGGCAGCCGCATGACCGTGCACGAGATCGTCATCAGCGACGACCAGGGCCGCCGGTGCTCGACCGTCCGCATCACGAACATGATCAAGCGCTCGCACGCGATGGACTGACCCGCGAGGTCGGAACGGGCGCCGACCCGGGGAGCCGGGAGGGACGCGGATGCCGCGGGCGGCGCTACTTCTTGGCGGCGAGCTGCTCGATGATCGCCTTGGCGACGTCCTGCATCGTGAGGCGGCGATCCATCGACGCCTTCTGGATCCAGCGGAAGGCCTCGGGCTCGCTCAGGCCCATCTTCTCGTTGAGCAGGCCCTTGGCCCGGTCGACGAGTTTGCGGGTCTCGAAGCGCTCGACCATGTCGGCGACCTCGGCCTCGAGCGTGATGATCTGCTCGTAACGGGCGAGCGCGATCTCGATCGCCGGCAGCAGGTCGTTCGGGGTGAACGGCTTCACGACGTACGCCAGCGCGCCGGCCTCGCTCGCCCGCTCGACGAGCTCCTTCTGGCTGAACGCGGTGAGGAGGACCACCGGGGCGATGTGGTTCTTGCTGAGCTTCTCCGCGGCGCTGATGCCGTCGAGCTGCGGCATCTTGACGTCCATGATCACGAGGTCGGGGCGGAGGTCCGTCGCCAGCTGCACCGCGGTCTCGCCGTCGCCGGCCTCGCCCACGACGTCGAAGCCGTTGTCACGCAGGATCTCGACGATGTCGAGACGGATGAGCGACTCGTCCTCGGCCACCACCACGCGGCGGGGTGCGGGCGGGGTGTTGGCGGCGGGGGTATCTAGCTCAGTCACCGTTCGATCTTACGGCACGACCGATATCCCCCCGCGTGCAGCGCGGAGTGGTTCCCTGCCGGGGTGGGAGGCAAACCGGCGCGGGCGTGCCCTCGTCGCCCTGCCACCGGGTACGGCGACTCCTGCGATAGTCTCGTTCGCGGCCGTCGACGCGAGTCGCCGATTGCCGGTGTGGCGGAATGGCAGACGCGACCGACTCAAACTCGGTTGCCCGAAAGGGCGTGTGGGTTCGACTCCCACCACCGGTACCCGTGGAATGCGTGTGGCGACGAACGACTTGCACCGCATATGAAGGCAATCGTCTATCCCCGCACCGGTGACTCATCCGTCCTCGAACTCGTCGACCGCGATCCGGGCGCACCGGGCGCCGGCGAGGTGCGCGTACGGGTGATCGTCTCGGGCGTGAACCCCACCGACTGGAAGGCACGGGCCGGCAACGGCTCGGCCCCCGATTTCGCGGAGATCGTGCCGAATCAGGACGGCGCAGGCATCGTGGATGCGGTCGGTGCGGGCGTGTCGGATCTCGCCGTCGGCGATCGGGTCTGGCTCTTCCTCGCCGCGCACCAGCGTCCGACGGGGACCGCACAGGAGTTCACCGTGCTGCCGAGCATGCGGGTCGTGCGTCTGCCGGACGGTGCCGGGTTCGAGGTCGGCGGGAGCCTGGGCGTCCCCGCGATGACCGCCCACCGCGCCCTCACGGTGCACGAGTCGGGCCCCGCGCGGCTCTCGCCGGGTGCGCTCGCGGGCAGAGTCGTGCTCGTCCAGGGCGGTGCCGGCGCCGTCGGGCACGCCGCCATCCAGCTCGCCGTATGGGCCGGCGCCACCGTCATCGCAACGGTGAGCAGCACGGCGAAGACGGATCTCGCGCGTGCCGCGGGGGCGCACCACGTGCTGCAGTACCCGGACGACGCGCTGGCCGACCGCATCCTCGAACTCGCGCCCGGCGGCGTCGACCAGATCGTCGAGGTCGCCCCCGCGGTGAACGCCGCGCTGGATGTCCGCGTGATCGCCAATCACGGCAGCATCGCCTACTACGCGAACAACAACGGCGGCGAGTTCACCGCCCCGATCGTCGAGAGCTTCGCGAAGAACGTCCGCTGGCAGGGACTGCTGCTCTACACGGTCGGCGACGCTCCGCTCGCGGCGGCGGCGGCCGACATCTCCCTCGCGCTCGCGGACGACGCACTCCCGGTCGGCGAGGCGGCGGGGATGCCGATCACGTGGTTCCCGCTCGCGGAGACCGCGGCCGCCCACGACGCGGTCGAGCAGGGGGCCACCGGCAAGGTGTTGATCCGGGTGGCGGCGGACCCGGCGGTCTGACGCCCGCCGTCTCGGAGAATTCACCCGGACGCACGAAAGAGGAGGGGCCCCGTGGGGAGCCCCTCCTCTTTCGTGCGTCCGGCTTATTCGCCGGACTTGTAGATCGGCGCGAGGCCGTTGACGGCGTCCCCGATCCGGTGGATGCGGATGTCGTTGGTCGAGCCCGCGATCCCGGGAGGGGAACCGGAGATCACGACGACCTTGTCCCCTTCCTTCGCGAGGCCCTTCGACAGGAAGAACTCGTCCACCTGCATGAACATGCGGTCCGTGTGGGGCACGTGCTCGACGAGCGAGGACTGCACTCCCCAGGTCAGCGCCATCCGGCGCCGGATCGCGGGCTCGGGTGTGAAGGCCATCATGGGGATGTTCGGACGCAGCCGCGACATGCGCCGCGCCGTGTCGCCGGACTCGGTGAAGATGCAGAGCCAGGTCGCCTCGACGAACTCGGCGACCTCCATCGCGGCGAGCGTGATGGCACCGCCCTGCGTGCGGGGCTTGGTCGTCAGCTTCGCGATGCGCTCGAGACCATGCTCCTCGGTGGAGGCGACGATCCGCGCCATGGTCTCGACGACACCCACCGGGTACTTGCCGACGCTGGTCTCGCCGGAGAGCATGACCGCATCCGCGCCGTCGAGCACGGCGTTCGCGACGTCGGACGTCTCGGCGCGGGTGGGCACCGGGTTGTCGATCATCGACTCGAGCATCTGCGTGGCGACGATGACGGGCTTCGCCATCCGCCGGCACAGCTCGACGGCGCGCTTCTGCACGATCGGCACGGCCTCGAGCGGCAGTTCGACGCCGAGGTCGCCGCGGGCGACCATGATGCCGTCGAACGCGTCGATGATCTCCTCGAGATTGTCGACGGCCTGCGGCTTCTCGATCTTCGCGATCACCGGGATGCGGCGACCCTCTTCGGCCATGATCTCGTGCACACGGTCGACATCCGAGGCGTCGCGGACGAACGACAGGGCGATGACGTCGGCGCCCGCGCGCAGACCCCAGCGGAGGTCGGCCTCGTCCTTGTCGGACAGTGCGGGCACGTTGACGGCGACCCCGGGCAGGTTGATGCCCTTGTTGTTCGAGACGGGACCGGCGACGATGACCTTCGTGGTCACGACGGTGCCGTCGGTCTCCACGACCTCGACGCGGACCTTGCCGTCGTCGATGAGGAGGAAGTCGCCGGGCTTCACATCCTGCGGCAGACCCTTGAAGGTCGTCGAGACGATCTCCTTGGTGCCGGGGATGTCCTCCACCGTGATCTTGAAGATGTCGCCCACGGCGAGGTCGTGGGGCCCGTCGGCGAACTTGCCGAGCCGGATCTTCGGCCCCTGCAGGTCGACGAGCACGGCGACGGGGCGGTCCGCGTCATCCGCGGCCCGCCGCACGTTCGCGAAGTTCGCGTCGTGCACGGAGTAATCCCCGTGAGAGAGGTTGAGGCGGGCGACATCCACCCCTGCGTCGATGATCGCGCGGACCATCTCGTAGGAGGAGGTTGCCGGGCCGAGGGTTGCGACGATCTTCGCGCGTCTCATCCGTGTATCGTGCTCCGGTTCTGGGGGTGAGGGACCGCTCCCAGCCTACGCGGGCTGCAGTCCGATCGCGACATCGGTGGGCCGAACGGGAGATGGCAGTGCGGTGTCGCCCATCAGGTAGCGGTCGACGGATGCGGCGGCCGCACGTCCCTCCGCGATGGCCCAGACGATGAGCGACTGACCGCGTCCGGCGTCGCCGGCGACGAACACGCCGTCGGCGGTGGCCTGGTAGTCGTTGTCGCGCTCGACGTTGCCACGCGGGGTGAACTGCGCGCCCAGCTGCGATTCGAGCTCGGTGCGCTCCGGGCCGGTGAAGCCCATCGCGATGAGCACGAGGTCGGCGGGGATCTCACGCTCGGAACCGCTCTTGGGCACGCGACGACCGTCGACGTACTCGGTCTCGGCCACGCGCAGCGCACGCACCTCGCCCACCTCGTTGCCGAGGAACTCGACGGTGGAGGCGAGGAACATCCGCTCTCCCCCCTCCTCGTGCGCGGAGGACACCTCGAAGAGGGTCGGGGTGGTCGGCCACGGCTGCGCGTCGGTGCGCGCGGCGGGCGGCTGCTTGCCGATCGCGAGGTTCGTGACGCTCAGCGCGCCCTGACGGTGTGCGGTACCGATGCAGTCGGCGCCGGTGTCGCCGCCGCCGATCACGACGACGTGCTTGCCCTCGGCCGTGATCTGGTTGTGCACCTGGTCACCGGCGACGGCGTGGTTCGACTCGACGAGGTACTCCATCGCGTAGTGCACGCCTGCGAGGTCCCGGCCGGGGATCGCGAGGTCGCGCGGCAGGGTCGACCCGGTCGCCACGACGATCGCGTCGTAGCGGGTGCGCAGCTCCGACCAGGTGATGTCACGACCGATCTCGACGCCGGCGCGGAAGCGGGTGCCCTCGTCCTGCATCTGACGCAGCCGCGTCTCGAGGTGCTTCTTCTCCATCTTGAAGTCGGGGATGCCGTAGCGGAGGAGCCCGCCGATGCGGTCGTCGCGCTCGAACACCGCGACCGTGTGACCGGCGCGGGTCAGCTGCTGCGCGGCGGCGAGGCCGGCAGGGCCCGACCCGACGACGGCGACGGTCTTGCCCGTGAGGCGCTCCGGCGGCTCGGGCTCGACCCAGCCGTGCGAGAACGCCTCGTCGATGATCGAGACCTCGACCTGCTTGATCGTGACCGCGGGCTGGTTGATCCCCAGCACGCACGAGCTCTCGCAGGGCGCGGGGCACAGCCGCCCGGTGAACTCCGGGAAGTTGTTCGTCGCGTGCAGTCGCTCGATCGCCGCGCGGCCCTCGCCGCGCCACGTGAGGTCGTTCCACTCGGGGATGAGGTTGCCGAGCGGGCACCCCTTGTGGCAGAACGGCACGCCGCAGTCCATGCAGCGACCGGCCTGACGGCGGAGGACGGCCGAGTCGCCCGGCTCGTAGACCTCTTTCCAGTCCAGGATGCGGACGGGCACCGGGCGACGAGACGGAAGCTCGCGCTCGGTGACCTTCAGAAAGCCTTTGGGATCAGCCACCGGTCACCTCCATGATGCGGCTCCAGACGACGTCGCCATCGGGGTCCAAGCCCTCCGCCAGCGCGTCCTCACGGGTCTGCAGCACCGCTGCGTAGTCGCGCGGGACCACCCGCACGAAGTTCTTCACTTCCTCCTCGAATCCGTCGAGGAGGCGTGCTGCCAGCGTCGAGTCCGTCTCGGCGAGATGGCGCTGCAGCAGGTCGCGGAGGATCTCCGCGTCACCCGATCCGAGCGGACCGAGTTCGAGCTCGCCGCCGAGCAGAGAGTCCTGGTTGACCAGCTTCTCGTCGAGGCGATAGATGTAGGCCGTCCCGCCCGACATACCGGCGCCGAGGTTGCGTCCGGTGGTGCCGAGGATGACGGCGAGACCGCCCGTCATGTACTCGAGCGCGTGGTCGCCCACGCCCTCGACGACCGCGGTCGCTCCCGAGTTGCGGACGAGGAACCTCTCCCCCACCATCCCGCGCAGGAACATCGTGCCCTGCGTCGCGCCGTAGCCGATGACGTTGCCCGCGATCACGTTCTGCGACGCGTCGAAGGCGGCATCCCGGGACGGGCGCACGACGATCTGACCGCCGGAGAGCCCCTTGCCGACGTAGTCGTTCGAGTCGCCCTCGAGCCGCAGGGTGATCCCGGCGGGCATGAAAGCGCCGAACGACTGCCCGGCGGAACCGGTGAGCTCGACCACGATGGAGTCGGAGGGCAGGCCGTTCTGGCCGTGCGCCTTCGTCACGTGGTGACCGAGCATCGTGCCGACGGCGCGCGCGGTGTTGCGGATCGGCGAGGAGATCTCGACGTGGCCGCCGTGCGCGATGACGTCCTGCGCGCGTTCGATGAGCGCCACGTCGAAGTGCTCGTCGAGCTCGTGCAGCTGCTCGCGGAGGTTGCGACGGGGCTCGTCCTCGGCGAAGGCGGGGCCTTCGAGCACGGGCGCGAGGTCGAGACCGCCGGCCTTCCAGTGCTCGACGGCGCCGTTCACATCGAGCAGCTCGACGTGACCGATCACCTCGTCGAGGGAGCGGAAGCCGAGCTCCGACAGATACTCGCGCACCTCTTCGGCGATGAACTCCATGAAGTTCACGACGAACTCGGGCTTGCCGTTGAACCGGGCGCGCAGCACGGGGTTCTGCGTCGCGACGCCCACCGGGCACGTGTCGAGGTGGCAGACGCGCATCATGATGCAGCCGGAGACGACGAGCGGTGCGGTGGCGAAGCCGAACTCCTCCGCCCCGAGCAGCGCGCCGATGACGACGTCGCGGCCCGTCTTCAGCTGACCGTCGACCTGCACCACGACGCGGTCGCGCATGCCGTTGAGCATGAGCGTCTGCTGGGTCTCGGCGAGGCCGAGCTCCCACGGGGTGCCGGCGTGCTTGAGCGAGTTCATCGGGCTCGCTCCCGTGCCGCCGTCGTGGCCGGAGACGAGGATGACGTCGGCCAGGGCCTTCGCCGTGCCCGCCGCGACCGCGCCGATGCCGGACTGGCTGACGAGCTTCACGTGCACGCGTGCCGCCGGGTTCGCCCGCTTCAGGTCGAAGATCAGCTGCTTGAGGTCTTCGATCGAATAGATGTCGTGGTGCGGCGGCGGCGAGATGAGTCCGACGCCGGGCGTACCGCCGCGTGTGCGGGCCACCCACGGGTACACCTTCTGCGGCGGCAGCTGACCGCCCTCGCCGGGCTTCGCGCCCTGGGCGAGCTTGATCTGGATGTCGTCGGCCTCGGTGAGGTACAGGCTCGTCACGCCGAAACGGCCCGACGCGACCTGCTTGATCGCGCTGCGACGGCTCGGGTCCAGCAGCCGGTCGACGTCCTCACCGCCCTCACCCGTGTTCGACTTCGCGCCGATGCTGTTCATCGCGATCGCGAGGGTCTCGTGCGCCTCTTTCGAGATCGAGCCGTAGCTCATCGCGCCCGTGGAGAACCGCTTGACGATGGAGGAGACGGGCTCGACCTCGTGCAGCGGCACGCGCGGCCGCACACCGGTGCGCAGCGCGAAGAGTCCGCGGAGGGTCTTCAGCTCCTGCGCCTGGTCGTCGACGAGCTTCGTGTACTCGCGGAAGATGTCGTACCGGCGCTCGCGCGTCGCATGCTGCAGCCGGAACACCGTGTCGGGGTTGAACAGGTGCGGGGACCCGTCGCGTCGCCACTGGTACTCCCCACCCGTCCACAGGCGCTCGTGGGCGCGTGCGGCGGCATCCTCGGGGTACGCGAACACGTGGCGGGACGTGTTCTCGGCCGCGATGACGTCGAGGCCCACGCCGCCGAGCTTCGACTCGGTGCCGGTGAAGTACGCGTCGATGAACGGCTGCGACAGACCGACCGCCTCGAAGACCTGGGCGCCCGCGTAGGACGACACGGTCGAGATGCCCATCTTCGACATGATCTTCAGCACGCCCTTGCCGAGCGCCTTGATGAGGTTCGCGACGGCCTTCTCCGGCGAGACGCCGGTGATGTAGCCCGCGCGCACCAGGTACTCGACGGTCTCCATGGCGAGGTACGGGTTCACCGCGGAGGCGCCGTAGCCGATCAGGGTGGCGACGTGGTGCACCTCGCGCACGTCTCCCGCCTCGACCACGAGACCGACCTTCATGCGGGTCTCGTTGCGGATGAGGTGGTGGTGCACGGCCGCGAGCATGAGCAGCGACGGGATGGGCGCGAGGTCCTTGTTGGAGTCGCGGTCGCTGAGCACGATGAACTCGGCGCCGTCCTCGATGGCACGGTCGACCTCGCCGCACATCTGCGCCAGGCGCTTCTCCATGCCCTTCGCCCCGGCCTGCGCGCGGTAGAGGCCGCGCACGGTGACGGAGGTGCGACCGGGCAGCGCCGTGTCGATGTGCTGGATCTTCGCCAGCTCGTCGTTGTTGATCACCGGGAAGTCGAGCGTCACGGTGCGGGCGTGGTCGGCGCCCCAGCTCAGCAGGTTCGGCTCCGGGCCGAGGCCGAGCGACAGCGAGGTCACGACCTCCTCGCGGATGGAGTCGAGGGGCGGGTTCGTCACCTGGGCGAACTGCTGGGTGAAGTAGTCGAAGAGCAGGCGCGGCCGGTCGCTGAGCACCGCGACGGGCGTGTCGCTGCCCATCGCGCCGAGCGGCTCCGCACCGTTCTGCCCCATCGG
>Ga0075365_10000715_pt1 | contig 13408 bp, 11 predicted proteins | sample EndMetdeltDD1765_FD_71387 | JGI IMG/M metagenome (GOLD analysis project Ga0075365, IMG submission 71387) | Populus endosphere microbial communities from Tennessee, USA - Endosphere MetaG P. deltoides DD176-5 | ecosystem: Host-associated > Plants > Roots > Endosphere | place: USA: Tennessee... | reverse complement strand
CGCTGGCGCTCGCCGTCCTCGCCGCAGCGGCGATCCCGCTGGCGGCACCCGGATCTGCGTTCGTGCCGGGGACCGACACGGGCTCTCCGCGCTGGCTCCTGGGCGTCTACGGCGACGGGTTCGGGATCGCGGCCGGCGACTACCGCACCGCCCTGTGGATCGCGTTCGGCGCCTATGTGGTCGTCGTCCTGTCGGCCGGCGCACTGGGGCGACGGACGATTCGGTGGGCCGCGATCGCCGCGGTGCTCGCGTTCGCGATCGCTCCGCCGCTGCTCTCGCTGGACGTCTTCAGCTACCTCTCCTACGCCCGGCTTGGGGCGCTTCACGGGCTGAACCCCTATGACTTCGCGCCCTCGGCGATCCCGCACGATCAGGCGGCGGCCCGCGTTCAGGACTACCGCCACGCGACGAGCGTCTACGGGCCGCTGTTCACGGTTGGGAGCTATCCCCTCGGGCTCGTCGGCGTGCCGGGCGGTATGTGGGCGATGAAGGCGGTCTCGGCGCTCTCGGTGCTGGGGGTGGCGGGCCTCGTGGCCCGCGCCGCCACCTTGCGAGGGATCTCACCGGCGCCCGCCGCGGCCCTCGTTGCGCTCAATCCGCTGGTGCTCGTGGACGTGGTCGGCGGTGCCCACAACGACGCCCTGATGATGCTGGCGCTCCTCGGCGGTGCCGCGCTCGTCCTGGCGGCGCGAGAGGTGAGCGGTGGCATCGCGATCGCGGCGGCCGCGGCGATCAAGCTCCCGGCGGCCGTCGCCGCCCCCTTCGCCGTCCTGGGCTCGCGCGACCCCGGCGGCCGAACGAGGCTTCTGCTCGGGCTCGTGGCTGGAGCAGCGGCGCTTACGGCGATGGCACTGGCGGTCTTCGGCACAGCGGTGGTCGACGGCCTGGACTTCCTCTCCGGAAGCCAGCAGCACGTGAGCTACCACAGCCTCCCGGCGACGGCCGCCCGGGGCGTCGGTGTCGACGTCGACGTCATGCGGGGGGTGTTCGCCGCCGCCTACGCGGCGGTGGCGATCTGGCTGCTCGTGTGGACGGCCCGCGGGGGCGATTGGGTCCGCGCCGCAGCGTGGGCCGTGTTCGGCCTGCTCTGCGCGACCGTGTATCTGGTTCCGTGGTACCTGCTGTGGGCACTGCCGCTGGTGGCGATCGCGCGGGACCGCGCGCTGGTGGTCCTCACGCTGGCGCTCTGCGGATATCAGCTCACGGTAGGCGTGCCCGCGTAGGCCCGCGACGCCGGGCGGCGCCGATGAGGGCGATCGGCACGCACGCCGCAACGATGACCAGGGCAGCGACCGGATGAGGAAGTGCGAGCTCCGAGAGGAGCAGCACGCCGACCGACGCGACCGAGGCCTTCAGCGACAGGGTGACCAGGCGCTCGTTCGATCGGGAGGGCCTAACCGCATAGGTGGCCATGGTCACCGCGGAGGCCGCGAGCGCCAGCGCGGTCGCGCCGAATGCGACGACGAGATACACCGTCAAAGGCGGCGAATATCCGCACTGCGGCCCGGCGCACGCCGAGTCCACGGTGGCGCCGATGAACGCTCCCGGAATCACGGCGAGGTAGGCGAAAAACAGGGCGCCCAGCGCGGCGAGCACACGCACGCGGTCAATATACGTCCGGATGCCGGTGACCGGGGAACCGCCAGGCGAGTTCGATCTGATCGCCCGCCTCGTCCAGGTGGTCGAGGAGGCCAGGCGCGCTGCGGGCGGCGATGAATCGCCGGGTGCCGCGGTCCTCGTCGGGAGCGGCGATGACGCGGCCGTCACGGCGCCACCAGGAGTAACCGTGACCTCGGTCGACGCGCTCGTCGAGGGAGTTCACTTTCGACGCGACACCTCATCGCTCGAATCGATCGGGCACAAGGCGATGGCGGCCGCGCTTTCAGACCTGGCGGCGATGGGTGCAGCGCCAGGGGAGGCATACGTCCAGTTCGGGATCCCCTCGGACCTGAACGAGGCCGGGAGCCTCGAGCTGGCGACCGGCCTTGGCCGCGCCGCCGCAGCGAGCGGTGTGGCCGTGATCGGCGGGGACGTCACCCGGGCACCGGTCCTGCTGCTCGCCATGACCGTGGTGGGTCACGCCGGCGCCGCCGGCGAGCTCGTGCTGCGCTCCGGCGCGCAGGCGGGCGACGTGGTCGCCGTCACGGGTGAGCTTGGCGGTGCGGCGGCCGGACTGCTCGTGCTGCAGCGCCGCGAGCTAGCCGACCGGCTCGAGCCGGATCTTGCCGAGGCGCTGCGCCGCCGCCAGCTCGAGCCGTCCCCGCGGTTCGCGGCCGGCCGAGCGCTCGCCGCCAGTGGTGCGACGGCCATGATCGACCTGAGCGACGGACTGGGCGGCGACGCGGGGCACATTGCCCGGGCGAGCGGGGTGGCCATCGAGATCGAGCTGTCGGGCGTTCCGGTGCAGCAGGGGGTCGACGAGGTGGCAGCCGCCGCGGGTGCCGATCGCTGGGATCTGGCGATCGCGGGCGGCGAGGACTACGAGCTGCTGGCGGCGCTGCCGCCCGAACGCCTCGCGGATGCCCGCGCTGCGGTCGATGCCACCGGGACGACGCTCTCGCCCATCGGCGAGGTCGCCGAGGGCGACGCGGTATCGCTTCGTCAGGCGGACGGGTCGCTGCGGGAGCCGTCCGGGTTCGACCAGCTTCGCCGGTGAGCCTGGGCACCTCGCAGGAGCGCCATCATCCGCATCTTGAACAGCATCTCGCGAGCCACGGCCTGGGAGTCGACGCGGTAGGTCCTGGTCGCGATCTGCTCTTTTAGTTGGGTCACTGTCTCTAGTCCCGAGGGCGGCGGTTTGGAAGATGTACTCATGAGGGGGCTTCAGCCCCCGAAAGTGGCCGGTGCTGTTGCCGATGTGAGGTCCGTACCGCGCATGCCTCCTTACCTTTCATCCCAAAGATCGTCACCGGCGGGCGAGGACGTGATCGGACGTGCGTCCAGAGCGTCGGCTGGACGGCCAACTCGGTCCGGCTCCACCGCGCTCTCTGCGGAAATTTCCGAGGGCGGGCCGGCCACAGCATCGGCCCGCCGCGGGCGTGGGCGGCCGGGGCCGCGGAGCGAGACCGCCACGATCCCGAGCAGGCCCCCGCCGATCAGACACAGGGCGAGCATGGTGCCGACGCCGAACTGCCCGTCGCTCACCGTCAGCAGGAGGAGCCACGGCGCCGCGGATCCCAGCGATCCCGAGACGTGGATCAGGGCGGCCACCAGGGGGAGGAGGGAAAGGGTGCCAGCCCCTAGGACGAACGGCCAGGGCAGCACCCCCCGCCGCCCCGCGCAGCAGACCCAAACGTGCGCCGTCGGGACGAGCAGGAGCGCCAGGTACGGGTTGGCCAGCCAGGCGATGAATACGGCGAGCGTTGACACCGCGCCGAGGGTCGGGACAGCGGCCGCGCTCGGAAGGACCGCCGGGACGCGCCAGCCGCGGATCCCGTAGTAGGTGCCCGCGAAGACGAGCGCCAGCAGAACCATCACCACGATCTGCCCGGCGCCGACCCCGAACAGGTTCGGGTCGAACGGGAACGTCGGGCTCGCGACCAACCCGACCAAGCTCAGGAAGTAGAAGAAGATCAGCGCGGCCAGGAGCGGCAGGGCACGCGAGAATGCCCAGGCGGCGGCCCAGCCAACGCCGGCGTGCAGGCGAACTCCGCGGGCGATTCCATCGGCGGAGGCCAGCGCCGCCGGTATGAGCAGCGTCAGCGCGAGAAGGGCGAGCGTCCATCCCGGAACCAGATTCCCCGCGAGGGGGACATAGGTGCTGGGCCCATGCTCCAGTGGTGCCGTGGCCGAGTCGATCGTGACAGCCATCAGCAGCGCCGTGCGCCCGAAGTCGCCGATGGTCGACGAGGAGACGTCGTCGGGCTCGTCCTGCGACGGAGGCAGCGGCCGTTCGCCCGCGGACGAGAGTCCGACGGCGGTGAGGCCGTGCTCGATCAGGACGGCCGGCTCACCGAGCCCGCTCGGCAACGCAAGCCCGACGAGCTCGGCGAAGGTTCCCTCGGTGCCCTGCTTCAGATCGGTCTGGTCGGAGAGGTCGTGCTCAGCGGTCCGGACGAGCTGAGCCGAGGCGCTCCCGGAGCCCGCGGACGATTGCAGGACGAACGGTTCGTGCGGATCGGCGGCGCCCGGCTGCCAGATGTCGATCACCGCATCGATGCTCCTCAGCCCGGGATATGCGGTCGCGAACTCGCGGGCCCCCTGCGCCCCGGCACTCGAGCCGTCGCTCGAGACGAACACCAGCGTCTTCGTATGGCTCTGGACGCTCAGCTCGTCCACGAGCTCGAGCAGGACCCCGGTCGCCGCGGCGCTCGACGCCGCCCCCGGCCCGCTGCCCGAATCCCGCGGGGCCATCACGACCACGCTGCGGTCGGTGTCGCCCGGGAGCGTGAGGATCACGTTTCGAAGCCCGACGTCGTGGCCGTCGAACTGGCCGCCGAACTGCTGCTCTGTGACGAGACCCCCCTCGACCCGCTGGAAATGCTGCTCGACCATCTGCGCGATCGCGGCGTCGCCCTCGCTGCCAGGCGTTCGGTCCGGCGCCGTGGCGACGATCTGCCGGGCCGTACGGGCCGCCGCGAGCTCGTCGAACTCGGCGGACGCGGCCGTTCCCGGGAGCGGGTCGGGGGGCGCCGTCAGCGCGAAGAGCAGCACGACGATCGCTGCCACGGCCGGGGCGAACCCTGCACGGTAGATGCGGAAAGAGCTCACGAGGAACGGGCCAAATTACTCTTTGGGCGGAAGGAGCCGTGGCAGCCGCCAACACAGGGTCACCCCGCATCCTGCTCGTCGACGACGAGCAGTCGGTCCAGACACTCCTGACCTACCCCCTTCGCAAGGAGGGATACGAGGTCGTGGCGGCTCATGACGGTCGCGAGGCGCTCGACCGCTTCGCCGAGCAACGGTTCGATCTCGTGGTCCTGGACATCATGCTCCCGAAGCTCGACGGGATCGAGGTCTGCCGGCGGATGCGGAGCCGCAGTCAGGTCCCGATCATCATGCTGACCGCCAAGGACGACGAGATCGACAAGGTCCTCGGCCTGGAGATGGGGGCCGACGACTACATCACCAAGCCGTTCTCGGTTCGCGAGTTCCGAAGCCGCGTCCGCGCGGCGCTTCGCCGCGCGGAGATGATCGGAGCGCGTCCCGGCGGTGAGGAGCCGATCTCCGCCGGAGGTTTGAAGATCGATTTCGAGCGCCGCGTGGTCACGGCCCGTCGCAAGCGGGTGCAGCTCACCTACGTCGAGTTCGAGATCCTCGCCGCTCTGGCTCGATCCCCCGGCCGCGTGCAGACGCGCGAGATGCTGCTGGAGCAGGTCTGGGGGGACTCGGCCTACCGCGACCCGCGTACGGTCGACGTCCACATCCGCCATCTCCGGGAGAAGCTCGAGCGCGACCCGCGCTCGCCTGAGTACCTGTTCACGGTGCGCGGCGTCGGCTACCGCTTCCGAGACAAGGACGAGTGAGCCCCACGAAGGCCCGCCCTTGATCCTCGGCAGCGTCCGCAACCGTCTCGCCGCCCTGTTCTTCGTGATCACCGCGGCGGCGGTCGGCTTCATCTATCTCTACGTCGTCCCGCAGCTGAGCTCGAACCTGACGGCGCAGAAGCTCCAGCGCCTCGAGCAGGTCGCGGCCGCGGAGGCCGCGCGGCTGGACCACGCGATGCAAGGGGGCGCGTCGCAGGCGCAGGTCCGCCGCCTCGTCAAGGGGGCGGCGCAGCGCGCCGATGCCCGGGTGACCGTCCTGGGCGTCGCGCCGGGCTCCTCCGGGTCCGAGTTCGTGATCGCGGACTCGGAGCTCGAGCGAACGGCAACCCTGCCGACCTACCCTGCGGCGACCGCGGCGGTGACCGGCGGCCGCTCCTCGTCCGCCATCGAGGACATCGCGGGCGAGCGCACGGGCGAGATCGCGATCCCGCTCGCGAACGGTGGTGGGCAGAAGTGGGTGGTCGTGCTCTCGACGCCCCTCGGAGACGTCGACGACACGGTGGCGCTGATCCGCCGGCAGATCCTGATCGCCGGAGGGATCGCGTTGATCGCGGCGCTCGCCGCGGGATGGCTGGCGGCGCGGGCGCACGCCAAGCGTCTGGGCCGCCTCGAGGCCGCGGCCGAGAAGGTCGCAGAGGGCGACTTCTCGACGCCGATTCCCGATGAGGGCCAGGACGAGGTGGGTCAGCTCGCCAGCACCTTCAACGAGATGCAGCAGCGGCTCTCGCGCCTCGACAGCGCGCGCAAGGAGTTCATCGCAAACGCCTCGCACGAGCTGCGGACGCCGATCTTCTCTCTCGGGGGTTTCGTCGAGCTCCTGGACGAGGACGAGCCCGATCCGGCGGTCAGGGCCGAGTTCGTGAGGACCATGCGGGAGCAGATCGCGCGGCTGACCAAGCTCACCGCGGACCTGCTGGACCTCTCCAAGCTGGACGCGGACGTCATGGAGGTAAGCGCGCACGAGGTCGATCTCGAGTCGCTCGCGCAGCGGATCGCCGATGAGTTCGCGCCGGCCGCAGAGCGCCACCAGTCGAGCGTCGCGGTTCAGGGAGCGGGCGGCGCGGTGGCGATGGCGGACGCCGACCGGGTGGCGCAGATCATCCGTATCCTGCTCGACAACGCACTGACGCACACTCCGGAAGGAACCTCGATCACCATCACAGCCCATCGGCGGGACGGGGCGGCGAGCCTCGCCGTCGCCGACAACGGTCCCGGCATCGGCCCGCACGACCGCAACCGCGTCTTCGACCGCTTCTACACGGGCGATCGGGTGAGCGGCTCGGGCCTTGGCCTTGCCATCGCCCGCGAGCTCGCCATGCGCATGAACGGGGACCTGGGAGTCGAGTCGCGCCGGGGGCGGACCCAGTTCAAGCTCAAGCTCCCCGCTGCCGCGGGAGTGCCGGCGTGAGAGCGTCGCGAGCGGCGGTCGCGGCGACCCTGATCGCCGCTCTCGCGCTAGCCGTCGCTGCCTGCGGCGGCTCCAGCGGCGGAGGGTCGACCGAGGGGGGCACGGTCACGACCGTCTCGACGCAGAGCACGCCCGACAGGACGGTGGTGCTTCAGTCGCAGGGCGAGAACTTCGATCCCGAGTCGGTCTACCAGTCCGCGGCTCCGGGCGTGGTCACCGTCCTCTCGATCTTCCCCGGCGGCAGCCTGTCGAGCATCCTCGGCGGTGGCGGCGGCTCGGCGGCCGAGGGCTCGGGCTTCGTGATCTCCGACACCGGTGAGATCGCGACCAACGCTCACGTCGTCACCGATGCCGAGCAGACGGGTGCGAGCGGGCCGCTCCACGAGGCCAAGGAGGTCTACGTGGAGTTCGGAGATCGCAACCGGGTGCCGGCCGACATCGTCGGCTTCGACCCGAACGCCGACGTCGCGCTGTTGAAGGTAGATCCGGACGGGCTCGACCTGAAGCCCCTGACCCTGGCCACCAGTGAGAACGTGACGGTCGGCCAGCCGGTTGCCGCGATCGGCAGCCCGTTCGAGCAGGAGCAGTCGCTGTCCGTCGGGGTCGTGTCGGCCACGGATCGTTCGATCGAGTCCCTGACGCGATTCCAGATCGACGGCGCGATCCAGACGGACGCCGCGATCAACCCGGGCAACTCGGGCGGTCCGCTGCTCGATGCGGACGCGCATGTGATCGGCATCAACCAGCAGATCAGCACCAACTCCGGCGGCAACGAGGGTGTGGGGTTCGCCGTCCCCATCCGCCTCGTGGCTCACTCGCTGGACGAGCTTCGAAGCAACGGAGAGGTCAAGTACGCGTACATCGGCGTGACCACCGAGCCGATGTACCCGCAGCTCGCGGAGCGGCTCGACCTCCCGGTCGACAACGGAGCGCTCATCGCGAAGGTGGTTCCCGACGGCCCGGCTGACAAGGCGGGCCTGCAGGGCTCCGACCAGCAGATCCGGTTCCAGGGCCAGCAGGTGGACGTGGGGGGCGACGTGATCACCTCGATCGACGGCGACAAGATCGTCAAGGAGACCGACCTCCCGGCCCTGATCGCCCGCCACGACCCCGGGGACACCGTCGACGTCGGGATCATCCGCGACGGCAAGGAACAGACCGTCCAGGTGACCCTCGGCGAGCGCCCGACCAGCTGATTCGCCCATGACCGATTCCGCGGGGCCCCGGGAGCTCGCGACTGAGCTCGCGGCAGCGCTCCGGGAGGAGGTCGCGCCCGAGCTCGGCCGTCACGCCGGCAGGGAGCACTCGGGCGCCGGCGCCGGAGGTGACGTCACGTTCGCGATCGACGAGCGCGCGGAGTCGTTCATGGAGGCGTTTCTCGCCGAGCGCGCGCCGGAGGTCGCCTTCTACTCCGAGGACCGCGGCCTGGTCTCACCGGGCGGCGACCCCGAATGGGTTCTGGTGGTCGATCCGATCGACGGGACGCGCCCGGCCATGGCCGGCTTCGAGGCTGCCTGCGTGTCGGTCGCGGCGGCGCCATTGGGCGACGGGGAGCCGACGTTCGCCGACGTCCAGGTGGGCTGCATCATCGAGATCAAGTCCGGGGCGGCGTTCGTCGCCGAGCGAGGCACGGGCACAGAACCCGCGCCGGCGCTGTCCGCGAACACGGACGTCTCGCGGATGTTCTGGGCCTACGGCCTGCGGGGCCGGCCGGTGCGGCGTGTGGCGGAGGTGGTGGGAGAGCTCATCGACGCCTCCTCGGTGGGCGGCGGCACCTTCGATCTCGGCTCGGCCACCTACGACATGACCCGCGTCGTCACCGGCCAGCTCGACGCCTACATCGAGCCGGGGCCGCGGATGATCGCCGACGTCCCAAGGGTCCGTGAGGAGTTCGAGCGGATCGGGGGCGGCGTGGTCCTCAACAACTCCCCGTACGACCTGGCCGCGGCGGTCCTGGTCTGCGCGGAGGCGGGCGCGATCGTCACCGACGCATATGGCAAGTCCCTCGCGTCCCGCAAGCTCCTGGGCTCCGGCGCCGATTTCCAGCTCTCCTGCGTCACGGCCTGCACGCAGGAGCTTCACGCGCGGATCATCCGGGAGCTCGACGCCGGGATCGAGCGGCTCGCCGTCGCGATGCGCTGATCCCCCACGGACCGGCGGAAGCTATGTTGCCGCAATGCTTCAGGACGTCGCCCTAGGCGACCGCTCGCTCGCCGACTACACCCACCTGGTCGGGCGGGGCCTGGTCGAGGAGATCCGCGACCTCGCCGCGCCCCTCGAGGGCAAGCGGATCCTCCACGTGAGCGCGACCGCATTCGGCGGCGGCGTCTCGGAGATCCTCTACACGCTTGTGCCGCTCATGCGCGACGTGGGCCTCGACGTCCATTGGCGGGTGATCCTCGGGCGGGAGGAGTTCTTCAACGTCACCAAGCTCATGCACAACTCGCTCCAGGGCGATCCGCAGTCGATCTCCGATCAGCAGTGGGAGGTCTTCGAGGCCTACAACGCGATGAATGCGCAGAGCCTCGACGACGACTGGGACGTGATCATCGTCCACGACCCGCAGCCGGCGGCGCTGCGGGCTGGGGCGACGAACCACTCCCGCAACTGGATCTGGCGCTGCCACATCGACCTCTCGACGCCCAACCACGAGACGCTGGACCGCCTGATGCCGCTGCTGCGCGACTACGACGAGACCGTCTACCACCTGCAGCAGTACGTCCCCGCCGGGATGGACGGAAAGGTGCAGATCATCCCGCCGGCGATCGACCCGCTCTCGCCCAAGAACATGGCGCTCTCACCTGAGGACGCGTCGTTCGTCTGCCAGCAGTTCGGCATCGACACCGACCGCCCGCTGATCTGCCAGGTCTCGCGGTTCGATCCCTGGAAGGACCCGATGGGCGTCATCGACGCTTTCCGGCTGGTGCGCGAGGAGATGCCGGAGGTCCAGCTCGCGCTGGTGGGATCGATGGCGACGGACGACCCCGAAGGCTGGGAGTTCTTCCACCAGACCTTCAGCTACGCGGACGGCGACCCGGACATCAAGATCCTCAACAACCTCAACAACGTCGGCGCGATCGAGGTGAACGCCTTCCAGTCGCAGGCGGACGTCGTGGTGCAGAAGTCGCTGCGCGAGGGCTTCGGCCTCACGGTCACGGAGGCGCTGTGGAAGGTCCGCCCGGTGGTGGCCGGGGACGTTGGCGGCATCCCCCTCCAGGTGGTGGACGGCGAGACCGGCTACCTGATCTCCTCGCCGGAGGAGGCCGCGGATCGGATGCTTCGGATCCTCCGCGATCCCGAGCTGGCGAAGCAGCTCGGCCGCGCGGGCAAGGAGCGGGCGCGCGAGCTCTTCCTGACCCCGCGCCTCCTGCGAGACTGGCTGCGGGTATTCGGAGAGATGGACTTGTGAACGACGACCCCCGCCTGGTGATCGTCTCCAACCGGGGGCCGGCCCAGTTCGAGCGAGGGCCGGAGGGGGAGCGCACCGTGCGGCGCGGGGGCGGGGGACTCGTGACCGCGCTGAGCGGTCTCGTGGCGCACCGCGGCGCCCTCTGGATCGCATCGGCGATGACCGACGAGGACGTGGCGGTGAGCAGGGAGGCGGGCGGCGAGCCGGTGACGCAGGAGCTCGACGGTGTCACCTACGAGGTGCTCTTGGTCGAGAGCGACTCCGAGGCCTACGACCGCTTCTACAACGTGATCGCGAACCCGATCCTGTGGTTCATCCAGCACTACCTGTGGGATCTCTCGAACGCGCCGGACATCCGCCGCGAGGAGGCGGACGCGTGGGACTACGGCTACAAGGCCGTCAACGCGGACATCGCGCGCGCGGTCGTGGCGGCGATCGCCGACGACGCCGAGCCGCTCGTGATGTTCCACGACTACCACCTCTACACGTGCCCGGCCCTCGTGCGGAGCGCACGACCCGACGCGGTGCTCCACCACTTCGTCCACATCCCGTGGTCGCAGCCGGACAGCTGGCGAATCCTCCCCGGCCGCATGCGCGAGGAGATCTACCGCGGGCTCTTGGCCAACGACATCATCGGCTTCCACACCACGGCCTACTGCCGCAACTTCCTGCACTGCTGCCGCGAGCTGATGGAGCTCGAGGTCGATTACGAGCGGGGCGCCGTCATTCATTCGGGGCGCGAGACCTGGGTGCGGGCCTACCCGCTCGGAATCGACGCGGGCAGGCTGGACCGCGCGTCCGAGTCGGAGGAGGTGAAGGAGTACGAGCAGGAGATCCTTCGCCGCCGCCGCGACTGCATGATCCTGCGTGTCGACCGCGCCGACCTGTCGAAGAACGTTCTCCGCGGCTTCACCGCCTTCGACACCTTCCTCCAGCAGCATCCGGAGTTCCGCGAGAAGGTCACGTTCATCGCCCACCTCCAGCCGTCGCGGACCGACGTGCCGGAGTACGCGGAGTACCTGGAGCGAATCGAGGCGCTGGTCGCGGTCGTCAACCACCGCCATGGCACCACCGACTGGATGCCGATCGACCTGCGGATCTACGAGAACTTCCCGGAGGCCGTCGCCCGGTACAAGCACTTCGACCTCCTGATCGTGAACTCGCTCTTCGACGGCATGAACCTGGTCGCCAAGGAGGCGCCGGCGGTCAACACCCGCGACGGCGTGGTGATGCTGTCCGAGAACACGGGCGCCCACGAGGAGCTGGGCGACTGCACCCTCTCGGTCAACCCGTTCGACATCCAGGAGCAGGCGGACACCATGTACCGCGCCCTGACGATGGAGTCGGAGGAGCGCCGCCTGCGAGCCGAGCGCCTGCGCGAGCTGGCCCGCGAGCGCGATCCGGGCGTCTGGATCTCGGAGCAGCTGGCCGACATCCGCGCCAAGCGCGAGGCGATCGCCGCGGCGGGATAGCCGCCGCGGGCGGGGGCTTGCCGAGGCAGGCTTCGCGGCGTAGAGGGAGAAGTGGACCCGAGTCAGGCTGCGAGACTAAGGAGCCAACCGATGTCCACATACGCCGAAGTGTCGGATCCCACGCAACAGGTGACCCGGTGGTGGTGGCTGCTGCTGGTCCTCGGACTCATGTGCGGCGCTGCCGGTGTGATCGTGTTGGTCCAGCCGGACATCAGCCTGGTGACGCTGGCCGTCATCGCGGGCATCTTTCTGCTCGTCGACGGAATCTACGACGTCATCGTGGCCATCGCCGAGGGCGGCGAGGGCCGCGGCCTCGTCGCCACGATCGGGATCCTCAGCGCGATCGCGGGGATCATCCTGATCCGCCACCCCATCGAGAGCGTCGTCGCCATCGCGCTCCTGGTGGGCATCTGGCTCGTCGTCGTCGGCACCCTGCGCCTGATCCGCGCCTTCGAGTTCGCCGTCAACCGCGGCTGGAACATCTTCGTGGCCCTGCTCGAGATCGTGGCCGGGATCGTCATCGTGGCCGTCCCCGACATCGGCGTGGCGACGCTCGCGATCTTCATCGGGATCGCGTTCATCCTGCGCGGCATCGTCCTCTGCGCGGCGGCATGGCTGCTGCGCGCGGCGAGGCACGCCGGCCCGGCGGCCGCCGCGACGCCCTGAGCCTCGCTCAACCGGATCGAGTGAACGATTGACCACCTATACGGTGGTCAATCCCGCACTCGATTGGCCAGCTGCGTACTCGGGTCATCTCGTCACACCTGCCGCGACGCGGGTGTCTATAGATAAGCGGACAGTTCTTGCGCGGCGCGGAAAGGAGCCGAGATGACGTCAACACCCACGAGTCTTCCGATCGACGAGCTTCGCGGGCAGGTCAGCGGTGAGGTGGTCGCCCCGGACGATCCCGCGTATGACGAGGCGCGGCAGGTCTTCTTCAAGGGGTTCGACCGGCGCCCGCTCGCGGTCGCCCGGGTCACCGGCACCGACGACGTCGCCAGGGTCGTCTCCGCCGCGCGCGCGAGCGGGCTGGAGCTCGCCGTCCGAAGCGGCGGCCACAGCCGCGCCGGCTACGGGACGAGCGACGGCGGCCTCGTGATCGACCTGTCCGGAATGAAGGGCCTCGACATCGACGCGGACGGCAAGACCGCCTGGGCCCAGACGGGAATCACCGCCGGCGAGTACACCGTTGCGACCGGCGAGCACGGCCTCATCACCGGATTCGGCGATGCGGGCTCGGTCGGCATCGGCGGGATCACGCTCGCCGGCGGCGTGGGCTTCCTCGCGCGCAAGAACGGCCTCACCATCGACGACCTGCTGGCAGCCGAGGTGGTGACCGCCGACGGCGAGGTGATCGAGGTGAGCGAGCAGACGGAGCCCGATCTCTTCTGGGCGATTCGCGGCGGCGAGAGCAATTTCGGCGTCGCCACCCGGTTCAAGCTGCGCCTTCACGAGATCTCGGAGATCGTCGGCGGAATGCTGGTCCTGCCGGCGACGCCGGAGTCGATCACCGGCTTCCTCCAGGCGGCTGAAGCCGCACCCGAGGAGCTCTCGACCATCGCAAACGTGACGCTTGCGCCGCCGATGCCGTTCATCCCCGAGGAGGCGCACGGCCAGCCGATCATCATGGGAT
>Ga0075365_10000713_pt1 | contig 13416 bp, 11 predicted proteins | sample EndMetdeltDD1765_FD_71387 | JGI IMG/M metagenome (GOLD analysis project Ga0075365, IMG submission 71387) | Populus endosphere microbial communities from Tennessee, USA - Endosphere MetaG P. deltoides DD176-5 | ecosystem: Host-associated > Plants > Roots > Endosphere | place: USA: Tennessee... | reverse complement strand
CGATCACGATCGCGGCGACGACGGCGTACCCGATCGGCTGACCGATCGCCTGGACGATGTCGCGCCCGGTCTCGCTATCGCCCGTCGCCTCCGCAACCAGCAACTGGACGCCGTAGACCGCGGCGATGATGGGGATCGACGTCAACCCCATCAGGACCAGCGGCGGCCAGTGGCGGCCGTATAGCTGTCGCGCGGCCCGGACCAGCTGACCGAAGGCGCGGGTTTGGCGCAACGGCGTCAGCTCTACCGGGCTCCAGCGAGTCAGCCTGATGAGCACCACCACGAGGAGGAGGACTCCAGCCAAGACGGCGATCGCGGCCGGGCGCGACTCGGTGTCGAGGTTCACCAGGTTGGACGCCGCCTTGACGGTGCTGCAGAAGGCGCCGGTGACCTGCGGCCCGAGGAAGAACCCGCTCGGTAGCTCGGGGCTCCTGGTCCGCACCCCGGACATCCAGGTAAACGGCTCGCTCCATTGGAGCTTGTCCATCGGCCCTTGCGGCCCGTTGCTGTAGCCCGTCTCCTTCTGACCCCAATGGCCCTGGAAGGTCAGCCATTCGAAGGGGCCGTTCGGGGTCGGCTCGGTCGGCACCAGCACCGGTCGAGGCTCCACCCGCCGAAGTGGCTCGGTTGTGTTGTCGCAGCCGAGCCCGGACCCGCCCTTGCCGTTCTCGACGTAGACCGCCGGCCCATAGAAGGTGGCGTGAGAGCCGGCCGCCGGGTACACGATCGGATGGGTGCCCTCCTTCTCGACCTTGGCGTCGTCCCAGCTTGCCTTCTCGCCGCCCTCGTGCTGGAAGAGCGCGACCTCGGAGGGGCCCACGGCCAACGCCTCGCGGGGGGTGTCGGCATCAAAGGCGATCTGCATGCCCTCCCAGTCGCCTTCGTGGAGGTCGTTGAACTGGTTGAAGTAGTAGAAGAACCAGTACTGGACGACGAGTCCGGGCGTTCCGTTCTCGGTCGCGATCCGGGCGTAGGTGATGGCGTCGCCCTTTCCCGCGGACTCCAGCGCCGCGAAGTCCTTCGCGTAGTCGCAGCCCGGATGCAGGGGGTTGCCTGGGATGTTCAGGTGGTATCCCTCGCCAAGGCCGGCGATCTCGGCGGCGGTTGGCGCCGTCTTGACCTTCTCGTCGTTCCCCGGCGGGTCCAGCTCAACTCGTGGATTGCCCAGCATCGTGTCCACGGTCGTGGGCTGGTACTGCTCCTGCGACGAGTCGCACGGCGGGTCCTCCGTCTGCTCCCGCAACATGACGATCGGCGAGTACGTGTCGACCAGCTTCTGCGCCGTGTCCGTGGCGGCCGCAGCCTCGGGTGCGGCCGCCCACAGCGCCGCGAGGACGACGGCGACGACCCACCACCGTGGGCGGCGGGTTCGGCGCCCCAGGCGCCGATGAGCTGCTTGCTCCTGGCGTGAAGTGGACGTCGTCGCGCGGACGCTCTCACAATATGCGACCGGATGTCCTTCGCGATCTCGATCGGCCTGCTGAGCCTGATCCAAGCCGCGGTCATCGCGCTCCCCGGACCCGCCACGCGGGTCTCGATCGGCCGGCTTCGCAGTCGATGGTGGGCACTGGTGCCGCCCGCGTCGATCGTCGTGGTGATCGCCCTCATCGGCCTCTACTCGAGCTCCGCCGACGCTCTCACCTATCTGGCGCTCGTGGCCGTGCCGCCACTCGCGGCGATCGCCCTGGGGGCGCTCGTCAGGCGCTCGCGGCCGGTCATGGCGGTGGCCGTGGTGCCGCTTTTCGCGCTGGCGTGGGGGTTCTCGGGCTCCCTGGCCGGCGACAGTGCGAGTCTCGTGCTCTCGGCTCTTGCCTGCGTGACGCTCGGTGTCCTCCTCGCCGCGGTCGTGGCCCCGCGATGGCTCAAGTGGGGCGTGTACGCGATGGCGGCCGTGGATGCCATTCTCGTGGCGGCCGACCTCCTCCAGGCACCCAACTCCACGCTCGTCGCGGCGGCCCCGCCGGGCGGGCTTCCCCAGCTTCAGGCGGTGTACTTCGGCTCGGCGACGATGGGCTTCGGTGACCTGTTCGTCGCGGCAACCGTGGGGGCGCTGCTCGCCAGGCAGGGCCGCTCCCAGCTCGAGGCGATGGTGCTCGCCGCCGTCCTCGGCCTGAGCTTCGACCTGCTCTTCCTCGCGGTCGACCTGCTGCCGACCACGGTGCCGATAGCCGTCACCCTGGCGCTGCTGGAGGCCCGCGATCGCCGCCGCGCGCCCGGACCGGGCGAGCCCCGTGCGCAGCGCCACCCACTGGGGGTCGGCCGGCACGCCGGCCGCAGCCCCGCGAGCTGACCGCCCATCAGAATGGCGGACATGGAAGGCCGGCCCCCAGCGAGCGCGCCCGAGGCCGGGTGGTATGCGAACCCGGCGGGCGACGGGCTCAGATGGTGGGACGGCAGGCGCTGGACGGACCATGTGCATCCGGGCGTCGCGGCTCCGGGGGAGCCCGCGGCGGGCGGCCGCGACCGGCCCCGCGGGACGCTCGTCGGCCGCTGGCCCCTTCTGCTGGGCGGTGTGGCGATCGTGGCGGTGGCGATCGTCGCATTCGTGCTTCTCAGCGGCGGGAGCGGATCGGACTCGGGCGGCAGCGCATCCGAGCAGGCCGTGTCCGAGACCGTCGCGGGCTTCCTCGCCGCGGTCGCCGCTGGGGACCAGAGCGAATGCGAGCGCTTCATCGACGCGCACGCCGAGGCGATGAAGAGGTACCTCCGGCTCTCCGAGGGCGTCCCCGGCGCCGAGAGCACCTGCGGGTTCATCGGCACCGCGGGGCGGGTAGAGGCCCTATCGGTGGACGAGGTGACGGTCCACGGAGACGAGGCGAGGGTGACGTTCGACGGCAACCCGACCGTCATGCACCTCTCGCAGTCAGGCGGGCGCTGGGTGATCGACGGGATCAGCTGAGGTCCGAGCGGAGCACGCGGGAGAGAGGTGGTGGCCTCTGCCGCGTCCGGCCCGAGCCTAGGCCGGCGAGGCCGCCGAAGCCCGAATCAGCATCGCCCGTGCCTGGGTAAAGGTCACCAGGCGCGCGCCGTCCTCGTCCCAGAGCTTGAGCCTCACGGCGCGGAGGCCGTCCCAAAGGGACAGCGTCGGGACGTCGTGGAAGATCGGGTTCTCATCGTGCGCGCGCTGCAGGTTGTAGTTGGGTACGCGGGCACTGAGGTGATGCACGTGATGGAGGCCGATGTTGCCGGTGAAGAACTGGAGCACCTTCGGGAGCTTCAAATAGGAGCTCCCCTGGAGCGCCGCATCGGCGTAGCTCCAATCGCCCGAGCTCTTCCAGTACGTGTCGTCGAACTGGTGCTGGACGTAGAAGAGCCAGACCCCGGCCCCCGCGGCGAGCAGCATGGACGGGACCTCCACGAGCAGGTACTCGCGCCAGCCGAGCAACAGGCACAGCCCGCCGACGAGCGCGACCAGTGCGACGTTGGTGGCGATCACGCTGCGGCGGATGCGGGGACGCGCCGACCGCCCGGCGAAGCGCGGCTGGATGACGAGCGCCCAGATCGGCCCGATGCCGAACATCACCAACGGATTGCGGAACGCGCGATAGGCCAGGCGGCGCCCCCAGGGCAGCGCGCCGTACTCGGCGACCGTCAGGGTCTGGACGTCACCGACGCCGCGCCGGTCCAGGTCGCCGGCGGTGGCGTGGTGGACCGCGTGGCTCTGGCGCCAGCTCTGAAACGGGGAGAACACCACGATGCCCAGCACCCTTCCCAGCAGCGTGTTCCCGCGCTTCGAGGGCAGGAACGACCCGTGAGCACAGTCGTGGAAGATGATGAACGTCCGCAGCAGGAAGCCGGCGGCGGGCACGGACAGGGCGAGCACGAGCCAGTACGACACGTCGAGCGCGAAATACATCGCCACCCACAAAGCCACGTATGGCAGCAGGGACGTCGCGATGTCCAGCGCGCTGCGACCGAGGCGCGGTCGCTCATATGGCGCAAGCCCGTCCCGCCAGAAGGCTCCCTCCCGTCGCTGATTCCCGCCCGCGGCGGAGGGGACTCCAGTCATTCCTGCTCTCCTTCCAGCTTCGTGCCGCGCGACCCATGCGCCACGCGTTCATGTCGTCGTCCGAGCGAACTGCGTCGCTCGTCCGACGCATACCCAGCGTACCCCGAATCCCTGAAGATGTCCCCGCTTCCCTCAAGAGGGCTTCTCGAAGACCAGGCGATAGTGGTCGAGCAGCTCGCGCTCGAAGCACACGCCGTTGGCGCTCACTCCCGACGTGAACGCGAGGCGGAAGTCCGCGCTGGTGAGCCATCGCGGGACGAGCCGTAGCTTGAGCAGCGTCTTCCTGAAGCTGGGCGCGGCGAACCGCTGACGCCACTGGCGAATGGTCTCGATGTAGTCGAGCCGGCCGCTGGTGGCCGAGACGAGGCGAAAGCTCGGTTCGGCGTTGCGGATGACCTGCTCCGAGCCGAACGGCAGCCAGGAGCCCGGGAACTGGCGCGTCATCAGGGCCAGGTACCACTCGTCGGAGTCTCGAGGCGCATCGATCGAGACTCGCTCCACGGGAATCATGTTGCGCCCGAACACCATCGTCTGCAGATAGAGCCGACCCCCGGCGGGGAGCGTGCTCGCGATGCGCTCGAAGAGCTCGGAATACACCTGGTCCTGCCGTCCCGCGAAGTAGTCCTCAGGCGAGCAGAAGTGCTCGAACGCGCCGAGGCTCGCGACGGCGTCGAATCGGCCGAAGCTCTCCTCGTCGACCGCTCGTGCGTCGTACAGGCGCACGTCGAGACCGTGCCGCCGGCACGCCGCCAGCTGAGCCGATGACAGGGTGACCCCGACCCCGGTCGCCCCCCGGCTGCGGGCGAAGTTCAGCAGGGGTCCCCAACCGCATCCCAGATCGAGCACGCGCCTGCCCGGCCCGATCCCGATCTGCTCGGCGACGTACTCGTGCTTTCGCCGCTGTGCCTCCTCGAGGCTCATGGAGAAATCGCCGTCGTACTTCGCGCCGCTGAAGTCGGCCAGCTCCCCAAGGCTGAGCCGGAAGATGCGATCGATCAGCGAGTAGGTGAATTCGAGATCCTTGCGCTCGGCCAAGGCTCGAAGCTACTCCTTCTCCGCCAATCCGTCCCCGTGGTCGCGCGGCGCGGAGCGTGTCCGGACGTGCGACCACAGGCGGTCCGCGCCGGCCCAGGCCGCGAACGTCAGCCCGCCGGCGATTCCGGTCGCCGTCGAGAGGACGCCGGCGGCGGCAACGGCCGCCACACCCTGGCGCCCGAGGATGAGGACGGCGGCGGCCGCCCCGGTGCTCGGCCCGATTGGCAGCTGCGTCAGCGCGACCATCGCGATCAGAACGGCCGTGGCGTCGAGCAGGGACGCGTCGACTCCCACGGCGTGAAGCAGCAGCCAGTTGCGCGAGATCTGTGCGAACACGGCGACGAGGATGAAGGCGAGAAGCCGGCCCCCTCCCCTCAGGCTGCGGAGCACCGCCAGCCCGCTCCACAGGAGCCGCCCCTCTCGCAGCGCCAGGTGGCGCAACCCAGCGCTCAGGCCGAGGACCACCGCGAAGCAGACGAGTGGCAGCCACCACGGCAGGCCGAGCGGGACGACGAGCGTGAACGAGGCCAGCGCCGCGAGCGTCGCCTCCACGGCGAGGATCGGGAACTCGGCGGCGATCAGGGTCGAGACGCCGGGGCTCTCCGCCGGCGATGAGCGCCGCAGGGCCGCGATACGCGCCGCGGTCCCCACCTGAGCGCTCAGAAGGCTCCCGACGTATCCCAGGCTCGACGCTCGATAGAGGATCCGGCGCGGGACCGTCCCCCCCGCCGCCTCGATGCAGATGTGCCACCCCTCGCTGCGTGCGAGCAGGGCCACGAGCTGGAGCCCGGCGGCGGCGAGAAGCACCCCGACCGACGCGCTCGACAGGGCGGTCGAGAACTCGTCGCGATGACCCCAGAGGATCGCCACGAGCACCGCCGCGGCTGCGATCGACCCGACGATGGTGATCGGCCTGCGGTGCTCGGCGCCGAAGCGCCGCGCACGTCGCCAGGCGGCGGCGGAGCGCGAGAGCGCCTCGGGCTCGTCGCCTGCGGAGCCGTTACTCACGAGGGCGGATGCTGTCAGGCCACGGTAAGGACCGGCCCGCTTCGGTTTCCGCGAGCCCGAACGGGTATGCGCCGAGTCCGACTGCGAACGACGGAAAGGATGGGAATGGAAGCCACAAAGCTTGGCCAGACCGCGCTCGTCGGCTGGCGTGAGAAGGTAGCCCGGGGCGTGGCGGCGCCCGTGTCCGAGCGGACCCCCGCCGGAGAAGATCAGGTGCGAGCATTGATCGGCGCAGCCTTCTTCGTGCTCGCCGTCTACTACGTCGCGAGCACCGTGCGACGGGCAATCGGCGAGCTTCGAGGCTGACGCCCGCGCTTCGCCGTTTGGCCGCCGACCCGCCCGGGTATCCCCCGCGAGAGAGGGCGACCAAGGAGGGATTGTGATGGCAATCCGCGATCGGATTCCAACGCGCAGATCGACCACGGATGCATCGACCGATACCCGGCGCACCGCCGTGGCCCACCCAGAGCGACCGCCGGCGGACGGGGACGCCCGCGCACGGCCGGTGGCTTCGGCGCGCGCCCGCCAGCGCGACGAATTCGGCGGCATCAACTGGGGCGCCGCCTTCTTCGGATGGATCGTCGCGGTGGGGATCGGCGCCCTCCTAACGGCCCTGGTGAGCGCCGCCGGGACGGCGATCGCGATCTCCAGCCTCGACGGGGTCGGCGACGCGAGCGACAGCGCCGACACGATCGGCATCGTCGGCGGCATATTGCTGTTCGTGATCGCGCTGCTCGCGTATTACGCGGGTGGCTATGTCGCAGGCCGCATGTCGCGGTTCGACGGCGCGCGCCAGGGGCTCGCCGTTTGGCTCTGGGGCCTGATCGTCGCGGTCATCCTGGCCGTGCTCGGTGCGATCGCCGGCAGCGAGTACAACGTCTTCGGCTCGCTGAACCTGCCGCGCATCCCCATCGACGAGGGGAGCGTCACAACCGGTGGGGTGATCGTCCTCGTGGCGGTGGTCCTGGGCACGATCCTCGCGGCCATGGCCGGCGGCAAGACCGGCGAGCGCTATCACCGCAAGGTGGACGTTGCGGGCGAGCCCGCGGACGGCTACAAGCGCTAGGCCCAGCCAAGCGGGGGCATCCCCGTCCACAGAGAGACGGTCCAGTGCGCAGCCTGCCGCGACTCGCGCGGAACCTACGATTGGGCCGTGAGCGCAGGCGGATCCGGACGATACGAGCAGCGCAGCTCTCCGAACATCAGCCATGGCCGCGGGGGCGACCGCCCGCGAGCCGTGGTGGTTCATACAACCGACGGGAGCTTCGAGGCGGCGGCGAACTGGTTCGAGCGAGCCGAGAGCGGTGTCAGCGCTCACTACCTCGTGGGCCTCGATGGCCACGTCGCCCAGTTCGTCCCCGACGCCGACACGGCCAGACACGCGGGGCGGGTCCTCCGCCCGACCGCGGCGATCGCCTCCGAGGCGGCGGATGACGGCATCAACCCGTTCACGATCGGTGTCGAGTTCGAGGACGACGGCGATCCGCTCGGCGTGGCGCGGCCGACGGCGCAGTACGAGGCCGGCGCACGCCTCCTGGCCGACATCGCAGCGCGGTGGGAGATATCACTCGATCGCGACCATGTCGTCGGCCATCGCGAGGTGTTCGCCGCGAAGGACTGCCCGGGGAACCTCGACGTCGACCGATTGGTGAGCCGGGCGCGAGCGGTGCTCGCGGGCGGCGGTTCGAGCCCGGCCATCGCCTGTCTGCTTCCCGCTCGCGACGCGGCCGCGGACATTCCCGGCTATCTGGAGTCGGCGACCGCGCTCGGGGCGTTCGTCGTCGCCCTCGACGACGGCAGCGCCGACGCCACATCGGAGCTCCTGGCGGACAGCCCGCTGGTACGGACCGTGCTGCGAAACCCGCGGCGCGACGACTACTCAGGATGGGACGACGGCGAGAATCGAGCCCGGCTGCTGGGCGCCGCCGCCGAGCTGGACCCCGATTGGATCCTGTTCCTCGACGCGGACGAGCGGATCGACGCCGACGACGCGCTGGCGCTGCGCGAGTTCCTCGCGAACGACGCGCTCCCCGGGGTTGCGTACGGGATCGAGCTCTATCGCGACTGGAACGGACGGGTGGCTCCGCACCCGACCCACGTCTTTCGCCTGTTCGCCCACCATCCCGAGTACGAGCTGCGCCCGGGGAGGCTGCACTTCAACCCGGTGCCGGTACAGATTCCCGCGCGGGCCTGGATCAGGACCACCGTCCGCGCACGGCACCTCGATTCGCCCGAGCGCCTCGCCCTGCGACGACGCAAGTACGCCGAAGCGGGTCACGACGCCCTCGCCCCGGGCGCGAACGCCGCTCTCCAGGAAGCGCCCGCGGAGCCGTTGGCCAGATGGCGTCCGCGACCCCCTGGCCTCGCGATCATCTCGACCGAGCGCGCCGCGGTCGAGCCCGGAGACGCCGCGGATGCGACCGAGCGGGGCGCGCCGCCCCTGCTGGCCTGCCTGCTGCCCGCGCGAAACTGCGCCGACGACCTGCCCGGGTATCTCGGATGCGTGGAGGCGTTCGCCGACACCGTGATCGCGCTCGACGACGGCAGCACCGACGGAACGGCCGCCATCCTCGAGGCATCGCCCCGGGTCTCTCGCCTGCTGCGGAACCCGCGGCGCGAGTCCTACGCCGGATGGGATGACGCGGCGAACCGGCAGGCCCTCCTGGACGCCGCGATCGAGGCCGGCGTGCGGTGGGCTCTCTTCCTCGACGCGGACGAGCGGCTCGACGCCGACGATGCCGCGGCGCTGCGCTCCTTCCTGGAGGGGGACGCCGATCCGGGAGCCGCGTACGGGTTTCGCGTCCACCGCATGGTCGGGGCGGGCGACTCCTACGACCGGGCCGACCTGTGGGTCTACCGGCTGTTCTCGCCGCGGCCGGGCCAGAGGCTGCCGGAGAACGACCTGCATTTCGTCCCGATCCCAAAATCGGTCCCCCGTCGGCGGTGGCAGGCGACCACGGTGCGAATCCAGCACTTCGGCGGGGCCGACGAGGAACGGCGGGATGCGCGCCTGCGCAAGTACGAGCAGGCGGACCCCGAGGGCCTGTGGCAGGCTGACTACGCCAACCCGATCCTCGCGCCTGGACGGCCGCGCCCATGGCTCACACGCCCTCGGGACTTTCCCGTCCTCGCGGACCCGGCGAGATCGGGTGTGCCCCTCGATCTCGAGGAGCTCGATCCCGACGCGCCGATCCTGTCCGCGATCGTGATCGCGACGGACGACGAGGACACGATCGAGGGATCCGTGCGGGCGGTGGTCGACCAGGAATGCCCGGCGGCCTTCGAGGTGATCGTCGTCGTCAGCGGCAGCCCCGCGACCGCCGCGCTCGTCCGCGACCGCTTCGGGGACGCGGTGACGGTGGTGGAGCTCGCCGACCGGGTGCCGCCGGGAAGGGCGCGCAACGCCGGTCTGCGGATCGCGCGCGGAGAGTACGTGTCGTTCCCGGGCTCCCACGTGGAGATCTCGGCGGGGAGCCTCGCTCGGCGAATGAGGGCGCACGAGGATGGATGGGCGATGGTGACGGGCTCGATCGTGAACGGCAACCCGTCACCCGCGGGCTGGGCGTCCTACTTCCTGGACCACTCCAGCGCCCTGCCCGGACGGCCGTCGGGTGAGCTGGCCGGGGCCCCCGCCCACTGCTCGTACGTCCGGGAGTTCGTCGACGAGATCGGCGGGTTTCCGGAGGACGTTCGCGCCGGCGAGGACACGGTCGTGAACCAGCTCCTATGGCGTCGGGGGCATCGCGCCTTTCGGGAGGCGACGATCCGGCTGACCCACCGAAGCCCGTGCTCCACGAGCGCGGCCTTGATTCGTCATCACTTCGTCCGCGGCCGCGCCTTCGGCCGCATCCTCCGCTCCAACCGCGCCGGGTCGCGTGTTCGCCTGGGCCTGCTGCGGTACATGCTCCGCTATCCGCGAACGAGGCTGGCGAGCACCGACGCCAGGGTCGACGAGTGGGGAGGCGAGCTGCGCCGCGACTACCGGCGGGTCCGGCGGCTGGTGGTCGCCGGCATCGCGGCGGCATGGATGGGCGCGCTGGTGGAGGTGGCCACCGGCCGGCGACCCTCAGGTCCCGGCCAGGAGCTCCGAGACGGTCACCGTCGTCAGCCCCTGAGCTCTGAGGTTCTGGAGAAGCGAGGGCAGGGCGTCGACGGTGGACCCGGCCCCGGCGCCCTCGTGGAGCACCACGACGGACCCGGGCCTGGCTGAGCGCAGGACTCGCTCGACCACCTCGGCCGGGTCGTCGATCTCCCAATCGCGCGGGTCGACGTCCCACCCGATGGTGCGCATTCGCAGAAGGCGCGCGGCTCGGACCAGCCCGGGCGTCGATTTGGCATATGGCGCCCGGAAGCACCGTGGAAAGGCCCCCGCCGCCCGCCAGATCGCGAACGAGGTGCGAAGGAGCTCGGCTCCGACGGCCAGGCGCCCGCGCCCCGGCCGGCTGTGGCTCCACGAGTGGGACCCGACCTCGTGTCCCTCGGCGGCTATCCGCGCCACCAGGCCGCCGCGGCTCGGGATCCGGGATCCGACCAGGAAGAACGTTGCCGCCGCGCCTGCCGCGCCGAGCTGGTCGAGGATGCGGGAGGTCTCCGGGCCTGGCCCGTCGTCGAACGTCAACGCGATCGTGTCCCGAGCCCGGCTCCCGTGCCGGATCGGCTTCGGATCCGGCCGCAAGCCCGCGAGCGGCGAGAGGCTCAGGAGAGGGTCTTGCCGGTGCTCGCGAGCGCCGAGAAGTGCTCCGAGTCCTGGCCGACCATCTGGATGTAGAAGCGGGCCGAGGTCCTGTTGGCGAGCCGGCTGACGTCGATCGGGATCAGCACGTCGATGACCCCGGCGGCGTTCAGCACGTTGGCCATGAAGCGGCTGCCGATCGGCACGCCGCCGGCGGTCGTCTTGAGGAAGACCGTGAACTTGGCGTTCTTCAGCTCCTCGCTCGAGAGCACGCGGACCTTGATCCGGCCCGAGGTGCGCACTCCCGCCAGCGACGGAGAGACGATCGCGAGGTCGACGAGCGGATAGTGATCGCTCGCCGCCCCGCGCGGGATCGCGGCGCCGGCCCGCTCAGGGGCGAGCAGCTGCGCGTAGGAGATCGCAGCGCCCGCGGAGACGCCTCCGGCGATCAGGCGGCGGATGAGCGTGCGCCGGCTGATCTGGCCGTCGAGGAAGGCCGATACGAGTTCCTGCCTGGACATCGCGGCCACTTTAGCCGCTGGGTGTGTCGCTGTCCACGCGCGCGACGGTTGATCCCGGACAACCTGAACAATGGCTGCGTGCAATCGGGCTCCGGCGCCTCGCTCTCGTTCCAGCCGATCTTCGTGGTCGGCGTCCCGCGCTCGGGCACCACGTGGATCCAGCGGATGCTGGCGATGCATCCGGACGCATGGGGTCTCCTCGAGACCTACATGTTCTCTCGCAGGACCGGGTTCGGGGCACTCCTGGGGCCGGTCCCGCGACAGGACAGCGAGGACCTCGAGCTGCCACCGCCCGGCCTGGGGCGAATCCTCGATCGCGACGAGCTGGTGGCCGAGCTGCGGGCTGTCGCCGTGAGTTGGCTCAGCCGAGGGTCGGCCGGCTCCCGGTACGTGATCGAAAAGAGCCCGTGGCACCTCCTGGACCTCGACCTGATCGACGAGGTCCTGCCCGAAGCGCGATTCGTCCACGTGATGCGCGACGGCCGCGACGTCGCCGTTTCGGTCATCGCGGCTCGAAGCTCGTGGTCCGGCTTCGGCCCGCGGTCCCCGTCGGCCACCCTGCGCGAGGTCGCCGGGTTGTGGTCGGACGCGATGGGCAGGCGCGGCTCCGCACGCGAGCTGCTCGGCGAGCGCCTGCTGGAGGTGCGATACGAGTGGGTCAGATCCGACCCCCGCGCCGCCTGTGAGCGGATGTTCGCCCACTGTGGAATGCCTCACGACGAGCGCGTCGTCGCGAGCGCGGTCGAGGCCACCGAGTTCGGCGCCGAGGACCGTCCGCACGGCGAGGAGCGGCCAACCCGCGCCGGCCGGACACAGGAGTGGCGGGACCGATTCGGCGTCCGGGACGCGTGGCTCTTCGACCGCCTAGCGGGCGGCGAGCTTCGGGAGACCGGCTATGAGCGGGACCGGCGCTGGTGGCGGCGCTGTCGGCTGCGCTCGCGACTGTGAGTAAGGACGTGTCGGCCCAGCGCGGCGGGGTAATGGAGACCCCATGCCCCTGACACAGGAGATCAAGCCGGGAGTCGTGCTGGGGGATCGATTCCGCGTCCATAGGCGGCTCGGCTCCGGAGGGACCGCCACCGTCTTCCTTGCCGAGGACTGCGTGCTGGGCCGCGATGTCGCGGTCAAGCGCCTCCATGCCGAGGGCTCCACATCGGACATCCAGCGCTTCCGCCGGGAGGCGCGACTGGGAGCTTCCCTGGTGCACCCCAATCTCGTGACCGTCTTCGACACCCTCGCCGGGAGCGACGGCGTCCTGATCGTCATGGAGCACGTCCGGGGCCGCCCCCTCTCCGACCTGATCGGCCCCGATGGCATGGACCCAGGGAGGGTCGTCGAGATCCTCCGCCCCGTCGCGTCGGCGCTCGACTACGCCCACGAGCACGGGGTAGTGCACCGCGACGTGAAGCCGACCAACATCCTGATCGGCGAGGACGGGATCGTGAAGCTGGTCGACCTGGGGACCGCGACCGCGGGTCACATGACCCAGATCACGACGGAGAACGAGGTCCTGGGAACGCTCGCGTACATCGCCCCGGAACGCCTGGCGGGCGAGTCGGCCGGTGAGCCCGCCGCCGACGTCTATGCGCTGGCGGTCGTCGCCTTCGAGGGTCTCACCGGGCGTACTCCGCAGTCGGCCGCGACCCCGGCCGAGCTCCTTCCCAAGCTGCTTCGCGAGCCCCCGCCCGATGTCGCCGAGATTCAGCCTGGGCTCTCGCCCCTTCTGGGCAGCGCGCTGAAGCAGGGCCTGGACCCAGACCCCGATCGCAGACAGCACACGGCCTCCGCGCTGGTTCGCGACCTGGAGGACGCGCTTTCGGGCTCTGCCGGGGAGCGGACGCAGGCGGTCTCGATGCCCACCGAGCCGATCTCCCCTCCGACTCGTGACGGCCGGTCCTTCACCCCGCCGCCCGTTTCCGTCCGGCGACGCCCCGGATGGCTCTGGCCGGCGCTGGCCTGTGCGCTCGCGCTGATCGCCGGGGCCGTCTGGCTGGGACTGTCCGGCGGGGGCGGCGATGGCGCAGGTCCGGCGGACGGCGGCGGGCAGGTCGCAGGCAACGCCGGGGGCTCCGGCGCCGAGGGCTCCAACGCAGGCGGTTCCGGCGGCGGGGATTCCGGCTCCGCATCCGCCCCCGCAGCGGCGGGCGCGGCCTCTGATGTCGCCGCCAGCG
>Ga0075365_10000712_pt1 | contig 13417 bp, 14 predicted proteins | sample EndMetdeltDD1765_FD_71387 | JGI IMG/M metagenome (GOLD analysis project Ga0075365, IMG submission 71387) | Populus endosphere microbial communities from Tennessee, USA - Endosphere MetaG P. deltoides DD176-5 | ecosystem: Host-associated > Plants > Roots > Endosphere | place: USA: Tennessee... | reverse complement strand
CGCTGAGCGAACGCTCCAACCGGTCCCACATGTCGTGGGCGCGAGCGTGGACGAGCTCCTTCGGCAGGTCGATCGTCGCCCCCTCGGCCGCCGCGTCGACGGCGGCGGCGCGGAAGTCGTCCTCCGCGCGTTGCTCGAACGCCGCCGCAATCCGGCTCCGGATCTCGTTCCGGAGCTCGTCGAGCGTCTCGAACTCGGATGCGTCCGAGGCGAAGTCGTCGTCCAGGTCGGGGAGCTGCTTCTCCCTGACCTCCTTCACCGTGACGGCGAAGTTCGCCTGCTTTCCGGCCAGGGTCTCGGGCCGGTGATCGTCGGGGAAGCTGACCTCGACTGGAACCTCGTCGCCCGCCGACGCGCCCCCGAGCGCCTGATCGAACTCGGGGAGCAGGGTCTCCGCCCCGAGCTCCACCGTGAGGTCGGTGGCCTCGCCGCCCTCGAAGGGCTCTCCCTCGACGGTCCCGGCGTAGTCGATCACCAGGATGTCGCCGTCGGCCGCGGGCCGCTCGACCGGGTTCAGCGCCGCGAAGCCCTCGCGCAGCCGGTCCAGCTCACCCTGAACGGCGTCGTCCGGAACGTCGGGATCCGCCTTGCCGACCTCCAGGCCCTTGTATTCGCCAAGCTTGGCCGGCGGGCGCACCGCGACCTCGATCGAGAACTCGAGGTCCTCCCCTTCCCCGGGAAGCGACTCGACGTTGAGCTGGGGATCGCCGATCGGCGTGATGCCGGTGTCGAGCAGGGCCCGTTCGTACCACTCGGCGAGCGAGTCGCGGAGCGCCTGCTCCAGGACCGCCTCGCGACCGACCCGCTGAATGACCAGCTCGGCCGGGACCTTCCCTTTGCGGAAGCCGGGCACCCGCATGTCGCCGGCGAGGCGCTGGGCGGCGCGCTCGACCCGCTGCTCGACAGCGTCCGGCTCGACCCCGACGTCAATGCGGACGCGAGAGTCGCCGAGCTCGGTGACGTTGGTCCTCATCGGCGGCGGAGCTTAGTGATCGTCCCGCGAGTCAAGGCCACGGCCAGATCGCAGACGAAGGCGGCCAGGCGACCGGCCGGCCCGGTGACGAGCCAGGCCGCCAGCCGATCCTGAGCTCTCACGACCTGCCGCCCCTGAAGATCACCGGCGGGAGGTTAGGGCGGCGGGATGACCGGCAACATCAAGCGAACTCGCGGAAGCGTCGATAATCAGCGCATGAGGGTCGGCGGGGTTTGCGCAGCGCGTGTTCGGCAGGGGCGGAGGGCGATCCTTTCGTCCGCGGTCGCGGCGCTCCTCGTGTCCATCGTCGCGACTCCCGCGCTTGCCGCGCCGCCGACGCCGAAGCAGTTCCGCGTCACGCGGACGGACCCGCACTCGATCAGCCTCGCGTGGAGTCAGGTGAGCAACGAGACCCGCTACGACATCGTCAGGGACGGCTCGGTCACCAAGCGGGCCGCCAGGAACGCCACCTCCCTCGTCGACTCCGGCCTCGCCGCCGGCACCCGGCACTCGTACAGGATCCGCGCCTGCAACCCCTCGGGCTGCTCGCAGGCCTCCCCCACACGCACGCAGGCGACCCTCCTGGCCCCGTTCAAGGACCCGTACCCGAGCCTTGGCTCCTGCCACGTCTTCCCTCCCTACGCGGGCTCGCCGACAGCCCCTTCCGCCGCGAACCAGACCGCCTGGAACCAGAACATCTCCAAGGCTCCGGTGGACCCGCGGTCCAGCAAGTACCTGGCGAAGATCCGTTCGCTCGGCGGCAACCAGTTCATCCATCCCGACTTCGGCTCCGACCCCGGCTACGGCATCCCGTACGTCGTCGTGCCCGGCGTCCAGCCGCGGGTGCCGACGCGCTTCACCCTCTACGGCGACGAGAGCGATCCGGGGCCGTATCCGATTCCGCCGCACGCTCCGGTCGAGGGGGGATCGGACCGTCACGTGCTGGTCGTGAACCGCGACAACTGCTCGCTGTACGAGACCGGGGGATCGCGGTACCAGGGCGGAACGCGCAACTCGTGGACCGCGTACGGCGGGGCCCTGTTCCATCTGAACCAGGCGAGCCCGCTGCGACCCGACTTCTGGACCTCCGCCGATGCCGCCGGGCTGCCGATCTTCCCGGGGCTGGTCCGAGAGGACGAGGTGGCGTCCGGGCACATCGACCATGCGATCCGAGTCACCTTCGACGAGACGCGCCGGGCGTTCGTCCACCCGGCGACGCACTACGCATCCGACGACTGCAACGTGAACCTGCCGCCCATGGGCCTCCGACTGCGGCTGAAGCCCTCCTACAGCCTCTCCCGCTTCAGCGGCGGGGCGCTCGTGATCGCCCGTGCTCTCAAGCAGTACGGCGTGATCAACGCCGACAACGGCTCCAACTGGTTCATCACCGGCGCGACCGACAGCCGGTGGAACGACGACAACCTCAACCAGCTGAAGTCCATTCCCGGCAGCGCGTTCCAGGTGGTCAAGAGCGCCGCCGCCCCGAAGGTCGCCTCCGACTGCTGAAACGGCGGCAGGTGGGGCAGGCAACGCTGCTCCGGTGGCGTGACCCTGGGTCAACGCAATCCGCGTCCGGTTTCCGGACGTAGATTGCGTCGACCCGGCATCTGAGGCCGGATCGGCTTCCCTACCTGCCCATGCACGCTGGCGCGTCCGATACGCCCGGGCGGTCGCGGCCCGGTTCTGACTCAGCTGCTGAAGCTGACCTGGACCGGCTCGCGGTCCGCCGCGTTCTCGATCTCGAAGAACTCCCGCGCCGTGAAGCCGCGGTTGTTGGCGATGACCGAGTTCGGGAACACCTGGATCTTGGTGTTGTAGGCCTGGACGTTCGAGTTGTAGATCCGGCGTGACGCCTGGATCTCGTCCTCGATCTCGGTGAGCTCGTTCTGGAGCTTCTGGAAGTTCTCGGTGGCGCGGAGGTCCGGATAGTTCTCGGCCACCGCTCGCAGGTCGGTGAGAGCCTGGGTGAGCTGGCCCTCCTTCTGCGCGGCCTCGGCCGGCGTGTGGGCCTTGGTCGCCTCGGCGCGGGCCGCCGTGACCTTCTCGAACACCTCACGCTCGTGAGTCGCGTATCCCTTCACCGTCTCGACGAGGTTCGGGACGAGGTCGTGGCGCCGTTTCAGCTGCACGTCGATCCCCGACCAAGACTCGTCGACCCGATTCCTCGCCGCGATCATCGAGTTGTTGACCGAGATGACGATCAGGACCAACACGATGATCACGACCGCGATGACGATGATGGCGATCAGCATTGCCGGGGCAGCCTACACCGAGAGCGGGGCGACGCGAAAGCGGTTGTCAGAATGAGGCGGGCGGGAAGCGATGAGGATCTCGGCACAGCGTCACCTTCACCGGACGCGGCGGGCACGGAGCGCGCCCGGGCGGCTCGCCGTCGCATTCGTGGTGCTCGCCGCCGCGATGTCGACGCTCACCGTACGCGCCGTCGCGGCCGGCGTGGCTCCGAGGACCGAACTGCGCAGCGAAGGCCAGAGCCAGCGAGGCGGCCTCGTGTGGCAGGAGTGGACCTCGGGCGACGGGCACATGTGCGTCAACGGCTCCGGCGACGGCCCCGGGACCTTCCCGCGGCCGATTCGCGTCAGCCCGGGAGCGGACCGGGCGCGGTTCGTGCTGTTCAGGCGCCAACGCCCGGCGGAGGTGACGATCACCGCATGGCATCGGCTGGGCCCCGATGGCTACGAGACCGGCCCGAGCGAGGAGCTGCCGCGCTCCCTTCATCCCCGCCGTGATGGTGGGGGACATGTCGTCGCCTGGGTGGCGGGGTTCTCGGTCGACCTGCCGCCCCGCTACTACCTGCATCTGTATGCCCGCTGGCCGAACGGGCAGTGTGGCGGCCCTCGCCACCTCCTGCGCACCTACTCCATCGCCGGCCCAAAGCCCGCAGAAGCGGGGACGCGCTAGAGCGCTCGCTCGAGGTCGAGCAGGAAGCGCTTCATCTCGGGCCCGCCCCCGTAGTTCCCGAGCTCTCCTCCGGACCGGACGACGCGGTGGCACGGGACCACGATCGGAACCGGGTTCGAGCCCAGCGCCGTCCCCGCCGCCCGGAAGGCTCGCGGGCTGCCCGCACGCTGTGCCGCCTGGCCGTAGGTGATCACCTCGCCGAACGGCACCTTCGCCGTCGCGCGCAGCACGCGCCGGTAGAAGCCCGGATGACTGAGGCGCCAGTCGACGGCGAGATCGAAGTGCTCCCGCTTGCCGGCGAAGTACTGGTCGAGCTCGCGTCGCGCCTCGTCGAGGCGACGGGGATAGGACATGACCCGCGGCGAGACTCCTTCCGCCAGCTGCTCCAGCACGCCGTCCAGCGGCTGTCCGGGCAGGCCGATTCGCACCAGGCCGCGGTCAGTCGCCGCGACGACGAGCTCGCCGACCGGGCTGTCAAGAGTGGCGTAGGCCACGTCCAGCAGGCCCTCCTCGGCAGCCCTGCTTGCCAGTTGCTCGACGAAGTCGCTCATGCCGTCATCTCCTTCAGCTCCGCCGCGCTCCTGCGCAGCTTCTTCAAGCCCTCGTGGACGTTCCGTCGCGCCCCCTCTTCTGAGGTGCCGAGCGCCTCCCCCACCTCGCGGTAACGGAGGTCGACGGCGAACCGCAGGACGACCGCCGCCCGCTGCCCCGGCGGCAGCTCGGCGACGGCCGCCCAGATCTCGCTGTGCTTCGGGCTCATCCCCACGCCGGCCGCATCGGCGGGCGGGGCGCTGTTCGCCCGATCGACCAGTGGCTCCACGTCCGCCACCGGCTGGGGACGGCGAGAGCGCGCGCGCTGATGGTCGATCGCCTTGCGACGGGCGATCGTGAACACCCACGCACGGAGGTTGCCCGCGTGTGCTCGCGGATAGGCGCGCAGCGCCGCGATGAAGGTCTCCTGAAGGCAGTCGTCCGCATCCGTCGGGCCGACCATCCCGCGCAGGAACGCGCGCACCTGATCGAGGTGATCCTCGATGAAGGCCTGGAACGGCGGCAGCGTCGGATCCATCACGCTCATCCAACTACAGAACGACCGGCGGGCTCCGAACGTGACACGAGCGCCCCGCCGGCCGGCGGGGCGCTCGCTTACGAAGCTCGCAAAGCGGGTCCGGGATCCCGCTTTGGATCAGTCGTCGTCAGCGCCGTCGTCGGCGGAGTTGGTCTGATCGACCAGCCTCTTTGCCGCGAACGGCTGGGTGCCGGGATCCTGCTTGGGCAGCCGCGCCTGGACGACCACGCGGTCACCGCTCGCCACGTCGTCCGCCGTGACCGAGCCGTCGGCGTTGGTGTCCGCGACGACGAGCCGGGCGTTCGTGAGGTCGAACTGCACGTCCTGGCCGACGAGATCGGCCTTCTTGACGTGGCCGTTGCCCTTGTCGACCGAAACGACCCCGGACCCACCGTAAGTCCCTTTGAAGACGTACATCACGGTCGGGTTCCCGCCGTGGCCGTGCCCGCCGCCGTGTCCGTGCCCGCCGTTGTCAGCAGCCGCAGCGGCCGGCACCGCGAGGGCGCCTGCCCCGAGCGCGGCAAGAAAGACTCTCTTCAAATGCATGGTTCTCCCATCAGAGGTTGCCTCCAGACACCTGATCGGCAGGTCGAGGCGATGCCTGTAGCCCTCATGTCTGCTTGCGGACGAATGCCTCGATCCCCTGCACGCGAGCGCGGTCTCCCTCGGGCAGGCTCAGGTAGACGGCCCCATCCCGCTCCAGCTGCTCGCGCGGATTCATGAGGATGATTCCCGAGAACCGGTCCCTGCTGTCGAAGCGCAGAAAGTGCGACTCGGGCGTCTCGACCCGGCGACCGGGGCGCGGCTGGCCGATCGCCGCGTACAGGACGTCGCTCGGCGGGTCGTAGGTGACGTGGGAGAAGGTGTAAGGGCCGGCGCGAAGGGACACAAGTGTTCAGAGGCGGAGCTTTAGCTCCGCCAGTGGCAGGTGCGGTTCAGTTTTGTGAGGGCGGAGCTTTAGCTCCGCCGGTGGCAGGTGCGGTTCAGTTGTTCGAGGCTAGCGTCGCTCCTTGAAGGCCCTCGCCATCTCGATCCGCTGCATGACGCTGGGGTGGTCGCCGAACAGGAACTGGTCCCATCCGGGCGGGTCCGGCTGGGCCTTCGATAGCCGCCCGAGGCGCTTGAAGAGCCCGGTCATGGCCGCGGGGTCGTGGGTGGTGTTGAGGGCGACCCAGTCGGCCTCCGTCTCGAGCCGCCGCGTGAACGCCGTCTGGAGCGGGAGGGTCACGAACAGGAGCGCCGCCACCACGAAGATCGCCAGGGGAACCGAGGTCGGTTCGTAGAGCCCACCGCGCCGCCTGGTCACGAGCGCCACCAGAAGCGCGATCGGCAGGGCCAGTAGCGCCATGAACCCGAACGCCTTCCAGAGGTGGTCGCGGGAGAGGTGCGCGAACTCGTGCGCAAGCACGACCCGCACCTCGGCCTGCGGAAACCGGTTCACGAGCGTGTCCCACAGGATCACGCGCTTCGTCGGGCCCAACCCCGTCGCCTCGGCGTTCGGCGAGCCTCCCAGGTTGTGCGTGTCCTGCACGCGGACCGTCGTCCCGGGGATCCCCTCCTCGTCGGCGAGCTCCTTGGCGTCGGCGGCGATCGCCGCGTTCTGGATCGGATGCTGGTCCGGAATCAGATAGGGCTGGACGAAGGCAAAGGCCAGCAGCACGGCGACGAGGGCGGGCGCGGCGGCGACCCACCACCAGCGGCGCCACAGGCCGGTGAACGCCATCACGATGAGCATCGCCAGCGAGATGAAGAGGAACTCGCCCCCGGCGGCCAGGAAGTAGTTGATGAGCCACTCGACGTACCCCAGGCTGGAGACGTCGTGCTGGCGCTCCCACCAGAGCTCGGCGATGCCGAAGGGCAGCTGGGCGAACCAGACGAACGCCAGCCCGAGCATCCCGAGCAGCATTCCGGTCCCGATGCGTCCCGCGGCCGACTCGCGCACGAACGCCGGGCCCTTGATCGCGTAGAGACCCAGCGCCGCGAGCTGAGCGAGTAGCGCGAGGATCGCGTCGATCGACAGGAACGTCTGATAGCTCGACGCCTTGTCCAGGTCCTCCTGGCTGAAGAAGCGGGTCGGGTCCAGAGTCGGCACGGAGAGATCCGTCGGCACGCTCGTCTGCCACAGCTGGAGGAAGACGAAGGTCCAAAGCGCGAGCGCGGCGGCGATGCCGACGCCGACGAGGACCCGACGCCCCGCCGACGGCGGTGCGCTCAAGCCGGCTCGGGAAGCGGCGCGGATGCGGGCGGCAGCTGCTCGAGCGACGGCCCGCTGAACGGGAACCGGTCCGTCAGGAGCAACACGTAGCCGAGGACCTGCGCGTGGTATCGCAGCGCGTACACGCCGAGGTTACGGAGCCCGAGGGGCATCCTGCCCAGGAACAGGCCGACGAACCAGCCGAAGACCCCGACCAGGAGCAGAAGCCCGCCGACGCCGCTCGCGACCAGGCCGGCCGGGAACACGAGGATGAGGCGGAAACCGGTCTTCCACCGGTTCTGACGCTCACGCGGCGCGATCTGAATGTCCACGGGATAACTGCCGGGGGCGCCCACGAAGCCCGGGAACTCGTTGGTAACCAGGAACAGGTACGAGTAGACGTGAGTGAGGTATCGGACGTAGGCGCCGTTGAAACGGTGCAGCGCGTCAGCCGGGCGGCCGGCGAACAAGGTCACGAACCAGTTCGCGATGACGCTGAAGAAAACGGCGATGCCCCAGAGTCCCAGCCAGACGTAATGGGGCAGGAACAGGAGGAGCCGGAAGAAGACCGTGAGGCGCGACCGTCGCAGCTCGGCGTCCTCAGAGATCCGGATCGGGTGATCGGGGGGCGGGCCCGTGCCGTAGTTCCGCTTCATCGGGTCGCTGTCCGGATAGCGGTCGGTGACGATGAGCAGGTACGACCAGTACTGAAGCCCGTAGTCGAGGCAGTAGACGATGAGGTCGCGCAGGCCGCGCGGCATCCGACCGATCGCCAGGATCGCGAACCAGGCGAGGATTGCGGCCGTCGTGATCAGCCCGAAGGAGTAGTAACCGGTGTAGGAGCTCGAGGCCGTGACGCCGAGGGCGCCGGCGATGATCGCGGCCGGGATGATCAGGACGAAGCGGAAGCCGACCTTCCAGCGATTCTGCTCCGCGGCCGGCGGCACCCTGGGATCGAGCGGGTACGAGCCCGGCTCACCCTCGAAGCCCGGGAACGGCTCGGCCGCGAGGTTCAGGTAGCCGAAGACGTGGGTCGCGTAACGCAGGTAGCGGGACTGCATGTCGTGCGCCACGGTCCGCTTCGTGAACAGCGCCCAGAACCAGTTGATGAACGCGATCGCGACCGCGAGCAGCGTGAACAGCCCGACCACGATGAGGTGCGGGATCGCGAGGATGAGGCGGAAGAAGGTTGTGAGGCGCGAGCGCTCGAGGTCATCGGTGACGATGATCGTCGCCAGTTGCTCCGGCTGGCCGCCGGCAGCCGGCGGCGGCGCGGGCGGCTCTCCCGGTGGCGGTTGGGCGGGCGGTTCCCCTGCGGGAGGCTGTGCCGGGGGTTCCCCTGGCGGTGTTGGCGCGGCGGGCTGTTCGCCGGTCATGTGTGCGCAACATACCCTGCCCGGCCGACGATGGTGTGCCGCGCCGCCAACGCGACGACCACAAGCATCCCCGCGACGACCAGGCAGGGCAGCGCGTCGCCGGACGCGCTTGCAGTCGCGCCGGCCCCGACGCTGCCCAAAACCTGCCCTGCGGCCCATGCGATGTTGATCAGGCCCGCGGCCAGCCCCTGGTGCAACCCGCTCGCCTCGGCCGCGTCGCTCAGCATCGCCAGCGCGGGCGTGAAGCACAGGCCGGCACCCACCGACATCACCACGAGCAGCGTCACGACCACGCCGAGCGCACGGCCGGCGGGCAGGACGGCCAGCCCAGCCGCGCTGATGCCCATGCCGATGACGTAGGGCCGCAGCCGCCCCACCCGGTCGGAGAGCCGACCGACCCAGGCCGACAGGACCGCCTCGAAGGCCGCGCCCACCATGAATCCGCCGGCAACGACCCCCGCCCCACCGCCGAGGTCGTGGATCCGAAGTGGGACGAGGACCGCGATCACGCCGAAGAACACCGATGGCGCCATCACGAAGAGGGTTGCCCGCAGCACGGAGCGCCGGGCCATCGCGTCAGCCGTCTCACGGATGCTCAGCTCTTCACCGTGGCCGGGAATGGGGAGCCTCAGCGCGAGGACGGAAAGGACACCGGCGATCAGCACAACCGATGAGAACACCGGCTTCGTCCCGACCGCGTGCGCGAGGACGCCCACCACCGGGCCCAGCAGGGTTCCGGCGATCGCGATCGCGAGCACGTCCCCGATCACGGATCCGCGCCGCGACTCCGGAGCGGTGACCATGAGCCACGTGATGGCGCCGGACCAGGCGAGGGCGCCCGCGGTGCCCTGCACGAATCGGGCGACGTCCAGCAGCACGATATGCCGCGCGAACCCGAAGGCGAGACTTGCGACGGCGAGCAGAAAGAGCCCGGCGATCAGCGTGCGCCGCGGCCCGAGCCGCGCCGCCATGAACCCGGCCGGCAGCGACGCGACCAGCGTCCCCGCCGCATAGGCGGCCGAGAGCACGCCCGCTGACGTCTTCGAGAGCCCGAGGTCGTCCACGTACGCCGGCAGAAGGGGCGTGATCGCCGCATAGAAGACGACGTCGAGGAAGACGACGGCGGAGCCGATGAACAGCAGGCGGCGCATCTATCCATCCTGCCAGGACCGGAATCGGGCAACTCGCCCCCAGGAGGTGTCCATTTCGCGATTCGCCGTTCGTCTCTCGGGCGTTAGAACTCCAACGAAGGAGGAAGCGATGAAGTACATGCTCCTGATCCAGCACGGCGACACCCCGACACCCGGCTCACCGGAGTGGGAGGCGATGTCCGAGGACGAGCAGCGTGCGGTCGGCGCCGACTACCAGGCGATCAATCAGACCCAGGGTGTGACCCCGGGTGTCTGGATGGAGTCGCCCGAGGCGGCGACCACCGTGCGCGTCTCCGATGGGGAGACGCTGGCCACCGACGGCCCGTTCGTGGCCGTCAAGGAGGCACTCGGCGGCTACCTCTTCTTCGAGGCGGACGACCTGGACGCCGCGATCGAGCTCGCGTCGCGGATCCCGGCCGCCCGGCTCGGCGGCGCGGTGGAGATCCGCCCGCTGAAGGAGGGATAGAGGTCCTCGAGCGGGTCTTCCGCGACGAGTGGGGACGCGTCCTCGCCGCCCTGATCGGCTTCCTCGGCGACTTCGATCTCGCCGAGGAAGCCGCGCAGGAGGCGTTCGCGATCGCAGCGGAGCGCTGGCCCCGCGAGGGCACGCCCGACAACCCCCGGGCGTGGCTCGTCACGACCGCGCGCAACCGCGCGATCGACCGGATCAGGCGCAATCGCGCACTCGCCGAGAAGACGAAGCTCCTCGACGTACCCGAGCCCGCCGAGATGGAGATGGACGAGACGGCCATCCCGGACGAGCGGCTCGAGCTCCTGTTCACCTGCTGCCATCCGGCCCTGGCGATGGAGGCGCAGGTCGCGCTGACGCTGAGAACCCTGGGCGGCCTGAGCACCGAGGAGATCGCGAGAGCGTTCCTGGTCCCGCAGGAGACGATGGCGAAGCGGCTGGTCCGCGCGAAGCACAAGATCCGCGCTGCCGGGATCCCGTTCCGAGTACCTCCCGCGCACCTCCTCCCCGACCGCCTTGCCGCTGTGCTCGCAGTCGTCTATCTCATCTTCAACGAGGGCTATGGCGGCCGGGGGGACCTGTCGGAAGAGGCGCTCCGTCTCGGACGCTCGCTCGCCGAGTTGATGCCCGACGAGTCGGAGGCGCGCGGGCTCCTCGCGCTGATGCTGATCAACGACGCCCGCCGCGACGCGCGGTTCGCCGAGGGCGCCATCGTCCCGCTCCGCGACCAGGACCGCTCGCTCTGGGACATCGCGCAGCTCGAGCAGGGCCGCGCCGAGCTCGATCGGGCGATGGCACTCGGGGGCCGAGGCCTCTACGTGCTGCAGGCGGCTCTGGCTTCCCTGCACAGCGAGGACCCACAGGACTGGGAGCAGCTCGCCGCGCTCTACGGAGAGCTCGCCCGGCGGACCGGCTCGCCCGTGGTCGAGCTGAACCGGGCCGTCGCCGTTGCCGAGGCCGGCGACGTCGAGGCGGCACTAGCGCTGATTGACACGCTCGAGCTCGGCACCTACCACTACCTCCATGCGACTCGCGCCGAGCTGCTCCGACGCCTCGGCCGCCTGGACGAGTCCCGGGCCGCCTACGAGCGCGCGCTGGAGCTCGTCCACTCGGACGCGGAGCGGCGCTTCCTCGAGGGGCGGCTCGCGGAGCTCGAGGACTGACGGCCTACAGGTAGCCGCTGCGCCGGAACACGATCACGAGGACGGCGCAGGAGGCGAGCAGCGAGCCGATGCCGTAGCCGAGGAAGGCCGCCGACGACGTGATGTGCCCGACCATCCAGCCGAAGTTCATGCCGAAGAAGCCGACGATGAAGGACAGTGGCAGGAAGATGGTCGCGACCAGCGTCAGCTTCTTGGTCGCCTCGTTCTGGCTCACGCTGATCTCGTTCTGGCGCACCCCCAGCACCGCGAGATTGGCCTCCAGGATGCTGGTCAGCAGCTCGCGCTGCGAGGTGATCTCGTCGTGCACGAGCTTGACGTGGTCGTTGACGTCCCGGAAGTAGTCCTCGATCTCGTCGGTGACGTTCGGATCACCCCCGCGCTCGATCCCCGCCAGAGGCGCGAGCAGCGGATGGACGGCGCGAAAGAACTCGATCGCCTCCCGCTTCAGGAAGTAGATGCGCTCGGTCTGGTCCGTCTGGCCCTCGAATACCCGCACCTCCACGTCCTCGATGTCGTCGGTCAGACCGTCCACCACCGGGGAGTAATCGTCGACGACCTGGTCGAGGACGGCCCAGACGACGCTCACCGGACCGGCCTCGAGGAGCTCGGGCCTCTCCTCGAGCCGTCGCCGCGCCGGGCCCAGCTGGCTCCCGTCCCCGTGGCGCACCGTGATCGCGTAACCCGGCCCGGCGAAGATGTGGATCTCGCCGAAATCGAGCTGCTCCGTGTCGTCGTCGTAGCTGGCGGTCCGCAGAACGACGAAGTAGTGGTTGTCGTAGTTCTCGATCTTCGCCCGCTGGTGCGTCGAGCGAGCGTCCTCGACCGCGAGCTCGTGCACCGGAAAGTGCGCCTCGACCTCGCTCATCTCCTCGTCGGTCGGGTCGTGGATCCCGAGCCAGACGAACCCGTCCGGTTCCGCGGCGCACGCCGCCGCCTCGGCCACGGACATTCGCGCCTCGTGCTGGCGGGCGCCGCCCTTGTAGTGCGCGCAGTCGACGATCATGGAGGACCCACCGGGTCGCCAACGCGGCTTTCGGGCCTGCGCGCCTTGTTCCTGCCGCCGAGCCGGTCCCTGCGGGGCGCGTCGATGCTGGACGTCCGTCCACCCTCCTTGACTGGCCCAGCCCGGATTGAGAGGGTGGCCGCGTGCAGCCCCCGCCCAAACGTCGTCCTTCACCAGCTCTTGTCATCTCGATAATCGCTCTCGTCATCGCCTGTGCGGGCACTGCGGTGGCCGCGACTTCGCTGATCACCAGCCGTGACATCAAGAACCACACGATCAGGTCGAAGGACATCAGGGCGAGCACCAAGGACAAGCTCCGTGGGCAGGACGGCGCGCCGGGTGCCACGGGCGCAACCGGTGCCACGGGGGCGACCGGCCCTCAAGGCGCGACGGGCGCGCAGGGCGATCAGGGTACCCCTGGAACGTCGCTGTTCAACGGCGGCACGATCCCTTCGGGAGGAACGGTCACCGGAGCATGGGGCGGGCGCTACATCACGGCGGTCGCCGGCAACCAGCAGAACAGCTACCTGCTCAGCTACAGCTTTCCTCTGCCGGCCCCCCAGAAGCTCCGCGACTCCGACGTGCAGTTCGGCGCGAACACCGCCGGGCCAGTGGGCGACGCGGATCCAAGCTGCACGGGCAGCGTCGCGAACCCGACCGCGCCGCCGGGCAAGGTGTGCATCTACTCGAACGAGGGCCCGAACGGCACCCGCAGCAACTCGACGCTGACGGGCTTCAAGCTGTCGGCCGCCGGCGTTAACACCGACGCCGACAGCTATGGCTTCGAGGTGCGGATCGTCGATGCGGGCGGCGTTCCCGGGACGCTTCGCGCCGAGGGCACCTGGGCCTACACCGCTCCGTAGCGATCCAACGCGCGCGACGAGTGCTCGTCCGCGGAGAGCGTGTGAAGGAGCTGCACCGCGGTCGAGCCCTCGCCCACGGCCGACGCAACGCGCTTGACGGAGGCGTGGCGCACATCGCCGGCCGCAAGCACGCGCGGCATGCTCGTCTCGAGTGCGAGCGGCGGGCGGTCGAGGGGCCAATCGTTTTCGCGGCGGACGTCGTCGCCCGTGTAGAGGAACCCATACGCGTCCCTCGCC
>Ga0075365_10000711_pt1 | contig 13420 bp, 13 predicted proteins | sample EndMetdeltDD1765_FD_71387 | JGI IMG/M metagenome (GOLD analysis project Ga0075365, IMG submission 71387) | Populus endosphere microbial communities from Tennessee, USA - Endosphere MetaG P. deltoides DD176-5 | ecosystem: Host-associated > Plants > Roots > Endosphere | place: USA: Tennessee... | reverse complement strand
GATCGCGGGGCTATGCAAAGCATGGCCTGTTGCGCGCCCGTAGCTCAGCTGGATAGAGCACCAGACTACGAATCTGGGGGTCAGGAGTTCGAATCTCTTCGGGCGCGCCATTCCATCATCGATGAGTTGAACTCCGTCGTTGCGCCACGGCAACGAACAGGTCGCCGTCACCTGCCCGTATTCGGACACGAGCTCAGCAACTCTATGGCCCCTCGGTTGCTGCTCCGCCAAGCAGCTTGATGTTGAGCCGGCCGCCCGTGAACAGCATGTCGTCCAGGGCTTCGGCCAGGTCCGTGGGGGTCACAACCTCTCCGTCGCCCCGCATGATGCTCGTTTGCGCGGTACGGCGCATAAGCTCCTTGATGAACGCTGCGCTGACGCCCTTGGTGCGGGCCACGGCCTCTGCCACGATCTTGTCCGACAGTTTCAGTCCGCCGCCATAGAGGCGCACCAGCTTCTGCCGGCAGTCGTCGTCCGGCAGCGGCACCTCGATGGCCTGGTCGATGCGTCCCGGCCGTCCTGTCAGCGCGCCTTCAAGCTGTTCGGGGCGGTTGGTGGTGAGCACGAACAGGATGTCGGCATTGTCCTTCAATCCGTCCATCTCGTTGAGCAGGGTGTTGAGCAGAGACTCTTCGCACGGACCGCTCATGTTCTCGCGGTCGCGGGCAATGAGGTCCACGTCCTCAATCACCACCGTAGCCGGCTGCAGCAGGCGCGCCAGGGTCATATATTGCGACAACAGGCCCATCTGGCCGGCCGTTATGATGAGTGTCGTATGGCCAGGAAGATTGGCGGCCAGATGGCGAATGGTATGCGTCTTGCCGGTGCCCGGCGGGCCGTAGAGCAAGATGCCCTTTCGCGTCGATTGCCCGAGCCGCCTCAGTGCCTCCCGGCTCTCGATGAACCGGATCACGTTGCGGTCGAGAAGTTTCAAGGTCCGTTCCGGTAGGATGATCTCGTCACGCCGCACCTGCGGCAAGCGATGGACCATCACGCCTTTCGTACGGCCGCTATAGTCACCTTCCGTTTCGAGCGAGAGAACCTTGCCGCGGTAGGAGCGCGCGGCATTGATGGCGGCCTCTAGCTCTGAGAAGCAGCGGTCCACCAGGGCCACGCCGGCCTCGCCCGCGGGCACGGCGATCTCGACGCAGGTCCCGGCCTCGCGGCCGTATTCGCGGTGAAATGACAACACCACCGCGTAATGCAGGTCGCCATCGCGATTGAGCCACAAACCGTTGTTGAGGCATTTTATCGGCTCTCTTTCGCCGATATCGACATCCTGGTACTGCGCCGCCGATATGGTGACTGCGTACTGCCCGTCCTTTGTCAGCGCTGCATAGGTCAGCGTCTCGTAGCGATGCTGTTCATAAAGGCCGAAGAAGCGGAGAGGCGAGGCCGAGAACAGTTTATCGAGCGCCACCTGCACGTCGGCGCGCATATGGCCGGGAAACTGGCGCGACGTTGCGATGATCTCGTCATGTGCCAGTCCGCTGAAATGCCAGCCGATGGCCTCGTAGGCATATTTGAACTTCCTGTCCCGCGAAGCCTGTGGCGGATCGCCGGCGCCGGCCAATTCCTCTGTCTTATACGGAGCGGCCGTGATGCGAAGCGGGTGACCGGCCGCCTTGATGCGCTGCTGCGCCGTGTCCAGCATGGCCTTCGCGACCGCGGATGGATAGCTGCCGCACGCGGCCCTTCCTTGTTGCGATACTGTCGCGGTCAACGCTTCTGCTTCCGCCTCCGATCGACCAAAGACCGAGCGGATGAGATCGACGACAAACGGCCACGGAGTCTGGTCGTCATTGTGAATGACAAGTTTCAAGGGCTTGGCGGCTGTGTGGCGCACTGTAACGGCTCACTTTCCTGGGCTGCTGCGCGCCGACAATATCTGCGCCATATTACATGAATTGTTAACGACCTAATGCCGCCGCGGGCGACATTGCTACCCTATTTGAATTCAAACAGTTCTATCAGGTTACCGGATGGGTCTTTCAAAAGCCTGGCTCGGCCGGCCCCCGCTTCGCTGACTGCCCCTCTAAATTCGGCCCCACCGGCATCCAACCGGCTGATGAGACCATCTAAGTCCTTTGTAACAATCATGAACCGGTTCCATCCACCGGGTTCGGGGTTGCCACCGGCTGTTCCTCCACTGCCTGCTCCGGGCGCGCTCAAGTAGAGCGTCAGGTCATCACGAACAAGCGCTGCGAACTTGCCGGGATTGCGCATGTTCACCGAGAACTCGAGCTTGTCGCGGTAGAATTCGACCGATCTGTCTACGTTCGTCACGATGTATCGGATGGATGCCATTGTGCGCGCTCCGTCTGTGCAAACGCACGGATTTGCCTGGCGTTCCAAGAGGTGCCGCCGAGGGGAAGGTTGGAATCGGATACGGACCAGTCGCCCGTTGACATATATGCAAAATAGATATATGTATTTTGTATATTAGCGACGAGACACAGCAATGACCGAGACCGATTTCCTCAAGGATTACGATCCCAGCGCATTCCAGCGGCCGTCGTTGGCGGTTGACCTCGTCTTGCTGGGGCTGCGCGAAGACCGCCCTGCGGTCCTGCTCATCAGGCGCGATCAGCACCCGCATGCGGGCCGCTGGGCGCTGCCGGGCGGCTTTGTCGGTATCGACGAGTCCCTCGACGCCGCGGCCGCGCGCGTGCTGCGCGAGAAGGCCGGAATGGGCGAAGCCCACCTCGAGCAGCTCTACACTTTCGGCGCGGTCGATCGCGATCCGCGCATGCGCATCATAAGCGTCGCCTATCTCGTTCTGCTGACCGAGAAAGCTTTCGACGCGGCCGCGCGGGTGATGCCAACTCAGATGCCCGCCACAATCCATGTGCCCTGGGCCGGCGAGGGCGGCGGTCCGGTCAGTGTGCTGTCGCCGGAAAACGAGAAGCTCACGCTCGCCTTCGACCATGCCGACATCCTGGCAATGGCGATGCTCAGGCTGCGCGGCAAGCTCGACTATTCCGACGTTGCCTTCGCGCTGCTGCCCGAGCTGTTCACGCTGCGGCAGCTCCAGGACGTGCACGAGGCAATTCTCGGTACATCGCTCAACAAGCCGGCCTTTCGCCGGCGGCTGCTCGACAAGGGCTGGTTGGCGGCGACCGGCGCCTACGAGGCGGGCACCGCCTACCGACCGGCAGAACTTTACCGTTTCCAGCGTCCGTGACCGATTGAGGGAGACACTACCATGGCCACCATCCGCAACTTTGGGTTCATCGCCCAGCTCCGCAGCGAGGCAAGCAGCCACGTCATCCGCTATCGCGAAGGTCGCGTGAAGCAGAGCGGCCGCGGCCTGGTGTTCTGGTTCGCGCCGGAAACCGCCAGCATCGCCGAAGTGCCGATGGACGATCGCGAGATGACGCTGTTCGTCAAGGGCCGCAGCCAGGATTTCCAGACCGTGGCCGTGCAGGGCACGATCGGCTGGCATGTCGTCGATCCCGAGCGGCTGGCGGAGCGCGTCGATTTCAGCATCAATCTGAGGACAGGCAAGCCGCAGGGCGAGCCGATCGAGAAGATACAGGCCCGCATCGCCGGCATCGCCAATCAGGCGGTGCAGCAATATCTCGGGCAAGCCCCGGTGCGCGCGCTCCTCGACGCCGGCCCCGCGCCCTTGCGCGAGCGGCTGCAGGCGGTGGTTGCCGCCGATCCGGCGCTGATCGACATCGGCGTCGCCGCAGTCACCGTGCGGCTCACCAACCTCACCCCGACGAGCGAGCTCGAGCGGGCACTGCAGACGCCGACCTTCGAGGCGCTGCAGCAGAAGGCTGACGAGGCGACCTTCGAACGCCGGGCGCTCGCCGTCGAAAAGGAGCGCGCCATCGCCGAGAATGAAATGGCGACCAGAACGGAGCTGGCCCGGCGCGAGAAACTGTTGATTGCCGAGGAGGCCGAAAACGCCCGCAACCGCGCCACCGGCGCCGCGGAGGCGCAGCAGGTCGAGGCGGCGGCCGAGGCGGAGCGCATCCGCTCGGTCGAGGGCGCCAGGGCCGAGGCCGAACGGCAGCGCATCGCCATCTACCGCGACCTGCCGCCCGCGATCCTGCTCGGCCTCGCCGCCCAGCAACTCGCCGGCAAGCTGGAGAAGATCGAGCATGTCAACGTGACGCCGGACCTGCTCGCCACCGTGCTTGGCGAATTCCGCAAGAGCCCGGCGGCGATCGAGGCGCGCTGAGGGGGGCGAACCATGGCGGCGAACCGACCCCGCGCGGTCTTCGTGACGCGTGAGACCGACTACGAGCTTCTGGTCGCGCGCCACGCGACGCGCGACCAGGCACGCTTCTTCCTGCAGACGCGGGACCAGCGGCTGGAAGATATCGAGGCCCGACACGCCAGTTTCCATGCCGTGCTGGGTACCGCGCGGGCCTCCGTCCCGGGCGATTGGCGGCAGACCCTGGTCAAGCGCGCCGACCTCGACCGCTTCCTGTTCGCGGCGGACGACGTTGTCGTGCCGCTCGGCCAGGACGGGCTGGTCGCCAATGTCGCCAAGTACCTCAACGGCCAGCCCGTGCTCGGCGTCAATCCGGCGCCCGATCTCTATGACGGTGTCCTGGTTCGCATCGGTGTCGGCCGGCTGGGCAAGCTGCTCGCCGCCAGCGCCGCGGGCGATGCGAGCGTTGAATCGAGAACCATGGTTGAGGCCGAGCTTGACGGCGGTGAAACGCTCCTCGCGCTCAACGAGATCTTTGTCGGCCATCGCAGCCACCAGTCGGCCCGCTACCGGATCGAGGTCGAGGGCGAGGCGGAAGACCATTCCTCCAGCGGTCTCATCGTCGCCTCCGGCACCGGCGCGACGGGCTGGGCCCGCTCGATCATGGAAGCGACGCATCTCGAGCTTTCGCTAGGCCGTGAAGAGCATGCGGTGGGCTTCTGGGTGCGCGAGCCGTTTCCAAGCGTGGCCACGACCACCACTTTGCGAGCCGGCAAGATCACCGGGAACCCACTTCTCGTCACGTCGCGGATGAACGAGGGAGGCGCGATCTTCGCCGACGGCATCGAGCAGGATTTCATTGCCTTCGACTGGGGCCGGCGTGTCCAGCTGCAGCCGGCATCCAGGGCGTTGAGGCTTGTCGTCGATCAGTGACCGACAGCATGCTGGCGCGAGGTGGATGCCGCCGCGCCGGAGCCAGCCAGTTCGACGGGACGGCCTAGGGGCCGCCCGCCTGCATTGCCTTCCCGGTGCGGCCTAGTGGCCCGATCCGGCATGCCCGCCGAGAAGCTGCATTTCCCAGGCGAAGGCGACGCCGCTGGCGCCGCCATGCTCGGCGAGCACGCCGGCGAGCGCGGTCGCGGTCTTTTCCCGCGCCCAGTCACGCTGCCATTCAGCCATGACGGCCAGCCAGGTGATCGGCACCGCGCCGGCGGCGGCCATGCGTCGTACGGCCATGTCATGGGATTCCGCCGAAACGCCGCCGGAGGCATCGGTGACGACAAAGACATCGTAGCCCTCGCCGAGCGCCTGGATGGCTGGCATGGCGAGGCATATCTCGGTCCACAGCGCGGCCAGCACCAGCTGCTTGCGGCCGCTCTTCTTGACGATGTCGGTGACGTTCGGGTCTTCCCAGGTGTTGATAAAGGTGCGGTTGATCGGCTTCTGCTCCGGAAAGACATCCTGAAGCCCCTTGATCAGATAGCCGCCGCGCTCCTCGATCACCGTGGTCAGCACGGTCGGCACATTGAACACTTTCGCCGTCTTGGCCAGGCCGATGACGTTGTTGACGATCATCGTCGGCTCGTGGCTGTTGAGGTTGGTGAACTGGTAGGGCTGATGGTCGATCAGCACGAGGATGCTGTCTTCAGGGCGAAGCAGGGCGTCTAGACCGGTCTTGGGCATGGAAAACTCCTTGGAAAAGCTGAGGATTGCTCAGGCGGCGGGTGGATCGAGAAAGACGTGCAGGGTCTGGATGAGGCGGCCCTGGAAATGCGCGACATCGGTTCCGGTGACCGCTACGGGACCGTTCGGCGGCCCGGACTGCCAGCGCAGCCGGCCGACGCCGTGATGGCCGACGGCGTGGCCGATCGCGGTGAAGGCGAAGTTCGGCGGCAGGTTCGATAGGAGCGCCGTCACCGCCCCGCTTATGCCAGCGTGGCCCGCAGCCGAGGCGTGCGGCTCGTAGAGCACGGCGCCTGCGCCATAAAGCTCGCGGATCGCCACGAGGCGCCGCCCGGCGTCACGCTCGCCGAACACCCGCTCCAGGTTCGCCTGCATGAGGCGTTCGTAATCGATGGAAGCTTCCGCCGGGATGGACATTGCCGCGACCTCGTATGGGGCACCTTGAGGCCAATAAATAGTTGCGCGATCTGCTTCGATTAGTCATTGATGGCTAGAACCAGCTTCAATTGTTCGTTTAAGATCGCTGCATGGAAACGCTGGCCAACCTGGAATCCTTTATCCGAAGCGCCGAATGCGGCAGCTTTTCCGCGGCGGCGCGGCGTCTGGGTGTGACGCCTGCCGCGATCAGCCGCAACGTCGCGATGCTGGAACGCAACCTGGGCATTCGCCTGTTTCAGCGCAGCAGCCGAAGCCTCGCCCTGACCGAGGATGGCGAGCGCTTTCTGGGATCGGTCACCGATGGCGTCGAGTCCATCCAGTCGGCCATTGCCGGCGTGACCACGCACGCAGGCAAGCCCGCCGGCGTGCTCAAGGTGAGCATGGCCTTGACCTTCGGGCTGGACCATGTGCTGCCGTTGCTGCCGGCCTTCATGGCGCGCTACCCCGATGTTCAGTTGGACTGGAGCTTCGAGAACCGTCAGGTCGATTTGATCGGCGAAGGCTTCGATGCCGCCATCGGCGGCGGCATGGAACTGGCGACGGGTGTGATAGCCCGGCGATTGGCGCCGCTGCATGTCATTGCGGTGGCTTCGCCGGGCTACTTGCAGGGCCGCCAGCCGCCGCGGCAACCACACGAACTGGCCACGCTGGACGGAATCTCCATGCGTTCGGCGCACACAGGTCGCGTACGCGTCTGGAGAATGCGCAACAGCGAAGGCGCCGAAACGACGCTGGAACACAAGGCGCGCATGGTGGCCAACGATCCCGAGGCGATATGCCGTGCCGCCTTGATGGGCCTGGGCGTGGCGATGATCGCCGTGCCCTATGTGGAGCGGCACCTGGAAAGCGGTGCGCTGCAACGCTTGCTGCCGGATTGGCATGCAGACCTCGGCGCGATTTCGCTTTACTTCGCCAGCCAGAAATTGCTGCCCGCCAAGACCCGCGCTTTCGTCGACCATGTGACTGCGGCATTCCGCGAGCAGAACCTGGCGCGGCGGTTTTCAGCGGAAGGATAGCCGGGCGGCACCGGCGCTGCCGGGCTTATTGCCCTCTCGATGCCGAGCGATCTGTTCGGGCAGTGATGGCGCCTCGCTTCCACTCAGTGGATGGGACGGATATCCGCATCCGCCAGGCAGTAAGGTGCGTAGCGGAAGTCGCGGATGCGGACGACGTCATCCCCGCGCCATTCGACAAGCACGAAGCCGCGCACCGCATCGTCAGCCTGCGGGTTGCGGATCAGGATCGCCGGCTGGCCGTCAACAAAGCCAAGCGACAGCGCCCAGTCACCGGCGCGGTCGTAGTTGCCGAAATAGGTCGAGGCTTCCTTCTTGCCTCTGAGACGCGTGCGGTTGACGACCTCGAGCTGGATATCCTCGGCGATCAGCGCCCTGACGGCGTCGAAGTCGCGGGCGTTGAACAAGTCGACGTACCGGCGCAGCCGACGCTCTTCCTCGGCATCGAATTTCGGCAGAGCCGCCTCATCCGGCGCCGAAGCAAACAACTTGAGTTCGGCCCGCCCGCGATGCAGCGCCGCCTTGGTCGCGGCCAGCGTCGCGCCGGTCACCTCGCAGGTCTCGGAGAGGTTGAGGCCGAGCACGTCGACGAGGATAACGGCGCTGCGCTGCGTCACCGAAAGCCGCATGAAGCTGCGCAGGCTTGTGGCGGCAGCGAGCCGTGCATCGGCGCTGCCGGACGGGTCTTCGATCTGGGTCATGTCGGCCTCGGTCATGCGCAACCGCTCCCGCTGGCGTCGGCGCAGATGATCCTGCGCCGCGTTGTGGGCGATGCGAAACAGCCATTGGTCCGGACGCTCGACCGCAGCGCCGCCGTCGAGCGCCTGCAGCGCCTTCAGCACCGTCTCCTGCACGATGTCCTCGCCGTCGATCACCGAGCCGGCCATGCGGGCTGCGTAGCGATGCAGCTTCGGGCGCAGGCCGGCCAGCATTGCCTCCAGCGCCGCCCGGTCGAATTTCGATGAGGTCATTGCATTCATTTCCCGAGACGGCTGCTGCACGGCGCCAAGGCCGTGCCGGCACCTGTGGTCAGGCCGGCAGGGCCTCACTGGCATTGTCCAGCATACGATAGTTGCCGACAATTTTTGCCGCCGATCTGGCGAGCGGTCCGGAGCGACGCCCGGCGTGGTCGGCGCTGAAGGCCTTGAACGCGGCGAGCCCGGTAAGGCCGTCGCCGTCCTGGCTGACAAAATGGACGAACTCCCCATTCTCCAGCTCCAGAACGAGGTAGCGCACGGATTGCGGCTTCGTTTCGTCGAGCGCCTCGAACACCTTTGCAACCAGAGTACGGTTTTCGGCGATGCTTTCATCCTTCACGCCGTAGCGGATGAGATTGTAGCCCATTGTCATCTCCTTTTCTGGGTTTGCTGGAGGAAGACGTTCCGCGGCATCGAAAAGATTCTCAGGGTTCCGAATCTTTTTGCGCGTCTGCGTCGTCTTTCATCCGTCGGGGCCGCGTCGCGGCCTCCGCGATGAGGAGAGACATCATGCATATCCAGTTTGCCGAACTTCCGGTGTTCGACCAGGACCGCGCCAAGGCGTTCTACACCGATCACCTTGCCTGCCAGGTGATAGCCGACCAGCCGATGGGCGAGGGCGGCTGGCGCTGGATCGAGCTGGCGTTTCCCTTCTCGGTCACCAACCTGCATTTCATCAGGCGCGCCGACACGGTCCCGAGCGCCGATCCGGTGCTCGTGCTGGTCGACGACAACGTCGAGGGTACGGTCGCATCGCTGAAGGCGAAGGGCGTCGAAATAGTCACCGAGCCGCAGGAAGCTCCATGGCAGCCGGACCGCACCGTCGCCGAATTCCGCGATAGCGAAGGCAACCGCATGGTGCTGGCCAGCCGGTGATCTGGAGGCATGCCCTCACGTCGCAATGTCGGATTGTGGGATCAAGCGAACACGCCCGCCGCGACGCACCCGAATTTGCTACGCAAGGCGATAATCCGCGGGTCGCTTAACCCCCCAGCTGTTGCAGCTTTCGACAGGCACGCCTTACGCCTTCACGGCATCTCTGGCGACATTTCTCTTTGTTGCCATCCCTGCACCGTCCAACGGATTCCGGTTTAGGTTCGGTCGTTTCCGCCGAGCGATTGGCGGAAGGCTTGTCGACAGGCAATGAGGCCTGCGGCTTACGGCTGATTTTTTTGGGCAAGATTTTTTTGCGTGGTGGTGCAGGTGCTTCGAACTTTGCAATTCGGCTCTTCGCAATTTCGACGAATGCTCCATTCGGAAATGCCGCGAGGTAAGCACGATACATCGAGGCATCGGATGTATCTTTGATCGATTTCCAAAATTCGAGTTCCGTCGCCGTATTGATGTCTGGCTGACGGAGTTCTGACGGAGACTGACCAGACGCGGCATCTGGGTTAAAAGAGAACCCCGGCTCCACCAAGGACGAGTTGCTCCAGGGAACCTGCCTCCCAGAAGTCGCGTTCATGACGTCCAAGCGAACGCGACGCATGAGAATTTCAATGTCGATCGAAGGAGTCTTTATGCGCCTCACAAGAGAGTCAGCAAACGGGCTATGATTGACGGCTCCATCGAGAGCGACGTTGCCGGGCTGTGTTGCAAAGCCGATGAAGACCCCTCTGCCGGCATCCAGGGCTCCCAGCCCCTTTTCTATCGCAAAGCCGCGACTCTGACTCTGTCCACTTAGTTGCTTGACGAAAGGATTGTCCCGACAGGCATCGAGGAGGACGATGGCGGTATTTTCCTCGGCCGTCATGGCGGCGATAATGTCTTGCAAGCGCTCAGCCTCCAGAGCCAAGTCGGCCGGACGTTGAAGGGCGGCATCAACAGGCAAGAGGTAGTTTTCTCCGTTCGCTTGGAGCCCGTGTCCGGCGTAGTAAAAAAGGGAGACATCACCCGGCTGCAAGTTTCGCCTGAATTTTCCGATGAGTTCCCTGAACGTTGAGGCGTCAGCATCCAGGCCAAGGGTGACCTTAAACCCCGTCTCTTCCAAAATTCGAGCGATCGCATTCGCGTCATTAACCCCGTTGGGGAGCGATGGCGCATAGCGGTAGGCGGAGTTGCCGATGACAAGTGCATATCTGTGGCTGCGCTGGCCGATTTCAGCCTCGGAGGATGCCGCTATCGACAAGCCGGCCAGAAAAAGCAGGCAGGTGCACAACAAGCAAATCCTGAACATTGCGACGTTTCCGAGTAACAGATAATATTAGCATCTGTTAATGCGCGTGGATACCCGCCGCACGAGACGGTCTTGCTTAGGAAATCATCCAAAACTTGCCGGATGCGACTCGTTGTGAGTCTCAGCGCATCGTGATGTTTTTTGGGGTATCGACTTCGAAATATCTGTCGCTGGAAATTGTGCCGCAGATGGGTGGTCCCGACTTCACGAGTTTGCGGCAACGCCGCCCGATCGTTCAGACAACCGCGTTCGCAGCCGCCCGTCCCGCGCCTCGCCCGGAAAAAATACAGCCCCCCAGGAAGGTGCCTTCCAGCGCCGCGTAGCCATGCACTCCGCCGCCGCCGAAGCCGGCGGCTTCGCCGACCGCGTAGAGCCCTGGCACCGGCTGGCCGCCGGCATCGAGCACGCGGCTGTCGAGATCGGTCTGCAGGCCGCCCAGCGTCTTGCGGGTGAGGATGTTCAGCCGTACCGCGATCAGCGGGCCGTTGGCCGGATCGAGCATCTTGTGCGGCCTGGCGGTGCGGATCAGCTTGTCGCCGAGATAGGCGCGGGCGCCGCGCAGCGCCGTCACCTGCATGTCCTTCGAGAATGGATTGTCGAGCTGCCGGTCGCGGGCGCGGATCTCGCGCTCGACCTTGGCAACCTCGAGCAGCGGCTCGCCGCCGGCCAGCGCATTCATGCGCGCCACCAGCTTCGGCAGCTCAGCCTCGACGATGAAATCCTCGCCCTTCTCCATGAAAGCCTTCACCGGGCCGGGAATGCCCGACGTCGCGCGTCCCAGCACCTGGCGCCAGCTCTTGCCGGTTAGGTCAGGATTCTGCTCGGAGCCCGACAGCGCGAACTCCTTCTGAATGATCTTTTTCGTCAGGATGAACCAGGAATAGTCGAAGCCGGTGCTCATGATGTGGCTGAGCGTGCCGAGCGTATCGAAGCCCGGATAGAGCGGCACCGGCAGGCGCTTGCCGCGCGCGTCGAGCCACAGCGACGACGGGCCGGGCAAGATGCGGATCGCGTGGTCGGTCCAGATCGGCGCCCAGTTCTTGATGCCCTCGACATAGTGCCACATGCGGTCGCGGTTGATGACCCTGCCGCCGGCAGCCTCGGTGATCGCCAGCATGCGGCCGTCGACATGGTCGGGCACGCCGGTGATCATCCGCGCGGGCGCGCTGCCCAGCCGTTGCGGCCAGTTCTTGCGCACCAGCTCGTGATTGGCGCCGATGCCGCCGGAAGCGACGATCACCGCTTGCGCATGAAGCTCGAAATCGCCGGCCACAGCGCGCGAGCTCTTGCGGCCGCGCTCGACGGTGCTCGGCTCGAGGATGTCGCCGCGCACGCCATCGACGGTCGTGCCCGTTCGCGTCAGCTCGTTGACCCGATGGCGGAATTTGAACTGGATAAGCCCGCGCTTTTGCGCCTCGCGCACGCGCAGGACGAAGGGTTCGAGCACGCCGGGGCCGGTGCCCCAGGTGACGTGGAAGCGCGGCACCGAATTGCCGTGGCCGATTGCATTGCCGCCGCCGCGCTCGGCCCAGCCGACGACCGGGAAGAACTTCAGGCCGCGTTCCACCAGCCAGGCGCGTTTCTCGCCGGCGGCGAAGCCGACATAAGCCTCGGCCCATTTGCGCGGCCAGAAATCCTCAGGCCGGTCGAAGGCGGCGGTGCCCATCCAGTCTTCCAGCGCGAGGTCGTGGGAGTCGCGAATGCGCATGCGTCGTTGTTCCGGCGAATCGACCAGGAAGAGCCCGCCGAACGACCAGAAGGCCTGGCCGCCCAGCGACTGCTCCGGTTCCTGGTCGACGATGATGACCTTCTTGCCGGCCTCCGCCAGTTCGGCCGCGGCAACGAGGCCGGCCAGCCCCGCGCCGACAATGATCACATCCGCGTCGTCAGCCATTGTTGCTCCCCCCAGGCCGATAGAGCAATTCCAGGAAAAGTGTGAAGCGGTTTTCCGTCCGGAATTGCGTCAATACAAAGACTCAGACCGGCTCCCAGCCGTCCTTGCCGCCGGCGCGGAAGATGGCGTCGATGACCTTTTGGTTCAGCACCGATTCCTCCAGCGTGAAGACGCGTTCCTTGCCGCCCTGGGCTGCTCGCGCGAAAGTCTCGACCTCCAGCCGGTACTGCTGCGTGCCGGGGAAGCGGAACACCTGCGCCTCGGTGTGGTTCTGGTTGTGCAATTCGATGCGATGATGGTCGTAGAGCCCGGCATTGAACGGCGAGAACACCTCGATGAAACCCTTCTCGCCGTGGAACACCATCACTTGCCGCGCCGCCATCTGCGTCGAGAGATAAAAGGACAGCTCGAAGTCGCCGAAATCGGCGCGGATCGAGGAATAGATGTCGGTGCCGAAGGTCTTGTCGCGCTCGATCGTGGCCTGCACGCGGAGCGGCTCCTTGCCGGTCGAAAAGCGTGTCGACACCGTCGGGTAGACGCCGATGTCGGGCAGCGCGCCGCCGCCGAGATCGAGCTGGTTGCGCATGTTCTTGGGGTCGACATTGTAATAGGAAAACGCCCCTTGCACGTGGCGCAGCCGGCCGATGGCGCCGCTGGCGATCAGGTCGCGCACCTTGATCCATTGCGGGTGGTAGATGACCATGAAGGCCTCGCACACCAGCACCTTCTTCTGGTCGCGCAGCTTGACCAGCGGCGGGATGGCTTTGGCGTCGAGCGCCAGAGGCTTTTCGACCAGCACATGTTTTCCCGCTTCGATCGCTTTCGCCGTCCATTCGACATGCTGCGAGGTCGGCAGCGGGATGTAGACGCCGTCGATGTCCCTGGAGGCGAGCAGTTCCTCATAGGAGCCGAAGGCATGCGGCGCGCCGAAGCGGTCGGCCAGCGCGCGGGCTTTCGCAACATCGCGGCTGGCGATCGCGGACAAGACGCCGTTCTCCGCCTCGACGATCGCCGGCAAAAGCTGCTCGCGGCCGATCTTGGCCGTCGACAAAACACCCCATCGGAACATCACGC
>Ga0075365_10000710_pt1 | contig 13422 bp, 15 predicted proteins | sample EndMetdeltDD1765_FD_71387 | JGI IMG/M metagenome (GOLD analysis project Ga0075365, IMG submission 71387) | Populus endosphere microbial communities from Tennessee, USA - Endosphere MetaG P. deltoides DD176-5 | ecosystem: Host-associated > Plants > Roots > Endosphere | place: USA: Tennessee... | reverse complement strand
CGTCACCGGGGCCGACCGCGACGAGGGCGTCGAGCTGCGCTTCGACGTCGCGACGGGCGAACTCCCCGATCTGAGCGGCTTCGACGTCTGCGTCTCCAACGCGGGGATCACCGACACGATCGCGCCCACTCACAAGATGACGCGCGACCAGTGGGCGCGCGACATCGACGTCAATCTCACCGGCGCCTTCAGAGTCGTCGCCGCATGCCTGCCCGGGATGCGCGAGCGGGGCTACGGGCGCATCGTCTTCATCTCGAGCGGGGCAGCGGTCGAGGGCCTGCCCGGCCAGGCGGCCTACGCCGCATCGAAGGCCGGCCTGCTCGGCCTGATGCGGACGATCGCCGGCGAGAACGTGCGGCGCGGGATCACCGCCAACGCCGTCCTGCCGGGGATGGTCGGGACCGAGAAGGTCGCCGCGATGCCGGACGAGATCCAGGACCGGCTTCGGGAGGCCGTCCCCATGGAGCGGTTCGCCGAGCCCGCCGAGGTCGCCGGCCTCGTCGCCTACCTCGCCTCCGAGGAGGCGGGCTACGTCACCGGCCAGGCGATCGGCATCGACGGAGGCAACGGGCTGAACTCCTTTTCGCTCACGCGGCGCCAGCGCTAGTCGCGTAGCCGGGCCGCGCCACCTCGAGCTTTCGCTCCACGTGCTCGCGGAGGCCTGCGATCACCTCGGGGAGCCGATCGTCGAGGTCGCCGTTGCGGATCTTGGCGGCCAGCTCCCGCGCCGCCTCACCCGCGTCGTCCGCCGGGGACCCGTTGAGCGACGCGAACAGCGCGAGGTCCTGCCGCGACGGCTCCTCCCCGGCCCGCAGCTCGCGCGCGATCACCGCGCAGAGATTGGCGAGCACCAGAACACGGAACCGCCGCTCACGCGGCACCCACTCGCGCACCTCCGAATAGAGATCGGCGGCCATCGCGTCGAGCAATTCCGGCGCCGTGGGCCGATCCTGCATCAGCCCCGTCCCTCCTCGCACCCGGCTGCCCCCGGACGAGTCCGAGCTTCCGGCTCGGACCACCGGTCGCCTTCGGCTCCCTGGGAGGAGGCAGCCGGCATTAGTTCAAGGAGGTCCCACTCAGGCTCACAAATGCGGCGTCCGAGCGATGCCAGCTCCGCCGAGGGCCGCACACCGGTCAGGTGGTCGTGCGCCTGGCGGGCGCAGATCACGGCCCACTTGACGTTTCCCATCGCCTCCCACCACCGAATCCGCTCCGGCTCGGGCCGCTCGCCGCCCGCCCGCTCGTACGCGTCGAGCAGCTGGCCGAGCGAGCCCACCCCCGCGACGGGGAGGTCGTCGTTGCCGAAGCGCCACGAGCGCACGCAGAGCCAGCCGATGTCCTCCGCGGGATCGCCCGAGTGGCAGAGCTCCCAGTCGATCACCGCGGTGAGCCCGTCCTCGTCGACGATGAGGTTGCCGAGCCGGAAGTCGCCGTGGACCAGCGACTCCCGCACGGGCGCGGGCGGCGGGTTGAGCCGCAGCCAGCGCAGACCCGCCTCCACCGCCGGCAGGGGCTCCCCGATCTCGTCGAGCGTCGCCTCCCAGAGCGCGCAGGCGGCAAGCGCCGGGTCGGTGTCGGAGGCCGGTACACCATCGATCTCACCGCCGTCGATCGAGTGGATGCGCGCCAGTGCCTCGCCGAGCTGCGCGGGCAGAGCGCTACGCGCGCTCGCGAGCTCGTCGCGGCGCAGCACGCGGGGCGCCACCGAGATCCCGGGCACGTACGCCATCAGGAAGCCGGCGCTCTCAAGGCGCCCGCCCGCCGGCTCGTAGGCGAGCGGCCGCGGAACCCTGACGCCGGCGGCCTCCGCGGCGCCGACCACGCGGAACTCCAGCTCGAGCGGCGCGAACGAATCGGGTGCGCCGACCGGATCGCGGCGCACCACCCAGCGGCGCTCGCCCGCCTCGACCCCGAACGTCTCCCGCGAGGCTCCGCCCGGGACCACGGACAGCGAGACCGGTCCGGGATCGGAGCCCTCGGCCTCGCCGATCAGCTGCCTGATCCCGCCCGCGAGCTCCTCTTCACCGAGCGGAGTCACCCTCGAGCCCGTACCGCGCGGCGTGCCGCTCCGGGATGTCCGCCGGGTCCTTGTACCAGTACCACGTGCATGGATCGCGATCGAAGTCGTCAGGCGGGTCCGACGGGTAGACCGGATAGCCGATCCAGCGAATCGGGAGCGTCTCGTTCATGAACGCGCAGTGGGTGCAGTAGAGGGGGAACCCCTCGCGCTCGTAGCTCCAGTCGTGCGCCTCGTCCGTGACTCCGAACCCTTCCGGGCCGTAGCGGTGGTTCCGCCACAGCCGCTGCCCCGACCCACACGGGTTCATCGTGAACGTGAGCTTCTCCTCGTCCTCGTCGATCTCGAACGCCCCGGGGCTCGGCCCCACTCCGCTCGTGGAGTGGGCGCGCCAGGTGGCGGCCAGGGCCTCCGCGATCGCCCTGCGGTCCGTCTCGGCGATCTTCTCGACCGGCTTGCGCCAGCTTCGCTCGAGCGAATAGGTCCAGGCCTCCTCGACGCCATCGTCGCCGAGCCGGGCCTTCACGAACGAGATCAGCCCCGCGATCCCGTCCACCAGCAGATCGTGCATGAACTGCGACTCCCACTTCATCGCCTCGCAGAGGGCCTTCGCCTCGTCGAGATCGCCGGCGTCGATCGCTTCGACCGCCCGCTCCATCGTCGGCCGCGACATCTCTCGCAGCTCGTCGTCTGTGAACCACCTCTCGCCCATCTCTTCACCTCCGGTCGGTCCGCTTGGACACTAATCGGCGCCGGCCAACAGCTCGTCCAGGACCTCCCCGTACCGCTGGCGCGAGAGCGAGATGTGGCCCTCGCCCTCGACCATGTGGGAGCGGGCGCCCGGGACGTGAGCGGCGAGCCACTCGCCGTGAGCGAGCGGGACGAAGCGATCCTCGCGCCCGTGCCAGACCGAAACCGGCACGCGGATCTCGTCCAGATCGAAGCCCCAGGAGCGGACGAACGCCAGGTCGTCGTCGAGCCAGCCCCAGACGCCCGTGCTGACCGCCCCGAGCAGGCTCGCGAGGGATTCCGCGGCGTATTCGCCCGTGAGCGCGGCGCGATCCGGCTCGGAGACGAGGTCACCGAGGATCTCCAGCAGGTCATCGGCCGTGGACTCCCGCATCTCCTCGGCCGCTCTCTCCAGAAACGGCCTGAGCGCGTCTGCCCCGCGCTCGGCGAGCCCCATCTCCTCGATGTTCTCCTTACCCATTCCCTCGCGCCAGTCCAGTCCCTCGACGTCGTGGGGCGCCGCCCCAGCCACGGTCGCCGCGGCGATCACCCGGTCTGGGAGGAGCGCCGCGCAGGCCAGTGTGTGCGGGCCGCCGCCCGACCAGCCGACGGTATGGAATCGCTCGACCCGAAGAGCGTCGGCGATCGCCTCGACGTCCCTCGCGCAGTCGGCCACGGTTCGCCCCTCGTGCCGGTCCGACCCCGCGTAGCCCGGGCGGGCGTAGCTGATCTGCCTCAGGCCTCGAACGGCGGCCTCCTCCAGCGTTTCGCGATGCTGAGAGCCGTCGCTGGGCGTGCCCGTGTGAGCGATGAGGGCGGGCGCGGCCTCGGGCCCGGCCACGCTCACCTCGAGCGTTCGCCCGTCCGGCGCCCGCACGCTCTGAACGCCAATCTCCACGCGCGCGAACCCTAGTCGCGAATCCGGCTAGTCCCCGGCCCGAGGGTCGCGCCACATCAGCCAGACGGGCGGCCCCCCTCGCGGGAGGTTCAGCTCGCCCGTGACCTCGAAACCGTTGCGCTCGTACAGGGCGCGGCTGCGGGGCGTGGACGACTCCAGATAGGCGGGAAGAGAAGCCGAGTCGATCTCGTCCAGGCCGGGTCCCATGAGCGCGGTCCCGAGGCCCTTCCCCTGCCACTCGGGGGCGACGCCCATGACCGCGAGGTACCAGTGGGGCGGGCCCTTGGGGTGCTTCGCGTCCATGCGGATGCGCGACCACAGCGCCAGGGGCAGTCGGCTCCCGAACGCGCGGAGCATCGCCGGGCCCTCGCGGAGGCTCGCCGTGACCGGCACGCGCCACCCGTCCGGAGGGCCCCACACCGCCGCGCCGACAAGCTCCTCGGTGGTCCACACGAGCCCGCGAGGCAGGGCGACGGCGCGAAGCTCGGTCTCGAAGAAGGTCCGCAGCCGCTCGGTTCGGTCCCGATCGTCCGGGAGCACGTGCGAGAAGCCGGGGTCGTCCGCGAACGCGCGCGCCAGCGCGTCGCCCAGCGCCTCGGCGTCATCGGGCACTGCGCGGCGAATCTCGCCGGCTGCGGGGGCTCTATGCGGTGGGAGGTCGGGCGAGGCCGCTAGCCGACCTCGGCCGGCTCTTCCTCTTGACGGCCCGCGAGGCGATCACGCCCGCGGCGGACCGCGGCGAGGAACTTCTCGAGGTTGACCTCGAGCGTGGAGAGGATCTCGTCGGCGTAGTCCTCCGCTCCGAGCCGGATCTGACGTTCCGTCTCGCGCGCGTCCTCGATGATCTCCTCAGCCGCGCGCTCGGCCTGCTTGTAGACCTCCTCGTCGGAGATCAGGCGCGCCTGTTGATCACGTGCCTCCTTGACCACGCGCTCCGCTTCGCGCTTGGCCTCGGCGAGCATCTCCTGGCGTTCCTTGACGATCCAACGCGCCTGCTTGATCTCCTCGGGAATCGTCGCCCGCATCTGATCGAGCAGGTCGTAGATCTCCTCGCGATCCACGCGCACCTGATCCGTGAGCGGCACTGGCCGCGCGTTGTGGATCAGGTCGTCGAGCTTGTCGATTAGGACCAGGACGTCCATCTGAGTGCGAAAGCTTACGCGGAGCGGCGGAAACGTTGACCGACGGCCCGAATTTCGCCGTCAAGTTGCAAGCTCCTGCCCAACCTACCTAACGCTCGACTAACGCCTTAGACGCCCGCCCAGAGCCTCCGCCACACCGGCCGGCACCAGGTCCGAGACATCCGCGCCGAACGTCGCCATCTCCTTCACGCCGGTCGAGGAGAGGAAGCTGTAGTCGGGCGAGGCGATGATGTAGATCGACTCGAGCTCCGGCGCGAGCTTGCGGTTCAGCTGGGCCATCTCGAACTCGTACTCGAAGTCGGAGATGGCGCGCAAACCCTTCACGATCGCGTCGGCGCCGTGCTCACGTGCGAGATCGACGAGCAGCGTCGAGAAGACCGCGACATCGACGTTGTCGACGCCTTTGGCACTCAGCGCCTGTTCGAGGAATGCCTTGCGCTCCTCGGCCGAGAAGACGGTCGTCTGCTTTCGCACGGGCTGGTTGACGACCCCCACCACGATGCGGTCGAAGACGCGCGCGGCGCGCCCGATGATGTCCATGTGGCCGTTCGTGACCGGGTCGTACGTTCCAGGGCAGATGGCCACACGCCCGTTGCTCACTTCGAACCCTCCTCATACACCGTCACGAGCGTGTCCCCGTAGCGGCGCTCGATCACGACCGGCAGGGAGAGCCTGGGTGGGCGGCGAGCCGCCCCCTCGACGATCAAGCGCCCCTCCGGCGCGAGTCGTTTTCGGATGAGTGAGTCGAGTTCCCCCTCAAGTCGGTCGGCGAGTCTATAGGGCGGGTCGCAGAAGACGAGATCGAACCGACGCCTGGTCCGGCGCAGGTACGCCAGGGCGTCCGAGCGCACGATCTCGCACCGTTCCGGGAGACCGAGCTCGGTGACGTTGCGGCCAGCCAGCTGGGTGTGGGTGTCCACGAGCGTTGCGGCCGCCGCCCCACGCGAGACGGCCTCGATGCCGAGGGCCCCCGTTCCGCAGTAGAGGTCCAGGACCTGGGCGCCCTCCACGTCGCCGAGGATGGAGAACAGAGCCTCGCGCACTCGGTCCGCCGTGGGGCGCACCGCCGCCGAGCGACGGGGCGGGCTCTGCAGGCGGCGTCCCTTGAGCTCCCCGGCGACGACCCTCAAGGCGCGATCGCCTCGTCGCCGAAGCGCCGGCGCGCGGCATCCAGCAGCGGCCCGAGCGCGGGCGCCTCGAGCGATCCGTGGCGGTCGAGGAGGGCGAGCACCTCCCGGCGCGCCTCGGTGAGCACCGCGACGTCGTCGGGGAGCACCGCCACCCTGAAGCGAGGCAGGCCGTGCTGGCGCGTTCCCAGGATCTCGCCCTCTCCCCGCAGGGCCAGGTCGACCTCGGCGAGCTTGAACCCGTCCCGTTCCTTGGCGATCGCCTCCAGGCGGCGGCCCGCGAGCTCGGAGCCGGCCTCGGCGAACAGGATGCACTGCGACGCGTGCTCGCCGCGGCCCACGCGTCCGCGGAGCTGGTGGAGCTGCGAGAGCCCGTACCGCTCGGCCCCCTCGATCAGCATCACGGTCGCGTTCGCCACATCGATCCCGACCTCGATCACGCTGGTGGCAACGAGCACGTCGGAGTTCCCGCCGGCGAACCGCTCCATCGCGGCCTGCTTCTCGCGCGGGGGCATCTGCCCGTGCAGGAGACCCACCTCGAAGTCGGCGAACTCGGTCGCCCGCAGGCGTTCCGCCTCCTCGGTCGCCGCCTTCGCCTCCATGCTCTCGGAGCCCTCGACGAGCGGGCACACGACGTACGCCTGGCGCCCCTCGCGCAGCTTCTCCCGGATGAACCCGTAGGCGCCCGCCCTCCTCTCCTCTCCGACGACCCACGTCTCCACCGGCTTGCGACCGGCGGGGAGCTCGTGCAGGACGGTGGCGTCCAGGTCGCCGTACGCGGTCAGCGACAGCGTGCGCGGAATCGGTGTCGCGGTCATGTGAAGCGCGTGCGGCGCGGTCCCCCCCGGCCCCTTCCGGTCGAGCGCGGCCCGCTGGCGCACCCCGAAGCGGTGCTGCTCGTCCACCACGCACAGTGCAAGGCGCCCGAACTCGACGTCGGGCTCGATCAGGGCATGCGTCCCGATCACCATCGCGAGCTCGCCCGACGCGAGCCGCGCAAGCGCCTCCCGGCGTCGCGGCGCGGGGGTCGCGCTGGTCAGGAGCGTGAACGGGACCGACTCCGCAGCCAGCAGCGCAGCGAGCGTCGCGGCGTGCTGCTCGGCGAGCGTCTCGGTCGGCGCCATCAGCGCCGCCTGATAGCCCGCCTCGACCGCGCGAAGCATCGCGTAGACGGCGAGCACGGTCTTGCCGGATCCCACCTCGCCCATGAGGAGCCGCTGCATCGGCCGCTGGGCGGCAAGGTCGGCGTCGATCTCGCCGAGCGCCGCGCGCTGATCGCCGGTGAGCTCGAACGGCAGCGAGGCGAGCCAGCGCCCTACGAGCTCCCCCGGGCCCTCGAGCGGTATGCCCGGATGCGTGGCGCGGCGCTCGGTCCGGTGCGCCGCGAGCGCGACCTGGTGCAGGAAGAGCTCCTCGAACGCAAGGCGCCTGCGCGCCTCCTCGGCCTCCTCCAGGTCCTCCGGGAAATGCGCGTCCACCAGGGCATCGGCAGCCGTGGGAAGACCGCGCCGCGCGCGCAGCTCGGCGGGCAGCGGCTCGATCGCGTGCGGCGCCAGCGGACGGACCTGCCACGCCCACTCGCGCAGTCGCTGCGCACGCAGTCGCTCGGACGCAGGGTGGACCGGGACGATGCCGGTTGTGTGGATCCCGGCGGCGGCGTCCTCCGCGGCCCCGCCCATGATCTCGTGCGCCTCGACGCGGAACCCGGAGCGGTCGAGCTTGCCGAAGAGCAGGAGCCGCGTCCCCTCGGTGAGGCGATCCACGAGCCAGGCCTGGTTGAACCAGACCGCCTTCGCGGGCCCCGAGTCGTCGGCAACGGACGCCTCGACGATCACGAGACCGCGACGCCGCGTCGGCCGTACGCGTGCGGAGCGCACCTGCACCTCGACCGTCGCCTCCTCCCCGATTCGAAGCTCGGCGAGCTCGCGCGGAGTCGACCGGTCGCGGTAGGAGTGAGGAACGTGCAGGAGGATGTCGCCCACTGAGCCGAGGCCCATCTCCTCCGCGGCCGCGGCGAGCTTGGGCCCGGCGCCCTTCAGGGTCTGGACGTTCGCCGCGAGCAGGCTCGGCCGGGGCGCCGAGCGGAGGTCCGCTTCCCGCAGGGCGTCGCGGTCCTGCGCCGACGCACTCGCGAACGCCGTCGGCGGCGCGGGATCGGTCTTGGTTCCCTCCTCGCGCGGCGGCGCCATCGTGCCCCTCATCGTCCCAAGGCTAGGACCGGGCGAGGCCGGAACGGGGGGCGTGGCTATGGTTCGCCCGTGAGCGCGATCGAGGACAGGCTGAAGGAACTGGGACTCGAACTACCTGCGCCGTTTGCACCGCCGCCCGGGGTCGAGTTTGCGTTCGACCTCGTTCGGGTCCACGACGGGCTCGCCTACGTCTCCGGTCACCTGCCGATGGACGGGGACAAGGTCCTCGTGCAGGGGAAGGTCGACGCCGACGTGTCGGTCGAGGAGGCGTACGAGGCCGCGCGACTCACCGGGCTGTCGATCTTCGCGTCGCTGAAGCAGGAGCTCGGCGACCTGGACAGGGTCGCCGGCTGGGTCAAGGCGCTGGGTCTCGTGAACTGCTCGCCCGGTTTCAGCAAGACGCCGGCCGTGATCAACGGATTCTCGGAGCTCATTCTCGAGGTCTGGGGCAACGCCGGCCATCACGCGCGCTCGGCGATCGGCGCAGCGGAGCTTCCCTTCGACGTTCCGGTCGAGGTGGAGGCGATCGTGGAACTGAACTAAAGCCGCCGCCTCCTCCGCTTCCAGGGAGCGGCAGCGACCGGTCAGCCGGTGAAACCGGCTGCGGGGGCGGCGGGTTATGCAGGGATGGGCACCGTCACGGGCGCGCGGTGGCGCCGGTACATCTCCTCGACCCACTGGAAGCCCGGCCGATCGGCGAGCGGCTGCCTGAAGCTCTGGAACGGGACGGGCGGATCCCCCAGCTCGGGCCCTTCGGGCGGCAGAACCAGCGGATAGAAGAGCGCTGCGGCGGTGAGGTCGGCGACCGTGAACCGATCCCCCACCAGGTACTGGTTGGCGTCGAGCTCGGACTCGAGGCGGTCGAGACCCGCCACCACCTTGTGCCGCGCTCGCTCGGCGCGCTCCTCGCTCTTGACCCCGTAGCGAGCCCCCGTGAACGCCGACGCGAAGCGGGCTGCCATGTCGCGGGCCGCCTGGTTCCCGCGGGCCGCCGGCGGCAGGAACGGATCCATCAGCGCGCTGAGGCGCTCGGGATCGCGGGTCATCTCATGGAAGCCCAACAGGCGGAGCGGCGGCGCGAGCTCCTCGTCGAACCAGTCCTCGAGGTCGAGCGCTCGCCGGCGCTCGGCGGGATCCTCCGGGTAGAGCGCGGGCTCCGGGCAGCAGCGTTCGAGCGCGCCGATGATCGCCGTCGAGTCGCCGATCGCCTCACCGTCAAGGATGAGGACCGGGAAGGTGTAGCTCTCGCCCCCTGTCAGCGCCAGCGCGAACGGCACGTGGAAGCCGCCCGGAATCGCGCGCCGCCGGTGCGGCAGACGCTTGAAGTCCAGCGCCCAGCGCGCCTTCTCGCTGTAGTGCGAGATTGAGATGTGCCAGAGGACGGGCTCCGAGGCACTCACGCCGGCAAACCTACCCGGTCTCGACCACCAGGTTCGCGAGCTCGATCCACACCATCGTCGGGAACGGTGCCGGCCGGTTGCCTGGGCCGATCGGGCGCACCCTGCGGCGAGTCGGGAAGACCAGCCCGTCCGCGGTCACGTGGTCGCCGCACAGATGCGCCGCCCGCGCCCACCGGCCGACGACGTAGGCGACGTAGTCGTGCCGGGCGAGGAGCCCGTCGGAGTCGAAATAGAAGGTCTGCCGGGACGAATGCGTGTCGAGACCGTGCTCGAAACCCGCCTCGAGCCGGCGAAGCCCGTGCCACGGCTCGATCTCCCGGACGGTCACCTCCGGGCGCGTCAGGAGCAGCGGAAAGCTCAGGTAGTTCCACATCGCGTAGCCCGCGAAGTAGGTGGCGTCAAGTGCGTCCCAGCGGAAGGTCCTGCGAATGCCGGAGCGGCCGAAGAAGTACGGCCGTGGCTCCGACCGCGACGCGAGGACATCTCCGTCGTGCCGCTCCAGCCGCACCGAGCCGCGCTCGAACACGCCGCGCACGCCGGGCTCCGGAAACGGATCGAAGACGGTCCGCCTTTCCTCGATGTCGACGATCAGCCGGTAGTCGGCGAAATGGGTGCCGGGCACACGCGAGCGGAGCAGGAGGCCTCCCGAGCGGCCGTGGGCGCGAACCGTGCCCGCCGCCTCCCAGCGAGCCCTCCCCCCGTGTGCCTCCAGCACCTCTTCGACGAGCGTCACTGTGCGGCGATCAGCCACCAGTAGTTCGGCTGGCCGCCGTGCTGGACCTCGAGCTCGAGGCCGTCCGGAAGCTCGAGCGGGAGCTGGCTGAGCGGTATCGGAGCTCCTTCTCCGGCGATCACGGTGACGATCTCCGCGCCCTCGGTGAGCCGCTCGATGGTCGCCGACAGCGTCGAGCCCGCACCGCCCCAGGCCACGACCCCATCTCCCGCGAAACCCACCGCGTCGCCGCGCACGAACCGTCCCTGGGCGTCGTCGCGCGCCGCCGGGGCCACCGCCCCCGACCGGATCTCCGCCAGTGCCGCCTCGAGTCGCTCCGCGTTGCGCGCCGCGTCCTCGTCGGGTGCCATCTCCACGAGCGCGAGGAGCGCCGCCTGCTGGGAGCGGCTTGCGACGACGCGAGCCGGCTTCTCCGAAAGCTTGGCGGCCTCCTGCGCCGCCAGGATCACGTTCGGGGAGTTCGGCAGCACGAGGACCTCCTCGCAGGTCGCCTCGTGCATGCCGGCCAGGATCTCGTAGGTCGAGGGGTTGAGGGTCGGGCCGCCGTCCACCACGTGCGCGCCAAGGCCCTCGAACAGGGACCGCATGCCGTCACCCGCCGCGACCACGACGGCCCCGGACTTCGTGGGGTGAAGGCGGGCCTCGCGAGCGGCGATCTGCTCGCGCATGTCCGCGACGTCGAGCCGCTGCACGTCGCCGACCTCCTCGAAGACGGCAACCGCCGCCTCGGGCTCGTCGGTGTGGACGTGGATCTTCAGCGTCGCCTCGTCGCCGACCACGAGGACGGAGTCGCCGATCTCCTCGAGCCGAGGCACGAAGGCCCGGGAGTCGAGGCCGGCTCCGGTGACGATGAAGTTGGTGCAGTACCGGAAGCGGCTGTCGAAGTGGTGAGGCCGCGTGGGGCGGGCGGGCTCGTGATGCGGGAGCTCGGGAAGCGCCCCGGAATCGTCCCGGAGCCCCGCGACGATCCCGGCAAGGATCACGACCAGGCCGTGCGCCCCGGCGTCGACCACGCCGGCCTCGGCCAGCACGTCGAGCTGCCCCGGCGTTCGCTCCACCGCGCGCTCGCCGGCCTTCGTCGCCACCTCGAGCACGTCGGCCAGCAGCTGGTCCTGCGCCTCGTCCCCGACGCCGCCGGACAGGCGCTGGTGGTCCATGTGCGCCAGGTGGGTCGAGACCGCGTGGGCCATCTCGCGGATGACCGTGAGCATCGTCCCCTCGGCCGGGTCGCGCACCGATTCGTACGCGGCGTCGGCCGCGCGCGCAAACGCCGCCGCGACCAGCACGGGATCGACGAGCTCGCCCGGGCGGCTCGCCAGCTCCTCGGCGGCGCCGCGGACGATCTGGCTCAGGATCACACCCGAGTTGCCGCGGGCTCCCATCAGGGCCGCCCGCGCGACAGCGTGGACGAGCTCGTCGCGGTCCGCTGGTATCGGCTTTCCGTCGAGCTGGTCGAGCTCCTTCATTACGGCCTGCATCGTCAGGGCCATGTTGTCCCCGGTGTCCCCGTCGGCCACGGGGAAGACGTTCAGGTCGTTGACCTCCTGCCGCCGGGAGTCGAGTTGCGCGTATGCGGCCTGAACGACCCGGCGAAAGCGCTCGATGGAGGTGTCGGCCGCCACCGGAAGGGGATTATCCCGCCGAAGCGGCTAGGCGGCCTTGACGACCTTGTTCGACTTCAGACAGCGGGTGCAGACGTAGACCCTGCGGGGACGGCCGCCGTCGTCGATCTTCACCTTCTGCAGGTTGGGGTCGAAGCGGCGCCGGGTGGCGACCATCGAGTGGCTTCGGGAGTTTCCGAACGCGGGCCCCTTGCCGCAGCTGTGACAGACCTTCGCCATCGCGGCTGGTGATGGTAGCGGGAGCGCGACTAGCCGCCGCTCAGCGAGTCACGCAGCAGCGCCATGCGCAGCACCGTGTGGGCCGCGCGCTGCCCCTGATCGCGCTCGTCGCCCCCCGACCGCGCGAGCGCCTGCTCCATCGTCTCGCAGGTCAGCACGCCGAAGGCGCATGGGACGCCCGTGGCGAGCTGGACGTCCTGGACGCCGCGCGCCGCCTCGGTGCAGACGTAGTCGTAGTGGTCGGTCTCGCCGCGGATGACGGCGCCCAGGCACGCCACGCCAGCGAACCGGCCCGACTCGGCGCACCACTTGGCTGCCACGGGGAGCTCAAAGGCCCCGGGAACCTCGAAGGTGTGCACTGAGGCGGGGGTAACTCCGCCGTCCTCGAAGCCGACGACGGCGCCGTTCAGCAGGCGCTCGGCGAGCTCCTCGTAGAAGGTGCCGACGCAGATCGCGAACTCCGCGCGACCGAGCTGGTCGCGCTCCGAATCGGAGAAGGCACCTGCGCTGGACCGGTCAGCCATCCGCCGGCCCATCCTCGTCGGCGCCCAGCGCCTCCCGCTCGACCTCGCGCTGCTGCTCGGCGTGAATCAGCTCCTCGTCGAGCGGCAGGCCCTGGTGGTGCAGCGTGTGCCCGAGCCGGTCGCGCTTGGTCCGCAGGTACTCCTCGTTGTGGGGGTTGGGCACCGCCTGGATCGGAAGCTGGTCGGCGACCGAAAGGCCGTAGCCCTCGAGGCTGTGGATCTTCTTCGGGTTGTTGGTGAGGATCCGGATGCTCGTCAGTCCCAGGTCCACCAGGATCTGGGCACCGATGCCGTAGTCGCGCAGGTCCGCCGGCAAACCGAGCTTGAGGTTCGCGTCCACCGTGTCGAGGCCCTCCTCCTGGAGCCGGTAGGCGCGCAGCTTGTTCAGCAGCCCGATCCCGCGACCCTCCTGCGAGAGGTACAACAGGACCCCGGCGCCCTCGCGCTCGATCATCGCCAGTGCGGCCTCGAGCTGCTCGCCGCAGTCGCAGCGCAACGAGTGGAAGACGTCGCCGGTCAGGCACTCGGAGTGGACCCGAACCAGGACGTCGTCCATGCCGCGAACGTCGCCCTTGACCATCGCGAGATGGTGCTTGTCGTCGACCAGCGACCGATAGCCGACGGCGGAGAACTCCCCGAACGCCGTCGGGAGCTTTGTCGACACCACCCGCTCGACCAGCCGCTCGGTCCGCCGCCGGTAGGCGATCAGGTCGGCCACGGTGATCATCTTCAGGCCGTGGCGCGCGCAGTAGCGCTCGAGGTCGGGTACCCGCGCCATCGTGCCGTCGTCGTTCATGACTTCGCAGATCACGCCCGCCGGGT
>Ga0075365_10000708_pt1 | contig 13428 bp, 13 predicted proteins | sample EndMetdeltDD1765_FD_71387 | JGI IMG/M metagenome (GOLD analysis project Ga0075365, IMG submission 71387) | Populus endosphere microbial communities from Tennessee, USA - Endosphere MetaG P. deltoides DD176-5 | ecosystem: Host-associated > Plants > Roots > Endosphere | place: USA: Tennessee... | reverse complement strand
GCATCGGGGTGCGCCTCCTCCTCATTCCAGATCAGACGGGTCTGTAGGTCGACCATGGACACCTCGGGTCGCATGGACTCCGGCGCCAGGCCGAGCAGCCGCTTGAACTCCTTCGTGGCGGCGAAGCTTGTGTCGCCCTCCACGTCCCCGACAAAGCTCATCTTCACGCGCCATTTGCGCACGGCTTTTCCCCCGCCTTTGGAACCGGCTGCCTATCGCGACGATGCCTACCGCTGCGTAGATACCGACCACGACGGCGATCAGCAGCACTTCTCCAGCACCGTTCACAAGGGGGCTAACGATGGGCCTCCCCGAATGTGACGCGGCAGCATACGAGCGTTTCTGTCATCCGAACCTGCCGGTGTGTACCGAGGTCGGCGATCACTTCTGCAAGCCTCGGGCCATCCGGGTGGCCGGCTTCTTCGACACGGTGTTGGTGCATACCAAGGGCACCTTCGCGCGAAAGCCTTTCATCTTGGCGCCGTGGCAGCGCAACGAGATTGTGGGTCCGCTCTTCGGCAACGTGCGGTGGAGTCCTGAGCACAACCGCTTCGTCCGGCAGTACCGGATGGGGTGGGTAGAGCTCGCGAGGAAATGCGGAAAGTCTGAGCTGCTCGCGGGGATCGCGTTGTATCTGCTCGCCTTCGACGGCGAGGAAGGCGCGGAGATCTACGGCGCGGCAAGGGATCGCGACCAGGCCCGCATCATCTGGGACGTCGCCAGCCGGATGTGTCAGCTCTCCCCGAAGCTCAACCAGCGCGAGGGACTGCGGGTGCGTCGCCACGAGCACCGCATTGTGGACGAGCGGACCGGTTCGTACTACACGGTGCTGGCTCGGGACGCCCTGGGGAACCTGGGCCTCAACCCTTCAGCGACGCTCTTCGATGAGGTGATCGCCCAGCCGGACTCCCAACTGTGGGAGGCGATGCGTACCGCGATGGGCGCCCGTGTCGAGCCGCTGATGCTGGCGGCCACCACAGCGGGCAACGACCCCAACTCGTTCGCTGCGGCCGAACACGCGCAGTGCGTGAAGGTGGCCGAGGAGCCCGAGCGGGAACCGCACCGGTTCGTCTACATCCGCAATCTGCCGATCGACGCTGACATCTGGGACGAGCGCAACTGGTCGATCCCGGCGCCGGCACTGGGTGACTTCCTCTCCGTCCAGGCGTTTCGGGACGAGGCGATGGAGGCGCGCAACGATCCGACGCGCGAGAACTCGTTCCGCCAGTTCAGGTGCAACCAATGGGTGTCGCAGTCCACGCGGTGGATGCCGATGCACCTCTACCGGGAATGCACCGGCGACATCTGGCCCACCGCCGACTGGGGCACCAAGCTCCTCACCGGACGGCAGGTGTGGTGCGGCCTGGATCTGTCCGCGAAGCTCGACCTCACCTCGTTGTGTGCGTTTACTCCTCCCACCTCTAAGGAGCCGGGCCACGCGTTGTGGTGGCACTGGCTCCCCGAGGAAGCTCTGCCCGCTCTAGACACGGCGACCGCGCACAAAGCGCGTCAATGGGTGAAGCAGGGCTTCCTACGGCTTATGCCGGGCAGCGTTATCGACTACGACGAGCTGTGCCGGCAGATCCACGAGGTGCTCTCGCCGTACAAGGTGCGCGAGATCTCCTACGACAAGTGGTCTGGTGAGGCGGTCAGGCAGAACCTGGAGCGCCGCTTCGGGCGCCGGCTGCCCATCATCCCCAACGAGCCGACCTATGTCGGCATGACGGTACCGATGCGCGAGCTGATGGCGCTCACCGTCAACCACTCGTGGTGCCACCACGGCAATCCGGTGGCTCTCTACTGCTTCGACAGCGTGGAGGTCCGCCGGGCTGTGGACAACCCCGACCTGATGAAGCCGGTCAAGCCAGTGCGGTCACCGACCGGTACCCGCATCGACGCCGTGGTGACCACCGCGCTGGCGGTCGGTGGCTGGGCCATCCGTGGCCAGGAGCCCGCCCAGTCCAGGACGGCCTACGGCTTCAGTTAAAGGAGGTGCGGCGATGGCCGCTGCGCTTGATCTGGTGGCACGCGACCAGCTCTACAGCTACCTGTCCGGCACGTCGATTCCGATCACCGAGGCGGGCGAGTTGATGGACCAGTCGAAGCTGGTGCTCGACCTGGCCCACGAGCTCAGCGCCGACTTCGCCGCCAACTACGGGCATTGGGCGCTGCTGGACTCCTACTACCGGGGGCAGCCTCCGCTGCCGTCCGACCCGAAGCGGCTCACCCGCAAGTTCCGTGAGCTGCACGAGATGAGCCGCAGCAACTGGTGCGGGCTGATCGTCGATGTGGTCAGCGAGCGGTTGAAGATCGGCTCGATCCGCAGCAGCGCCAACGCGGTACAGGACAAGCAGGCGTGGCAGTGGTGGCAGGCCAACAACATGGACGGCGTCAGCCCGCAGATCCACGTGGCCGCGCTGAAGTACGGCCTCGCCTACGTCAGCGTGTGGCCCGCACGGGCCGGTGAGACCGCACCGCGCATCGTGGGCGAACCGCCCACCGGCTGCATCGTGCGCTACGACGCCGACACAGGTAAGCCGCTGGCCGCACTGCGGATCTGGCAGGACAACGTCCGCAACTGCGTCAACGCCGATCTCACCATGCCGGGCTACCAGTTCCACCTCACCACCAACGACACCAACCTGGTCGACCTGGCCTCACCGCTGATCGCGGTCAACTCCCGCGTGATCACGGTGGACGTCTCCGACGTGGCGTGGCAGTTCCGGATGGACGAGGTGACACCGCCGGTGGAGCGCAACCCGATGGGTGTGGTGCCCTACGTGGCGATGCTCACCCAGCCGGATCTGCTCGGCGGGTTCGCCTCGGAGATCGACGGGCTGACCTCCATTCAGGATCGGATCAACAAAACCAACTTCGACCGGTTGATGGCGCAGAGCTTCGCCAGCTTCCCGCGCGCGTGGATCACCGGCGTTGACGTACCCACCGATGCCAACGGCAAGCCGAAGGAGCCGGTGGACGCCGCCGTCGATCGACTGTGGACGTTCACCCATCCCGACACCAAGGTCGGCCAGCTCGACGCGGCCGAGCTGAAGGGTTACCTGGAGGCCAACACCGCCGACGTGCAGGCGCTCGCGACGCAAAGTCGCACGCCCCCTTCGTACCTTATGGCCGGTATGGGCATCTTCCCGTCCGGTGAGTCGGTGCGGGCCACCGAGTTCGGTTTGACCCGCAAGGTGGAGTCACGTCAGCAGAGCTACGGCGACGCCTGGTCGAACGTGCTGCGGTTGTGCGGGGCCGCCGCAGGGTCTAAGCGCCACGCCAAAGACCTCAACCTCAACGTGGTGTGGGAGGACGTGGAGGCCCGCAGCGAGTCCGAGCAGGTGGACGCGCTCATCAAGATGGGCACCCTCGGTGTCCCGTGGCCGGCGCTGTGGCAGAAGTGGGGCGCCAGCCCGGAGGAGATCGAAGAGTGGACCCGCAAGTTGGAGGAGAGCGCGGTGGTGGCCGCTAAGTTGGCGCAGTCCTCCGCGATGCCGCTGGCGAAGGACGCCGCCGCTGACGTCCCGCCGCCGATCAGTGGGTCCACATCGGATGCGTGACCACCTTGAGGCGTTCCGCCGCGCGGTCCGGCTCCGCGACCGATGCCGGGAAGCCGCCCTGGCGGACGCGGCCCGGTTGGAGATTCCACTGTCGGCAGTCCAGGCCAACGTGGCTTACGACGCCATGGTCGGAATCATCCGTGAAGCGCTGATCGAGTCGCCAGAGGACTAGACGTAACCCTTCGCGCCGTGAATAGGGCAGCCCTTTCGCCGCGCGATGAGCTTCATCGCGGGCAGCCCCAGGTCTTTGCCGACGATCACGTGGTGCAGATCCCAATGGCATTTGCACATCTCATGCACTGCGTCCGCGTAGACCTCGGTGCTACGCCGCTCATTGTCCAGCCATTCATAACCGTCGGTCATCGGAGCATTCTCGTCCGTCACTGACGACCTGTCCAGTCACGCGACCGGGTGTCGCACGAGCAAGGAGACGGCATGACCGTGCCAACCAATACCGCCCCACCCGAGCCTCCCGACTCGGGTGTCCAGGCGCCGGCTGATCCCACGTCTACGGGTACGTCGGCAACCGATCGGGACGTGGAGATCGCGAACCTCAACGCGGAGAACGCCAAGTGGCGACGCCAGCTCCGTGAGCGGGAGGCCGAGCTGGAGAAGATCCGGCTGGCCAGTGCGTCCGATGCCGAGAAAGCCGTCGCGGCTGCTCGGGCTGAGGGCGCGGCCGAGTATCAGGTGAAGTGGCGTAAAGCGCTGGTGCAGAACCACGCCCTGGCCATTCTCGCCGAGCGCGGTGTGACGGCTACCGAGCCGGCGCTGCGCACGCTCGACCTGGACGACGTCGAGATCGACGAGACCGGCAGGTTCGACAAGAACGCGATCACCGCGAAGGTCGATGACCTGCTCACCCGTTATCCGATATTCGCCCCGCAGGGTGGCGCACCTCCGTTGCCAACACTCACTGGCGACGGTCAACGCCGTCTCACCACCGACACGCAGCTCAAGTCGACCGGCAAACTCAGCGACGTTGAGACCGAGCGGTTGCTGCGCTACGGGATGAGCGGCTAGTCGCCTCTCACGAGAGGCAGCCCCATGGCTACTCCTTACCTGTCCAGGGAAGACGCGATCTCGTTTATCGTCGAGCAGCGCTCCCCGGAGATTCTTCAGATGGCGACGCAGCAGAGCGTCGCGATGAACACCTTCACCAAGAAGCCGGTCTCCTCCTCGCAGTACAAGGTCAACCTGCTGGAGACGTTCCCGTCCGCGAAGTGGCTCACCGCCACCCCGCCGGATGACGTGGATGTCGCGAAGAAGCCCACCACGCAGATGTCGTGGGGTCAGCAGGAGATGTACATCGAAGAGGCCGCGACGATCGTGGTGATCCCGGAGAACGTGCTCGATGACTCCGAGGTCAACCTGTGGTCGGAGGTGTCGGCCCGCTGCGCCGAGCAGATCGCGGTGCTGATCGACGACACCGTGTTCTTCGGCCGCAGCCCGACCGGCGACCCGATCCCGTCCACCTTCCCGGCCGGCGGCATCGTCGGCCAGGCGATCGCCCACGACCACCAGTACGTGTGGGGCACCAACGGTGCGCAGGAGGACATGGCCGCCGCGTGGTCGGCGACGATGGCGCTGGTCGAGGAGGACGGCTACGACGTCAACCAGTCCTACAGTGGACGGTTCGTCAAGCCGTACTTCCGCAACCTGCGTGACAACAACGGCAACCTGATGTACGGCACCTCGCTCCAGGCCGGCGTGCCGGTCGACAACGTGTGGGGCGTGCCGGTCAACTACGTCAACTCCGGCATCTGGAGCCGCCCTGAGGCGATGGCCGTGATGGGTGACGCGTCGTGGGCGGTGCTGGGTATCCGCCAGCAGCTCACCTCGAAGAAGCTCTCCGAGGCCACGGTCGGCGACATCAACCTCGCCGAGCAGGACGCCCTGGGTCTGCGGATGAAGATCCGCCTGGGCTTCATGGTGCTCGCGCCGAAGGGGCTGGGGCAGACGACCAACCCGTACCCGTTCGCGGTGCTCACGGATAAGACCGCTGTCGCGGCCACCGGCGCCCTTGCTGGCAAGCCTGGCGTCTTCATGCCGTCCGGCGCGCAGCCTCCGGCGAACCTCGCCGGGCTGACCGGTGTGACCGCAGCGCCGGCTACCGCGTGGCAGACCGGGCAGTACGTGGTCACCCGCGACGGCGCGCACAACTCGTGGAACGGCACCGCGTGGGCGGCCGGTCCGGCAGCGCTCTCCGCTGAGCGCAAGCGCTAAGGGGGTCCGGCATGACCACGCCCATTCCGCCAGTCACCGGTTACGCCACCGTCGCGGACTACGAACTGCGCACAGGCGTGGACGTGCCGGTCGACCAGGAACCCACGATGCAGCAACGCCTCAACGACACGTCGGCGCTGATCGACGTGTACCTCGGCGGCTGCAAAGACGAAGTGGCGGCGCTGTATCCGGATGTACTCACCATCCTGACGTGCAGCCACGTCCACCAGGTGATGGCGGTGCCGGCCGGTATCCGCTCGGAGAGCGTTGGTGGTACCTCGGTGTCCTACAACACCGAGGCCACCATGCTCTCGCTTCTTAGCGACGAGATGACTCTGCTCGACAACCTCATCGACTCCGCGTGCGGCGGCGACGGGGCGAAGGGTATCGGTCAGATCGGCGTGAACCTCGGTGGCGAGCCGGACGAACCCGACGACATCTACGCCGATGCTGACGCGTGGGTGCTGGCCGGGGAGTTCCGCAAATGGTGACGCCAGCCTGGCTGGAGCGGCACCTCACCACGCCGTGCGTGATCTACAACCGGATCGAGTCCGGTGTGGACGAATACGGCGACGTTGTCTACGTCGATGCTCCGCCGGTAGACACGGTGTGCTTCATCCAGCCCGCCGCGCAGCAGGAGATTCAGGACGGCCGAGCGGAAGTGGGCCAGTACCTGTTGCACCTCAAGGCATCTATGGCCGGGCTGCTCGACGGGTTCGCGCGGGTGGAGATCGGCGGCGTGTTCTACGAGGCCGCCGGTCCGCCCGCGTACTACCCGTGCCTGACCGGCGCTGGAGTCCACCACGTCGAGGTCGCCGTGGAAAGGAGCACGGCATGAGGACTCAACTGGACGAGCGGGGAATCCGCAAGGTGGTCCGCGACCAGGGCCTCAACCCGCAGCTTATGGAGTACGCGAAGCGGGCGATGTGGATCGCTGTGGCGACCGCGCCGAAGGACAGCGGGGAGTACATCCGCCGGATGTTCGTCGCCGGCAACGGCGCGACGATGGGCATCAGCAACTCGTGGGCGTGCGCGTTCTTCGGTTCGCACTCCTACAAGGGCTGGTGGGTGGAGTTCGGTACCCGCAACAACCGCGCCCACCAGACGTTGCAGAACGCCGCCCGCCGGGCGGGGATGCGGGTATCCCAGGTCGCCCGGGTCGGCAAGGGCGCGGCGGGGCGGCTGACATGAGCATCGACATCGAAGCTCTGGTCACCGCGTTTCTGCGTGGGCAGACCACGGTCACCGACCTCGCCGACGACCGGGTCTACACCGATATGCCGCACAAGCGGACGTGGCCGATGGTCGTGGTCATCCGCACCGGCGGGGAGTCGCTGTACAAGAACTGGCTCCAGCAGATCGAACTGGAGATCAACGCCTACGGCGGTACGCACAAGGTGGCGTACAACCTGGCGAACGCCTGTATGTCCACAATGGCCGCCGCGATGGTGGGCTCCCACGTCGAAGGCGTGGTCACCAAAGTCAAAGCGGGGGCTGTCACCTACAGCCCGGACAGCGAGAGCGCGGACGAGTCCGGCCACGCGCGTCCGAGGTACACGGTCAACGCCACAGTCACGGCGCACCCGTAGGTGAATCAACCGGGGGGAGGCCAATGTCATGGCCGTCACTACTAACTCACAGCCGATCGTCGGCGCGTACGGCGATGTCTACACCGCTGACGTGGGGACGCCGGTCCCTGACGACATCGAAGACCCGGGCGCTGCCTGGACGAAGCTCGGGATGATCTCCGAGGACGGGGCGAGCTGGACCCCGCCGGAGGAGGAAACGGAAGAGATCAAGATCTGGCAGTCGCCGTACCCGGCCCGCGTGGTCACCACCGGACTGTCCTCGTCGCTGACCTTCGCACTGGACGGCTGGGACCGCGTGACGATCCCGTTCGCCCTCGGCGGTGGGACGTTCGCTGACGCGGGGTCCACCGTGGTGTACACGCCGCCCGGCCCTGGCGAGAGCGAGAGCAAGGCGATCTTTATGAAGGTGCTCGACGGCGACATCAAGATGGGCCTGTACTTCCCGAAGGGCCGCGTCACCGGCCGCGACGACAGTGTGTTCAAGCCCGACGAGGCGGCACTGCTCAATGTGGAGTTCGGGCTTGAGGTCGTGATGGACGACGTGACCGGCAAGCCGAAGGCGCCGTATAACCTGGTCTTCGACGCGGGTACGTTTCCCCCTAGCGGCGGTGTCGCCGCTACAGGAGCGACGGCCGGTACTCCCGGCTCGTGGAACCCAGCCGGAGCGACGCCTCCGTCGAGCCTCGGAGCTATGACGGGTGTGGTCACCGCGTCACCGACCACCGCCTGGACGACCGGGCAGTACGTCACCCGGTCCGACACGGGAGCCGCAGACCAGGGCAAGTGCTTCTGGGATTCTGACTCCTGGGAGTCGGGGGTCGCGCCGTGATCCTTGACCTCAATGCCAAGCGGGCCGCCCGCGCAGCACAGCGCGGCGAGGGAATGCAGGTGATCCTCGGTGAGGAGACGTTCGACCTGATCGACGAGCTGCCCTTGGAGATCGGCGAACTAGCCAACGAAGGCAAGATCTGGGACGCGTTCCGCATTATGCTGCGCAACCCGGATGCCGACTGGGCACGGCTGAAGGCATGCCGTCCGAGCTTCAACGACGTGATGGATGTTGTTGAATACTTCGGTACGGCGCTGGGGGAATCTGTGCGGTCGAACGAGATCTCGGCTACCACTGGTCAGCCATCGAAGCCGACTTCGACCGCTACTACGGACGAGACCTCGCTCGCATCTGTTTCTCACCTGAAGCCAGCGAACGCTTCGACGTCAGACGACTCGCCAGCTACATCCGCAACCTCCCCACCGACAGTGCCTACCGACGCGAGCTGACCGGCGAATGGTCGCCCGCTGAGGAACTGGCGGCGCTGGGCGTAGAGGTCGCGCATCACCACTACCGCGCCACACTCGCGGCCGGTGGGGTCAAGTCAGGCAAGCTACCTCCGCCGCTGAAGATTCCGCGACCGGACCCATGGGAGCTGCCCGAGCAGACAGCGACACCGCGACAGCCTCAGTCCAAGCCTGGGCGCCGACACGCGTCCTCGCCGGCCGAGGTCGTCGCGGTGCTCGCTAAAGGTATGCGGAGGTGAGCTATGGCGCGGGTAGCCGTCGCCTACGTCGAAGTCCGCCCAGAGCTGTCGAAGGGTTTCCGTACCGAACTCAACCGCCAGCTCGAAGCGGTCAACGAAACCATCAAGGTGAAGATCGAGCCCGACATGAAAGGCCTGTCGGGCTCGATGGAGAAGGCGATGTCCAAAGCGGAGCGTGCCGCCGAGGACTCCGCCGCCGAGATGCAGAAGATCAACGACAAGATGCTCAAGAAGGAGATGGACCAGCTCCTCAAAAAGGAGGCCGCCACCCAGGCGCTCAACCAGCGCATCGAGTCCGCCGAGCTCACCCACACCAACAAGATGCAGGCCATCAACGACAAGATGCTCAAGGACGAGTCCGACGAGCTCTCCAAGTCTGTGGCCGCGCAGAACACGCTCAACCGGCGCATCGAGTCAAACCAGGTCACGCACAACAACAAGATGCAGGCCATCAACGACAAGATGACCAAAGAGGAAGTCGACTCGCAGCTCCGTGAGGAGAGGGCGGCCCAGGCCGAGCGGTTCCGGCTTCAGCAGGCCTCTATCTCGCAGCGCATCGCCGCCGAGAAGCACGGCTCGAAGATGGCGCAGACCGAGGAGAGCGCCGCGCTCAAAGAGCGGCTGCGCCAGATCACCGCCAACAACCGGCTCGAAGAACAGCTCGCCGCCTTGGTGGCGAAGAACGTGGTGAAAGAACGGCTGCGCATCGAGAACAAGGCCACCCGTGACTCGGAGAGGCAGGCCGACGCGTTGCAGCGGGTGGTCGGCCGCCATGCCGCCGAGGCGTTCACCGAGAGCTTCGCCGACCAGTGGCGTACCCGGATGACGAAGATCACCATCCACGAGAGCCGCGACATCGAGCGCAGCATGACCGACCGGTTCGGTGCGGTCGGGTCCACAGTGGCCCGAGCGTTCATCCGCGACTTCAACAAAGAGGTCGACAGGCGCATCCAACGCCAGGCCGACCGTACCGGTGCGGGCTTCCTGCGCCGGATGGCGCGGGGCATGAAGGGCGGCGGTCAGGTCACCCGCATCCTCGGCGGGATGTTCAAAGGGATCGCCGGCATCGCCGACGCCGCCGGTACGGCCACGTCGGCTGCGTTTGAGGTGATGGGCAAGGGTCTGACCACACTGCTCAGCCAGTTCAGCGCGACCAGCGGCATCGCGGCGAAGTTCGGCGAGGGCCTCACCCAGGCGGGCCTCGCGGTCGGCGCGCTGGTCTCGACGATGGTCTCCCTGGGGTTGATCTCGGCGCTGATCTCGACCGTTGTCGTCGGCCTCAACCTGGTGCTCGGCGCACTGCTGGCTATCGTCATCCCACTGGTGGGCGGTATCACCGCTCTGGTCGCGGAGCTCACCGCGCTGGCCGGGGTGGGTATCGGGGCGATCGGGCTGCTACCCGGAGTCCTCGGTGCCGCAGCCGCCGCGTTCGGCCCGTTGCTGCTGGTGGGAGACAGGTTCCAAAAGCTCTTCGAGGACACCTCGAAGCACACCGGCACTCTGTTCGTCTCGCTGGAGCGGCTGAAGAACGCGATCTGGGCGGTGCTCGGAACCGGCTTCGTGCAGGCGATCCAGGGCTTTGTCACCAACACCCTGCCGAAGTTCTTCGTCGGCATTGAGGCAGTGTCAGCCGCCTGGGGGCGACTGCTCACCGGACTGGTCCGGCTGGTTTCCACGCAGAGCGCGATCGCCGCGTTCAACACGTTGTTCGCGCAGGGCGCGCAGCTTGTGGACTTCTTCGCCAGCGCGATCAACGTTCTCGGGCCGGCGCTGCTCAGCATGGCTGTGGCCGCTCAGCCGGCGCTGACCTCCATCCTGGGATCGGTCCAGGGGCTGGTCGACGCGTTCGGTGCCTGGGTCTCGCAGATGACCGCGAGCGGTCAGATGACCACGTTCTTCAACACCATCGCGTTGATCCTCGGCCAGATCATGCAGATCCTGCCGCCGCTGGCTTCGCTGATGGGTGCCTGGATCACCAGCCTGCTCGGGCCGGTGGCGCAGTTCGTCACTCTGCTCGGGGCCATGGTGGACCGGTGGGTGGCGCTCGCGTCGTCCGCGCAGGGCATGGCGCTGATCCGCAACTTCTTCCTCGCGATGAACACCATCGTGGCCGCGTTCGAGCCGCTGCTGGAGCAGGTCGTCATCATGTTCCTGCGGTTCGGTCCGACGTTGGCGTCACTGACAACGACGGCGATCCCCGCGTTGCAGATGCTGCTCGCCACGCTGATGAACCTGACCACAGCGGTGGCGCCGGCGGTGATGACGTTCCTCAACGCGTTCAACGCCGCGCTCGCCGACCCCGCTGTGCAGGCGTCGATCACCCAGCTCGGCGTCGCGTTCGGCGGACTGATCACCGCGCTGACCGCTGGGGCGCCGATGTTCGCCAGCGTCATCGATTTCATGGCGCTGCTGCTGCGCATCCTCAACCCGATCATCACGGTGGTGGTGGCGCTGGCCGGCGCGCTGACGCCTGTCATCAACCTGGTGGCGGCGATCCTGGTGCCCGTCCTCGACGCGCTGCTCGTGATCCTCTCGCCGCTGCTGAAGCTGCTGGAGTGGCTGGCCAGCCTGCTGAACAAGCTGGTGGCCGAGGCGCTGCGGGAGATCACCAAGCTCTTTACCGATCTCGGTAAGTGGATCTCGTGGGTGGCGCAGAAGGCGCTGGCCAACCTCAAGAAGAAGTTCGAGGATCTCGCCGGACCGCTGAAGTGGCTGGGCGACAAGCTGAGTTGGCTCGGCGACAAGCTGGGGTGGCTCGGTCAGAAGATGGGCCTCACCGGCGACGACGCCACGGGCATGGGTACCGACACGAAGAACGCCACCGACAAGATGGTCGGCGGGCTCAACGGGGTGGCCGGCGCTAAGGCGTGGGACGCCATCGCGACCAGCTCTCAGAAGATCGGCGACTACATGGTCGACGGTGTCAACGTCGGCATCTCGGGTGCGGAGAAGTACATCAACGCGCTCAACGCGATGGGCGCCGCCGCGTACAACGCGAAGAACGAGGTCGACGTCGCCACGTTCGAGAAGAACGTGGGCAAGGCGATGAACAAAACGTTCAACCTCAACCGCGCCTCCAAGAGCGGTAAGACCGCCGGCATCGCCGCCGGCTCGGCGTTCGTGGCCGGCTACAACCAGTCGGTGACCACCAAGTTCGACACCTCCACAAAGAAGGCGTCCACAAAGGGCAAGATGACCGCCGCCGGCTACATCTCCACCTTCAAGGCCGAGCTGTCCAAGCTGTCGGGCTTCACCATCATCAAAGGCGACACCGCCTACAACACCGGCAAGGAGATCGCCACCTACATCGCCAAGGGCATCACGTCGGGCAAGAAGAACATCGACAAGGTGTCGAAGTACATCTCGAAGACCTTCAGTAAGAAGCTCACCGAGATGGCCGGCAAGAACACCGAGTTCTGGAAGACGGCCAAGCGGGTCGGCGCCGCGCTGCCGGGCTTCGCCGACAAGATGAAGAAGTTCACCTCGGGCAAGGAGCTCGACGACTACCTGGCCGGTCGGCAGAAGAAGTACACCGACCTGCTCCAGCAGATCGTCGACTTCAGGGCCAAGGCCAAGGACGCGCTGACCGCTGGCTCGAATCTGGTCGGCTACTTCGGGTTCATCCCCACGCCGGCCGAGGTGCAGGCGCGTCTGGACGCGTTGAAGCAGCAGATGCTCGACTTCACCACCGGCCTGGCCGACCTTCAGAAGCGGGGTCTGTCCAAAGAGCTGGCGGCGCAGTGGCTGATGGCCGGACCGGAGCAGGCCGGCAACCTGGTCAAGGCCGGGGCAGCGGCCACCGACGAGCAGCTCAAGCAGTGGAGCGCCTCGTTCGCCTCTATCGGTACCGAGGCGGACAAGGCCACCGAGACCGCCGCGACCAACTATTTCGGCGTGGGACAGGCCACGGTGGAGGGTTACATCAAGGGCATCCAGTCGATGCGCGACATGGCCGGCAAGGAGATGACCGCGCTTATCGACTACGTGTACAAGCAGGTCAAGGTCAAGCTGAAGATCAAGAGCCCGTCGCAGGTGTACGCCTCGCTGGGCAGCATGACCGTGGCCGGCTACAACCAGGGCGTCGCCGGCATGCAGAGCCGCGCGGTCAAGCAGGTCGGCCGGCTGATGGACGCGATGCGTTCGGTACCGGCGGCCAACCTGGCACCGCCACGTATCCGGATTCCCACGGTGGGACCCGGCGCGCTGGCCGACCGGGCGGCACGCAACGAGGCGACCTACGTGAAGGTCTTCCTCGGCACCCGCGAGATCACCGACATCATCCGGGTGGAGCAGCAGCGCACCGACGAGACCAAGGCGCGGGCCATCTACGCCGGCCGCAAGGGGGTGTGACGTGGCGACTGTTGTGTCGACCTTCGATCAGGTCAACGCGAAGGTGGTCCTCGCCTACACCTTCACCTCCACGGTCACAGTGATCCGCGTGGTGCGGATCACCGCCGACGGGGGGGAGACGATCCTGCGGGCCGGCGACAACTTCAAGTTGGTCGCCGGCAAGGGAAC
>Ga0075365_10000707_pt1 | contig 13436 bp, 10 predicted proteins | sample EndMetdeltDD1765_FD_71387 | JGI IMG/M metagenome (GOLD analysis project Ga0075365, IMG submission 71387) | Populus endosphere microbial communities from Tennessee, USA - Endosphere MetaG P. deltoides DD176-5 | ecosystem: Host-associated > Plants > Roots > Endosphere | place: USA: Tennessee... | reverse complement strand
GGGAATTTCCAGCTGCCGGCCATGGTGCGGAAATTGTCGAGGGTGAAGGCGCCGTCGCGGCTCACCGCCTCGAAGGCGACCAGCGCGAACGGGTAGAGGAAGAAGATGCAGAGGAACAGCGTCGCCGGCATCAGCAGCAGATAGGGCAGAGCCTTGCCGTGCATGGTGGTGTCCTTCGCGTGCTGCGGTCGAGTGCTGCGGTCTGGGCGCCCGGAGTGCAACAAACTCCGGGCGCCCCCTCGGGAGGATTCCTACTTTTGTTTGACCATGATCTTTTCCGAAAACCGATTTCCACTTTTCGGGATCATGGTCTAATCGACCGGGCAAGCGCCGGCGGATGGCTTGTCGGGCGCCCAGCACGGCGCCTTCGACTGGTCGATGATCGCCTTGAGCGCCGCTGCTTCTTCGCCGAGCACGCCATGGACATCTTCGCCGCCGAGTACGATGCGCTCGAAGCTGTCGGTGTAGACCTGGTTGAACTTGCCGCCGAGGTCCCCGAGCCCCATCGGCAGCAGCGCCGGCAGCGCGTCGGATGCAGCGGTCATGGTGGCGATCGCCGGGCCGAACGCCTTCACCGAGGCCGGCATGTCGTCGGGCAGCTTGACGTCGACGACCGGAAAGAAATTGGTCGCCTTGAGCGTGGCGATCTGGGTTTCAGGCTTCAGCATATAGGCAACCAGCGCCTTGGCCTTGTCCATGTCCGGCGCGGTCTTCGGAATGGCGACGCCGGCCACGACCGGCATGAAGCCGCGACCGGCAGGCCCGGCCGGCGCCGGGAAGGCGACGAAGTCGTCGGGCTTCTTGTTGAAGGCGTCGGCGAGCCGCGCGACATGGTCGAACGCCACCCAGACTTCGCCCGAGAGCAGCGGCTCCTGCATGAAGGCGTAATTGGTCGAGTTCGGGTTGGTGTACTGCCACAATTCCTTGAACTTGTTCCACGCCGTCTCGGCCTCGGCCGAACGGAATTTCGTGACCATCGAACCGGTGTAGGACGGATAGAGAAAGCCCTCGAAGAAGCGATGCTTCAGCCCCTTGGGGCCGGCCGGAAAGCCGAATTTCGGCGACCCGGTCTTTTCGGCGATATTCTTCGACCATTCGATCAGCTGGTCATAGGTGATGGTGTTGAGATCGGTGCCCGCCGGCAGATATTGCAGCGCCTGCTTGTTGGCGGCCATCAGATAGGTGGCCTGCATCCAGGGCATATATTTCTGTTCGCCGGTGCCGAGCATGCCGAGTTTCTTGTAGGCCTCGTTGACCTTGACCCCGCCGACATCGACAGCCGACAGGTCGACAAGGTTGGCGCCGACGGTGGAGAAATCGCCGTGCAGGCCGCCAAGCAGGCCGATGGTGCCGGAGCCGGCCTGCAATTCCGCCTGCAGGCGGGTGAGCCAGGGACCGTCCTCGGCGACCTGATAGTCGACGGGACCGTCGAAACCCTTCAGCACCTCGTCGCGCATCTTCTGGGTTTCCTCGACCGGCCGCGCCTGCGTCGACCAGAACAGCACCTGCTGGGCTTGCGCGCCGCCCGAAGCGATCGATAACGCCAGCGCGGCGCCGGTCAGTGTCTTCAACGCTTTCATCATGGTCTTCCTCCCTGGATATGCGCCGTCAGGCGGCGTCAGCTTCTTGTCTGCGGTGCGGGTCCATGGCTTGCCCGCGCAACCAGCGTCGGCCGGATCAGCCGCGTCAGCGGCTTGCCGGGTTTTTCGGCGATGACAGTGAGCAGCATGTCGGCGATCTCGCGCGCGCATTGCCGGATCGACGCGTCGAAAGTGGTCAGGCCCGGCGGCGCATAGGCCGACGCCGCAATGTTGTCGAAGCCGATGACGGAGAGCTCGCGCGGCACGCTGAAACCAGCGCGGGCAGCCTCCTCCATCACGGTCAACGCCAGTTCGTCGAACAGAGCGACGATGGCCGTCGGCCTGTCGGGGCCCCGCAACATCCGGTTGACGGCCTCGATGCGCGCCTGCTGGTCGAAGCGCGGCGCCGTGACCACGTCGAGCCGCACCGAGGGGTCGCCCCGCCGGGCGATGGCCGCGGCGAGGCCATCCTGCCTGAGATGGCGAAAGGTCATCGCCTCCGAGATCGTCACCAGGCCGAAGTGGCGATGGCCGAGCTCATAGAGCATGTCGAAGGCTTCGCCGAAGGCGTGCGCGCCATCCGTGTCGAGCCAGTTGTAGTCAAAGTCGCTGTCGAGCAGCCGGCCGTGCGCGACGAACGGAAAGCCACGCTCGCGCAGATAGGCAAGGCGCTCGTCGGTCTCGGCGATGCGGGTCACGACGACGCCATCGGCGCGCCCGGATTCAACGACGTGGCGCAGCACCGACAGCTCGGAATGGCCAAGCGCTGCCGTGGCCAGGATCAGGTCGGCGCCGTGCGACACCAGCCCTTCGCCGAGCCCGGTGACGAATTCGCCGAGGAAGGAATCGACGAGATTGGGGCCGCGTATCGGCAGGACGAGGCCGACGAAGCCGCTGCGGCCCGAGACAAGCGTGCGCGCTGCGGTGTTGGGCACATAGCCGGCCTGGCGCGCCGCCTGCGCGACGCGCTCACGCGTCTTCAGCGCAATCTGCTCATGGCCGGCAAGCGCCCGCGAAACCGTCGTGATCGACAGGTCGAGGCTTGCCGCAAGCTCCTTCAGCGTGATGACGCGGGTGGTCATCGATCCTCCCTCAGGCGAGTTTGAAACGTTTGTAATTGCCTTTTGCAAAAATGCAAACGTTTTAAACTTCGGTCGGGAATGGCCGTTTTGTCCAAAGTGGGGAGCGCAAGCGAATGCAGCGCGCCTGCGTCATTCCGCAGGCCGCCTGCCCGAGGCTCCCTTAAATTCGAAGAGAAAAAGCTACTGCAAGATCCTTGCGGCGGACGGCATGGAATGGTCATGCGCGATGCCGGCATCGGCGTCGCCCACGCCGAGCGCACGGTCAAGACCCGTCGCCACCACCGAGACCCTGAAGCGGCCTTCCATGCTCTTGTCGAAGATAGCGCCGACGATGATGTCGGCATCCTCGTAGACCTCCTCGCGGATGCGGGTGGCGGCCTCGTCGACCTCGAACAGGGTCATGTCGCGGCCGCCCGATATCGAGACCAGCACGCCCTTGGCGCCCTTCATCGACACTTCGTCGAGCAGCGGGTTGGCGATCGCGGCTTCAGCCGCTTTCATCGCCCGGCTTTCGCCCGACGCCTCGCCGGTTCCCATCATGGCGCGGCCCATGCCGCGCATGACCGATTTGACGTCGGCAAAATCGAGATTGATCAGACCTTCCTTGACGATGAGATCGGTGATGCAGCTGACGCCGGAATAAAGCACCCGGTCGGCGATGACGAACGCGTCGGCGAAGGTGGTCTTGGCATCGGCGATGCGGAACAGGTTCTGGTTCGGGATGACGATCACCGTGTCGGCGGCTTCGCGCAGCCGCTCGATGCCCTCCTCGGCCATCTGCATGCGGCGCCGGCCCTCGAAGGTGAAGGGCTTGGTAACGACACCCACCGTCAGTATGCCGGCCTTGCGTGCCGCCTGGGCAATGACCGGGGCAGCGCCGGTTCCGGTGCCGCCGCCCATGCCGGCGGTGACGAAGCACATATGCGTGCCGGCCAGATGATCCATGATCTCGTCGAGCGATTCCTCGGCGGCGGCACGGCCGATCTCAGGCAGCGATCCGGCACCAAGGCCTTCGGTGACGTGCGCGCCAAGCTGGATCAGCCGCGTCGCCTTCGACATGGTCAGCGCCTGGGCATCGGTGTTGGCGGCAATGAATTCGGTTCCCTGAAGCTGCTCCGCGATCATGTTGTTGATGGCGTTGCCGCCGCCGCCGCCGACACCGATAACGGTGATCTTGGGCCTCATCTCGGAGATTTCCGGCTTCTTGAACTCGGCCATGCCTGCTTCTCCTTCGCCAATTGCGCGCGCTTCACGACCCACGAGCAGACTGTCTGCAAGACATTGCAATCGAGCGGCATGACGCGAATCAGTCCGTTCGGATGGGTGCCCCAAAAAGCCAGAGAGCGGCCGGACGTGCAAGTGCGCGCAAGGTCAAGATTTGTGATCGCGATATTGCAAACCGCTACGCGGCTACCGCGTGCGCCGGAATCGTGCCGCGCGACCTGCCCTTGGCCGCATTGCTAACGGCTTGCCGCGTAACGATTGAGGCGTCTATCATGCGCCGATATATCGCTGACTTCGGCGCCCGCCGTGCTCGGCCCAATCAGGATCACCTGCGGCTGCCGTCGTCAGGCCAGATTTCAGAACGAATGAAGTAGCGCCCCCGCCAATGGCCGACAGAACACAATTCGGGTTGAGCGCCATCGACAGCGTACCCCTGCATGAGAAGGTCTATCTGGAGCTTGTGCGGGCGCTGATGTCCGGCCAGTTCACGCCGGGCCAGAAGCTCACATCGCGCAGGCTCGCCAAGGAACTCGGCACCAGCGACATGCCGGTGCGCAGCGCTTTCATGCGGCTGCAGGCATTGCGGGCGCTGAGCCCGATGCCGAACGGCAGCGTCGAGGTGCCTGTCATTTCGGCCGAACGGTTTTCGCAATTGACCGCCGTGCGCACGATCCTGGAAGGCTCGGCGACCGAGCTCGCGACAAAGCGCATCAACGGCAACAATCTGCGGGCGATCCGGCGCCACAGCAGCGAATTGACCCTGGCGGCGCGCGAGGGCGATATCGACGATTATCTCAGGAAGAATTACGCCTTCAAATTCTCGATCTATCGCCATTGCGGCAACGAGCAGATGATCTTCCTGATCGAGACCGTGTGGATGCAGGTCGGCCCCTTCCTCAGGAACCTCGCCATGGGGTTCGAGGACGATCTCTCCTCCATCCTCGACATCGACTATCACGAGGAAGTCGTCGCCGCGATCGAGGCGCAGGATGCCGCCCGCGCCCGCTCAGCCATCGTGCGCGACATCGAAGAAGGCGCGGCGCACATCCTGCGCCAGGCCAGATTTCCGGGCGCCGGGCGCTAGGATCGCCGGGTGATAGTCGCTCGACCCAAAGGCCGATCAGGCCTGCCCGGCGGCAAAGCCGGCATGCCGAATGCCCCTTGGCTTTCCGCCTCCTAGCCTCTATGTTGCGATCGCAGATCGCGCAATTGGTTTTGAAATGCCTCCCGACATCCCAGCTAGTGACTTGAAAAAATAAGGAAAAATATCCGGCAGTGGCTGGATAGGCTTTCCGAAAACTCACAAGCATTTTTACCAGGGATAGCGCAGCCGGCAGGGCTTGGGCACCTTCGAAAACCAGAGGTTTTAAAATTGAGCGATGCAATTGCGGACGTTCTGAGCTGGCTTGAAAGCAGAAGCGACATACAGAGCCTGAGGGCGGCGGTGTGCGACCTCAACGGCGTCATGCGAGGAAAACGCATACCCGTGGAGCAGGCCCGCAAGGCGCTGGAAGGCAAGCTGCGCATGCCCTATTCGCTGATCGGGCTCGACATCTGGGGCGAGGACATCGAAGGCAACAGTCTGGTTTTCTCGACCGGCGATGCCGATGGCCTCTGCCAATGGACGGGACGCGGCATTCTGCCGGTGGACTGGACGGCGCATCCGACGGCACTTGTCCCGCTCTGGCTCGCCGATGAAAGCGGCGCGCCCTATCTCGGCGATCCCCGGCGGGCGCTGGCCCGCATCCTCGACCGCTACAAGGCGCTCGGCCTGACCCCGGTCGCGGCAACCGAACTCGAATTCTATCTGGTCGATCCGCAATCGCAGCGGCCGGTCGGGCCGGTGTCACCGGTCACCGGGCGGCGTCTCGATTCCGACGCAGCGCTGTCGATCGATGAGATCGACGATTTCGAAGCCTTTATTCATGACGTTTACGAAGCCTGCCGGGCGCAAGGCATTCCGGTCGACACGGCCATTGCCGAAAATGGCGTCGGCCAGTTCGAGATCAATCTAAACCATGTCGCCGACGCGCTGCGGGCGGCCGACGACGCGGTGCTGTTCAAGCGCACGGTGAAGGGCATTGCCCGCAAGCACGGCTTTGCCGCCTGCTTCATGGCCAAGCCCTATGGCGACCGCGCCGGCAACGGCTTTCACGTCCATTTCAGCCTTGTCGACGCCGAAGGGCGCAATGTGTTCGACGACGGCACCGATCAGGGCTCGGAAACGATGCGCCACGCGGTCGGCGGGCTGCTGGCGGCGATGGCCGAGAGCACGCTGGTGTTCGCACCGCACTTCAATTCCTACCGCAGGCTCCGCCCGCGTTCCTATGCGCCGACCGCGGTCGCCTGGGGTTACGAGAACCGCATGGTCGCGATCCGCATTCCCGGCGGCCCGACCGGGGCGCGCCGCATCGAGCATCGCGTGTCGGGCGCGGATGCCAATCCCTATCTGGTGCTTGCCGCCATACTGGGCGCGGCCCTGATCGGCATCGAAAGGCAGATGTCGCCGGGCGAGCCGACCGGGAGCGACGGCCAAGGCGCGGCACCAGCCAAGCTGCCGCCGGACTGGGCCTCGGCGATCGCCACCTTCGAAAGCGGGACACATGTGGCGGAGATTTTCCCAGCGATCCTGCGCGACTCCTTCGTCGCCTGCAAACGCCAGGAGTTGAATACGTTTGCTCTCAACGTCAGCGATTTCGAGATCGAGACCTATCTCGAAAGCGTCTGAGACCTTACGAGGACCGCTCGGCCTTCAGCACCGAGACCGCCGCTTCGCTGTTGTGGACATAGTCGTTGGCGTCGGGCTGCTTCTGCAGCAAAAGGATGAACAGCAGATCGGTCAGCGTCAGCTGCGCATCGCGCGCGGTGATGGAGGAGGAGCGCGCGCGCTCCTCGTCGGCGATGGTGTAGAGGCGGATGTCGGCGACCCGGCTCAGCGGATTGTCGTGCAGGCCGGTGACGGCGATCACCGTCGTCCCGCGCTTGGCGGCGAGTTCGGCGATGCGCAAGGTTTCGATGCTGGCGCCGGAATAGGAGAGCGCGAACAAAACGTCGCCAGGCCCGAGCGTCGCGGCATTGGCCATCTGGATGTGGCTGTCGCTGTCATGCAGCACGTTGCGGCCGAGCTTCATCAGCTTGTAGGAGAAATCGCGCGCCACCAGCGACGAGGCGCCGACGCCGACCAGATGAATGCGGCGCGCGCCATCCAGCAGCTCCAGCGTCCGGGAAATGATGCGCTCGCTGTTGGCGGCGACGGTCTGCTGCATCGACAGAAGTTTGCTGCCGATCAGTTTCTTGAGGATGACCGGATAGGTGTCGCCGACCTCGATCGAGCCATGGATGACGCCGGCCGGCACCTGCCAGTCCTGCGCCTTGGCCTCGCTGACGGCGAGCTTGAGCTCCTGGTAGCTGGCATAGCCGAGCTTCTGGCTGAACTTGACGACGCTCGACTGACTGCGCCCGATCTCGGCGGCAAGCGCTGCCGTCGACAGGCGCAGCATCTGGTCGGGATTGTCGACGATGTACTGGCCGATCTCGCGATCGCCTGGCGCCATGCCGTCGAGCTTCGCATTGATCTTCTTGAGAACGGACATGGACCCTCTGCAGCGCTTCGGTGCTCGGAGGAATAAAATATTCCAATTTCGATTGACAGCCAAGAACGCAGAATTAATTCTCGAACCGGCCAGGTTCGGGAATCGAATGGCTCTTCCGGAGCGACCGGACCGCCGCCCGGCTTTCGCCATACGAGGGTTCAGCCATGGACAGATTGCGGATCGTCGGCGGACGAAGACTGGAAGGCGCGGTCACCATTTCCGGCGCCAAGAACGCTGCCTTGCCGCAGATCGCGGCCGCCCTGCTCAGCCCCTACCCGCTCGAACTGACCAATTTGCCTGATGTGACCGATGTCGAGAACATGCTGGGCGTTGTGCGGCTTCACGGCGCCGACGTGACGCGATCGGCCCATGCCGCGACGATCGACACCAATGCCGCCGTTTCGAAGGAAACGTCCTATGACACGGTGCGCAAAATGCGCGCGACGGTGCTCGTTCTGGCGCCGCTGCTCGCCCGGTTCGGCCACGCCCGGGTTTCGCTGCCGGGCGGCTGCGCCATCGGTGCGCGGCCGGTGGACATGCATGTCGCCGCACTCGCGGCACTCGGCGCCAAGATCGCCGTCGAGAACGGCCTGATCGTCGCCTCGGCGCCGAACGGGCTGACCGGAACGCGCATCGTGCTCAGCTCGCCGTCCGTCGGGGCAACGGAAACCGCCATGATGGCGGCAACCACCGCCAAGGGCGAAACCGAGATCCTCAACGCGGCGCGCGAGCCCGAGGTGGCCGATCTCGCCGCTTGCCTCAACGCCATGGGCGCACGCATCGAAGGCGCCGGCACGCACCGCATCCTGATCGCCGGCGACACCGGTTGGCACGCGGCCCGGCACGACATCATTCCGGACCGCATCGAGGCCGGCACCTATGCGATCGCCGCGGCGATCACCGGCGGCCAGCTTGAGCTCACACACGCCCGGCTCGAGCACATGGCCTCGGTGGTGCAATTGCTGGAAGCCACCGGCGTCAGCGTCTGGCCCGGCGATCGCGGGCTCATCGTGTCGCGCGAGCGGCCGCTCAAGGCCACCGATCTCACGACGGAACCCTATCCGGGCTTTCCGACCGACCTGCAGGCGCAGTTCATGGCGCTGATGTGCTGCGCCGAGGGTGCGTCGCTGCTGCGTGAAACCATCTTTGAGAACCGCTTCATGCATGTGCCCGAACTGATGCGGCTCGGCGCCAACATCAAGTTGCAAGGCACAATGGCTTTGGTGCGCGGCGGCGAGAAGCTGCATGGCGCGCAGGTGATGGCCACCGACCTGCGCGCTTCGGTGTCGCTGGTGCTGGGGGCATTGGTGAGCGAAGGCGAGACGATCATCAATCGCGTCTATCATCTCGACCGTGGCTATGAGCAACTCGACCGCAAGCTCCGCCTTTGCGGCGCCGACATCGAGCGGCTGAGCGCATGAGCGGCGCTGACTATCTTCTCGGCGTCGATGGCGGCGGCACCGGCTGCCGGGCTCGTATCGAAGACGCGGACGGCAACGTGCTGGGACAGGGCTTGTCCGGCCCGGCGACGACGCGGCTTGGCGTTGACGCGGCCTGGGCCTCGATTGCCAAAGCGTTTGGCGCGGCGATCGAGGAGGCTGGCTTTGGACCGACCGAAATCGCTCGGACCCACGCCGGCATCGGGCTTGCCGGCATTGGCCGCAAGGGCGCGCTGGAGGCGTTGCGGGCGATCGCGCATCCCTTCGCCAGCATCGATTTCGTCAGCGACGGCGTCGGCGCCTGCCTGGGCGCGCACTCCGGTCAGGACGGCGCCATCGTCATTGCCGGCACCGGTTCGATCGGCCTCGGCTTTGTCGAGGGGCGTGACCTGCGCGTCGGCGGTTACGGCTTTCCGATCTCCGACGAAGGCAGCGGCGCCCATCTTGGGCTGAAAGCCGTGCAAATGGCGTTGCGCGGTCATGACGGCCGGCACGAGCGGACGGCGCTGCTGGCGGAGGTGATGCAACGTTTCGAGGGTGACCCGATGGCGGCGGTCGCCTGGATGGATCGCGCCAGCGCCACGGATTACGCCGCTCTGGCGCCGATGGTCATGCGCCATGCCGACCAGGGCGATCCAGCCGGGCGGCGCATCGTGCAAAATGCCGCCGAGCAGATCGACACGCTGGTGCGGGTGCTGTTCGAAAAAGGCGCGCCTCGCGTGACCTTGCTGGGTGGCCTCGCCAGCCCGCTCGAACCGTGGCTTTCGCCCGATGTAAGGCGCCGCCTGAAGCCCGCCGACGGCGACGCCGTATCCGGCGCGATCATCCTTGCCAAGAGATCGCCCCGCGTATTGTAGGCTTAGCAAAGAGATAGGAATAAAATATTCCAATCTCCTGTTGACGATACGAATATCCAATTCTAGAAAGTTAACAAAGAAAGACTGTGATGACGGATCAGACGTCCGTGTGCCCTGGCGCCCGTTGAGCCATGCCGGACGCCGGCAGCAGAATTTTTGAAAGCGCTGGAATGACCGAGCAAGGTTTGATGTCTGAGCTGGACCTGCTGGTTTCCGAAGGCCGCAACCCGCGGACAATGGATATCGACCTGCTGCCGACCATCGACGTGCTGCGCAAGATCAATGATGAGGACAGGCTTGTCCCGGCTGCTGTTGAAAAGGTGCTGCCGGAAATCGCCGCGGCCGTCGACCGGATCGTTCTTGCCTTCCAGAAGGGCGCAAGACTGATCTATATCGGCGCCGGCACCAGTGGCCGGCTCGGCGTTCTCGACGCTTCGGAATGTCCGCCCACCTTCGGCGTGCCCGAGGGCATGGTGATCGGCCTGATCGCCGGCGGTCCGGACGCCTTGGTGCGGTCGACGGAAGGCGCCGAGGATGATCCGAAAATGGGCGCGAAGGTGCTGCAGGAGATCGGACTAGTACGGAACGACGTGGTGGTCGGCATCGCGGTCAGCGGGCGCACGCCTTACGTTATCGGCGGACTGAACTATGCCAAGCAGGTCGGCGCAACCACGGTTGCCCTGTCGTGCAATCCGGCATCGACCATTGCCGGCATCGCCGACATCGCCATCTCGCCGGTCGTCGGCCCGGAAGTGCTCACCGGATCGACGCGGCTGAAGTCGGGAACCGCGCAGAAGCTGGTGCTCAACATGCTGACCACCGCCTCGATGATCCGCATCGGCAAGAGCTATGAAAATCTGATGGTGGACCTCAACCCGTCCAACAAGAAGCTGGTGGCGCGGGCAACCAGGATCGTCATGCAGACCGCCGGGTGTTCGGCGCAGCAGGCCAAACAAGCACTCCATCTGACAAACAATGACGTGAAGCTGGCGATACTGGTGACGATCACCGGCCTTGATGTCGAGGCGGCGCGAACTGCCCTCGGCAAGGCCGGAGGCTTCCTGCGAAAGGCAATCGGCGATGGGACGGCATGAAGCCGCCCGGGACAAGACGGCAACAAGCCGCTTTAGACAAGACGGCAAGAAGCCGCTTTAGACAAGACGGCGTGAAGCCGCATAGACTGGGCCGATACTCCGAAGCATGTGTGTCTTGGAAGCGGTCGGCGGAAACTGCAAGGCATCAAGTCAAATCATAATGGGAGACGGAAATGACAAGGCATCTCACAAGAACATTGCTGTCGGGCATCACGGTTGCCGCGATGCTCGGCATGGCTGTGGTTTCGACGCAGGCCGCGACGCTGCACATGGCGTGGTCGCAGGACGCCACCGGGCTTGATCCGCACAAGCAAACGGCCTTCTCGTCGCTGCGGCTCCTGGAACTGATCTATGAGCCGCTGGTGCGCGTCGATGCCAGCCTGCAGATCATTCCGGCAATCGCCACTTCCTGGGAATTCTCGAAGGACGGCAAGGAACTGACCTTCAAGCTCGATCCCAAGGCGAAATTTCAGGACGGCAAGGCCGTCACCTCCGCTGACGTCAAAGCCTCGTTCGAGCGCATCCTCGACGAGAAGACGGGCGCGGCCGCCCGCGCCAATTTCCTGTCGATCGCCAGCATCGACACACCTGATGCGGCCACCGTCGTATTCCATCTGTCGCAGCCCGACGTGCCGATCCTGACGGCGATGAGCGACGTCAACGCGGCCATCGTTCCCGCAGCCGAGATAAAGGCCGGCTCGATCGGCACCAAGGCGGTCGGCTCGGGCCCGTTCAAGCTCGACAAATGGGACCCCAACGCCAAGGAAGTCTTGAGCGCCAACAAGGATTGGGCGGGGGGTGCTACCGGTGTCGACGGCATCGAGATCAGCGTGCTGCCCGACGAAGCGGCGATCCTGGCCGCCATGCGCACCAAGCAGATCGATTTCGCCCTGCTCAACGACCCGCTGGTCGCGACGCTGGTGCCGAAGGAGGCCAGCCTGCAGCTGAATCGCGTACCGGTGCTTGCCTATCACGTGCTGCAGCTCAACCCGTCGCGCAAGCCGATGACCGAGCTCAAGGTGCGCCAGGCGATCTCCTGCGCCATCGACCGGCAAGAGGTGCTGGACACCGCATCGCTCGGCGAAGGCAAGGTCACCGGACCGCTGACCATCCCGGCGCTCGCCACCGATCCGACCCAGCTGTTCTGCTACAAGCGCGATGTCGAAAAGGCCAAGAAGCTGATGGCCGAGGCCGGCTTTGCCGACGGCTTTTCGGCAACAGTGATCGGCGCCACCGGCGAGCCGCCGACGGCGGCTGCGGAGGCCCAGGTCATCCAGTCACAGCTCGCCGAAATCGGCGTCAAGCTCGACATCAAGATGATGGAGCTCAACGTCTATGTCGACGCCTGGCTGAAGGGCGATTTCGACATGGCGATCGCGCTCAACGGCGGCCGCGCCGACCCCTACACCATGTACAACCGCTACTGGACCAAGGCCGGCAATCTGCAGAAGGTAGCCAACTACATCGACGACACGCTGGACAGCCAGATGCAGCAGGGGCGCGCCGAGACCGACCCGGCCAAACGCAAGGCGATCTTCGCTGCATTCGAGAAGCACCTCGCCGAGATGTCGCCGTGGATCTGGCTCTACACCTCCTATAGCTACACGGCCCAGCAGAAGAACATCGCCGGCTTCGTGCCGACGCCGACGGGCACTCTGTTCAGCCTGAGCAAGGTTACCATCCAGCAGTAGCCTCGGCAGGCATTGGACGAGAGGACTTCTTCGCGTGAATTATCTGATGCGACGACTGGCGACGTTTCCTCTCGTCCTGCTTGGCGTGTCCATCCTGGTCTTCGTTGCGATCCGGATGGTACCGGGCGATTCGATCACGGCGATGCTGGGCACCGAAGCCGGGCTGCTGACGCCGGCACAGCGGGATTCGCTCGCCGCCTATTTCGGCATCGACCAGCCCTGGTTCGTCCAGTACTGGCGCTGGATCGGCGGCATCCTGTACGGCAATTTCGGCATTTCGGTCACCTATGGCAGGCCGGTGCTCGACGTCATCCTCGAACGCTTTCCGCTGACACTGGAGCTGGCTCTGCTGTCGATGATCATCGCGCTTGCCGTTGGCATGCCGGCCGGCATCTACGCCGCCACGCATAGCGAAAAACCGTCCGATCTTGGGGTGCGCATCGTTGCCATGATCGGCCAGTCGACGCCGAGCTTCGTGCTCGGCCTCTTGATCATCTACACGCTGTCGGCCGGCTTCGGCGTGCTGCCGGCGATGGGCGAATTCGCGCCGCTCTGGCAGGATCCCTTGCGCAATCTCAGCCAGCTGATCCTGCCTGCGATCACGCTCGGCTTTGCCTTCGCCGCGTCGGTCACGCGCATATCGCGTTCGGCCATGCTCGACGTTTTGAGCGACGACTATGTGCGCACCGCGCGCAGTAAGGGCGCTTCGGCGCGCAGCGTCATCTGGCGGCACGCGCTCCCCAATGCGCTGATCCCGGTGGTGACGCTGAGTGGCATTGAATTCGGCTATCTCCTGGGCGGCGCCGTCATCGTCGAGCAGATCTATGCCTTGCCCGGCCTCGGACGCATGGTGCTCGACGCCATCCTGCAGCGCGA
>Ga0075365_10000706_pt1 | contig 13439 bp, 13 predicted proteins | sample EndMetdeltDD1765_FD_71387 | JGI IMG/M metagenome (GOLD analysis project Ga0075365, IMG submission 71387) | Populus endosphere microbial communities from Tennessee, USA - Endosphere MetaG P. deltoides DD176-5 | ecosystem: Host-associated > Plants > Roots > Endosphere | place: USA: Tennessee... | reverse complement strand
CACATTGACCGTTCAGGTCACCGAGACGCCTACGGTCATTCAGCCGGAGCCTTTCTCGCGCGGCGAGACGGCGGTCCAGCCGAATACAGATATCCTCGCGCTGAAGGACGGCGGCCAGGTTGCCATCCTTAACGGTCCCGACCTGCGCACGCTGGTCGCCGGCCTCAACAGCATCGGCGTCAAGCCGGACGGCATCATCGCCATCCTGCAAGGCATCAAGTCCGCCGGCGCCCTTCAAGCGGAGCTCGTCCTGCAATGACCGAGACCCTGTTCACCATTACCATCTCGAAGCGCCTCGCACGCCGGGTACTTGCCACCGCTGCTGTCCTGACGATCGTCGGCCAGGTCGGTGCGCAGCAGCCGCCGGCGGTGACCGAGAACTCGACGGCAGACGAAATCCAGAAGTTCTGCACCAATATCGCCGATGCTGCCCGCGACCAGCGTTATCTCCTGCAGAAGCAGGAGCTTGAAAAGCTGCAGGCGGGTGTCGACGAGCGTATCAAGACGCTCGAAAACCGCACGGCGGAATATCAGGACTGGCTGAAGCGCCGCAACGACTTCCTGGCCCGTGCCCAGGCCGGCCTCGTCGACATCTTCAAGACGATGAAGCCGGACGCTGCGGCACCGCAGCTGGCCGAGATGCGGCTGGAGATCGCAGCCGCGATCATCATGCAGCTTCCGGCGCGCCAATCCGCACTTTTCTTGGCTGAAATGGATCCGCAAAAGGCCGGCATGATCTCGACGATCATCTCCAGCGCGACCGATCCGAACAGCTCGAAAGCACGTGCGGCCAACACTCCGCCCAATACTCCAAAGGCACCCTCATGACGAAACGCATTCCTGCCATCATGGCTGTTCTCTTCCTGGCCGGCTGCAACAGCCAGACCATCAAGGAAATCGGCAATGCTCCGTCGATGAGCCCGATCGGCAGCGGTCTGCAATATGCGCAGGCGCCGCAGATGGCATCCTATCCCAAGCAGCCGCAGCGTATGGCCAGTGGCTATTCGCTCTGGAGCGATACCCAGTCGGCTCTTTTCAAGGATGCGCGCGCACTGAACGTGGGTGATATTCTGACGGTCAACATCCAGATCAACGACCGGGCGTCCTTCGACAACCAGACCGATCGCAGCCGCACCAACGCGACGAGCCTCAAATGGGGCGCGACGCTGAAGAATCTGTTCGGCTGGACGCCTGAAGCGGGCACGACCGGCGATCTTGGCACTGATTCGAACACCGACTCGCAGGGCAAGGGCACGACCAAGCGGTCGGAAAGCCTGAAGCTGCTCGTCGCGGCCGTCGTGACCGGCATCCTGGAAAACGGCAACCTCTTGATCAGCGGCTCGCAGGAAGTGCGCGTCAACCACGAGATCCGTATCCTGAACGTCGCCGGTATCGTGCGTCCGAAGGACGTCGATTCGGCCAACACGATCTCCTACGACAAGATCGCCGAAGCCCGCATTTCCTACGGTGGCCGCGGCCGCCTGACCGAAGTGCAACAGCCCCCGGTCGGTCAGCAGGTCGTGGATATGTTCTCGCCCTTCTGACGAAACCGCGCGAAGGCCTCTTGATTTGAAGGTTTGAAGATATGGCGGAAGAAGCAAAATCGGCCGAAGACGGCGGTGGAAAAAAGAAAGGCGGCTCGGTCATGGTGACCGCCGCCGTTGCCATCGTCACGCTGGTCGGCGCCGGCGGCGGCTGGGTTCTGGGCGGCATGATCGCCCCGAAGGATCCGGCTGCGGCTGTGAAACATGAAGAAGCGGCGGCCGCAGCAGGCGGCGAGCACGGCGGCGGCAAGAAGGAAGAGGGGCTTCCCCACATTTCCACCGCGGCCAATGGCGTGATCCTTCTGGAGCCGGTCACCACCAATCTTGCCTATCCGTCCACGAACTGGATCCGGCTGGAAGTGGCGCTTGCCTTCAAGGGACCGCCGGAACTGACCATGGCGGAAAACATCCATCAGGACATTCTTGCCTATATGCGCACCGTCTCCCTGCAGCAGATCGAGGGTCCACGCGGCTTTCAATATCTGAAGGACGACCTGGAAGAGCGCATCGATCTTCGCTCTCAGGGCAAGGTCGCCAAGGTGATGTTCCGCTCCTTCGTGATCGAATAAACATCATCCCATCAGACAAAAAAAGCGGCCCGGAAATTCCGGGCCGCTTTTTTATGTTCATTTCCTGTAACCGCCGGCATTGAAAGATGTCGGCGACAGACAAACGAATCAGCGAGTGCGCTTCAGGAAGCCGTCCGGAGCGACGGTGACGAGCAGCTTGTTCTCGACCGACTTGTCGATCTCGAATTCCGGATGCTTCTTCAGATATTCGAATACGGCTGTCTTCGGGTTGTCGCCGGGATTCCACGGACGGTCCTGGAAGAAATCCTTCGGCAGGTCTTCGACGAATGTATCGAACACGGCGCAATAGCAGCCGGGGGTGACAAGGGGAGCGTAGGCCTCCAACTCTGCCAGCACGTGGTCGTGCGTATGCATGGAATCGAGGCAGACCATGACGCGCTTATAAGGAGCGGCGGCCGCGTGCACGGCGTCGATGACTTCTTTGGAGATCGAGGAGCCTTCGAACATCTGGATGCGGCTTGCCATCGGGTGGCTTTCGATCGCTTCGCGATTATGGGCGCGAATGTCGATGTCGAGACCAATCACCTTGCGGTTCGACTTGGCCGGGTCGATCGTCGTGCCGGCCTCGATCGCGTCGCACATGTCGAGGAGTGCGAGCAGGGACGCGCTGAGAATCAGTGAACCGCCATGCGCGATACCGGCCTCGATGATCAGGTCCGGCTTGGTGGCCCAGACCAGTTCCTGCATCGCCTGGATATCCTGCGGATACTGGATGATCGGGCGGCCGAGCCAGTCGAAGTTATAGACATACCGCTTGGCCATCGACATTTCGCGCCAAGCGGAGCTCAGTGCCTGGAATTCCGCATCCTGCGCATAACCGTCGCTGGTGGCTTTGCGCTCCTGGTTAAATTGTTCGATCGGGTTCATGGCTGAGGTACCTCTTTGTCGAAAGCTTGCTGATTCGGTTAGGCTGTATGGCGACTAGGCTGGTTGGCGATCAAGGATCGTCGGCAGGAAATCGAGAACGGGGGAGGGCGCAAACCCGAATTCGTCCACGATCCTGCGCGTCGCGATCCGCGGGAAGCCGATGACGGGCGCATTCGCGTCCACTGCCACCGAACAGCCGGTAATCGTGGCAATGCCGGATACCCACGCCTGGTGGGGAAGATCGATCCCGCTCGCCACATTATATATTGCTTGGCCGCCGTCGAGTGCGATCCGGGTCAGCAGGTCGACCACGTCGCCGATCCAGATATAGTCCTTCGCTGAAGCCGGGTCGCTCCTGAGCTGAATATGGCCTCGTTGCGCCTCGCGGCACAATTCCCCGACGAATGTATCAGATTCGGCTTCGTCCGGACCGATGACATTGGAGAGCCTAGCGATCCGCACATTCTTCCGGCCCGACGACAGGCAGATCGATTCGCCGGTCAGCTTGGAGAGATTGTAGAGATCCGACGGATTGGAAGGCCGTGCCGAAAGCGTGGTTTCCTCATGCGCCTCGCCGCTATTGGCATAAACGCGGGTCGAGGAAAGATAGAGGAACGAATCAAAATTCGAATCACGCAACAAGTTCGCCGCGACCGAGACATGTGCTTCGATCGTGTCGAAAGGGCGTGTGCGAAAATCCGCTGTCAGGCCGATCGCGTAGATGCAGTGACCGAGATCGCCGCGCTGATCAAAAAAAGTTGATCGCGTCACGGCATCGACCTCATGGCCGAGCGACCGGAGATGCGTGACGAGACAGGCGCCGATAAATCCCGATGCGCCGAAGACCGTGAATTTCATTCGCGATGCCCTAGCGTTTTGAGCGGATTGCTGCCGACGATCGAATAGGCGGCGATTTCGCCGCGCACGATCGAGCCTGCAGCGACAACGCAGCCCTGGCGCAGATGCGCGCCGTCGAGGATAACGCAATTCGCGCCGATCCAGACGTCGTCTTCGATGACAATGCCGCCGCGGCTCTCAAGAAAACCCTGCTGGCGAATCAGTTTGCTCTTGTCCTTGAACGCATGGTTGACTGGCGCGAACGTGCAGTTCGCGGCGACCAGCACGTGATTGCCGAAGGTAATGCCGTTGCCGGTATAAAGAACGCAGCCGCTGTTGATGTAGCAGAAGCTGCCAAGGGTGAGATCGCCGCTGCCGCCCACCGGCTTGACCTTCACGAAACTGTCGATGACGCTGTTTTCGCCGACGATGATCTTCGTGCCGCGCGTCGAATCCTCGATGTCGGCGAGCGAGCTGACGCGGGCTGACGGATGGATGTCGATCACGGCCTTCACCTTTGAATGCTGAACGCCGGCGATTTGCCGGCGCGAATCACTGTAATGATTCTCTTATTGAACCTTCAGGCTCGGCACGGCCGTTACGAACTTGGTGCCTTTTTCGGCCAATGACGCCAGCTGCTGGCGCACTTCCTCGGCGATATTCCAAGGCAGAATCATCACATAGTCGGGCCGGCGCTCGGAAATGACGTCCGGATGCAGGATCGGAATATGGCTGCCCGGCATGAACTTGTTCTGCTTGGCGGCGGCCGCGTCGCAGACGAAAGTCAGCAGGTCCGGTTTCACGCCTGCAAAGTTCAGGAGCGTATTGCCCTTGGCGGCTGCACCGTAAGCGGCGACGGTCTTGCCCTCGCGCTTTGCCTGCAGCAGGAACGCGAGGGCGTCATCCTTGACCTTCTCGGCCTTGGCCTGGAAATCCGTATAGACCTTGGTGTCTCGCAGGCCACGGTTTTCTTCTTCCTGCAGCATCGCCTTAACGGCGTCGGTCGTCTCGCGAACATCGTCCTTGTGGCAGCCATAGACGCGCAGGCTGCCGCCATGGGTCGGCAGCTCCTCGACGTCGAATACGCGCAGGCCTGCGGCTTCGAATATCTTTCCGACCGTAAACAGCGAGAGATAGGAGAAGTGCTCGTGATAGACCGTGTCGAACTGGTTCTGCTCGATCAGCCGCATGACATGCGGGAATTCCAGCGTGATCGTGCCACCGGCCTTCAGAGCCGTTTTCATGCCACGGGTGAAATCGTTGATGTCGGGCACGTGCGCATAGACATTGTTGCCAAGAATGAGATCGGCACTCTTGCCCATGCCGACCAATGTTTTCGCGAAATCCTCGCCAAAAAACTCGCGGACGACCGGAATGCCGAGTGCCTCCGCGGCATCAGCCGTGCTGTCGGTCGGTTCGACGCCGAGGCAGGGAATGCCGGCAGCGACGAAATTCTTCAGGAGATAACCATCATTCGAGGCGATCTCGATGACCATGCTGTCCTTGCTAAGGTTCAGCCGCTTGGTGATCATCTCGACATACCGCGCCGCATGCGCCAGCCAGCCCTTCGACGCGCTGGAGAAATAGGCGTAATCCGGGCTGAACAGTGATTCGGCGGATGCGTAATCCTCCGTCTGCACCAGCCAGCATTCCTCGCAGACCTTCAACCGCAGGGGAAAATAAAGCTCCGGCGCCGAAAGGGCCTCAGCCGTCAGATAGGCGTTGGACGGCGGCGCGAAGCCGAGGTCGAGAAAATCGCAGGCAAGCGTGCTGTCGCAATGGCGGCATTTCATAACGTCAGTCCCGTAAATTGCTCTGTCAGGTTCAGGTGGCGGCGATCCCGCTCCGACATTTCGGTGATTTCGAGCGGCCAGTTAATGCCGAGCGCCGGATCGAGCGCGTTGAGCGCACCTTCCGAGCCCGGCGCATAGGGCACGGAGTGAAAATACAGCATTTCACAATCGTCCGTCAGTGTTTGAAACCCGTGCGCAAAGCCTTCGGGAATGAGCAGCGAACGGCGGTTTTCGGCGGAAAGCTCTTCCGCATGCCATTTCAGGAAGGTCGGCGAATCAGCGCGAAGATCGACGGCGATATCGAGCACCGCACCGCGCATGCAGTTAACGAGCTTCATCTCCGAATGCGGCGGCTGCTGGAAATGCATGCCGCGCACCGTGCCCCGTTTTGCAGTCATCGTCAGATTGATCTGCGCGATCGGCTTTATCCAACCGGCCTGCGCCAGTTCTTCCGCACAGAACATACGCGACAGGAAACCGCGCGAATCGCCAAGGTTCTGGCGCTCGACGAGCTTCAGGCCGGGGAGCGGCAGGTCGGTGACGGCGAAGCGGCTCAAGCGACAGCCTCGTATTCGGCGATTTCGGCCTCGCAAAGCGTACGGGCGTCGGCTCCGTCATGCTGCGCACGATACCATTTCATGGTCCGCGATACGGCTTCGGAGAGCGCCCAACGCGGTTCGATATTGAGCACATGGCGAGCCTTGGCGGTTTCCAGCGCCAGCCATCCCGCTTCGTGCGGCCCTTCGGTGCCATCGCCATAAACCACCTCGCCGCGGCCATACGCTGCCCGGGCGATCTCGATGACCTGACGCACCGGCGCCGCTTCGTGGCTCACCGGTCCGAAATTGTAGCTGTCGGCAAGGTTCTGATCGCTCCAGAGGCGCTCGGCGAGGACCAGATAGGCGGAAAGCGGCTCCAGAACGTGCTGCCACGGCCGCTTTGCTTCCGGGCGACGAACGCTCAATGGAGTACCGGACTGCCAGGCACGCACCGCATCCGGCAGCAGCCGATCCGTCGACCAGTCGCCGCCGCCGATGACATTGCCGGCGCGGGCGCTGGCCACCGCAACACCGTTGTCGCGCAGAAAGCTGTCGCGGTAGCTCGACACGACGATCTCGCAGGCAGCCTTGCTGGCGCTGTAGGGATCGTGACCGCCGAGCTGGTCGGTTTCACGGTAAGGGAAGGAATGTTCGAGGTTGCGATAGACCTTGTCGGTTGTCACCGCGACGACCACACGGGCAGATGGGATGGACCGGACAGCCTCTAGCAGATTGGCCGTGCCGAGCACGTTCGTCGCAAAGGTGCCGATCGGATCCTGATAGCTTGGGCGCACCAAGGCTTGCGCGGCGAGATGCAGCACGATATCCGGCGCGGCGTTGCGCGCGATTTCGGTCAGTTTCGCCTGGTCCCGGATATCTTGGAAATGGCTCGCCTCGATATGCGAACCTGCAAGTACGAAGAGGTTTGGTTCGGCAGTTGGCGCAAGCGAAACGCCCGTCACCTTGGCGCCCATCCGGGCAAGCCAGATGGCAAGCCAGGAGCCCTTGAAGCCAGAATGCCCGGTCAAAAGAACCTTTTTGCCATGCCAGAAAGCGTGATCAGGTCGGGCGCCACCGCTCATTACCAGATTTTCCACGGTGCTTTGCCGGAAGCCCAGAGGTCTTCGAGCATGTTTTTTTCGCGCAGCGTATCCATCGGCTGCCAGAATCCGTCGTGTTCGTAGGCCATCATCTCGCCCTGCGAAGCCAGATTCATCATGGGAGCGGATTCCCATGGAATGGTATCGCCCTCGATCATGTCGAGGCATTTCGGCGACAGAACGAAGAAGCCGCCATTGATGAGGCCGCCGTCGCCGCGCGGCTTCTCCACGAAGCCGGTAACCTTGTTTCCGTCACGCTCCAGCGCGCCGTAACGGCCCGGCGGGTGAACGGCGGTGACGGTCGCAAGCTTGCCGTGTTCGCGATGGAACTTGATGACTTCGCCGATATTGACGTCGCTGAGGCCGTCGCCATAGGTGAAGCAGAAGCTGTCTTCGGTCCGAAGATATTCGCCGACACGCTTCAGGCGACCGCCCGTCATCGTGGCTTCGCCGGTATCGATCAGCGTGACCTTCCAGGGATCTGCGCTACGGCGATGCACCTGCATCTCGTTATAGGCCATGTCGAACGTCACATCGGACATATGCAGGAAGTAGTTCGCGAAATACTCCTTGATGACGTAGCCCTTGTAGCCGCAGCAGATGATGAACTCGTTCACGCCATGGGCGGAATAGAGTTTCATGATGTGCCAGAGGATCGGCCGGCCGCCGATCTCAATCATCGGTTTCGGCCGAAGGTGCGTCTCTTCGGAAATTCGGGTTCCCAGCCCACCGGCCAGAATGACAGCTTTCACGTTTATCTCCCTGCCCATAGGGCGGAACCACCGCCCGTTGGCTCCGCCTTATTCGATCCGCTGCTACGGACCGGCTGACTTATGAGGCCATTCCTTCTTACAGGAGAATGGTCTGGATGAGGTCGTCCTGGGCGAAAACGAGGTTGGGATCGTATCCCTGCTCCAGGTAATGTTCGCGCTGATCTGGCGTGAATACCAGTACGGCCGTCTTTTCGATGAAGTCCTTGCTGGGCGCCTCGGGTTCGTCCACGATCGCGATACGCTCCGGGAAATTGACCTTGCGGATGCGCTCCTTGAGGATGATCGTGTCGAGGAAGCCGGACAGGACAAGGTTTTCGACGCCGCCGGCTGCATTGACCTGCCAGGCAAGCGTTTCGAGTGCTGCGGCAAGCAACAGGCCTTCACGGGCCGCAACCACTTCCGGATGCTGATCCAGGCCGCCGTACATCAAGCGTGTGTAAACTTCATAGGCCTTGACGAACTGCCGCGAACCGAGCAGCAACCGGAGCGCTACCGTCATGCGGATCAGCGTGAACATCTTGCACATATAGTCCTGGGTGAACTTGTCGTTCTCCCCGCTGGCGATCTGGCCGCGCTTGGTGCCGAAATACAGGAAGTATTCCAGACCGCCGCGATACTGGTCCCAGCCGGACATTGCGATCTCGTGGCCACCCTGCGGACGGTCGCGGCCGAGTTCGGAGCGAATCACCTGCTGGTAGAACGGCGTCTTCAGGAATGCGATGTCGCCCTGGTCGAGGAAATGCGCCAGCAGCGGGAAGGCGTAGAAGCAGATATCACGCGGAACCCAGGTCGTGCGCAGTGCACTGGTGCGGAAAACGGCGATTTCCGGGAAAATATGCTTGTTGTAGATGAAGTTGAAGACTTCACCGAAGCTGCGGCGCTGGAAGATGACATCTTCTTCGAGACGATAGAAGATATCCATTTCGCGTTCGAGAATGCCGTCATAGGTCCACCACGGAGCATGGCAGACGTTAACCGCCGGGTTGTCGTCCATGAACTTCAGGGCGTTCAGCAAGCCTTCGTAGATCAGCCGGTCGTCATCTGCGACATAGACCGAATATTCGCCGTGAGCGCGACGGTAGGTGCCGTTGACGTTGACGAACGGGCCGTTGTTTTCCGAGCGCAGAAAGTAGCGGATCGGCATGTCAGCCGCGAACTCCTGCACGACTTCCGTCGTGTTGTCCGTCGAAGCATTATCCGAGATCACGATTTCATAGGCAAAATCAAACGAGAAAGCCTTGATCCGCTGCAGGCAGGTCCGCAGGTGGGCGGCTCGATTATATGTCGGAATGCAGATGCTGAGCTTGATGGGATTCACTGAGGTTTCCTCGACCGGGGTTTCGAGCGGCGGGTTCCCGCTTCAGGGCGGAACACGTGCGAATGGGATGTCGGTGCTCTGATTCGGTTTCCCGGTCCAATCACCGTCTGATTCGTTCAGGTTCCCGCGCCATCATGACATTGTTGAATTCGACCCTAGGGATTGAGGCTTGTGCAAAACTGAAGCCCAGCCGGGCAAATCTCGGAGAAAATTGGACGCTGTCCGGCTCTGATGACCATCTTTCTGTTCACGACTTTTGGACGGGGCCGTTAAGGCGTTGACCGCAAATCGCCACGGTGTCTAACCAAGGTGACCAAAAGGACTTCGTGATCGCATGATTCGGCTGATCTATCTGCTTGTCGCCCTGATCGCGATGCCTGGGCTCGCACTTGCCCAGCAATCGCCGGCGGATCTATTGAATCTGCCGGTAGACGGCTCGGCCGCCGCCTGGATTATCCGTACGTTCGGCCTTCTGACCGTTCTTTCGGTCGCGCCGGGCATTCTGATGATGGTCACCAGCTTTCCACGCTTCGTGATCGCTTTCTCCATCCTGCGTTCCGGCATGGGCCTGGCAACGACGCCGTCGAACATGATTCTCGTGTCCATGGCGCTCTTCATGACGTTCTACGTCATGGCACCGACCTTCGACCGGGCCTGGAATGAGGGCGCGCAGCCTCTTCTCCAAAACCAGATCACGGAAGCCGAGGCGGTGCAGCGCATTGCGGAACCGTTCCGTGTCTTCATGTCTGCCAATACGCGCGACAAGGATTTGCAGCTTTTCGTGGAGATTGCCCGCGAAAAGAATCAGTCCGTCGGCACGCCGCAGGCGATCGACTATCGCGTTCTGGTCCCGGCCTTCATGCTTTCGGAAATCCGCCGTGGTTTCGAAATCGGCTTCCTGATCATCCTGCCGTTCCTCGTCATCGACATGATCGTTGCCGCCATCACCATGGCGATGGGTATGATGATGCTGCCGCCAACCTCCATCTCCCTGCCGTTCAAGATCCTTTTCTTCGTCTTGATCGACGGCTGGAATCTTCTGGTCGGAAGCCTCGTGCGGTCCTTCGGTTAAGCGCAAAACACCGGACAAAAGAAAACGGCCGGTTAAACCGGCCGCCGTATTGTATTGCATTATCAACGATGAATGCGCTGTTCAGAAGCCGCCGCGATCGCTGAACGGACCCTCGCGCGGCGGCAATGCCGGCACGGAGAAATGCTCCGGCTTCAGCTTAGCTTTCGCCCGCTCGACCATCATTTCATAACCGTTTTCCAAGTGCCGGCAGAAGCGATCGGCATCGAATAGCGGCTCCGTGAAGCGGTTCTTCTCAAGCCGGTCGCGGACCAGCTTCAACTCGTCGCGATGGTTGAAATAGTGGACGGCACGCTCGACATAGTCGTCCGGCGTCTCGCAGACCATGTCCGGCAGACCGACGGCGTTGAGCAGGCTTTCGCTGACGCGGGACGCGAAGTTGACGCCCTTGAACGCCAGCATCGGCAGGCCGGCCCAGAGTTTTTCCGAAGTGGTCGTGTGACCGTTATAAGGATAGGTGTCGAGGCCGAGATCGGTAAGCGCGATGCGGTCGAGATAGGCTGCATAATCGACCGTGCGGTCGCCGAACAGGATGCGCTCGCTGGCGATGCCGGCGTTGGTAAAGCCCTTCAGCAGGTTCTTGCGCGAGCCGAAGGTTTCCTTGCAGATCAGGAAGAGATAGCTGCCTGGCGTCTGCTTGAGGATGCGAATCCACAAGTCCAGCGTCGTACGGCTGATCTTCCAGTGCGTATGGAAGGACGAGAAGATGAACGCGTTCTGCGGCATGCGGCAGACACTGCGATCGATCGGACGCGGTAGCGGGCGGTGGATCGCATCGTTCGGGAAGAACGTTTCCGGCATCCAGCATATCTTCTCGTGATAATGCTTGAAGGAGCTTTCCGGAACGACCGTGCGGTCGGCGATCAGATAGTCGATATCGATATTGACCACGGTGCCGGGATAACCGAGCCAGGTGGCATGAACCGGAGCCGTCTGCTGGTTCATGATCGGCACGCGGGTATCGGCGGTATGGCCCTGGAGATCGACGAGAACGTCGATATTGGCTTCTTTGACGGCCTCCACTGCTTCGTCGTCCGTCATGCCGCGGATTGAAACGATTCGGCCCCAATTTTCACGAATTGCCGAATTGCTGTCCGTGAGGCTCTTTTCGGCCGCGTTGCAGAAGAGCGTGATATCGAACTTGCTGCGATCATGGGCTTCGAGAACGCCGCGGAAGGCCTTCATGACTGCGTGATCGGTCCAAAGGTCGGCGGAAAGATAACCGATCCGGATTTTCTCGCCCCATTTGTGCGGCATTGTCCGGCGCTTGTCCTTGATGCCGGCCGGAATCTTGACGCGTGCGGCGCCGGCGACGGAGTTGACCGCCTCGTTCGTGCACCAGCGGATGTTGTAGAGCGAAATCTCGTCGAGGAACGGCGTGATATCGCGCTTTACCTCGATTTCGTCTTGCAGGATCGGATCGAACTTATCCGTGACCTCGTAATTGTTGATGTCACGCATGATCGTCAGGTAATAATTTCGGACGATCTTGTCTTCGGGATCTTTTTCGAACGTGTCGATGATCATCTTGTGTTCGGCTTCCGTGCGCGTCGCAAGGCGGACGGAACGGACGGAGAAGCGGCGGTGCTCGGCATTGTCGCTTTCGGCAAGCGTCTTCTGGAAGGCTTCCATGCCATCCATTTCCTGCCGCATCAGTGCGCCGGACATCAGCATCGCCATGTCGGGATCATCGAGTGCTTCGTTGAGAATTTTCGCACCGATTCGCAGCAGGCTGATATCGTCGTTATTCGCGAAATGGAGGCGCATCGCCTCGCGCAGATACTTTATCTGATGACGGCCTTCCTGCTCGCCGGCAAGCTGGAACGCCTGCGCGGCCTCGGTCTTCATCCTGAGCTTTACCAGGGTGGCGCCCAGAAGCGCGTAGTGCCGTGGATCGCGATCAACGTCCAGCAGGCGGTTTATGATGCCCAGAACGTCATAATAATCGGCTTTGTCGAAGCTCTTTTGGGCGGCCGCATAATCCCGTTGTACCTTGAGGCTTTTCAATTCGTGCAACTCCAATCCATCACCTCGCAGCCGGGCCCGGCGCAGAGGGTTCCTTTGGCATCATTGCTCGCGAAGCTTGCTTGAAGCCGACGTCGCGACGCTGGCGAAGGGGAGGGCACGAAATGTTAACCATACAACCAGACCAAGCATTAACCATAAGGAAAGAGCTTATTTGGAAGACGCCCATTTTAAAGAAGTTGGCAAGGATTGGCTGCGAGATTTCTCCTCACACAACGGGTTCGGCCTCACTTCCGAGTTGAAGGAGCCGAGTTGGCATGACGCCGGACCGAAGTGACCGGTAAACCCGGAATGTCCCCCCAAAAAGTATTTCGTTCAAAGGGACAAACAACTATGACGAGCATTCTTACTAACGTCAATGCAATGGCCGCTCTCCAGACGCTGCGCGGCATCAGCGGCGAAATGGAATCCACGCAGAACGCTATCTCTTCTGGTAAGCGCGTCGGTTCGGCTTCGGACAACGCTGCCTACTGGTCGATCGCAACCACCATGCGTTCGGACAACTCCGCTCTGTCGTCTGTTCAGGACGCTATGGGCCTCGGCGCTGCTAAGGTTGATACCGCTTACTCCGGTATGGAAGCCGCTATCGACGTCGTCCAGGAAATCAAGAACAAGCTGGTTACCGCCGGCGAATCTTCTGCCGACAAATCCAAGATCCAGGAAGAAATCACCCAGCTGCAGAACCAGCTGAAGTCGATCACCTCTTCCGCTTCGTTCTCGGGCGAAAACTGGCTGCAGGCTGACATCAGCGGCAAGACCAACGCTGTTACCGGTGTTGTCTACGCTTCTGACGACATCAACAAGCAGATCGTCGGCTCCTTCACCCGCGACAACAAGGGCAACGTTTCGGTCAAGACCGTCAACATCACGCTCAACGAATCGAACGTCCTGTTCGACCTTTCGGGCGGCGATGCCGGCATTCTCGACGCCAACTCGCTGAAGGGCATGCGCGTTGTTTCCGAC
>Ga0075365_10000705_pt1 | contig 13444 bp, 11 predicted proteins | sample EndMetdeltDD1765_FD_71387 | JGI IMG/M metagenome (GOLD analysis project Ga0075365, IMG submission 71387) | Populus endosphere microbial communities from Tennessee, USA - Endosphere MetaG P. deltoides DD176-5 | ecosystem: Host-associated > Plants > Roots > Endosphere | place: USA: Tennessee... | reverse complement strand
GGCCCGCATCTGCTGGTGCTGGCCCGCGGCCCGGAGGGATATCGGCGACTGTCGCGCGAGCTCGCCAAGGCGCATCTGGCCGGCGGTGAGAAGGGCAAGCTGCGCTACGACTACGACGCGCTGACCGAGGCGGCAGGTGGGCATTGGCACATTCTCACCGGATGCCGTAAAGGGCATGTCCGCCAGGCATTTTCCGAAGGCGGGCCGGAAGCGGCAGCCACCGCACTCGCCGATCTGGTGGACCGGTTCGGTCGCGACCGGGTCAGCATCGAGCTCACCCACCACGGGCATCCCTGCGACGACGAACGCAACGCCGCGCTCGCCGAGTTGGCACCCAAGTTCGGTCTCGGCGTCGTCGCTACCACGGGTGCGCACTTCGCCGAACCGTCGCGCGGCAGGCTGGCCATGGCCATGGGGGCGATCCGTGCGCGGCACTCCATGGATGAGGCGGCCGGTTACCTTGCCCCGCTGGGGGGTTCGCACCTGCGGTCGGGTGCGGAGATGGCGCGGCTGTTCGCACAGCACCCCGAGGTGGTGACTGCGGCGGCCGACCTGGGTGAGCAGTGTGCGTTCGGTCTCGCCCTGATCGCCCCGCAGCTGCCGCCCTACCCAGATGTACCGTCCGGCGAAACCGAGGACAGCTGGCTGAGGCACCTCGTCATGGCGGGTGCCCGAAACCGGTACGGGCCACCCGAGCGTGCCCAGCGGGCGTACGCCCAGATCGAGCATGAGTTGAAAATCATTGAGCAGCTCACCTTTCCGGGTTATTTCCTGGTGGTGCACGACATCACTCGGTTCTGCAAAGAGAACAACATCCTGGCTCAGGGCAGGGGATCGGCGGCCAATTCGGCCGTCTGCTACGCCCTTGGCGTCACCAACGTCGACCCGATCGCCAACGAGTTGCTGTTCGAGCGGTTCCTGTCGCCGGCGCGCGACGGACCGCCGGACATCGACATCGACATCGAATCGGATCTGCGGGAGGAGGCCATTCAATACGTCTATAACCGCTACGGCCGCGACTACGCCGCCCAGGTGGCCAATGTCATCACCTACCGGGGCCGCAGTGCCGTGCGCGACATGGCTCGCGCACTGGGCTTCTCGCAAGGGCAGCAGGACGCGTGGAGCAAGCAGATCGGCCAGTGGGGCGACCTCACCGAGGCGAGCCATGTCGACGGCGTTCCTGAGCCGGTGATCGACCTGGCCGTGCAGATCTCCAGCCTGCCCAGGCACATGGGTATCCATTCGGGCGGCATGGTGATCTGCGACCGTCCCATCGCCGACGTCTGTCCGGTGGAATGGGCGCGGATGGAGAACCGCAGCGTGCTGCAGTGGGACAAAGATGACTGCGCGGCAATCGGTTTGGTGAAATTCGACCTGCTCGGCCTCGGCATGCTCTCGGCGCTGCACTACTGCATCGACCTGGTGCGCGAACACAAGGATCTCGACGTCGACCTGTCCAAGCTGGACCTGTCCGAGCCCGCGGTGTACGAGATGCTGCAGCGTGCCGACTCCGTCGGGGTGTTCCAGGTGGAGTCCCGTGCGCAGATGGCCACGCTGCCCCGGCTGAAACCGAGGGTGTTCTACGACCTGGTCGTCGAGGTGGCGCTGATCCGTCCCGGTCCTATCCAGGGCGGATCTGTGCACCCGTACATCAAGCGGCGCAACGGGGAGGAACGCGTCACCTACGAGCACCCGTCGATGGCAGCTGCCCTGCGAAAGACCCTGGGTGTTCCCCTGTTTCAGGAACAGCTCATGCAGCTCGCGGTGGACTGCGCGGGCTTCTCAGCCGCCGAGGCCGATCAGCTGCGCCGCGCAATGGGATCCAAGCGCTCCACCGAACGCATGCGACGGCTGCGGGGCAGGTTCTATGACGGTATGCGCACGCGACACGGCATCACGGGCGACGTCGCCGACCGGATCTACGAGAAGCTCGAAGCATTCGCCAATTTCGGTTTCCCGGAGAGCCATTCGCTGAGCTTCGCCTCGCTGGTGTTCTACTCTTCGTGGTTCAAGCTGCACCATCCCGCGGCGTTCTGCGCGGCGCTGCTACGGGCGCAGCCGATGGGCTTTTACTCGCCACAGTCACTGGTGGCCGATGCCCGCAGGCACGGGGTCACCGTCCGTGGACCGGACGCCAACGCCAGCCTCGCGCACGCCACCTTGGAAGATGCGGGGAACGTCGTCAGATTGGGACTCGGCAGCGTCCGCCACATCGGGGACGAGCTGGCAGAACGTATCGTCGACGAACTAAAAGCCAACGGGGCGTTCACTTCTCTTCTGGATCTCACCCAGCGGGTTCAGCTCAGTGTTCCGCAGACCGAGGCGCTGGCCACGGCGGGCGCGCTGGGCTGCTTCGGAATCACTCGTCGCGAAGGACTGTGGGCCGCGGGCGCGGCCGCCACCCAACGTCCCGACCGGCTGCCGGGAGTCGGGGCGTCATCGCAGATCCCGTCGTTACCCGGCATGACCGAGCTGGAACTGGCAGCCGCCGATGTGTGGGCGACGGGCGTCTCGTCGGACAGCTATCCCACTCAGTTCCTTCGCGAGAACCTCGACGCACTCGGCGTCGTTCCGGCCGACAAGCTGCTGGAGGTGCCCGACGGGACCAGGGTGCTGGTCGCAGGCGCGGTGACCCACCGCCAACGGCCCGCGACGGCGCAGGGAGTCACGTTCATCAACCTCGAGGACGAGACCGGCATGGTCAACGTCGTGTGTTCGCGCGGAGTTTGGGCGCGGCACCGCAAGCTGGCGCAGACGGCGTCGGCGCTGTTGATCCGCGGTCAGGTGCAGAACGCCACCGGCGCGGTCACCGTCGTCGCCGACCGGATGGGCAAGCTCGACATGCGAGTGTCGTCGAAGTCCCGCGATTTTCGCTGAAACGCTGACCGCTACCGTGAAGGCGTGACGCGACGCGTGTTCTTCCTCATCGTCGCGGGTAACGCGCTGATCGCATGCTGCTACGGGTTCGCCCGGTTCGCCTACGGGCTTTTCACGCCGGTCTTCGCCGACGTTTTCGAGCTCGACGGGGCCCTCACCGGAGTCATCGGCGCGGGAAGCTACATCGGATACTGCGTCGCGATCATCCTCAGCCTGGTGCTGACGGAACGCATTGGTGCCCGGCGCGTTGCTGTCCTCGCCGGAGTGGTTGCCACGGTGGGCCTTTCGATCATCGCCGCGGCACCATCAGCGTGGCTTCTGGCACTTGGTGTGCTGGTCGCGGGTTGTAGCACCGGAATCGTATCGCCACCGCTGGCCGCAGCCGTCGCGCAGCACGTCCCCACCGCGAAGGCGGACCGGGCGCAGACGGTGGTCAATGGTGGTACCGGAGTCGGCGTGGTGCTGTCCGCCCCGATAGCCCTGCTGCTGTTGGATCAGTGGCGCGCAGCCTGGGCTGTGTATGCGTTTCTCGCCGCGGCGGTGACGGTATGGGTCGCTCGCTCCGTCCCTTCGACAACGCGGTCGCGCGCGACGGAATCCGCCGGATCATTCTGGCGCGCAGGCACTGTGACGCTGGTGATCGGTGCGCTGCTGATCGGGCTGGGCAGTTCCGCGGTGTGGACATTCGGCCGCGACTTGATCACCGATGTCGGAGAGGCGGACGCCACGCGCTCATCGATCATGTGGATCGTCCTCGGCGCGGCGGGCATCGCCGGGGCGTTGGCCGGTGACGCGGTGCAACGGATCGGGTTGCGATGGGCGTGGCTGGCCGCGACCGCAACGATGGCCGCGGCGACGTTGTTGTTGGCTGCGGCCCCTGCCGAATTCGCCGCAGTCATCCTCGCGGCCACCATGTTCGGCGCCGCCTACATCGCGCTGACCGGCCTGCTGTTGCTGTGGAGCACGCGACTGTATCCGGACCGGACGTCGTTCGGAGTCGGCGTGGCGTTCTTCACGATCGCGGCCGGGCAGGCGTTGGGAGCGCCCGTGGCCGGTGCACTCATCGACGCGGTGGGACCGAGAACGTCGTTCGTCGTGATCGCGGCGGTCGGGTTGTGTGCGGTCGCGCTGCGTCCGCCAACCGAGGCCAAGCCGACCTAGCCCTCGGTCGGAGTGGTCCACACTTTGTCGACGCGGATCTTCAACCGGAGGTTATAGGCCGACAGGAACTGGTCGGTGAAGCCCAGGCTGGCCGCGAGCTCACCGTACTTCGCGCGATACCGCTCGTCCTGCAACGGATCCGCGTTCTCCGCGTCGACGGTGGCCTCACCACCGACCACGATGACGCCCGACCCGGCTCCATCGGAGTCCAGGTTCAGGCTGACGCGGGGATGGTTCCTGATGTGCCGGACCTTCGCGGCGTCTGGTTCGGAGTAGATGACGACGTCCTCGCCGTCGAAGTAGAACCACACCAACCGCGGCACGGGCTGGCCGGACTTGGCCACGGTGGTCAACCACCCCGAATGATCGGCAGAAAGCCGGTCGGAAACCTCTTGTGTGTATTCGACTGCCATGCCGCCGAATGTAGTCTCCGGACATGACACTCAACCTCTCCGCGGATGAAGTCCTGACCACCACGCGTTCGGTTCGCAAGAGGCTGGACCTGGAAAAGCCGGTGCCACGTGAGGTGCTGATGGAGTGTCTGGAATTGGCGCTGCAGGCGCCTACCGGATCGAACGCGCAGGGGTGGCAGTGGGTCTTCGTCGACGACCCCGAGAAGAAGAAGGCGCTCGCCGACATCTACCGGCACAACGCCGAGCGGTATCTCGAAATGCCCAAGCCCACCTACGGCGACGAACGCGACGAGCAGCGCCCGCGCGTCACGGATTCCGCCAAGTACCTCGCCGACCATTTCCACGAGGTGCCGGTGATGATGGTCCCGTGCCTTGCGGGCAGCCCTGAGGATGCGGTCGCGGGCAGCGCCGGGTTCTGGGGGTCACTGCTGCCCGCGGTCTGGAGCTACATGCTGGCGCTGCGCTCGCGCGGCCTGGGCTCGGCGTGGACGACGCTGCATCTCGTGGGCAAGGGCGAGCAGTTGGCGGCCGAGGTCCTCGGAATACCGTTCGACCAGTACCGCCAGGGCGGCCTGTTTCCCATCGCCTACACAAAGGGCACCGACTTCCGCCCCGCCAAGCGGCTGCCCGCCGAGCAGCTGACGCACTGGAATTCGTGGTAGTCAGACGGCGCCACTGAACCCCTGTTGCCGCCACGCCTCGTAGACGACGACCGCGGCGGCGTTGGACAGGTTCAGCGATCGCCGGCCTGCGAGCATCGGAATGCGCAGCTGCGCGGTGATGTGCGGGTCGGCCAGCGTCGCCGCGTCCAGACCGGTGGGTTCGGGACCGAACATCACCACGTCACCCGGCTCATAGTCGACGTCGTTGAATCGTGCACTGGCGTGTGCGGTGAACGCGTACACGCGCCGAGGTGCGATGGCTTCCCACGCGGCGGTCAGATCGCGGTGAACGGTGACTGATGCGAGGTCGTGGTAGTCCAGACCCGCACGTCGTAACTTGGGTTCGGACAGATCGAATCCGAGCGGTTCGACGAGGTGCAATTCGCAGCCGGTTGCGGCAACCATTCGGATCGCATTGCCGGTGTTGGGTGCGATGCGCGGCGAGAAGAACAGCACCTTGAACACAACAGCGATCCTTCCGGAGCCGTGGCTCAGCCGGCGTGCCCCGGAATGGGACGCGTCACTGCGGCGACAGCGTGCGGCTCAAAACGTTGTTGACCCCGCACCTGACCTGGTCTGCGTTTGTCCACGGCATGATGAAGTTCGGGTTGTCTTTCTTGATCTCGAGTGCTTCTCGATACAACTCGATACAGGCCGGTTGCGGGACGGATTGAGGCTTCGGCGCCACAGGTCTGGCCGTTCCGGCGCCCCATACGCTGACTGCAAAAGCCGGGAGCGCTACTAGGAGTGGCAACACTACAGCCCATTTGACGTGCCACGGTGTGTCGCTGGTTTCATCATTCGGCCGAGACCCTGCATAGCGCCACAGCACAACCCCGTACGCCACAAGAAACAGTCCGATGAACAAGCTCGTTGCGAATAGCGTGACAGCAACGGCGTTGGGCCATACGGACTGCCAAAAGCGCACTGCAATCAAAATGTTCAGGACGCAAATGAAGACGCCAAGGACGAGCGGAAATATGAACAAGTGGTGAGGCTGTGCGCCTCTCTTGATCGACGTGTCTTTCTCCGGCCTCACGACCTCGGTGTCACCGCCGCCCCCGTCGTCGTCCGAGACTTCCTGACCAATCCCCCCATGGCGAGTCATGTCGACGATGCTAGTGAATTCAGAACCTCGTACCTCGGCCGACTCGCCGCCGCGAGTGCGGTTGTGCTCGCGCACTTTTGAGCGCGCCGGGTGGCCAGACTTCCAAAACGTGTTTGCTCTGTTATCCCAAAGCGACGAGAACGTGCCCTTTTTAACTCTGTCTGTTCAGTAAGAATTGTGGAACGAGCACGGCACGGCTGGCATACTCGATCAATTGCCAGGCGCACACCGCCAGCCCGCCGATGCGGGCGAATTATCAGGAAGCATATGAACCACGCTCCAAAACTGAAATGTCGACACGCGGGAGTGTGCGGATGACCGCCTTCTCGCAGGTCCCACCGTCGGAAGACGCGTCTGCCAATTTCGAATCCAGAGCCACGCCACCGCCCAAGAGGCCGAGCCGTTGGGCGGTTTCAAATTGGCCGGTTCGCTGGAAAGTGTTCGCGATCGTATTGGTGCCACTCGTTCTTGCCGGCGCCTTTGGCGGTCTGCGCATCTACAGCAGCATCACCGAGGCAACGGATTTGCGTCGCGCCGCTGACCGCACCGAAATGGTGCCCGCGATCGTGAACTACATGGCGGCACTCGACCGGGCAATGTTGGCGAGTTCGACGGGCGGTGATCCGCAGTCCGCGCTCACCGAGTTCGATTCCAGCAGGCAGGAATTGCAGCGCCGGCTATCGGAGACCGATATCGCCGACGACGTCAGCAGAGGCGTCACGAGCATGATCGAGGGCGGCCAGGCCCTGATGGACAGGGTCACCGCCAACAACATCAACCTGTTTGAGCGAGTCACCACCTACGCGCCGATCCTGCTGACCGCAGAGGACGCCATCAACGGGTCGGTGCGTGTCGACGACGAACGCATCACCGCCGAGACGCTCGGACTGTCCCGCGCGGTCGGCGCCCGCGGTCAGATGATGATGCAGCAGCTGCTGGTCAACCTCGGCGCTGAACTGCCAGAACCCGAGCTGCGCACCAGGATGATCGCGCTGGCCGGTACCGAGCCCTCGACGTTGTTCGGGATGAGCCAGGTGCTCGGCGTCGGCTCGGAGGAGGCCAAGCAGTTGCAGGGCGAAATGGTCAAGCGTTTGGCGATCATGTCCGATCCGGCCGCCATCCTGGTCAACAATCCGGACCTGCGCGCCTCAGAAGCGGTCACCGACCAGATCGCCGGTCAGATCATCACCGACACCACCGCCTCGGTGACGTCGACGGTGAATGAGCGGGCCGCCGCACAGCGCAGCGCCGCCATCCGTGACGCGGCGATCATCGGCGGCGCCATGCTGCTGGCCCTGATCGTGGTCATCGTCGTGGCGCTGTCGCTGGTGCGGCCGCTGCGCCGACTGCGCGACAGCGCCCTCCGCGTCGCCCACGACGACCTGGCCCGCGAGATAGAGCACGTGCGTGCGGGTGGCGATCCCGGACCGATCAATCCGATCCCGGTGCACACCTCCGAAGAGGTGGGCCAGGTCGCGCACGCCGTCGACGAACTGCACGAGCAGGCGGTGCTGCTGGCCGGCGAGCAGTCGCGACTGCAGCTCCAGCTCGGCGACATGTTCGAGACCCTGTCGCGGCGCAGCCGCTCACTGGTCGACCAGCAGCTGTCGCTCATCGACCGGCTCGAACGCAATGAAGAGGATCCCGAGCGGCTGGAGAGCCTGTTCCGCCTCGACCACCTCGCCGCCAGGATGCGCCGCAACGGCGCCAACCTGCTGGTGCTCGCCGGCGCAAAGGTCCCGCGCGAGCAGGCCGAGCCGGTGCCCGTCTCGGCGATCATCAACGCGGCGGCCTCCGAGGTCGAGGACTACACCCGCGTGGTCACCGCGACGGTGCCCGACAGCGAGGTGGCCGGCTCCGTGGCGGGCGACCTCGTCCACCTCGTGGCCGAGCTGCTCGACAACGCACTGCGTTACTCGCCGCCGATCTCCCAGGTGCGAGTGTCCGCGGTGCACACCGGTCAGGGCGGCCTCGTCATCGAGGTCAGCGACATCGGCCTCGGCATGACGGATTCGGATCTACGCGTGGCCAATACGCGTCTGCAGTCCGGCGGCGAAGTCACCCCCTACACCGCGCGCCACATGGGTCTGTTCGTGGTCGGACGGCTCGCGATGCAGCACGGTCTGGTGGTCAGATTGCGCAGCACCATTGCCGGCGAGCCGAATTCGGGCACCACGGCAGGGGTTTACGTGCCCACCGAACTGCTCGGTGGAGCGGATGCGCCGCATCAGTTCGGCGAGCCCGAATACGCGGCCGACGCGCACGCGGGCATCGCGACCGCATTGGCCCTCGACGACCAGGGGGATGGCGGCTGGGGTGACTACGACGACGAGCCGCAGTACCGCAACGGCCACTCCGAGGTACCGGTCGCCTTGTTGCCGCAACGCGATCCCGGCGCCAGCGGGATCTCCGACGTCCCGGCATCGCTCGGGCCACCGACGGATGCCCAGCCGGGCCAGGCTGAGGACCGGTGGCCGGACGACGAGTGGCCGGAGGACTCGATGCCCGCCCAGACGGGCTACGAACCGGTCGAGCGGCCGGTCGACACATCGAGCTTCTTCGCGGCCCGCCAGCAGGCCGCGGTCGAACAGCGCCCGGTGGCTCCTGAACCACAACCGGAACCTGAACCGCAGCCGTCGTCCACTGCGGGATCTGACGACGCCATCTACCAGCGGATGCTCTCCGAATGGCTGGTCGATCCGCACGATTTGGCGAACAGCACCGATCTGAACTGGGAATCGGTGTGGGACAGCGGCTGGTCGGCGGCGGAAGCGGCGGACGAGGCTCCAGTCGAGCAGCACACCGAGGAAGGTCTGCCGGTGCGTGAGCCCGGCGCCCGACTGGTGCCCGGTGCGGCTGAAACCGCAGGTAGTGACGTCGAACACCAGCGTAACGGGGGCGCTCATCGGAACACCGACGACGATGACGAGGTAGCATCGGCGGCTGAGTTCGGCTCCCCGGGGCCGGACGCATCATTCGCAGGCGGCGCATTGCCGCAGCGCGATCCCGATGCAGTCCGTGCGAGTATCAGCAGCCATTTCGGCGGTGTGCACGCGGGCCGCTCGCACGCGCGAGAGACCAGAGGAACAGATAGCCAGTGAACTCCGGGCCCTACCCGCCAAGATCGACGCAGCGCGATTCGCTCGACTGGCTGGTCTCGAAATTCGCGAACGAGGTCTCCGGGGTCACCCACGCGGTGCTGGTGTCGGCCGACGGTCTCCTGATGGCGTCAAGTGAGCATATTCCGGTCGAACGCGCCGACCAGCTGGCCGCGGTCGCCTCAGGCCTCGCCAGTTTGTCGACGGGCGCCGCGCAGCTGTTCGACGGCGGCTACGTCATGCAGTCGGTCGTCGAGATGGAGAACGGCTACCTGTTGTTGATGCGCGTCGGCGACGGTTCGAATCTCGCGACGCTCGCATCCCGCAATTGCGATATCGGTCAAATCGGTTACGAGATGGCGATTCTGGTGGAACGGGTGGGCGCCGTGGTGCAATCGTCGCGGCGGCGCGCACCCCAGCACATGTGAGTCGTCGATGGACAACTGGGAGCGGGAGGTCGCCGAACAGCCGAGTCTGGTCAGGCCCTACACGCTGACCGCCGGCCGCACCGAAGCCCGGGTCCATCTTCCGTTGGAGGCACCCATCGGCAAGCTCACGACGAGCAAGGAGCCGCGCTGGCCGGGGAACGACGTGCGCGGCCAGATCCTCACGATGAGCGACGAAGTTCCCTCGGTCGCCGAGATCGCCGCCGGATTGGCTCTCCCGCTCGGCGTGGCGCGCGTGCTGATCGGTGACCTCGTGACGCAGGGTTATCTGCAGGTACACACCACACTCGGTGACTCGACGACCGATGACGAACGACGAGATCTCATAGGAAGGACGCTGCGTGGCCTCAGGGCACTCTGAGAGGCGGCATGCCTCGGCGGACCCCGCGGCGAAGCGGGCGGCCGCCTCGACCAAGATCGTCATCTCCGGTGGGTTCGGAGCGGGTAAGACGACGTTCGTGGGCGCGGTTTCCGAGATCATGCCGCTGCGCACCGAGGCGTTGGTGACCAACGCGTCGGCCGGTGTCGACGGCCTGGAAGCGACCCCGTCGAAGACCACCACGACGGTGGCGATGGACTTCGGCCGCATCACCCTCGATGAGGAGTTGGTGCTCTACCTGTTCGGCACGCCCGGCCAACGCCGGTTCTGGTTCATGTGGGACGACCTCATCCGTGGCGCGATCGGCGCGGTCATCCTGGTCGACGTCCGGCGGCTGCAGGACAGTTTCGCCGCCGTCGACTTCTTCGAGGCGCGCCGCCTGCCTTTCCTGATCGCTATCAATGAATTCGATGGTGCGCCAACGTATTCCACGCAGGCGCTGCGGAAGGCGCTGGCGCTCTCAGATCACATCCCCGTGGTCGCCGTCGACGCCAGGGACCGCCACTCATGCCGGGAGGCGTTGATCGCGGTCACCGAGTACGCACTCGACAGCCTGTCCTCGCTGCCGAGCTGAATCGGTGGACAACGACGAAGAAGTCTGGGTCGAAAGAGAGTTCGTCGCTCACGACTTTCGCGACGAGGACCTCAGCCGGCTGCGTACCGAACGTGCGGTATTCGACGAGTGCGACTTCCGCGGTGTCGATCTCGCCGAGTCCGAGCACATCGGCTCGGCATTCAGGAACTGTCGATTCGAACGGGCCAGGCTGCACCACAGCACTTTTCAGCACTGCAGCATGCTGGGATCGGTGTTCACCGAATGTCGGCTGCGGCCGTTGAAGCTGGTCGAGGTCGACCTGACGCTCGCGGTCCTCGGCGGTTGCGATCTGAGGGGCGTCGACCTGTCCGGATGCCGCCTGCGTGAGGCGAGCCTCGTCGAAACCGATCTGCGCAAGGCAATACTGCGCGGCGCCGACTTGACCGGTGCCCGGCTGCAGAAGACCCGGCTGGAGGAATCCGATCTGCGGGGCGCACGCACCGATGCGACATTCTGGACCACCGCGGCTCTGCGTGGCGCAAAGATCGACATCGATCAGGCACTGGCCTACGCCGTGGCGCACGGTCTGAACATCCATGGGGAATAACGGCAGCACAGTCTCGTTGAGAGCTGCATGCGGGCTGGCGGAATGACTGCGCACACGGGTTTTCACGACGGAGAAATCGCGGTTCAGGACCGCGCAGGCGTCCGCGCGCAGGCGGCCCGCCTCGGGGCGGCGATGCTCGACACTCCCGATCTGAACGGCGGTATGAGCGCGTTCCTGGCTGGGCGCGACTTCGCCGTGGTGACGGCCCGCGACGCCGACGGGCGGCTGTGGACGTCGCCGCTGTACTCCTCGCCGGGATTTCTGCAGGCGCACGACCAAGAACTGCGGGTCCACGCCGTACCGGCACCCGAAGATCCGTTGCACGGCCTGGCAGCGGATCAGCCGGTCGGCATGCTCGCCATCGAGTTCGCCACCCGCCGCAGGGTCCGGGTCAACGGCACCCTCACCCAGGTCGGCGACGATGATCTTGTGATTTCAGTGGACCAGGCATACGGCAACTGCCCCAAGTACATTCATCCACGCCATCTGGAGCGAGTGGACAGTCCAGCGCCGCCCATCGAACGTTCTTCGGTGCTGAGCGCTGAGCAAGCACAGCTCATCGAGAACGCCGACACCTTCTTCCTGGGAACCATCCATCCGTCGCGCGGAGCGGACGCATCCCACCGCGGCGGTCCACCCGGATTCGTCCACGTCGAGGGCAACCGGCTGTGGTGGCCGGACTATCCGGGCAACAACATGTTCAACAGCTTCGGCAATCTCGCGGTGGACCCCAGCGCCGCGCTGCTGTTCATCGACTTCGAGACGGGGACAACGCTGCACATCTCGGGCAGGGCCATCCTCGAATGGGTGACACCGAGCGACGCCGACGGCGGTACCGGACGTCGCGTGAGCCTGACCGTCGACTCGGTGGTGTGGGGGGCCCGCTGGTGAACACTCGCCAGACGATCGAACGGTGGGTCGAGACGCGATCGCACAGTTCCGCCGCGACACCTTCGCCGGGGGACCGCTGACCTGCACGCCGCTCATCCTTGTCGTCGATCCACCCCGACATGCACTATCGCCGAAGTCGGCGCGCGCCCATCGGCGGGGGAGCATGATCAGCTGATGGCAGCCACCTGGGACACGATCGATCGCTATGTCGTCATCTCGACGGACACGCACGCCGGCGCGGATCTCTACGACTACAAGGAGTATCTGCCCGCGCGACTGCACGACGACTTCGACGCGTGGGCGAAGACGTACATCAGCCCGTTCGACGACCTGATCATCGCCACCGCCAAACGTAACTGGGACCACGAGCTACGGATGTCGGAGATGGACGCCGACGGGGTGGCCGCCGAAGTGCTGCTGCCCAACACGGTGCCGCCGTTCTTCCCGACCTCCCCGAACATCACGATCAGCCTGCCGCGCACCCGTGACGAGTTCGAGCACCGGTGGGCCGGCGTACAGGCCCACAACCGGTGGCAGGTCGACTTCTGCGCCCTGGCACCGGAGCGGCGTCGCGGGCTGATCCAGATCTTTCCCAACGACATCGACCTGGCGCTGGAGGAGATCCGCTGGGGTGCGCAGCAGAAGTGCTTCGGTGGCGTGCTGTTGCCCGCGGTCTCGCCGGGGGATCCGAACGTCGCGCCGCTCTTTCACACGCGCTACGAACCGATCTGGGCGCTGTGCACCGAACTCGACCTGACGGTCGTTCAGCACGCGGGCGCCGGCAGTCCGGTGATGCCGATGGATCAGCCGGCGTCGAACGCCGTGCTCGTGACCGAGATGGCGCTGTGGGCGCAACGTACGGTCAGCCACCTGATTCTGGCCGGCGTGTTCGAGCGTCATCCGGCACTGCGGTTTGTGCCGACCGAGCAGGGCACCATGTGGTTGCAGGGCCAGATGATGATGCTCGACGTCATGGTGCCGAGCATGAAAACCGAAGCGGGCAACCGCACCTACGGGATGTTCGGCGGTTCGTCGATCGACGAGCTCACTATGGCGCCGAGCGACTATGCCAAGCGCAACTGCTACCTGGCGTCCGAACTCACGCCGTACGAGGAATCGATGATCGACTACATGGGTGCTGACCACATGATGTGGGGCAGTGACTATCCGCACGAGGAGGGTTTCGCGCCGCACTCCAAGCTCGCGATCCAGTGGGCGCTGCACGGTCAGTCCGAGGAGAACTGCCGAAAGATCCTGGGCGGCAACG
>Ga0075365_10000704_pt1 | contig 13453 bp, 9 predicted proteins | sample EndMetdeltDD1765_FD_71387 | JGI IMG/M metagenome (GOLD analysis project Ga0075365, IMG submission 71387) | Populus endosphere microbial communities from Tennessee, USA - Endosphere MetaG P. deltoides DD176-5 | ecosystem: Host-associated > Plants > Roots > Endosphere | place: USA: Tennessee... | reverse complement strand
GGCCCGCGGCGAGCACATCGTCGTGGCGACCGGGACCGCGAGCGGCAAGACACTCGCCTTCAACCTCCCGGTCCTCGACGCGCTCGCTCGCACGCCGAAGACACGTGCGCTCTACCTCTACCCGACGAAGGCGCTGGCACAGGACCAGGCCCGAAAGCTGTCGGAGCTCGGCCTGCGCCAGCTCCGCCATGCGATCTACGACGGTGACACGCCGCGCGAGGACCGCCCCCGGGTCCGCCGCCGCGCGAACCTGATCCTCACGAACCCCGACATGCTTCACATCGGCGTTCTGCCGCATCACAAGAGCTGGGGCGACTTCTTCGCGAACCTCGGCTGGATCGTCGTCGACGAGGCGCACACCTATCGCGGCGTGTTCGGCTCCCATGTCGCGAACGTCCTGCGGCGTCTGCGGCGAGTGGCGGCACGCTACGGCGCCGAGCCGCGCTTTGCGCTCGCGTCGGCGACCATCGCGAACCCGCTCGAGCTCGCGGAGGGCCTCGTCGGCGAGCCGTTCTCCCTCGTCGATTCCGACGGCGCCCCGCGCGCCCCGCGGCGCATCGGGATGTGGAACCCCCCCGTCATCGACCCGCGCTCGATGACCCGCCGCTCGGTGCTGTCGGAGGCCGCCGAGCTCCTGGCGGACCTGGTGGGAGAGGGGATGCGCACGATCTGCTTCCTGCGGAGCCGGCGGGGGATCGAGCTGATCCAGCGCTTCACCCGCATGCGGCTCGAGGAGCTGGGCCGCCCGCAGCTCGCCGAGCGGATCGCGCCGTACCGCGCGGGTTACACGCCGCAGCAGCGCCGCGACATCGAGGCGCGCCTCTCCGGGGGCGACCTGCTCGCCGTGGTCGCGACGGATGCCCTCGAGCTGGGAATCGACATCGGCTATCTCGACGCGGCGATCTGCGTCACGTTTCCCGGCACCGTCGCCAGCCTCCGTCAGATGTGGGGCCGCGCGGGTCGCCGAACCGAGGGCCTGGCCCTCTACGTCGCGGGCGAGGACGCGCTCGACCAGTTCTTCTGCCGCCACCCCGACGAGTTCCTAGAGCGCCCGGTCGAGGCGGCGATCCTGGACCACGAGAACGACCGGATCCAGACCGCGCACATGCTCGCGGCGGCGTACGAGCTCCCGCTGTCGCAGGCGGACGAGGAGTTCCTGGGACCGCGGTGGCGTGAGCGGGCCGAGGCGCTCGTCGGGCTCGGTGAGCTGCGGCGGGGGCGCGGGGAGCGCTACCTGCCGCGCGGGCCGCACTTCCCTGCCGGCGACATCTCGCTGCGCTCCGCCTCGCCTGATTCGGTCGCGATCGTCGAGCGCGACTCTGGCGAGCTCCTCGGCGCCGTGGAGGCCGAGCGGGCCTTCACGACGGTCCATCCGGGTGCGGTCTACCTCCACCTCGGCCGCTCCTACGAGGTCCGGGAGCTTGACATCGAGGCCAGGCGCGCGGCCGTGGACTCGTTCGACGGCGACTGGTACACCCAGCCGAAGAAGGAGACCGAGGTGTTCATCGAGGAGGTCGCCGAGCGGCGCGACGTCGCCGGGGTGGAGCTCTCGTTCGGCGAGGTGTCCGTGACCGAGCAGGTGATGGCCTTCCAGCGCAAGAGTCTCTCCGACCACGAGGTGATCGATCTCGTGGGACTCGACCTCCCGGAGACCAACTTTCCGACGCAGGCGCTCTGGTACGAGCTTCCCGACGAGCTGGCGGGGCCGCAGTCTCTGCCGCCCGAGGTGCAGCTGGGCGCCCTGCATGCGACCGAGCACTCGCAGATCGCCGTCCTGCCGCTCCTGGCCATGTGCGACCGCTGGGACATCGGCGGCCTGTCGACGAACGTGCACTTCCAGACCGGCCGCCCGACGATCTTCATCTACGACGGCCATCCAGGGGGCGTCGGGCTGGCGCGCCGCGGCTACGAGGCTTTCGAGCGGCTGCTGGCGGACGCCGCGAAGCTCATCGGCGAGTGCCCGTGCGCGGACGGCTGCCCCTCGTGCGTCCAGAGCCCCAAGTGCGGCAATCTCAACGAGCCCCTGCACAAACAGGGTGCGCTGGAGCTGATGGCCGGGATGCTCGCTAGAACGTCAGCCGCTCGAAGTCATTCCACTGGAGCGTGACCCCGTCGGTCATCGAGTCCCAATTCGGGACCTTCAGCGTGCGGATCGGCCCGCCGCCGCGGGAGTCGAGCTGCCAGGTCGCGGTGCCGCCTGCCGAGGGGCTGGACGGGACATAGACGTCGCCGCCCTGGATGAACGGCAGGCTGCCCAGAACCGGGTCCGGCGAGCTCAGGTCCGTCTGCCCGTCGCGATTGCGATCGAACGCGAAGAACGCGTTCACCTGCTTCGAGATCGGGCAGAGCGTCGCGTTGCAGATGTTGAGTCCGTTGACCAGCAGGCGATCGTTCTGCCCGGGCTGGTCGCCCCATAGCTCCTTGTATCTGAGGTTCACCGTGCTCATGCTGCCCGGGCGGAGGCCGGCGTAGGTCTCGACCGCCGGCGAGGCGAGCAGCCGGAGCGTGTAGTCGCTTCGCACGAACGGCTCGTAGTAGATGTGGAGGGTCGGCAGCCCCGGGCGCAGGACGGTGAACTCATAACGCCTGCCCGACCGGATCGTCACCGGGCCCCAATCCCCACCGCCGGTGGAGCCGTCCGTAATCGCGATCGTGTGGACCGGCGCCGCCGTGCTGCGCGTCCCGTCGGCGTGGAGCGGCCAGATCTGCACGGTTGCGCCGGCGAGCCCCGAGTTCTGCGGGAAGTTGAGCGCCCTTCCGGCCACCTGGATCGCCCCGTTCTGACGGACGATGTCGTGAGCGGGCCTGCTGCCGGTGAGGAACCTGTAGTAGGCGATGAACGACTGCGACGAGGTACACGTCTGTACGTGCGTCTGATTCGGGATCGTGACGTTCTGCGCCCCGTCCATGTGCCGGCCGGGCGTGCCCCTGCCGGCCCAGACCGCGAGCGTCGGGACGCCGGGTTTCTGGTCCTGGCCGTCGACGTTGATGTAGTGCCCCACGTTCGCGCGGCGCTGCGCGGCCATCGGCCCGTTGGTGAGGTAGTCGTACATCACCGAGGTGCCGAGCGAGTGCGCTACGACGTCGACGTGCGACTTGCCCGTCCGGCGCTCGAGGGCCGCGATCGCGTCGTCGATCTGCTGGTCGACCTCGGTCTTGTCGGCCACCGCGCGCGTTGAGTTGTAGTCGACCTCGTCGATCCACTGTCGCGGATAGCCGTTGCTCATGAAGCGCATGGCCTGCGACTCGAACTGAGCTCCGGAGCCCTCGATGCCGTGCACGAAGAGGACCGGATTCTGGTTGAAGGACTTTGCGCCGGCGGCCGGCGCGGCCAACAGCGCGCCGGCGAACACGGCGATGATGACGGCGTAACGAATCGCGGCCGCGCGACCGAGGGACCTCACGATTTGCCTCCTCCAGATCCCGGTGACAGTGCCGCCGGGGCTTGTACCAACCCCGGAAGGCCGTGTCAAAACACAACCGTCGTCGTGTCTCAATTACGGTCGCTCGGGAGGCGGTGGCGGCCGTCCATATGCTTCGCCGCGTGAGTCGGTCTCGCTCGCAGTACAAACCGCCCGTCGTCGTCTTCGGAACCGGCGGCTCAGGCACCAGGGCACTCCAGCGGCTCCTGGACACCGCCGGCTACTTCATGGGCACGAACGTCAACCGGCCGGGGGACGCCCTGGACATCGCCTGGTTCATACGGCGCTGGCTCGACCCATACCTGGCTCGGTCGGGATGGATCGAGAAGCTTTGGCGCGACGGTGAGCCGAGGCGCTTCCGGCATCCCGGCGGCATGGCGTCGGACTTCCGGGCCACGATCGAGGATCACCGGGAGGCGATCGGTAAGCGCAAGGCGAGGTGGGGCTGGAAGGTGCCCCGCAGCATCCTGGTCTTTCCGTTCATCCACGAGTTCTTCCCCGAGATGAGGGCGATCCACCTCGTTCGCGACGGCCGCGACATGGCCTACTCGGCGAACCAGAACCAGGCACGACGCTACGCCGAGCAGTTGCTCGATGCCTCGGCGCAGGAGCTACCGCCGCCAGTCCAGTCGATCAGCTTCTGGGCGCGGGTCAACCTCGCGGCGGCCCGTTATGGCGAGAGTGCCCTGGGCGACCGTTACCTACGCCTGCGCTACGAAGAGGTCTGCGCTGACCCGGAGGGGATGGCGGCGCGGCTGGTCGCTTTCCTCGACACCCGCAAGCCGGTGGAGGCGATGCAGGAGGTCGCATCGTCGGAGATCCACCCCTCGTCATCCATCGGTCGCTGGCGCGAGCGCGAGGCGTCCGAGATCGCCGAGCTCGAGCGCGCCGGTGGCGAGGCGCTGCGCGCCTTCGGCTACGCCTAGCGGCTGCACGCGCCCTATCCGTTTGCCCGCAGGGGCCTGCGCTACGATGCTCGCCTCCGGCGTGCGAGCGTCCAGGGAAACGTCGCAGGGAACGTCGTGCGCCTGATTCATGCAGTTACCCAAGCACCACAAGCTGGCCCACGGCTGCGTTGCGCTGGGCGTCGCGGCGGTCTGCGGACTCGTCGCTGCCCTGGGCGCAGCGACCGCTGACCCTGCGCACGGAGCGGCAAAACCAGGACGGCCGCCGAACATCGTTCTCATCCAGACCGATGACCAGACCGTGGCTCAGCTCACCTGGGAAGCCATGCCAAAGACCAAGCGACTGCTGGCACGGCACGGCACCACCTTCAACGACTACATAGCCACCACGGCGGAGTGCTGCCCGTCGCGGGCGACGCTCCTCACGGGCCAATACGCGCACAATCACGGAGTCTTCTCGAGCGGGGCGGGCGAGGGTTATCCGAGACTGATCGACAAGGGCAACGTCCTGCCGGTCTGGCTCCAGCAGGCGGGCTACAACACGATCCACGTCGGCAAGTTCATGAATCACTATCAGCAGGGAGTGCCGAACAGGACCGACGTCGCCCCCGGCTGGGACGACTGGCATACCACTCTGACTGGCGTCCGCTACTACAACTACGGCGTCTCCGCGAACGGTCGCCTGGTCCACTACGCGGACGACGACTCCGACTACGTCACGCGCGTGCTCACCCGCAACTCGGTGCATGCGATCCGCAGGTACGCGCCGGAGAGGAAGCCGTTCTACCTGCAGGTCGACCAGCGCGCCCCGCACACGGGAGTGTCCAACCGAGCCGGTCGATGCGAGGGGGGACCGAGGGCGCATTACGCCGAGCCGGATCCAAATGACCTCGACCTGTTCCGTAGCGAGAAGCCCCCGCATCCCCCGTCATTCAACGAGGCGGACATCAGCGACAAGCCGGAGTTCCTGCGCGGCACCCCGCGACTGGACTCCACGCGCAAGCGGAAGCTCCGGGGGAAGTGGCGCTGCGCCCTGGCCGCGCTGGCCGGAGTCGATCGCAGCGTCGCGAGGATCTACAACGCGGTCGACGACGCCGGCGAGCTCCGCCGGACGGTCTTCGTCTTCACCGGGGACAACGGGCTCTTCTACGGCGAGCACCGCATCGAGGGAGGCAAGGTGCTCCCCTACGAGGAGGCGCTGCGCCAGCCGCTGATCATCGAGCTTCCCAAGCGCTACCGTGACGGGGGCGTGCAGCGCACCGTCGGCGAACCGGTCGCGAACATCGACCTCGCTCCGACCATCCTCTCGCTGGCTCACGGCAGGCCTTGCCCACCGGCGGGAAGTTGCCGCACCATGGACGGGCGCTCGCTCATGCCGCTCTTGACGGGATCGGGCCGGTGGCCGAAGGACCGGGATCTCCTCATCGAGTTCCGGTCTCCTCAGCCTGATCGCCACAAGGCCTGCAACTTCGCGGGGGTCCGGACGCCGCGGACCGTCTACGTGGAGCACTACTCCGTTGCCGATTCGACCGGCCAGTGTCAACCGACGCTTCAGGTCGAGCGCTACGACCTCAACCGGGACCCGGACGAGCTCCACAACCAGTGTTATGGCGGGGTTCCGAGCAACTGCCCCACCGACGCTGAGCAGCTGACCCTCGAGGGGGATCTCCAGCGCTTGAAACACTGCGCCGGAATCAGGGGGCGTGACCGGCAGGTCGCGGGTCGCCCCTTCTGTGGATGACGCGCCTCTCGCGGTTGACGCTCGCCGTAGCGCTGACCGCAGCCACCTCCACGGTCGCCGCCGCGGCGCTCGCCGGCTCCGCCGGTTCGGCGAATAGAGGTCCGGCGCCCCACCCCGTCCGGCCCAACATAGTTCTCATCCAGGCCGACGACCAGACGATGAACCAATTCCCCGGCCCGGACATGGCGAGGACGCGGCGACTGCTCATCCAGCGCGGCACCGAATTCACGGACTACACCGCGACCACGGCCGAATGCTGCCCGTCGCGCGCCTCCCTCATCACGGGCCAGTACGCCCATAACAACGGCGTGACCTCGAACCAGGTTGGGTACACCGGGCTGAAGGGGAAGGGCGACGTGCTCCCGGTCTGGCTACGTCGTAGTGGCTACAGGACCATGCACGTCGGCGCCAAGTACCTCAACTTCTACCGGGAGTTCGCCGGGCCGAAGGTCGCCCCCGGATGGAGCAACTGGTTCACGGTCCTCAGCCATACCCGCTACTACGACTACACGCTCTCAAACGACGGCAATCGCGGGCGCCGCGGGCATCGACGCCGGGACTACATCACTCGGGTCCTGGCGAAGGAGGCACACCGGCTGATCGATGAGTACGCGCCGCAACAGCGACCGTTCTACCTCCAACTCGACGAGGGCGCGCCTCATGTGACGCGCACCGACGATCCGCACGGCAAGTGCGATCTGAAGGCGATCCCGGACCCGCGCGACGAAGGGAAGTTCTCGCACGCGCCGCTGCCTGACCCGCCGTCCTTCAACGAGGAGGACATGAGCGACAAGCCGGGGTTCCTGCGACGCGCGCCGAGGCTCGGTCCCATAGCCAAGGAGCGGCTGCGGGCGAAATGGCGCTGCGCCGTTGCCTCGCTGATCGGAGTCGACCGCAGCGTCAAGCAGGTGTTCGACGCGATCAGGAGATCGGGGGAGCTCGACCGGACCGTCTTCATCTACATCTCCGACAACGGGTTGTTCTACGGCGAGCATCGCCTGAGCAAGGGAAAGGTCTTCCCGTACGAGGAGGCCATTCGCATGCCGCTCGTCATGCGCATCCCGAAGCCCTACCGGGATGGCGCGCCGCGATCGGAGCGAATACACGAGCCGGTGGCAAACATCGACCTGGCGCCGACGATCCTCCAGCTTGCTCACGCAAAGCCATGCGCGTGGGGGGAGTGCCGGACGATGGACGGACGTTCGCTGATGCCCCTCCTCACGGGCCACCGCCGCGGGTGGCCGTCGGACCGCGCGCTCCTCAACGAGTACCGAGTGTCCGATGTGCCGGACTACTCGACCTGCGCGTTCGCCGCCATCCGCACGGCGACGGAGATGTACGTGGAGCACTACCGGGTGGTCGACCGTACTACGGGTGAGTGCGAGGACACGCTGCAAAAGGAGCGCTACGACTTGCGGAAGGATCCTTACGAGCTCAACAGCCTCTGCCCCGGCGGCATGCCGGATAGCTGCCCGCACGATGAGACGCAGGCGGAGCTCGAGGCTCGTCTCCAGCGGCTTCGACAGTGCGCCGGTATCGCGGGTCGCGACAAGAGGGTTCACGGGCGGCCCTACTGCGAGTAGTGGGCTAGGCTGGCGAGCTCATGCGACGCGGTGGGCACCTGACGCGGGCGCTGGCGTTCGCATTCGTCGTGCTCGTGGCGGCGGCAGTGGGGGCGTGCTCGTCATCGTCGGCGACCCAGGCCAGCACATCGACCGATCCCGGGACATCGACCCAGTCCAATACCTCACCCGATCCCAAGACCAAAGCGGTCCGGAGCCACGACCAGCGACCGAACATCGTCCTGATCCAGACCGACGACCAAGCCCTAACGCAGTTCAGCAAGCGCTACATGCCGAACGTCACGAAGCTGCTGGCAGCCAGGGGCACCGTGTTCAGCCATGCGTACATGACGACTCCCGACTGCTGTCCCTCCCGGGCGGCGCTGATCACCGGCCAGTATGGGCACAACAACGGCGTGCTTCGAAATGCGTACTCGCTTCTCAAGCACAAGTCCAACGTCCTGCCGGTCTGGCTCAGGCGGGCGGGATACGTCACGGCGCACATAGGGAAGTTCTTGAATCCCTACCACCATCTCGAGCCGGCTCCGGGATGGACCCAGTGGCACACGTTGCTCAAGCCAGGGCGTTATTACAACTACGACCTCTCGGTCAACGGGAGGGAGGTCCATCGCGGCGACAAGCCTCAGGATTACGTGACCCGCGTTTTCACCCGCACCGCGGTCCGGATGATCCACCGCTACGTCCCGCACCGTCGCCCGCTCTACCTTCAGGTGGACGAGGTCGCGCCTCACGTCTCCCGAGGTGGCCACACGGAAACCCCGGAGTGCAATCCCCTTCCGGATCCTCGGGATCGAGGGAAGTTCTCACACACTCCACTGCCCCGGCCCCCGTCATTCGACGAACCCGACATGAAGGACAAGCCCGTGTTCATGCGGGGCATACCTCCGTTGAGCCAGGACAACATCGACCACATGACGCGGAACTTCCGCTGCGGGCTCGCCGCCCTGCGTTCGGTCGACCGCGGGGTGGGTCGCATCTACGACGCGATCAAGCGCTCCGGCGAGCTGCGCCGGACGGTGTTCATCTTCTGCACCGACAACGGCGTCTTCTACGGCCAGCATCGACTTGCCCTCGGCAAGCTCAACCCCTATCAAGAGGCGGTCTCAACGCCGCTCGTGATGCGCGTTCCGGACCGCTACGTGGGGGGACGGACGGTCGCACGTGTTTCCACGGCGGTCGCGAACATCGACTATGCACCGACCATCCTCCGGCTGGCCCACGGCAAGCCGTGTCAGGGCCAGCGCTGTCGAATCATGGACGGGCGACCGCTCCAGCCGCTGATCGGCGGCAAGAGGCCGGGTTGGGCGAAAAACCGGCCGGTTGGCATGGAGATCGCCCTCAAGCACGGAAGCGCGCAGCACCTCGCCGCCTGCGAGTACACCGGCGTGCACGTTGGCAACAGGACCTTCGTGAAGTATCGGCGCGTCCAGAAGCCCGGCACCAACAAGTGCGTGCGCTCCCGGGATTTCGAGGAGTACAACCTGGCCTCCGACCCGTTCCAGCTTCGGAACCTCTGCTTCGGTGGCGATCCCCACAGCTGCCCGAACCGCCCATCGACCCGGCGCCTTCGCAAAGACGTAAAGCGGATCCGCCACTGCGCGGGCATCGCCGGCCGGGATCCACGCACCGCAGGGCGACCCTACTGCGGCTAGCCATCAGCGCCCTTTAGCTCACGCGCATACGCTTCCCGGCCGATGCGACGCGGTATGCAACTGGCGCCGGCGCTGGCCCTCGCCCTGATCGTGGTCGGTGTCTCGCTCGCCCTCGGCGCGTGCTCGTCGTCGACCGCCACGGCGCCCGAGCCGAAGACGACCGCGGTCGGGGGGCGCGACGGCCGGCCGAACATCGTGGTGATCCAGGCCGACGACCAGACGGCGGCCCAGTTCACCCGCCGGGTCATGCCCAACACCTACAAGCTCCTGGTCGATCACGGCACCACGTTCAGCGACTACATCGCGACGACGGCGCTCTGCTGCCCCTCCCGGGCGTCCCTGATCACCGGGCAGTACGCGCACAACCACGGCGTCTTCGCCAACGGCGGGGAAGAGGGCGGCTATCAGGCGCTCCGGGACAAGGGCAACGTGCTGCCGGTCTGGCTGGAGAGGGCCGGGTACAACACGATCCACCTCGGCAAGTTCCTGAACGGCTACTGGAAGGTCGGTGACGATCCCGCCGTCGTGGGCCCCGGGTGGGACGACTGGCAGACCCTCATCAACAAGGAGGACGCCTACTACGACTACGACCTCTCCAACAACGGACAGGTCGTCCATTACGGCGACAAGGCCAGCGATTACGTCACCCGCGTGCTGCAACGAAAGGCCGTGGCGGCGATCCGCGACTACTCGAAGGTGAACGCGCCCTTCTATCTCCAGTTCGACGAGCGCGCTCCGCACGTCGAGCACAACAAGTCCGGGCCGTGCAGCGGGCACACGCGCTATCCGCTGCCCGCGCCCCAGGACCAGGACCGGTTTCGCCACGCGCGCCCGCCCCGCGTCCCCTCCTTCAACGAGCGGGACATGAGCGACAAGCCCGCGTTCCTGCGACGCTCGCCGAGGCTGAACGGTGCCGACAAGAGAGTGATCGACAAGCACTGGCGTTGCTCCCTTGCATCGCTGGTCTCGGTCGACCGCAGCGTCGCCCGCGTCTATGACGCCGTGAAGAAGGCAGGCGAGCTCGACCGGACGGTGTTCATCTACATCTCCGACAACGGGCAGTTCTTCGGCGAGCACCGCGTGGCGACGGGGAAGGTCCTGCCATACGAGGAGGCACTGCGCCAGCCGCTCGTGGTCAGGCTCCCGAAGCGTTACCGGGATGGAGCGCCCCGCGTACGGGACGTGGACGCCGCCGTCGGCAACATCGACCTCGCCCCGACGATCCTCGACCTGGCCCAGGGTCGTTCGTGCCCGCCCGCCGGCGGCTGCCGAACGATGGACGGGCAGTCACTCATGCCGCTCCTGACCGACCAGGGGAAGTGGCCGAAGCACCGGTCGCTCCTCAGCGAGTACCGCGTGTTTGTGCCCCACCGCTATGGCACCTGCAAGTTCGCGGCGATCCGTACCCCGACGACGCTCTACGCCGAGCACTACAGCGTTACCGATCTGAAGACCGACAAGTGCGCCAAGGCGCGGCCGCCCGAGGTGGAGCGCTACGACCTGCAGCGCGATCCCTTCGAGCTGCGCAATCTGTGCCACGGCGGAAAGCTCTCCAACTGCCCGCCCGGGAGATCGCAGCAGCGGCTCGAGGCCAACCTGCAGCGCCTGCGGAAATGCGCGGGCGTCAGGGGGCGGGACGAGCGCGTCGACGGACGTCCCTTCTGCGGCTAGTGTCAGACGGCGAGTTGAGCCGCCGGACACAGATCGCCGTGATTGGAAGGGGGGCGCCGGATGCGGAGCTGGCGCGACTGGCCGAAGAGGTGGGCCGGTACGTCGCCGAAGGCGGCGCCGTGCTGGTCTGCGGGGGCATGGGGGGCGTGATGGAGGCTGCGTCGCGGGGAGCGCACGAGGCCGGCGGCGACGTCATCGGCATCGTTCCCACCGAGGACACGGCCTCGGCGAACCCCCATGTCACCCATGCCGTCGCGACGGGAATCGGCCACGCCCGCAACCTTGGCGTGGTGGCCTCCGCGGACGCCGTGATCGCGATCGGCGGCGAATGGGGCACGCTCGCCGAGATCGGCTTCGCGCGGCGGCTTGGCCGCAGGGTGGCGGCTCTGGGGAGCTGGACCGTGAGCGGCCCCGGCGAGATGGAGGGCGGACCGGGCATCGAGAAGGTCGCGGACCCGCGGGCCGCCGTCGAGGTCGCCCTGGAGGCTGCCCGCGAGCGGCGATGAGCGCGGCCGTGTGGCAAGAGCTCGAGGTCCGCGCGCCCGGCCCCGGCGACGCGCGCGCGATGGCGAAGCTCATGGTGCGCGGCAACGGGACCTACCGTGACTGGGCGCCGCGTTTCTGGCAGCCGCCCGGGTTCGACCGCACGCATGCGCAGTGGAACCTCCGGCTCCGCGAGACGGAGCGGTGGACAAGGGTCGCGATCGACCCCGACGACAACCTCGTCGCGCTCGCATCGTGGCGCCCCGCGCGGGAGCACGGGGACGAGGGGCGGGAGCTGCCGGGCGTCGCCTACGTCTCGCACCTGTACGTCGAACCCTCGATCTGGGACCAGGGGATCGCGCGCGGCCTGCTCGAGCTCGCGGAGGCGGCGATGAGGGATGGAGACTTCGTCAGAGCGCTGCTTTGGACGCCGACGGCCGCTCCCGCGCGCGGCTTCTATGAGCGATGCGGCTGGACCCTCGACGGGCGCGAGCGATGGAGCACCGAGCTCCACCTGCCGATGGTCGGGTACGAGAAGGAGCTGTAGGAATTCACCTCCCGCCCGGGTGCAAGCTCCGGTTTCGGCCTACTAGCCTTAGGCGCCCGGCGAGGTAGCTCAGTTGGTAGAGCACACGACTGAAAATCGTGGTGTCGCCAGTTCGATTCTGGCCCTCGCCATCTAGGCCGATGACATTCGGTCGAGTGCGTGGTCTTACTTCGGCAAGCCGAGCACCGAAGGAGGACGACATGGCCACGACGCAGACGACGAGCACCGTTCGCTCCAAGGACGGGACAGAGATCGTGTTCGACCGGGTCGGCGATGGGCCGGCGCTGGTGCTGGTGGAGGCGGCGATGCAGACGCGACAGGGGCCGGGGATCGCTGAGCTTGCCGAGCGGCTGGCGGACCGCTTCACCGTCTACAGCTACGACCGGCGCGGCCGCGGCGACAGCGGCGACACGTCGCCGTATGCAAAGGAGCGGGAGATCGAGGACCTGGAGGCGGTCGTCGCCGAGGCGGGCGGGTCAGCCTTCGCCGTGGGAGGATCGTCGGGCGGGGTCGTTGCGCTCGACGCTGCCGCCAGCGGGTCGCCCTTGACCAAGGTCGCGCTCTACGAGCCTCCGTTCATCGTCGACGACAGCCGGCCGCCGGTGCCCGATGATTACGTCCCGCAGCTCGAGTCCCGAATCGCGGAGGGGCGCCCGGGCGACGCCGTCGAGTACTTCCTGACCACGGCGATCGGGATGCCGGCCGAGATGGTCGGCGGCATGCGCCAGAGCCCCATGTGGCCCGACATGGAGGCGGTCGCGCACACGATCTCCTACGACGGGCGGTTCATGGAGGGGACGATGTCGGGCGGCTCTCTGCCCGGCGATCGCTGGGCCTCCGTGACGGCCCCCGTGCTCGTCGTGGATGGAGGCGCCAGCCCGCTGTGGCTTCACAATGCCGCGGATGGGCTCGCGAGGGTGCTACCCGACGCGACACGCCGGACCCTGGACGGGCAAACCCACGCCGTCGACACCGAGGTCCTGGCGCCGGTGCTCATCGAGTTCTTCGCCGGCTGAGGACGGATCGGTCCGGCGGATCGCATGAGGGGCATCGACGGTTTCGAGTACCGCACCGTCGAAGCCGGGCCGACGAGCTACCTCGTGGGAGTCGCCGGCGCTGGACCGCCCGTCCTGCTCCTCCACGGCTTTCCACAGACTCATTACTGCTGGCATCTGGTCGCCCCGAGGCTGACGGGCCGGCACACGGTTGTCGTCTGCGACCTGAAGGGCTACGGCGGCAGCGCGTCGGCGCCCGGCGGTGAGCTGGGCGAGGGATACAGCAAAAGGGAGATGGCGGCGGAGCTGGTCGCGGCGATGTCAGGCCTTGGGTACGAGCGGTTCGCGGTCGTCGGTCACGATCGAGGCGGCCGGGTCGCCTACCGGATGGCCCTCGACCACCCCGAGGCCGTCGAGCGCCTCGCCGTGCTCAACATCGTCCCCACCGTCGACC
>Ga0075365_10000703_pt1 | contig 13456 bp, 11 predicted proteins | sample EndMetdeltDD1765_FD_71387 | JGI IMG/M metagenome (GOLD analysis project Ga0075365, IMG submission 71387) | Populus endosphere microbial communities from Tennessee, USA - Endosphere MetaG P. deltoides DD176-5 | ecosystem: Host-associated > Plants > Roots > Endosphere | place: USA: Tennessee... | reverse complement strand
CCATTGAACTGATCGACCATCAGAATGAGAATATTCGGGCGCGCCATGCGTATGGTGTCCTTCGGCTTTCGGGAGCGGGAACTTAGCCGCGTCCGCGAAGCTATTCCAGTCTGCGTTGACTGGAAATCGCGCCAGGAATCTCGGCCTCATCTCGCTTATGCCATTTGATTGCTTTATTGATTATCCATATCGGATGACCTGTGAAGCAGGCATTTTTTGATATCCTATCTAAGGATTTTTTATGGAAAGCCGCCGTGTCGAACTTGGATGGATGCGCATATTCGCTGAGATCGGCAAGGCGGGAAGTCTGTCGGCGGCTGCAGGCGTTCTTGGCCTGACGCAACCTGCCGTCAGCTATCAGATCCGCCGGCTGGAGGAGCAGGTTGGCGTCAGCCTCTTGAAACGCCAGCATCGGGGCGTGGAGTTGACGCCCGAAGGCCAGCGTCTTTTCGACATCGTCGCAAAGAGTGTCAACGAGATCGACCAGCTGGCGCGGCGCTTCCGCAATGAATCTGATCGGCCAATCATAAGGCTGCGCACGGATTATGCGTTTTCCGCCCTATGGCTAATCCCGCGCATGCATGCCTTCCGCACGCTGTACCCGAATGTTGATATTCAGATTGTCGCGACGCAGCGAACACAACGCGACCGGTCGGACGACGGCGATGTTGCTGTTGTCTTTGGCAGGCGGTCGGAGTTCGAGCGCCACGCCGTTCTGCTTTTGCCGGAGAGGGTCGCACCCGTCTGCACCCAAGGCTTCCTCGATCGCTACGGTGCCATCTCCACGCCGACGGACCTTGCCCGAGCGCGCCTGATCCATCTCGATGCCGCGGAACCTTCGCCCTGGTTCGACTGGCGGCATTATCTCGCGGAATTCGGTGTCAGCCGCGATACTCACGCGGGGCAGGGCGATGTGAGCTTCAATACATACTCGCTGGTCGTGCAGGCCGCGATCGGCGAACAGGGGGTTGCCATCGGATGGATGGGCCTCGTCGACTCGCTGCTCGCCTCGGGGATGCTGAAAACCGCAGGTCCGGCGCTGGAAGCGCCGGAACGTGGTTACTGGCTATTGCCACCACGCACGCGTGATGCCCAAAGCGATCTGCTTGCGGCATGGCTCACGGTGGAAGCCGGTATCGTCAGTCGACTAGATCCTTGAGAAAATCGTCGCACCAACGCGACACATCGTACTCCAGCAGATAGTCCATCATCCGCTGCCAACGCTCGCGGCGTTCTTCCAGGGGCATATTCAAGGCACGCGCCAGCGCGTTGGCGGTTCCTTCGATGTCATAGGGATTGACCAGCAACGCCCCCCTCCTCAATTCGCGCGCTGCGCCGGCGAAGCGGGATAGTACGAGCACACCAGGATCTTCGGGATCCTGTGCGGCGACATATTCCTTTGCCACGAGGTTCATGCCGTCGCGAAGCGGCGTGACCAAGCCAACCTTGGCCAGTCGATAAAGACCCGCGAGGATCGGACGACTGACGGAGCGGTTGATATAGCGGATCGGCACCCAGTCCACCGTCCCCAGTGCGCCGTTAACTCGGCCTGCCTGTTCCGCGACGGTGCGCTGCATTTGTTCGTATTCCGGGACTTCCGAGCGTGATTTCGGTGTGATCTGCAGATAGGTGACCTTCCGCTGGTGGGCTGGATTGTTGACGACGAAGCGCTCGAAAGCGTCCAGCCGCTGGGTGATGCCCTTGGAGTAATCCAGCCTGTCGACGCCGATGATAAGGTCGCGGTCCTTGATGCTCTGCCGCGCTCTTTGCACCAGATGGTGGCTGCCGGCCTTCTTGGCGAATTCGGCGAAGGCGGCGGTCTCGATGCTGATGCCGTAGGCTCCGCCCTTGAAAACCTTGTCATTCGCTGTGAAGCGGCCGTCGCCGATGGCGTCGCCCATATCCTCGCGGCGAAGGCAGCCGGCAAAGTTTTCGAGATCGTGGTCCGTCTGAAAGCCGACGAGATCGTAGGCGGCAAGACCGTGCATGATTTCCTCGTGAACCGGCATGGTGTAGAGCACATCGGCCGGCGGCCAGGGAATGTGCAGGAAAAAGCCGATGCGGTTCTTGAAGCCCATTTGCCGCAGTTCCGCGGCGAGCGGGATCAAATGGTAGTCATGGACCCAGATGATGTCGTCCGGCCGCAGCAGCGGCGCAAGCCGATGCGCGAAGAAACGATTGACGCGGAAATACCCCGCCATTTCCTTGCGGCCATACTCCGCGAGGTCCAGGCGGTAGTGACAAATCGGCCAGAGCACGCGATTGGCGAAGCCGTGATAGTATTCCTCGACATCCTTGCCGGTGAGATCCGTCAGTGCATAGGTGATCTTGCCCTCTTCCGTCAGCGAGAGCGGGCCGGGCTCGTCGTTTTCGCTCGATTTGCCGGACCAGCCCATCCAGATGCCGCCCCGTTCTTCGAGTGCCGCTTTGAGCGCCACCGCCAGTCCGCCGGCGGAGGCCGCGCCCTCCTTCACGGGAGCTGGCACGCGATTGGAGACGATGACAAGACGGGTCACGGAGGTTCCTTTCATCGGGAGGGCGGCACATCGTGCATGGATCAAACGGCGAGCTGCTCAATCAGTTCCCGCACCGCCGATGAGGAAGGCAGCGCCAGAGTGGCGGCAGTGTCCGAAGACGGCCCGACACGAACGGAATGGCCGCCAAAGCGATTGGCGACACGGAACATCGCCTCGTCCGTAACGTCGTCACCGATGGCAATCGGACGCCTGCCGGCAAAGGGCGGCATCGACAGAAACGTCTCCACAGCGTGACCTTTGTCGGCGCTCGCGGGTCGGATTTCGAGAACCATCTTGCCGCGCTGCAAGGTCCAGTTCGGCCCGACCTTGGACTGCAGCCTCTCCATGATCAGCTCCACATCCGCCTGCCTTTGCGGCGCGAGGCGATAGTGAGCGGCGACCGCAGCTCCCTTGTCTTCCACGAGTACGCCTTGCAGATTTTCGGTTGCGGCGCGGAGCTCCGCCTTCAATGCCTCGAATGCGGCAGTGGTCTCGGCTTTCATGATGCTGCCGTCCGGCCAACGCAATTCGGCGCCGTGCAAGCCGGCGATCGGAAATCGGAATGGTGCGAACAGCTCGTCGGCATAAGCGAGTGCCCGTCCTGTGACCAAGGCTAGCGCGCCACCGAGCCTTCGCGACGCGGCATAAAGCGCTGCCGGCAGCGACGGTGGCATGACGATCGCATCCGGCACCGCGGCCAGGTCAAGCAATGTGCCATCGATATCGAGAAAAAGAGCGCAGTCTTGAGGGGAGGATAAAACGGCGCTCAGCAATTCCGTCTGCCCTGAGGCCGGTTGCGGCATCATGGCAGGAAATGGCTCACTGGGGTATGACATGGTGACTTACCTATGTCGGCATCTGCCGAAGGCAACCCGTTTTGGCTCAATAATGCGAGGAAATCTCAGATTTTGCCGTGGAATCCGTGCGCTGATCAATTGTTCATTCAGCCGGCATTGTGCCGGAATGCTCGGTGAAGAAGGCCTTGGCATCGGCGGTAAAGGCGGCGCGCTGAACGCTCCGCGTGTAAAACATGTGACCGCCGCGATAGACCTTCAGCGCCACCCGCTCGCCGGCAAGCGAAGGCGGCAAGTGGTCAACAACATAACGGCTCACGCCATAAGGAGTGACGAGATCGCTGTAGCCGTGGGCGATCAACAGGCGGAATTTCGGATTGGAGGCGAGGAACTGGCGAATATCGTCGGTGACGCTCGCCTGCAGCCTAGAACCACCGCCGCGTCCGCCCCACTCCCATCTGCGGCTGATGTCGCCGTCCAGCAGCGAATAGGTCATCTCGGTCTTGAAGCCGAGTTCATTGCGCGCATAGTCGGCGAAGGCCCCGCCATAGGCGCGGGTGAAGCCGTCGAGGATGGCATCGTCGCCACGGTCAGAGTCCGACTCCGGATAAGGATCGGGCGTCGAGAACGCCGCGTCGTAAGGGCTGACAATTCGACCATCCTGCCCGCTTGATTGCTTCGCATAGGCGTTTCCGAGGAAGCCGCGGTTCTTTGCCACGATATCTTCGGGAATGCCGGTCATGCCGGCAACCTTCCCGTAGAAGGCTTTGGCCGCCTGGCCAGTCGGCAGCGGGCCAGCGAGTGTCGTCAGATAGTCGCCAAGCGCAAATTTCTCCGCATCGCGCTGCTGCGCTTCATCGAAGGCATTGCGTCTGTCCATGTTCGCTGCCGCAAGCGACGGAAACTCGAGTGCCGCGCCCAGTGCAAACTGATCGGCATTGAACATCAGTTGCCCTTCGAGCAATGGCGAAAGCATGATCGCGCCCGAGACGATGATGCCTTGGCTATCCTTCAGCGCGCCGACCACCTTGGCGGCGCGGAAGCCGCCATAGCTCTCTCCGAGAAGATATTTGGGCGAACCGGACCGGTTGTTGTGGGCGACATAGAGAGCGATCGCCTTCGCAACGCTCTGCGCGTCGGAATTGACGTTGTAGTAATTGGAGGCGTCGTCGGCCTTGGCGGTTCGGCTCCATCCGGTTCCGATCGGATCGATGAGGACAATGTCGGTAAAGTCGAGCCAGCTCTGCGGATTGTCGGTCAATTTTGCATCGGCCCCATCGGCCCCATCCGGGCCGAAATCCAGGATGCGCGGCCCTACGAGGCCGAGATGCAGGAACGCCGATGCGGCGCCGGGGCCGCCGTTGAAGGCAAAGGTCAGGGGCCGGTCGGACCTCCCGTTCTTGGCGACATAGGCCGTATAGAATACGGCGCCGGCCTTGGAGCCGTCTTGCGCAAAGAGATCCAACGTGCCGGCCGTCGCCACGAAGTCGAGGGTCCGGCCGCCGATCGTCATTGTGTGCTGGGTGACCGAGTCGCTCGGCAGCAGCTTCAACACGCCCTCGCTCGATGAACCCTGTGCGGCAGCCTCGCCTCGACCCTCCTGCGATAAGGCGGGGGGCAGCGGAGCAAGCAAGGCGGTTGCAAGCAGAATGGCGGATAGGAAACGCAAGACTTCTCCTCCGACGGAAGCGGCATGGGAGGCGTCAGCGTAGCATCGCCCCGTTGGGGGAGAAATCAACAGATGGTGAGGCCGACGTCAGTCCGCCTTCTCGATCGTCTGCGCATTCACATACTGCGCGCGACCGGCGTTCCAGCCGTTGATAGCGGCGCCGGCACCAAGCACCACGAAAAGCACTGCCGACCATGCGAAGCTGCCGGTCCAGCCGCGGATGAGCCCGACCAAGAGCGGGCCGATCGCGGCAAGAAGGTAGCCCACGCATTGGGCCATGCCCGAAAGATGGGCCGCGACATGCGGATCGCGCGACCGCAACACGATCGTCGTCATCGCGACAGCGATCAGGCCGCCCTGGCCAATGCCCTGCAGCACCGCCCAGACCCAGATGGTGAAGAGCGGCGCAAACAGCAGGCCGAACAATGCGACGACGGCAACGACGCAGAGCGACGCATTGATCACGCGCTGATCCTTGCCCCTGACGGCGATCTGCGGGGCAACCAGGCATGCCGCAGCCTGAACCATCACCGATACCGAAACGATCGCTCCAGCGGTGACGCCGTCAAGACCGCGCTCGCGCAGGATCGGGACGAGCCAACCAAACACGCAATAAGCCAGAGCCGACTGCAGGCCCATGAAGAGAGTGACCTGCCAGGCCAGGCGATCCCGCCACAGCCCTTGGACGGAAAAGCCGCTGCGCTTGACTTGATTCTTGGTGGACAGCACCTGCGGCAACCAGATCATCCCGACGACCAATGCAGGCAGACCCCAGGCGGCCAGCGCTCCGGAGAGCGAGCCGCCGAGGATGCGCTCGAGCGGCAGCGTGAAGCCTGCGGCGCTCGCCGCGCCCGCGCATAGCGCCATCGTGTAAAAGCCGGTCATCAGCGCTGCGCGATCGGCAAAGTCGCGCTTGACCAGCCCTGGCAGCAGCACGTTCCCGACCGCGATGCAGGCGCCGGCAAGCGCAGTGCCGACGAAGAGCAGCGGAACGGATGATAAGCCACGCAGACCCGTCCCGAGCGCCAGCAGGACGAGGACCGCCAGAAGCGTGCGCTCCGATCCGATCCGCTGGGCAAGCCGCGGCGCCAACGGCGAAAAGGCGCCGAGGCAGACGACGGGCAGGGTGGTCAGCAGGCTGGCACCGAGGGATGAAAGGCCGAGTTCCGTCTTGATTTCGGGCAGCAGCGCGGAGGCGCTGGAGAAGACGGGACGCAGATTGAAGGCGATCAGGACGAGGCTGGCGCCAAGGAGAAAGCGCACCGCTGCGCTGCTGCCAACGGGGGGCTGCGGCTGCGGTACGCTATCGGCTTCGGCATCGATGAGCTGTTCGTCCGCCAGGTCGTAGACGTGTGCGGCATCCTGAAGGGGTGTGGTCATGAATGGAGCATCCGGTCGAGAGCGCCGATGATGGGGGCCATGAAGCGGCGAACGGCCGCATCGGCCTGTTGCGGATCGCCGGTGGCGAGCGCGTCGATGATGTCGGCATGCGCCCGCATATCAGGCTCGGGAATCTCGTCGTCCAATGTCGCCGCGATCGTTTCGGCAATCGAGGCGGAAAAAAACTGATAGATTTCGATCATCGCGCGGTTGGCGGAAGCGGCAATGATCGCCTTGTGGAAAGCAAGATCGCGTTCGACGAAGACGCTTCTGTCGCCGCCTTCGAAATTGCCCCGCTTGGCGAGAAGCGCCCGCAACTCCGCAATGATCTCAGGCGTTTGTCGTATCGCGGCCAGCCGTGCGGCCTCGACATCGAGTGCGCACCGGGCTTCGAAGAGATCGCGCAGACCGGCGCGACGCGCCATGGTGAGCGGCAGCCGGGTGTCGGTGGTCGAGAGTACGTAGGTTCCCGAGCCCTGCCGGGTTTCGAGCAGGCCTTGCGACACCAACACCCGCACCGCCTCTCGGATCGTGCCGCGGCTGACGGAGAGCGTGGAAGACAGCGTCGCCTCGTTGGGCAATTTCTCGCCAACGGCCCATCGCTTACCCAGTATCTCCGTGCGGATCGCCTCAATGGCCGTGTCCGCAAGTTTCGTTTTTGCAATTGGTTGCATCGCCCGTATTCATAAAGTCATCAGATGACTTTATGAATACCTTGAGGCCGTTGCCCTCGTCAATCCTGTGCTGAAAAATGAAAAGGGCCGCTCGAGGCGACCCTTTCCATGAGTTCTGGCCTGTAAATGGCCGGACCGTCAAAGCGATCCTAGGAAGGTGGGCTTAGAGCGAGGGCTGCCTCGCTTTCATCACCACTTCCATGCCTTTTACGAGGTCCGAAATCTCATTAGACATTGGATCACCTTCCTTTCGTTCTGTTGAAGATGGGTAAAAGGTAGGATGATTCGCCGGAGATGCAAGAAAAAACGAGGTGTCAGGTGCTGCGCAGCTTCCCTGGCAGCTGGTGTTTCACTTTACGGTCGCCGACAATACACCAATGTTTACAATGATGTCCTGTATGCTGCCGTAGTGAGCAAACATTGCGGCAGAGGGCTGTGGATTAAGCCGGCTCAGTGTGCGGCCTTGATGAAGGTGCCGTTCTGTAACTCTCGCATCGCCTGCATGATCTCCTCTCGCGAGTTCATGACGATCGGCCCATGCCAGGCAACCGGCTCCTCGATCGGCTTGCCTGAAACGAGCAGGAACCGGATGCCTTCGTCGCCGGCCTGCACCGTCACTTCGTCACCGCTGTCGAAGACGACGAGCGTCCGGTTGCCGGACATGTCGCGAATGTTGAGTTCCTCGCCGTTGACCTCCTTCTCGACACGGACGCCGAACGGCTTGGAGGCGTCGCGGAATGTGCCGGAGCCTGCGAAGATATAGGCAAATGCGTTGCGATAGGTGTCGACGGGCAGGCGCTTCTTCTTCCCCGGAGGGACCGAGACATCGAGATAGATCGGTTCGGCCGCGACGCCGTCAACTGGCCCCGCTTTGCCCCAGAAGTCGCCACAGATAACGCGCACGGCCGTACCGTCGTCATCGACAACGACGGGAATGTCGGCGGATTTGACGTCCTGATAGCGCGGCGCCGTCATCTTCAGCGACGAGGGCAGGTTGGCCCAGAGCTGGAAGCCATGCATGCGTCCGGCAAAATCGCCCTTCGGCATTTCCTGGTGCATGATGCCGCTTCCTGCCGTCATCCACTGGATGTCGCCGGCGCCGAGCAGACCGCGATTGCCGAGGCTGTCGCCGTGCTCGACCGTGCCTGCAAGCACGTAGGTGATCGTCTCGATGCCGCGATGCGGATGCCAGGGAAAGCCGCGGATATATTCGGCCGGATTGTCATTGCGGAAATCGTCCATCATCAGGAAGGGGTCTGTCATCGACGGATCCCCGAAGCCGAAGACGCGGTGCAGCTTCACACCGGCGCCTTCCATGGTTGGCGTTGCGGTGCTCGTATGCTTTACGGGACGTATCGACATGGCATCCTCTCGAAGGTTTCAACTTGCCCGGGACTATAGCCGCCGGGCCAGCCTCTGCGAAATTAGCCGCCGCGGGAACGCACTGTTCACAAAAGAAGATGTCGCATTGCGCAATTCGATCGCATCGACCGTCAGAAATTTGTCATCTTCCGCTTGCAAGTCAGGAAGCCGTTCAGGTCTTATTAACCATCAGATTCGACAATCGTTGTCGCGTTTCAGCATTTCTCCCGCCTCCAACAACGCGGGCTCCGGAGTGGAAAGAGCATGTGTCGCTGGGCAGCCTATCGCGGAGACCCCCTCTATCTGGAGGAACTGGTGTCCTCGCCCGCGCACTCGCTGATCGAGCAATCGCATTGCGCGACACGCGCCAAGACCCCCACCAATGGCGACGGTTTCGGCATCGCCTGGTATGGCGACCGTCCGGAACCTGGCCGCTATCGTGATACCTTGCCGGCTTGGTCCGACTGCAATCTCAAGAGTTTGGCGCGGCAAATCCGCTCTCCGTTGTTCCTGGCGCACGTACGGGCAGCGACCGGCGGCGGCACCCGCCGTGACAACTGTCACCCCTTCACCTTCGGCAATTGGTCCTTCATGCACAATGGCCAGATCGCAGGTTTCGAACGGCTGCGTCGCCCTATGGAAGCGATGCTTGATGACGAACTCTTCAACGCCCGCGGAGGTACAACCGATTCCGAACTGATGTTCTTGCTCGCCCTGCAGTTCGGCCTGCAGCAGACGCCGATAGCTGCGATGGCGGAGATGATCCGCTTCGTCGAAAGCCTTGCCGAGAAACTTCTCGGATCGGTGCTGCTGCGCTACACGGCTGCCTTCTCGGATGGCAAGGCGCTCTACGCGATCCGCTATGCGACCGACCGCAAAGCGCCGACGCTCTATGCCTCTCCGCTCGGCAAGGGCTACTGCTTGGTGTCCGAGCCGCTGAACGATGATGTCGATGCCTGGGCGGAGATCCCGGACGGAAGCGCCGTCACGCTCGGCGAAAATGGCCTTGCTATCGCGCCGTTTCGTCCGGTGCAGGCAGTTGCAAAAGCCACCCCGGTCGCGATCACGGCTTGAGTCGTTCGGCAATCATCGCCGCAAGCCTCGTTGCAACCTCTTCCTTCGCCAGATCCGGCCATTGCTCGATGCCGCTGTGGCTGACGATTTTCACCCTGTTGCGGACGCCGCCCATGATGCCGGTTGCCGGCGAAACATCGTTGGCGACGATGATATCGGCACCCTTGCGGTCAAGCTTCGCCCTGGCGTTGCTTTCCACATCCTGCGTCTCTGCCGCGAAGCCGATCACCAGCTTCGGCCGCATCGTGTGATGGCCGACCGTCTTTAAAATATCGGGATTCTCCGTCAGCGCGAGCGTCGGAATGGATTCGCCCGGATGTTTCTTGATCTTCTGGTCGGTGGCCGACGCAACACGCCAGTCGGCGACCGCCGCAACCATTACGGCAACATCCGCAGGAAGCGCGGCAAGCACGGCGTCCCGCATCTGATCTGCGCGCTCGACATGGACGACCTTGACGCCAAAAGGATCGGGAATGGAAACCGGTCCGGAAACGAGGGTCACATCTGCGCCAAGCGCCGCAAGCGCCGCGGCAATTGCATGTCCCTGGCGGCCAGAGGAGCGATTGGCGATGTAACGCACAGGGTCAATCGGCTCATGCGTTGGGCCGGAGGTGATGATCGCCTTGCGGCCGGTAAGCGGCTTCGGCCGATCATGGAGCAAGGCTTCCGCCGCGGCGACGATCTCGAGCGGTTCGGCCATGCGCCCGATGCCCGCTTCGCGGCTCTCGGCCATCTCGCCGGACATAGGCCCGATGAAGCGGATGCGGTCGCCGCGCAGAGTCTCGACATTGCGCTTCGTCGCCGGATGAGCCCACATATGCGGGTTCATGGCCGGGGCCGCGAGCACCGGCCGGTCGGTCGCAAGCAGGACGGTCGAAGCAAGGTCGTCTGCGAGCCCGTTCGCCATCTTGGCAAGCAGGTCTGCTGTTGCCGGAACAATCAGGACGAGGTCGCAATCGCGCGCCAGCCGGATATGGCCGACATCCTGCTCGTCCTGCCGTGAAAACAGGTCGGTGAACACATGGTCGGCGGCGAGGGCGCCGACCGCAAGCGGCGTCACGAATTCCTCCGCGCCCTTGGTCATCAGTGGCCGCACCGATGCGCCCCGCTCCTTGAGCCGTCGGATGAGGTCCAGGCTTTTATAGGCCGCGATCCCGCCGGAAATGATGAGGAGGATGCGTTTGCCGCTGAGAACCATGACGTTCGTCCATCGAGTATCTGATTGTGTGAAACCCTAAGCCTTTGGGGAATAATAAGCAATCGGCAGCGAAGGCCGATCGGTCGCAGTGACAGCACCTTGCTGCTGTGGCATGGAACGAAGCATGGGGACCATGCGCAGCATCTTGCGGGATCGGGTATCGGCCAGCGCTGTCGCGCTGCTGGTCGCCTGTCTGCTGTTGATCCAAGGGCTGCTGGGCGGCAATGCTCAGGGCGCCGTGGCGGCATCCGCCGTCGATCCCTTCACGATCATTTGCTCTTCGAGCGGACACGGTTCCGTCGATGATGCCGGCCACGGTAATTTGCCGGCCAAGAAAGCGCCGGAGTGCCCGTGTGGCACGCTCTGCCGCCTGGCATCGGCCGCCATGCCGGCAATTCTCGACGGGCAGACGGGTCCTCTTTATGTCGCGGTCGAGACTGCGATCGACACCGCGATCCGAACCGATGCAGTCATTTCTCCGGCTTTACGCGGGCGGATCGCCGAACCGCGTGCGCCCCCCATCACTGCCTGACGTCATCGTTCCGCCTCCGCGCCTATTGGGCAGAGGCCCGATTTTCTTACGTTGGGAGACATTCATGTCCGACCTTACCATCGGTCGCGAGAGCGTCGGCGCTTCGGTGCGCTCCGCCTCCGACCTCTATCGCGCCGTCTGGCGTTGGCATTTTTACGCCGGCCTTCTCGTCCTGCCTTTCATGATCACGCTGGCAATTACTGGCGGCCTCTATCTTTTCAAGGATGAGATCGATGCGGTGATCCATTCTGATCTCAAGCGCATTGAAGTGCAGCAAGGCGCAAGCCGGGTAGCACCTTCCGCAATGGTGACCGCCGCCCTCACCGCCCACCCGGGAATTGCCATCAGGTTCACCGACCCGGCCGCGTCGGATGCGTCGGCTGAAATCACCATCGGCACCGAGGCGGAAGGCAAACTTGCAGTCTACGTAAATCCCTACACCGCCGAGGTGCTGGGCGCGCTGCCTGATCGCGGCACCGTCATGTGGACGATCCGCTACCTTCACAGCCTCAAGTATTTCGGCAACTACGCGCGCATGCTGATCGAGATCGCCGCCGGCTGGTCGATCCTCCTCGTCGCCACCGGCATCTATCTCTGGTGGCCGCGCCGGCAGACAGGTGGTGTTGTCTCCGTTCGCGGTACGCCAAAGCGGCGAGTCTTCTGGCGGGACATGCATGCTGTGACCGGGATCTTCGTCGGCTTCTTCATCGTCTTCCTGGCCATTACGGGAATGCCCTGGTCTGGGGTCTGGGGCGGCAAGGTCAACGAATGGGCAAACGGTAACAACTTCGGCTATCCCGCAGGCGTGCGGGTTGCCGTACCGATGTCCGACGAACATCTCGATCACGTCGCCAAGACTTCCTGGTCGCTGGAACAGGCGCAGGTGCCGCAGTCTGCCGGGCACGCGCATCATGCACAGCCGATCGGTCTCGATAATGCGGTCGCCACCTTCGACCGTCTTGGCCTGCATCGGGGCTACGCCGTCAACATACCAATGACAGCGGATGGCGTGTTTTCCGGATCGGTCTATCCGGACGATCTTTCCAAGCAGCGGGTCGTGCATCTCGACCAGTACTCGGGGAAGTCGCTGATCGATATGAGTTATGCCGACTACGGTCCGCTGGGGAAATCGCTGGAGTGGGGCATCAATACCCATCTCGGCCAACAATTCGGGCTTGCGAACCAACTCGTGCTGCTCGCCGCCTGCCTGGCGATCATCCTGCTTGCGGTTTCGGCTGTCGTCATGTGGTGGAAGCGACGCCCGGCAGGTTCATTTGGCGTACCGCCGATGCCTGCTGACAAGCGCGTGTTTCGTGGCTTGATTGCGATGCTTGCCGTTGGTGGGATCGTTTTCCCGCTGGTCGGCCTGTCGTTGATCGTCATGCTGGTGGCGGACTGGCTCCATCTCAGAGCCAGAAAGCCGCGATCGGCCTGAGACGCTCGTTGAAACTGGCCGATAAACGGCAGAAAGGCCGCGGAGGAGAGGAGCCGCGGCCTTATTCATGCGCCTCTGATAGGGTCTCGGTCCTCAGAGGTTGCTCATCCCGCCATCGATGACGAGCTCGCTGCCAACGATGTAGGCAGCCTCATCGGAGGCAAGAAAGATGACGGTCTTCGCAACTTCGCCGGCATCGCCGAAACGGCCAACTGGGATCTGCGACTGGATCTGTGCCGCCATCGCCTTGGAGTCGGCTTCCGACATGCCAAGTTTGCCGTAAAGCGGTGTTGCGATCGGGCCGGGGCTGACGGCGTTGACGCGGATGCCGCGACCGATCAGTTCTCCGGAGAGCGTCTTGGCAAGCGTCAAAAGCGCCCCCTTGGTCAGAGCATAAACGCTCGAATTCGGCATGCCGATATGGGCATTGATCGAGGTGTTTAGCACAATCGAAGCCTGCTTCGAAAAGACCGGTAAAAGCGCCTGGATGAGGAAGAATGGGCCCTTGACGTTGATCGCGATCGACTTGTCGAAGGCTTCCTCGCTCCATTGTTCGAGCGGGCCGAATTCGGCCACGCCGGCATTGACGAAAAGAATGTCGAGATCCCCGAAGGCATCCTTGATCGCGCCGGCGACGACTTTCTGGCCGGCAGCGTTGCCGGCATCCGCCTGTATGACCAACGCCTTGTCGCCGAACTCGGCGCGGGCTGCCTCGACGCTCTTCTCGCTGCTGCCGGTGATGGCAACACGAGCGCCTTCGGCAATGAATTGACGGGCGGTTTCGAGGCCGATGCCGCTGGTGCCGCCGGTGATGAGGGCCGT
>Ga0075365_10000702_pt1 | contig 13471 bp, 12 predicted proteins | sample EndMetdeltDD1765_FD_71387 | JGI IMG/M metagenome (GOLD analysis project Ga0075365, IMG submission 71387) | Populus endosphere microbial communities from Tennessee, USA - Endosphere MetaG P. deltoides DD176-5 | ecosystem: Host-associated > Plants > Roots > Endosphere | place: USA: Tennessee... | reverse complement strand
GCTGAGTGTCTTCCACATTATTGAACGCAATGGCTGGCTACAGGTTGATGTAGCAAAGCTCATAAAAGATACGCCGCCGGCACCTGTCAACTCTGTGCCAAACCCTTCCGTTGAACAAGCAGCTGGCAGCCCTCTTACGCCAACCTCTTGGCAAACGGGCAGCTGGGGAAGCAATACACCACAGTACGAGTACATTAACGACGGGCACGATGGCACACACAGCGTCAAACTCACCATGACCAACTACCAGGATGGTGATGCCAAGTGGTTTTTTGAACCGCAAAACCTACAGCCCGGCCAAGATTACCGTTTTAGCGCCTGGTATAAAACCAACTCTGCGCCGCAAGTTGTCGCCCGCTACATAAAAGCCGATGGTACCGAGCGCTACTTTGGCATGCCGCGACCCGAGCCTAACGGAACAGCAGATTGGCAACACTACACCGATACGTTCAGTGTGCCTGAAGACGCGCAAAAAGTTACCGTCTTCTTTTTCCTAGCAAGCAACGGCTGGCTGCAGACCGACGATTATAGCATCACCCCATACCAACCAACCGGTTTTAACAGGCCGCTCGTCAGCCTGACGTTTGACGACGGCTTTGAAGAGAACGTCACGACGGTATTGCCGCGGCTGAATGCTCATAACATAAAATCCACGCAGTGCTACGCCACGCAATACATCGAGGGCACACCAGAACAAACCGAGAACGTTATGGCGTTTAAAAACAGTGGACATGAAGTCTGCTCGCACACTGTCACACACCCCGCGCTTACCTCACTCTCGGCGAGCGACCTTTCGTACGAACTAACACATTCAAAACAATTCCTCGAAGCGACCATCGGGGGAGAAGTGCCGAACTTTGCCTCGCCGTACGGTGATTACAACGCCTCGGTAAACAACGAAATCAAAAAATACTATCGTTCGCACCGCACCGTGGACGAGGGATACAACACCAAGGATAACTTCAATTTGTACCGCGTTCGCGTCCAAAACATGCAGTCAACGACAACCCTGGCAGAATTCCAAAGCTGGATAGACAAGGCGAAGGAAGACAAGGTATGGCTCGTACTTGTCTATCACCGCGTGACTCCGCAAAACCCAGACCAGTCAGACCAGTTCGATACGCTTGAAAATGACTTCGCTCAGCAAGTGGACGCCCTTGCAAATAGCGGCGTTACGATTAAAACCTATAATGAAGCCCTAAACGAGATTATTCCTCAACTTTAGGCGTTAAACATAAGCATATCTTAAACCATAGTTGACATTTTTACTACTTTGTGATAATATGGAAACCAATCCATACTACAGTTGTGAGAGACTGCCCCGGAGAAGAATATTTAACGGAGGAATAACCCCATGAAGGTTAACAAAGTAGTACTTGGCGCCGCTATCGCCAGCACCATCACTATCGCTGGTCTTGCCAGCACCACATATGCATGGCACCCAGAAGGTGTCATCACCAAAAAAGTTCAGAACGTTACTACCGGTAGCGCTCTTGTAGAAGCAGACGACGTGTCAAGCGCCGTAGATGCAAAACCAGGCGACACCCTGAAATACGTCATCGAAGTTCGCAACAAAGCTGCAGCAGCAGAAAAGAACTATAACGATATGACGAACACCGTCATGACCGATTCACTACCAGCAGGCGTCGAGCTTGTAAATAACCCTGGCAGCCGCCAAATCAGCGAACGACTTGGTACCATCAAGCCGGGCAAAAGTGTCGTCAAGGAATACCTTGTAAAGGTAACTGCCGAAACTGAAGGCTCCATCAAGAACACTGCTTGTTTTACGGGCAACACCGAAGTAAACGACAACCCACAAAAAGGCTGCAACCCAGCGGTCGTTAAGGTGACCGTTCCACCGAAACCAGAGGAGCCTGAAACTCCAACCCCTGAAGTTCCAGTTGTCACCAAGCCGACTCCGAAACCACCTGTAGCAGAAATGCCTGCGGAGCTTCCAAAAACCGGTGCAGCTGATATTATTGGCGGTGCGCTCGGACTTGGCTTGCTATCATACGCAGCCTACCGCTTCGCACAGTCAAAGCGTGACCTTTCAGAAGCATTCCTAAGCGTAAAATAGTCCAAGAACCAATCAAAAAAGACCAGCATCAATGCTGGTCTTTTTGTTACCCGTAGGTAAAGGTACAGGTTTGTGGTGCGACCGGGCCGTCGTCATAGTTGTAGATATCAATGTTACCGTGCTTGCTTCGTTTGAAAATCCACAAATTATCAGCTTCGTTGCGATAGACAATCACAAATCCTGGGTTGGTGTAATAGGTTTTAATCGTACAGCCCCATCCATTGTCGTTGCCGTACCAAGAGGGGACATTGGCATAGTAATAACTGCCAGGGCTTTGCGAGGAAGTAAACCGAGATAAGTAATAATATTGTTTAGTATGATACGTCTCCCAATAAGCCGAGGTATTCGTACACGTCCCCGAGTTAATACAGCCCGCATAAAACTCCGAGCCTCGCGGACCAACCAAATCGTCATCTTTTAGCTCTGGCATCAACGACTTGACGGTGTCAAAGTTAGGCAGCTTTGTCGGACTTGCCGTAGGGTTTAAATCATCGTTGGCAGGGTACTCACCGTGTTTATCGTAATATTTATCAAGAGCATTGGAGATTGCCACGACATCAATCTCACGCTCCTTATCGTTCGTCGTTTTTTGCACCGAAAGAAAGCCGAATGTCACGATCGTCGTCAGAATCGCGATGATCGAAATTGTAATAACGAGCTCCACTAATGTAAAGCCCCGGGTTCGCCCCTTAGTATCCTGTTTCATAAGCGTAAACAGTTTCATCGTGTTTTTATTGTAGCACGCCGGGCAAAAAGCAAAATCCTTATGTTTTTCTACAAAAGGGTTGTAAAAAAGTCTATAGAGTCGTATGCTTAAAAAGGGCTGTAATGAAAGCAAAAGATAAAGAAAAAGATGGCTTAAAAAAAGAACGTCTTGCTCTCTTACTCCCCGGTCACAACGAAGAACTGATTATTGCAACGACCATACAATCCGCCATTGCGGCAGGTATGAATATCGATGACATTTACGTCGTAGACGACGATTCAAGCGACGCGACGCGTGATATTGCGCTGAGTCAACTGCCAAAAAAGAACGTCTTAAGCGTGCCCCGTAGTGGCAAGGCCCGTGCCGTTATGCAGGCGCTCGAATATTTTGATATCGTCAACCGCTACGAATGGGTACACGTCGCCGATGCCGACAGCGTGTTTTGCGCCAACTACTTTGACATTTACCGACGGAACCTTGACGCCAAAAAGTGGGTTGCCGCCGTAGGTTTTGTCCAAAGCATGCCGGGTAACTGGATCGCGACTTACCGCAGCTTCAGCTATACCTATGGCCAGCACATTTTTCGCAGGCTACAGTCTTGGCTTGGCGTCATTGCCGTTTTACCAGGGCCAGTAACATGCTTTAAAACGTCAATCATCAAGGATCTCGACTTCGAGACCGCAAGCCTCACAGAAGATTTTGATCTGACACTGCAAATACACCGCAAAAAACTAGGCCGCATCAAATTCATCCCAGAAGCCGTCAACTTCACCCAAGACCCACGCACCCTTAGTGACTTCATCAACCAAACCCTCCGCTGGCAGCGAGGGTTTTTTCAAGGGGTTCGCAAGTATCATATCGGTCTCCGTCCGCATAAAATCGACGCGGGCATCGGCTACCAGATGGGCGAAAGTATCTATTATCTGTTTCAGATGCTCATCATTCTGCCACTCCTTTTTGTCTCGACACATAGTTTTTCGACGCCCATTGCCATTCTCACGGCGGATTTTATCGCTATTGTGGTACTGGCTGTTTTTTCCGCACTCGCCGCACGACGGCCGATCATCCTTGCCGCGCTGGTATACTTTTACGTTTTGCGTTTTCTTGAACTTGGCATATTCATATGGGCATTCATTGAAGTCGTCATTTTACGAAGACACCAGACACATACAGTCGGATGGCAAACCGAAGGCCGTCGCTACGAAATAACAATGGGGAAAATGGAGGAGGGGAAATGACGGCATTTTTAAAAGGGCGGATAGCATCGTGGTGGGCGGCACTGCATCCCATGTCATTTTTTGTTATCATCTGTGGAATTGTAGCCGTCCTCTACTTCTTTTACCGCATTGGCCTTGTAGCCTATCCGGTGGTCGTTTTAAGTGAAAACCTGCTGCATCCCACGCACAACGAAGCTGTCGTATGCGCCCAGGACGACACTAAACTTCAAGATCCGACGCCGATTCTATCTGCAAGTTATCAACATCGACTGCTCGAGCAAAAACCGCTTACTAAAAACCTTATTGAAAACGCAAAGCTCACCAAGTTTGACGCCTCAGGGCTGCCACTCAATTACAGCCATTCGACGGACGCCAAGACAAGCAACTATCAATTTTTAAAAGACGATGGCAAGCCATTTTTACGCGCCATTAACAAAAAAGATGTTCCCGAGAACACTCCGGCTGCCGCGTGGCTTCCTGACACGATCAACACCAATAGCGAGGCTACCTACCGCTATAGCCTTGAGTATCGCAGCACCGTTCCGACCCACATTACACTCGAAACGCGCGCCGTGCCTCAAGGCAAACCGGGCTATGCATACGTGACGACCTTGCCCGCCACCAAACAGTGGCAAACATTTACCATGCACGTGAGTGACGTGGCATCTTTCCGTATCATCGCCAGCGGAACCGAGAAAGGGCAAGTAGATACGCGTGCATTTTCGGTTCAGCAAATTCCCGACGCGCAATTAGCCAAGGGAGCGGTAAGTGTAACGTTTGACGACGGTTGGCAAAGTGTCGATACCGTCGCACGGCCACTTTTGGAAAAATACGACATCCGTAGCACGCAGTTTATCATCTCTGACGTTGCGACGCGCGGCGTATCTGGCTACATGGACATGAACGAGGTTGTCGGCCTTAAAAAAGCAGGGCACGAGATTGGCTCGCACAGCCTGACACACTGCAATCAAACCGACTTGAACATCAACGAAATAACCGACAATGCAACGCGCAGCAAGCAGTCTTTGGAGTTAAGTGGATTGGGCCCGATAAAAAGTTTCGCCTATCCGATGGGGCAGTACAACGATAAAACCCAGGCAATCTTTCCAAAATCATACGACTACATCCGCTCATCAGACACCGGCTACAACGATCGCTATTTTGATGAAACGAATATCCGCTCTATGAGCATCAGCAATACGACCAGCAAAGAGCAGTTCGATTCGTGGATCGCATGGGCCAAAGAAAAAAAGCAGTGGCTGGTACTGGTTTATCACCGTGTCGACGAGTCGGGCACTTATAATATCACCCATGACGAGCTTGACCGGCAACTTGGTGCCGTTGCAGGAAGCGGCCTGAACATCCTGCCGCTTAGTGAAGCCGCCGACGCCATCCGCGCAGAAAAATCAGCACCACAAAAAACACCTCACGAGCTTCCGCATACTGGCTATATCGAAACAACTTCACAACTACTTGGCCTAGGATCGCTTACTGCGGCCACCACCTACTGGCATCGCAGCCGCCGCAAACGAATCGGCAACTAAACAAAAAACCTCGCTGATACAGCGAGGTTTTAGTAGCGCTACGTTCTTAGTTTGAAGTCTTGCGACGAAACAGCCACGAGGCCAGAGGGATCGCAAAGACAAGGATTCCGACACACCAGACGACCGACAGCCAGCCGTGATCACCAATTGGCGTACCAAGCATCAATGCGCGGACCGCTTCGATAATATGCGTGATAGGCTGGTTTTCAGCAAACGCTTTTAGTACCGGGTTCATACCTTCGGTTGGAACGAATGCACTGCTGGCAAACGTCAACGGGAAGACGACGATAAAGCTCAGCCACTGCACACCTTCGACGCTTTTTGCAAAGACGCCCATAATCGCAGACAGCCACGAAAAGGCGAGTGTAAACAGCAAGATGATAGCAGTTATCAGTAGCCAATCCGTAAAGCTCGCACCGGAACGAAATCCGATAACGACACCGGCAACGATCATCACTAACGTTGATAATCCGTTACGGAAAAGGTCGGAAATAACGTGGCCGTTTAGTACCGCCAGATTCGCCATCGGCAACGAGCGGAAACGGTCAACGATACCTTTTTGCATGTCGTTACAAACGGCGATCGCTGTAGTAGTCGAACCAAACGCCGCGGTCTGGATAATTATCCCGGCCATCAGGAAGTCAAGATAATTCACACCAGAAGGCAACGCGTTTGAGATAGCGCCGCCAAACACCGAAGCGAACAACACCAAAAACATAATTGGCTGAAAGAACGTTCCAAGCAGTTGATCGGTATTACGAATAATATGCAAGCTACTGCGCTTGATCATGATCAGCGAGTCGTAAAACGCTAGCACGGCGCGCGGCTTTTGCTCAATTTCTAGTTTGACAGCCATTTAGCGATCTCCTTTTTTGGTCTTTTTATCGGCTTTCTTTTGTTTCCCTGTCAGCGAGAGGAACACGTCATCGAGCGTTGGCTTGTGTACTGCCATCGACTGAATGCTGATGTTTTTGCGCGAGAGCGTATCGAGCGTCTTCTTAATGTCAACGTTCGTTTCTTTGATCACGACGGTAACGGTACTATCTTTTTCGTTCGTATCGACAACATCCTTGCCGAGCGCGTCAACGGCCTTAGCAAGTGTCGCATCGTTAGCAAATGTCAACTCAAGACGGTCTTTGCCAACCTTACTCTTAAGCTGCTTGGCCGTACCTTCGGCGATAACCTTGCCGTTGTCAATCACAACGATCTGATCAGCAAGCTGGTCGGCCTCCTCCAGATACTGCGTCGTCAGCAGAATGGTCGTTCCATCCTCCATCAGCTTTTTGATAATCGCCCACATCGCCAGGCGCGAGCGCGGGTCAAGGCCGGTCGTTGGCTCGTCCAAAAAGATGACCGGCGGCGTCGCGATAAGACTTACCGCCAAGTCCAGGCGACGTCGCATACCGCCAGAATATGTCTTTGTTGGGCGATCGGCCGCACCTACCAGATCAAACTCTTTTAGCAGCTCTTCAGCGCGAGCTTTCGCGCTTGCTGGAGTCAGGCGATATAAACGTCCCATCATTACCAGGTTCTCGCGGCCCGTCAGCAATTCGTCAACTGCGGCTGACTGTCCGGTCAAGCCGATGACACTGCGCACCTTATCGGCTTCGGTTGCCACGTCGTGGCCTTCAACCGTCACCGATCCTTTGTCAAACTTCAAAAGCGTACTTAAAATACGCACCGTCGTCGTCTTACCAGCGCCGTTTGGCCCCAGTAGCGCCAACATCGAACCGCGCTTGACGTTCAGGTCAATGCCTTTTAAGACGTGATTGTCTCCATATGATTTAACCAGGTTTTTTGCCTGGATTACGTAATCGTTTTTTGCCATTTGCTCTCCTTAACCTCCTGGGTATTGCCTGTATTTTACCACGGACACATCTGTTAATGCTACAATGAGCTTATGCAAAGTCTTGCGAAAACCGTCGACGAATACATCGAAAACCTGCCAGTCGAACGTAAAGAGGCGATTATTCAGCTGCGAAACCTCATCAAAACCAGTCTGCCAAAGGGATACGAAGAGGGAATGCAATACGGTATGATCAGTTATTTTATCCCGCTCGACAGCTATCCAAACACCTATAATGGCGAGCCACTTAGCTACGTCGCGTTAGCATCACAAAAAAACTACATGTCACTGTATCTGATGACTGTCTACGGAGACAGTGAACAGCACTTCAAAGAGACCTACGAAAAAACCGGCAAAAAGCTCGACATGGGCAAATCCTGTTTGCGATTCAAATCCGTCAAAGATCTAGCACTCGATGTCATCGCAGCGGAAATTCGATCGCTCACACCAGATGAGTACATCGCCGTATACGAAAATGCCCGCAACATCCACTAACTCTATGATACGTAGTTGCTTTTTACACAAGAAACTATTGAAATATAGGTTTACTTCTGTATGACTAGCCAATGTACGACGACGAATTCCAGGAACCACCCGGATTCGTTTTTCGATCGGACACCTACACCCTCTGGGGGAAAGTACATGCGAGTTCGCAACGGCCTGATCGTCGCCCGCAGTCGCCAGCTTCGCCGGCCTCACCGCCTGCGGTGGCAGTGGTGACAACAACACCGACACGCCGAAGACCGAGAAGTCCGCGGCCGCGCCGGCCAAGCCGGTCGACGCCGAGCCGGTCGTCGGCACGCCCAAGGACGAGAACGACTGGTCCGTCCCGCAGTGGAACGGCAACTCATGCCGCTTCACGAACGACGTCTTCGCGCTCATGAGCGACGCAGGCGGCTTCGAGGGCACCGGCACCTACGGCGGGGAAGTCATCCCCGTGGTGGAGCTCAAGGCCGACGACGGCGTCAACGGCAAGGAGCGCTTCAGTTCGATGTGGTGCGGCGAGGACGCGGGCTACGAGATCATCGTCGACAAGGCGATGAAGGAGACGGCCGCCAGCGACGACGGCGGCGGCATCCTGTCCGTCTTCGGCAACCTGCTGAAGGACTACTCGGAGCGGCGGCTGGAACTGGGCGGCAAGTACGATCGGTTCGACGACACCAACGTCACCTGCATGGCGGGCGCCGTCATGCGCACCCTCGTCGACACGGGCACCTTCACGGAGAACCAGGCGGTGGTGATCGGCGACTACTCGTTCACGGACGAGTCGAAGCCGGCACTGCGCGACACCTTCGACGAGGGTATGGCCGGCACCTGCTGACCGACGTCCGCGAGCGTGCGGCCGGCGGGGGCGTAACTGTCCTCCTCCGGCCGCCGCGCCAACCCGATCAACGTAAGTCGTCGTACGACTTACTAAAATTTATCCTAAAGAAGAACGCTAAGGCGTTCTTCTTGTTGTAATCACCACTTATACGCGCTACAATAAGCATAATCACATAAAAAATACTAAGGGGTAGTGCGTGGCACGATTACCACAGCCAGGACAAGATGACGGAGTTTGGGGAGACGTCCTTAACACGTACCTATTGACGACACACAACTCTGACGGATCGCTTAAAGACGATATTATTACCGAAGCACAGCTTGCTCCTGCGGTACAAACCAAACTCAACGAGCCGCCAACTGTCGCGGACGACACAATTACCGAAGACAAGCTCGCGCCAGCACTCGAAACGAAAATTAACCAAAAAGCAGATACTGCCGACCTTGCTGTCGTTGCAACCAGCGGTGACTACGCCGATCTTACAAACGTGCCGACTATTGGCGCGAATGTCATCGTCCTAGGGCCAGCCGACCCTGTACCAGGAGGCACGCCGGCTGGAACCGTAATCATTAGGACCGTCAGCTAGTGGCAGTTCCGGTTGCGCATACCGCCCTAACGACCGATAGGCTTGAAAACGCAAATGCCAATGGCGTCAACACGCTCTCTATCACCATCGGCAACCCCTCAAACACCGCGGTAGGCGATTTGCTCGTCGTATCGGTCGTCTTTCAGAATGGCGGCGGACAGCGCGTCGTGAACGCCAGTGCCGGCTGGACGGCAGTTTCACCAACTCCAGCCTCTTCGGGTGATGCGGCAATTCGCAACCTATGGACATTCGTCTATCCGATTCCAGATAGCAATGCGCTTACGAATCTGCCATCCATCCATACGTTCAGCCGCCCCGATCTACCAGGTAGGGCAGCGATCACGATTTTTCGCGTCACGGGTGCCGACCTTACGTTACCGACCGACGGCGCAAGTGCATGGTCTCCTTCGGATGGCACGACATCATCAGTCGCACCGTCGTTCACTGCAACAGACAACCAATCGCTCGTCCTGATCGTCAGCAACACGAACAATTCAGCCCTCTCCGGCGTTCCCGTCGCCTCTTCCACCACCGCTACGGTATTTGCCAATGTCGTTGGCCCGGTCGGAGCAACCACCCAAGCGAACACGACACTCAACATGGCGTACGTCCAAGCCGTGGCCGGCACTAATCCCGCCCAAACCTTGTCATATAGCCCTGCCGCTACAAATTCGGGCAGTTACCAGCTTGCCATTAAAAGCGCCGCGCCGAGCCCTCTGGCACCAATCCTGCTGCGAAGCATTCAGGGATTACCAACAGCCAGCGAAGTGCGCGCCAACGTCCGTTCACAAAACACTACCGAGGTAGCAATCAACGTATCAGCAAACTCCGACATGTCCGATCCCATTGTCGGGACAGCGGTCTCGCCAGACGCAGACGGGTATGCAGTCGTTACTGCTGCCGGACTTTCACCGGATACTGACTACTACTGGCAAGTCACACTCGATGGCACGCCAACCGGTGACATTAACCTCACCCGAACATTGCCGGTTAGCGGAGCGCCCAATTCGCACGCAATCATATTTGGATCATGCATGCACAAGGGAGCTTCGCCGGCAGCATTCGACGACATGCGTACGCGAACCTTTAATGGCTCAACAGCCGCCGCATTTTTACATGTAGGCGATCTTGCCTACGAGTGGGCAAGTTACCAGCCAATTACAACCGCGCCAAACGATATTCCGACAGTCCGCGGTGTCTACGAAGCATCCCTCACGTCGACAACATTCAACCATTTAGTACGCGACATTCCGCTCGCACATACATGGTCGGATAACGACTTCTGCGGCACCAACTCTGACTCGACTGCCGCAGGACGACCAGCACTGCTAGCAGTGCGTCACCAGTCTATTTGCGACCCAGCAAACATGCCATCAGCCGAGGGTCTTTACAAATCGTGGGTGATTGGACGCGTTCGCTATGTTCAAACCGATGCACGTACCTACATGGCACAAAAATCTCTGCCCGACAACGGCAGCAAATCGATGCTTGGGACAACACAAAAGCAATGGTTCAAAGATGAGCTCCTCGCCGCACAGGCTGCCGATCAAATCGTCATATGGTCGCACGACCAAATCTGGCTTGCCCCGACGGTTACGCCGGACTCCACTAATGACACGTGGGGGACGTTCAACACTGAACGTACGGAGATCGGTAACTTTATCGCCAGCAACGGGTTAACCAATCGTATTTTATACGTGTGCGGCGACACGCATACCCTCACTGCCGACGATGGCACGAATAACCCATGGGGCGGCTTTGCCTGTGCGACCGCCGCGCCGTTTTATCAAACCGCCAATGCCGTCTATGGAACATGGTCGGAAGGCGGCTATCCGGATGTGGGCTCACCAGGACTTCCAAACCAGTCTTACTACGGCTGGCTCGAGATCACCGACAACGGCGAGAATACGATTAACGTCCAATTCCGTGGATTTGATGCAACCAGCGGAACGGGGATTGAGCGGATTGGGATTACCCGGACGCTCGTTGCACGAGAGTTGCCGACGGTAGCCGTATGGGACAGTGCTAATGAGATCCCCGCCACAGTCAGCGTTTGGGATGGCGCCAACGAAATCTCCTCCTCCGCGGACGTCACGACATAAAAGAAGCCCCCAAGAGGACTTCTTTCGTTATACATACTGCAATTACGATTTTGCGAAGTGTGGTTTTTTGTGAAGATCAACGTCGACATCAGTGTTGTGATGGTTACTCTTGTCGACAGTAGTGTTACCGGAATTCTTTACGTCAACGTCGACGTCAACTTCTTTGTTAAATGAATCTTTGATGATTGTCGTGTTGTTATTGGTTGTCTCGTGTTTGAATGAATCCTTGATCGTGACATCGTGTGAATCTACACTGACGTTGTTTGAAGCGACGGTATTGTTTGACTTGTAGTTGTTTACCATCGTTTTGTTTTCGTTATCTCCAGAGGTTGACGTGTTACTGCTGACAACCGCGCCGTTAGAGTTTGATACGACGACAGATGATTTTACGGTATTGTTACTGTTAATGTTTTTAACATTCGTGACGTACTTGTTTGAGACGTATTTTTTGTACGAGTTGTGAACATTTTTAGCCCATTGGTGCTTTGACATAGGTTTGACATGTTTTGTCTTGTGATACGACGCCGCCGTCGCCGTTACTTGTGCCGGCGCAGCAACTTCGCCAGACACATCATTACAGCCTTCAGAGTAGGCAGCCCCTTGGCCACTTGCAGCATAGCCAGCAGCATACGCTTCGGCGTAACGTGCATAACTATCATCCTGTGTAGGCGCCTGCTGCGCCAACGCTGGTTGTTGCAGACTTGAAAATAATGCTAATGAAATCGGAACTGCAAGCATCATTCCGACAAATGACATCGCCATTGATTGAAAATTGCTACTTGGTGCGCTCATAAATTTTGAAGTTGACATACTCATCTCCCATTCTAGCCGCCAAAAAACGACGACTCAGTTATTTTTCTCACATGAAGCGCTCCTATGCCGACTATAAGAGGAAGAACAAAAAATGTCCGTGACACGTTTCACGGACATAAGGTGAGTATTATCAATGTGTTTTTATGATAACAAGCGTATAATTGGTTGATTGTTTGCTGAGTTTAGTCGGAATTACGCAGCCTGGTCGTGATTACCGCGAAGGCCGACTGCCCCTAAATGGGCATAGACGACCAAGGAATGCTCGGGGTCGGAAGTGTCCTGCTCGGGGCGCAGCGGAGTCACGCGCCAACCCCAATCACCATCGGTCAAAGCTTCAGTGATAATGCCGCCCCGGCCGCTCTCTGCAACGCCATTTTGCTCGTCGGTCATAGACGGGTTCGAGTTAAGCGTCGTATCTTCTGACGTTGGACTAATCACACTAATATACACCTCAGCGGAAGTTTCCTCAGTAGGGTAGGTAACCGACAAATCAAGCTCCGAGAGCCTGTGCTCGGTACCATGCTCGATAGGATTTGCGGCAAGTTCGCTCACGATCAGCCCCGCATTATCGCACGTCTCTTCATCGACACCCGCTTCTTCAAGCACCGTACAAACACGATGGCGCAAATCGTTGACTTGTTCGTAGTCGGTAACATTATCACCAATAAAACGCGCAAGAAATCCATGTGACAATTCAGTTCGTTCAATACGCCACGAAGGTGCGTTTTCTTTACCCGATGGTCTTTCAACCGACATATCCTATGTATTCTCCTTTGAATAACTTATGGACACTTTAGTGGGATTATTATACACCCACAATGCAAAAAATGCAAGCATTATGCACGTCGTCCATCAGATATGCCTGTTGTGATTTTTAGTAAAACTGTTTGATATTCAGCTGCTTGATTCCAGCTGGAGTCACCGCGCTCACGACGTCACCCAGCTTTTGGCCCAGAAGTGCCTGGCCAATAGGGGACTTGAACGAAATAAGGTCTTCCAGTGGATCGGCCTCAAGCGGATCAACGAGCGTAATCGTACGCTCGACACCCGACTCTTCGTAGGTCACCCGCATGCCATTCCGGATATACTTGGGATTACGGATTTTTTTGATGATCTTTGCGCCCAGCAATAGTCGCTCCAGTTTTTGGATGTCGCCGAGTAAAAATTCTTGTTCTAGCCCTTTTATTTGCACGACCGGGTCACGGCGGTTGCCGTCCCGAATGTTTTTTTGTAAATCTCTTGCCACTGATTTGTAT
>Ga0075365_10000700_pt1 | contig 13484 bp, 8 predicted proteins | sample EndMetdeltDD1765_FD_71387 | JGI IMG/M metagenome (GOLD analysis project Ga0075365, IMG submission 71387) | Populus endosphere microbial communities from Tennessee, USA - Endosphere MetaG P. deltoides DD176-5 | ecosystem: Host-associated > Plants > Roots > Endosphere | place: USA: Tennessee... | reverse complement strand
GTCTTTATGGAATGCATCGCTCTCAAGAAGAGCTCGTACTCTGGCTCCCGGTCCTCAATGACGAACCCAAGGCGCTTCAGGTTTTCCGAAAGTTCAATGAGGCGAAGCCGTTCCGTCTCGGTCCTCGTCTCCTTGCGTAAAAGATCGTTCCGTTCGTCCAGCGTTCCCTGTGTCTTCGGATCAAGCGTAGTTTGGAGACCGAAAATCTGCGTTAATATGCTGGTGAAGCCAAGGCCGCGCGGATCGATATCGGGCCGAGCGACAGAAATAGCTCCGCTCTCGTTGCGCGACATGACTTGGACCTGTGAAGCCAGCAGGCTTCCCATCGTCAACGGGTCATGGCTGGTCATAATCAGATGGCTTTCAGCATTCCGTTGGAACACAGTTCTGATCAACTGCAAGTAATTCCATTTCCAAGACGGATTGAGGTGCGTATCCGGCTCATCGAGCAGGAAGAGGCTCTCATCCTTGCCAGTGAAGCGCATGAGCCCCAGGACACTCAGGAGCTGCTTTTCACCATCACTGATCTCATGAAAAGGGATCTCACCGCTGACGTCCGGCTTCCGAACCCAGATGCGCACTTCCCGAACCAGGTCGGAAATCTCTAGCGTTTCGAGCAATGCAAAAAACGTCGCTTCATCGCCGAACGGTTCTGCAATTTTCCTGAGTGTCGCCTCGTCACGGATGAACAGGTATCTCTGTTCCTCGGGCGTAGGTTTCACCCTATAGTCATCGGCTTCCGACTTCGAGTGCGAGATTGGGGCAAGGGCGTGCTCCCACAATCGCTCAAGCAGCCTTTTGACGAGGCCTGTGGAATACCAGAAATGCGGGTCGCCATGCTCCAACTGAGCTGCGGAAGGTCGCTTTTCCGCCCAGCGGGGTTTGCGCAGCACGATAAGCGCACTGTCAAACTCGTCGATCCCCATATTTTGCTTCAGGAAGGATTTTGCCGAGTCCTGACCAAAAGCAAAATAGCTGAGAAGAGCCAACTGGCCGTATGATGCTCTGCAATAAAAGAGCCGACGCAGGTCAGCGCCAGCTCGGTCATCATACTCGCTGTCAACAGAAATGACGTGGCGATAGTACCGTGACTGATGAGTTCGAAAAACATCTTCTAGGCGACGGCTTCCACCAGAATAATATGCAAACACATGGGCGGGAAGAAGCTTGTTCCGCCGTGCCATGAAATCAGTTTTCGAGATATTCTGTCCGTCAACTGCATGGCTGAGACTACGCCGCTCACATTCGATCTGGACCCGGTAGTCATTGCACTTGTATTCGACTTTGTAATCAAACTCACTGTTCTGACCAAGGTCAAGATCGCGAAATATCGTGGCCAGCGCTTCGATGACGTTGGATTTTCCCGTACCGTTTTCGCCGATGATAACAGTTGATAATTCACTCTCGTCAAAATCGACGCATATGTCCGTCAAGTTCTTGAAGGACTTGATGTGCAAGCGGTCAATTCTCATTTGCCAAAACCAGTTCGCCCTTTTCCTGACCCTCCATTATCTGGCCAGAATCCATTTCTGCACGCAACTGTTTGTAGAACTCATCAATATCCATTTCACTTTGCAACCAAAGCTCAGACGCCGGATTCTTCCCCCCAGTTGACTTCAGCAGTCGGCTAAGATGATTGGGTTCCACGTCCTGACGGGATTTGCTCATCGCACTTGCACTCCGGTTCTGGGTCGTCTTCTCTGAAGTTGACGCTCTCCCGCGCCCGCGTTTGCCCTTCGGCGCCGCCTGACGCTCGGCGCGGATGCGCGCGAGCAGGTGTTCGGCGGGTTCGTCGTTTTCGTCTTGGGGGACCAGTTCGCCGCGGAAGGCTTTGGCCAGGATCGCATCGTCCAACTTGCCCACCAGTTCCAGCGCGCGCTTTGCCTCTGTCGCCAGCCGATCGATTTTGGCAAAGGCGGATTCGATGCTGCGGACAATTTCGTGTTGTTCTTCGATTGAGGGAAGCGGGATCGTCTGACTTAGGAGGATTGACTGGTTCAAATTGACCATCGTGGTCCCCACCGCAGCACTTTCTAAAGCCGTGACGACTGCAGGACTGGAGAGATAGCGCTGTAGGTAGATTGGAGAGAGCTTGGGGCTTGGCCGTACGATCATGGAGCCAGTTCCGCAGAGGTACCCGTCTTCGGCTTCACCTACGACAGCGGCACGTCCCATCTCCCCCCTTCTCGCTAACACAACGTCGCCTGTCTTCAGTCGGAATTCCTCAAGCTGTTCGGCCTTGGCGATTTCGACAGAAGTCTTCAGATCAACTTCAATCTTTCCTTTCACGATATGCATCGGGTTAACAACGGGAACACCGCTGGCGATGTAATCGGATTTGTGAAGGGCGCTGCCAAACGGTCCCGTTCGCAGCGTGACAACTTCCGACAGATGCAATTTGGCTTGTACCTCGACACCCAGGCCGTGCCCGCTGAACGCCTTGCTGAGCACGACCTGCTTGTAGCGGGAGACGAGCGTTTGGATGCGGGCGAGTTCGATGCGAGCGCGGGCGGATTTCGCGTTCAGCGCATCCAGCTTGACCACGATGCGCTTTTGCTCGGCCAGGGGCGGGAGGGGGAGTGGTATTGAGGCCAGAGCGGATTGCGGAAGGTGCTTTATTGTTGTCCCAGTGAAGTGGCGCTGAAGGTCACCGTTCTGCGCCATCAACCGTAACGCCTTCGCTAGCAGGATCGCTTCGACGCCCCCGTATGGACGTAGTCGCATCAGTGCCTTCTGGAACTTTAGGTCCGTCGGCCCATACTGCCATACGGCGCAGCGGCCTGGTTCTCCGCCTTCGCATACCAACAAGTCACCATCGCGTATCCCAAATGGCTCAAGCTCCTCGTCGGTGAAGCGCATTTGCAGGATGTCATCCAAAGCGACTTGGTCCCATCGGACATTCACGTTCCGAAGGTATGGGCGGAGCTGCCCCTTGTTTTTTACCTGGTCGAGCATCTTGCCCAACTTGATCTCGGAAATGTCGGCGAAAGTCGCCTCAGCCCACCCCCTTGGCAACCCACTCATTCAGCCGCCTCCGGCAGGTCATCGCCTAACTCCGCCATCAGCGCCTCAATCTCCAGCGTTGCGGACTGCAGGTGGCCGAGGATAGCGGCGGCGATGTCGTCGGGTTCGGTGAGGCCTTCTTCCGCCTCTTCTTCTGCCTCGCGTAGCCAGGCGATATCGAGATTGTCGCCACGGGCGGCGATGGCCTCGCGGGTGAACTGGCGCCAGCGGCCGGCTTCGCCTTCATCTCCGCCGCGCTGCTTGCCATAGGGGTCTGTGCCAAAGGCTTTTTCGAACCCTTCGAAATGGGTTTCCGTCAGCGGCGTCGTTTTGCCGAATTTCGGCATCTGGGCGCGCAAGTCGTAGATCCAGACGGATTTGGTGTTGCCGCTCTCGGTCTTACCCCGCGTCAGGAAGATGACATTGGTCTTGACGCCTTGTGCATAAAAAATGCCGGTCGGCAGGCGCAGGATGGTGTGCAACTCGCACCAGTCCATCATCATCCGGCGCAGTTCGCGTCCACGCCCGTCTTCGAACAGCACGTTATCCGGCACGACGATTGCCGCGCGGCCACCGGGCTGCAGCGCGCGGATGCAGTGTTCGACAAAGGGAAGCTGGTAGGAGGAGACGTTTGCGGTGACCGAGAGGTCATCGCGGGTCGGCGCGCCACCGGCCGGGCCGAAAGGCGGGTTGGTGAGGATGAGATGGGCGCGGCCAAGTCCCTTGCCCTTGTCGGAGAGCGTATCGCCGAGATCGACATGATCGCCGTCGATATCGTGCAGGTAGAGGTTCATCAGCAGCAGGCGCAGCGTGCCCGGCACGTTTTCCATTCCGTGGATGGCGCGGCGCTTCTGGAACTCCTGTTCCTTCTCACCGAGATCCAGATAGTCGTCGGTGCGCGCCTTCATGTAGCGATCGGCGGCAATCAGGAAGCCGCCGGTGCCGGCGGCGGGATCCTGGATGACCTCGCCGGGCTTTGGCTGCATGAGGCGAACCAGAAGCTCGATCAGCACGCGGGGGGTAAAATACTGGCCTGCACCGCGCTTGGTTTCTTCCGCGTTCTTCTGCAGGAGACCTTCATAGAGATCGCCGAACTGGTCGCGCTCTTCGGAGAACCAGTCGAGCTCGTCGATGGCGGTGACCAGCGTCGTCAGGTTCTGCGGCTCGCGAAGGAAGGTGGAGGCGTTGTCGAAGATCTTTTGCACCATCTCCGGCAGCGGACGGGCATCGACATAACACTTGCGATCTTCCGGGCTGGCGTTTTCGCCGGGAGCAAGCACGAGTGCGTCGTCCTTACCGAGCCGGGTACTAGCGGCGCCGAGCGTAGTAAGAGTCCAGCGGTAAACTTCCAGCTTGCGCAGACCATTGGTTGCCACCAGATCTGCCCAGCGCATGCCCTTGGGCAGGCTGCCCGTTTCGCGGTTGCGCTCGGCCATCATCTTCAGAAACAGCAGATAGGTCAGCTCGGTGACATATTGCTGATAGGTGATGCCGTCCTTGCGCAGGACCGTGCAAAGGCGCCAGAGTTTCTGGACGATGGCATTGGCATTCATGGCTTGATTCTCATCTGATCCGGGATCGTGATTGCGGTTGTAGTGATCAGCCGTCGATGGTCAACAACGGCCTGAAGGTCACGCGGCTGGCGGCGCCCAGATCGCCTCGTTGAAGGCATGCAACACCTCGTCGAGCTCGCCGTCGAACTCCTGCGCGATGCGCTTGAAGCCGCCCTTGTCGGCAAAGGCGCCCTGTTCGAGCAGGGTCGGGTCGGCCACAGGCTTGTCCTTAAGGGCACGACCGATGCGGCGCAGCCATTCCTTCTGCTTTTGCGTCCAGGGCCGCGAAGCCTCGATCTTGGCGATCGCGTTGTCAACGCGGGTGGCATAGGGGATGAGCGGATCGCCCAGAGCTGCCTGGCGGACGAAGCCGATGATATGCGCGGCGATATCGGCATTGCGGGCGCGACCGTAAGCGGCGCGCAGCATGGCTTCGGAATAGTTCTTCTCGTCCAGTAGGCCGGCGAGTTCCGAAAGTTCCTTGCGGGTGAGATCACGCGGGCGCTGGGTGACGGCAATCAGCGCCGGGACCTGGTTCATGTTTTCGCGCACGAAGCGTTCGAAGCCTGTGATGTAATCCTCCGGCGTCGTGTTCTTGCCAAAGATCTCCTCGATGCGCAGCAGCTCGTCCTCATGGGTGGAGATGACGACGCCGTCGTTCTTGTCCGTGAAGAGCGGGCGGCGTTCGAGCAGCTCGACGGCGCGGGGATGGGCGGCCAGCCACTCTTGCAACTCGGCACCGGAGCGGGTGGAGAGCCGCTGCAGCGCCATGTCGGGGCTTTCGCCCGTATGGCGCTCGAAGCTCTCGCGAGTCTCCGCATCCATGCGCTTCACAAGGCTGCGCATGCGGACGATCACCTGGGCTGCGACCCAGCTCTTGTCCTCCTCCGTGTCCGCATTCTGCAGATCCGTGACGAGCTGGCCGAGCGCAATATCTGGCTTGACGACGACCGGGCGCATGTCGCTCATCTCCTGCAGCTCGGCATAGAGATCGACGGCATCGAAGATGCGGAAATGTTCCTTGCCGATGTCAGGGCAAAGCCGAGTGGCGCGGCCAATCATCTGGTCGTAGAGGATGCGGCTCTTGACCCGGCGGACGAAGACGAGATTGGAGATGGACGGCACGTCGACGCCTGTGGTGAGCAGGTCGACGGTGACGACATATTTCGGATAGGGGTCGTTCTTGAACTTCAGGATCAGGTCATCAGCCTTGTCGACCGTGCCGGTGATCTTCATCACCATGCCATGCGGCACGTTTTCTGCGCCGTATTCCTCCTGCAGTTCCTCGATCAGCAGACGCACGATGTCATCGGCATGGGCATCGCGGGCGGCGAAGATCAGCGTCTTGCCGGGCTTGGACGGCGGGATTTCGGTGGCAATCGCCCGGCAGACGATGCGATTGAATGATTCCGAATAGACGCGCCTGTTGAAGTCGGCGAGGTCGTAATCGAGCGAGATTTCGTCCGGCAGCTCGAAGAGATCTATCTGGCCTGTCTTGCGGTCGATGATCTCGACCTCCTCGCCACCCTCAAAATGGATGCCGGCTTCCGACAGAGCCGTGGTAATGCGCTTCGGCGGCAGGTGATCGTTGAGATAGCCTTCGACCACGGCCTGGCGATAGCCATAATGGAAGACCGGGTGGCCGAAGATCTCGCGGGTGTGGAGCGCGGGCGTGGCCGTCAGCGCCACCTTCACGGCATCGAAGTAATCAAGGATCTGGCGATAGGCTGACTGGTAGTCATCGATGTTGCGGAAGCCGATATCGCTTTCGCGCAGCTCCGCATCCAGCGTGTAGCCGCGATGGGCTTCATCCACGATGATGCAGTCGAAAGTGCCGGGCGTGGGCCGCTTGGCCGGATCCGGCTCGTTGAGAATGCGGGCGATCAGCGACTGGACGGTCGCGACCTGCACCTGGTCCTCGTCCTCCGGCAGTTTCTGCTCCAGCCCGGCCACCTTGTAGATCTGGGCGAAGTTCAACATGCCCTCGATCTCGGTGGTTTCGAGCGCATCGCTTGTCTGCTTGCCGAGCGCCTTGCGGTCGACGAGGAAGAGGATGCGGCGGAAGCGCTTGTGTTTGAGGAGGCGATACATGAGCGCGATTGCCGTGCGCGTCTTGCCGGTGCCGGTCGCCATGGACACAAGGATGTCGCGCTGGCCCGCGACCACGGCATTCTCGATCGCCGCGATTGCCTCTTCCTGATAGGGGCGCATACGGCCCTTGCCGAAACTTTCTTCGGCCAGCCCCTGGGCGGCGGTGTCGACATCGGTGGTGAGTTTGTCGAGGAGATCCTTTGGCGAGAACCAGCTCGTCATCGGGACGGCGTGGTTCGTCTCGCGTCTGACATCCCGATACCAGATCCCGGATTTTGTCACCCACTGTCGCACGAAGGGGCGGCCATTGGTGGCGAAGATAAAAGGCACGCGGAAGGGGTCATCCAGGCCGTGTTTCCAGGGACCGTGCGGATGCACTTCTTCCGAGGAGAGCACAATGGTGCGAGCATACCGTTGAGCTTGTTGCAGAGTAGACGGCACGTCGACGCTCTCACGCTTGGCCTCGATGACACCGACGCAGGTGAGGTCGACGAAGAGCGCATAATCCGCCCGGCCACCGTCCGACGGCCATTCGGCAATCGCGAGATTGCGGCCTTCTTCAGGTCGTGTGCCTTTCTGATAGCAGAGGTTATCGCTATCAGCCTCCCATCCAGCGTCAACGAGTTGGACGTCGATCAGCCGTCGGGTCTGGCGCTCATCGAGCTCCAGACTGCTTGCAGCTTTGAGGCCTGCCTGCTTGAACTCGATCTGCACCTGCTCGGGCTGGGCCTCGGCCGCCTTCTGCAACTCGGCAAGCTTGCGGCTGAGCTCTGCCTGATTGGCCTCCATTTCAACAGCCGTCTGCTCCCAGACGGCGCTGTCCGCCGAAGCCTGGCGGGCGAGCTCTTCCGCAGCGACGCGGGCTTTTGCAAGCTCTGCTCCAGATGCGTGAGCGGCCGCCAGTTTCTCCTCGGCTTGCCGGACCTGGGCACGCAGCGCTGCCAGTTCCGCTTGGGTCGCCTGGTCGATATCCGCAGAGGCTCGGGGCGGGACAAACGGCCCTGGCTTGAACCCTGGATCACGCCCATAGGTTTGGCGATACCAGACGCCGAGCGCGCGGCAGAACTTGAGCGCCGCGAGCGCTTCGGCGGGTGAGCCGGCCAGATTGTGGGTCGCATCGTTGCCGCTCTTGCGAACCGCATGGAAAATGTCGGCCACTTCCTTAGGCAGAACCTGCTGGGTGGCCAACCTTCTTAGGAGATCGTGCGTCGTCTCGCGAGCGCTTGCATCATAGACGCCGGAAAGGGCGGCGATCTCCTTGACCATGTACTCGCCGAACTGGCGGCTCTTGATCAAGGAAGTATTGGCGTCATCGGCGAAGAAGCGCTCGGCCAGCGTGCCGAGGCGATGCAGCTCCGGGCTGATCTCCTGCAGATGACCAAAGTTTGCCGACAATGCCCCACCCAGATCCGTTCAAATGCACTCGAGCGGAACATGCCACAGGTTGTTTAAGCCGGCAAATCAGAGTTGCTATGAGCTATAGATGGAAAACGTACGCTCGGAAATTATTTCCGCTAGCTTGAGAGACAAATCGACGATCCGCACCTTTATGATTGCTTGCATGACTGCAATCTCAGATTCAGAACGTCAGCACTGGGGCCGCTTCCCGACCGTCCGGTTTTGGGCGTTGAGGATGAATAGCTGCCAGGTTCCGAGCAGCTTCGCCGTGACGTCGAACCGGATAACGCTGATGACCGAACGTCGCATGCCCAGCTTCGATTGAATTCAGCCGGCAAACGACGAAATTGCATAGACAACGTGGTATCTAACGTACAACTTCCTAACTCCTGACGCGCCGCCTCCTCCTACCAACCGACCGCACTCGACCTTCATTTGAGGAACTGAATGAACCCGAAGCGCCGAACCGCACTTATCAGCCGGCTGGCGAATGGGATAGGCTACATAGCTACCGATTTCGAGAGGTTTGGCGGCCTGTTCGTCCAGGCCCTGCTTGAGCTGCCGTTGGACCACCGGGGACTGAATTTGCTCGGCTATCCTGTCGCAGGCGTTGTAGACACCACGAACGGCGACGGAAAAGTCGCGGTCGAGTACTCCGACCGCAAGGATTATTTTAGCGGGGACATGGATAAGGCGCGCGGCGACCTCGCCCACGCTCTGGCCGGCGCGCCCAGTGCCGAAAAGATATTCCTCCTATCCGGACAGCCGAGCCGACCGCAGGTCGCTCAGGAGTTCGAGCGTTCGATGCTCGATCTGCCCGAGATGAAAGGCAAAACCCTCTATCTCTGGGGCGCGGTGGAAATCGCGACGCACTTGGTCGACCATCTAATCCTGAGCGATTCGGTGGTACGCAGGCTCTCTCCATACCTTCCGGATCTGGAGCGGATTCGAGAGGAGGAAGCGGCGGGCCGAATGATGCCAGAGCCACTGCCGAGCTGGTTGCCTCGAGACGATATTGACAGGGCGATCGTTGAGCGACTGCGACAGAAGCCTGTTTTGGCCATCGGCGGAGTGGGTGGAATTGGGAAGACCGCGACCGTCCAGGCTTTCGCCCATCGGCACCAGGACGATTACGAAGTCCGCATCTGGCTAGACGGCGATGAAATTCGCAGAGCGGATGATCTGCAAGCGGTCCCGCTCTTACGCGCGGGCGAAAGCCGCAACATCGTAGGATTGATGCAAACGTTGCGATGCCTGCTTGTGATCGATGACGCTCCGGCAAATCTGGATATGACGGCGTTGGAGAGAATCTGCGGCAAGGGCACCCACGTACTGTTGACCCAACGCTCGACCGACACGCAATCGTTCAACCTGCCCATGCTGGATCGACTACAATCCTCGGCGCTTCTAGGGCTTGCCCCAGTGAAGTGCCCGGAGGCGGTGTTCGACAAGGTCTGGGGAACGGTGAAAGGTCATCCGCTGACGCTTTCGCTCATCCTTGCTGCGGTGCGCGAAGGAGCGACGTGGGATGACATCCTTGAAGATTGCGATGTCATCGGCGATATGGAATTCGGCGGGCGGCGATTAACCGATGTCCTTCTCGAGCGGTTGCGGCCATCGCTGACCAAGGAATTATCGGTGTTCGCCTGGTCGGGCCTTCCTGTTTGCGACGAGGATTTCCTCAGTTTCGCTATCAAGCCGCTGGGCATTCGAAAGTTGAAGGGGAACAGCCTCACGGCCCCGGATCGCAACAGGGCCGTCCGCCTGCACGACGTGGTCCACGCCTCCCTCGACGGAAGTTGGTGCACTAACGAACGCGCCGTCGAACTGGAGCATCTGCTGGACACCTATTTTGTCGAAGCCTCCCGTGGCGAAGGCCTCGATCTTTGGCGCAATGCTCGCGTCCTTCTGCCCAAGCTCGAGAATATGGTCGCACGCGGCGGGACGCCACCCAGTCTCCTCTTCGCGCTACTTACTACGTGGGACGCTCTCGAGACCAGGCCAGAGTTGGTCGGAGAACCTTTGGAAATTGTGCGACGGATGGCTGGGCGTAAACCAGAACCGCTCGAAATTAACATGGTGATTGAATCCATCGAGCAGCTCTTTCTCTACGACAAGGAGCGGCACGACCCCGCTGCCCAGGATAGGCTGCGGGATCGTCTGGTCGCTTTCGACGAGATGCTTGAGCTTCCAAGTCTGACGCTTCGTGAGATCGCAGAGCTGTTGCATCACAAGGGCAAAGCCCTGAAACGCCTAGGCGATAAGTCGGCTGCCGCCGACCTTTTCGAACAAGTGCTTACTGGCCCGGTTCCGCTGCATGAAGCCCGGCTCCAACTGGTCGATCTCTATAAGGGACACGCCGAGAAGGAAACAAGGGCCATGCAGCTCGTGGACGAGATGCTCGGACCAGGCGCCAACACCAATGGCTTATCCTATTCCGTGCTCCTGGGGGTAATCGAGCGACTCCCGTCCGGCTCCGGCCGGTGGCGTGCGGCGCTCATCGACCGCCATGCCGCCTCGATCGAGCGGACGATTGTATCGGCGGCCAATGCCGGCGCGCAACACGCATTTGACGCCTTCGCCGCTCTTGGCAGATACATCTCGCTAGAGCGGCCAGAGATGTTTCGGTCGATCTTCGATGGCTTGCCCGAAGTGGAACTGGAAAGGCTGCAGTCTGATCGAGAACGGGCAGCCCGCGCCGAAATCTTCTGCGAGGCCGCACGTCTGTCGCCGGCATCGGCTGTCGAACTGAGGGAGAAGGCGCGCGCTCATTACCTCGCAATCGTAAAACCTATGCAGTTTCATCACCAGCGCCATGCCGAGTTGTTGATCGACATGGGAAAGCCGGAGGAAGCCGAGACTATCCTTAGGCAGAAGACGAGCCTCGACACCGAATGGCTGGAACGACTGCTGGCGCGATGTCGCCTTTGTCAGGGCGATGCCGGCGGCGCCTTAAAATGGGTCGACAGTGCTTTGGCCAAGCTCAGCGCCGAGCGTTTTAGGAGCGAGTTCCTTGACTTGCGTTACGATATCCGCAGCGCGCTTGGCGAGGAGGATGCCGCCATGGATCTGGAAGCCGCCGTTGCCGCGAGTCAGAAGGAAAACGAGCGCTTGCGCCTGCAACGCAAGCTCGACGATTTGCGCGTCGGCAGCTTCTCACCTCCATCTCGAGCGTAGAGCAACCTAAGGTCGGCTTTCAGTAGTCGCCAATTCCGCACGAATGACAGTAATGAGGGCGCGAAGCGGAAATCACTTCCGCTGTCGGCCCGAAGCGATCACGTTAGGAATACTTTCGAGGCTTCTGAATTGCCCAGGGACCTGATGTCACCTCCGCAACTCTCCATGCCAACGATAGAGTTTTGCCTCTATCGCGTCGATGGAGCCGACTGCGTTCGTAGTCCCCCCGTGGGCACAATGGTTGCGTGTTGCATAGGTGTCTATGATCTGTGCGAATGATGGCGAATGACTATCCAAAACCATTGCCAGCTTCGTCTCAAAAGGCACTTTCTTTCCTCTAAGTGACGAGGCATCCCAGCCGCGACGACGGCTCCAATCAGGGTTGGTGGCCCTGGCGTTCAAGGCGTCTTCGAACGCCGAAGTCACAGCTTTCTCGAACTGGCCGAACATCAGAACGAAAATACCGCGCTCAAGAATGTCTCGCTTCACATCCATTTGTTCGATACCGGCAATATCATTGTTGCTCGCCCGGTCTGCCGTCTCTCCCTGGTAATGTGCGAAGAACCAGTCGTACGTCGCTTTTATCTCCGGAAGGCGCTGCATGTCAGACTAGACTCGCGAGCATTTCAGGGGTGAAGCGGTCCCCATCGCGTTTTTCTGTCGCTCTAAAGATTGTCCACTGAGCAGGTGTGCCACGTTCGGCTAAGTCTACAATGATGAACGTTCCCTTTGACGTGTACAAGTCTATCCGTCCGTTAGCGCCGATCACCCATAGGCCCTTCGGCTTGAACAGAATATAGCCTTGTTCGCCGTCCAGGCGGAGTGTGGGCTGCTCTGTCGCGGGGACATCGAACTTCTGCATGAGCTCTTCGTACATCTCGACCGTCCCGCTATTGTCTACCGTCCAGCCATTCTTCAAGCCCCAATCACTTACCTGGCGATAAAGTGTACGAAGACGGCTCTTCCAGTCCTCTATACGGGCTTCGACGGAGTCTTTCGAAATAAGTGTCTGAGCGCGCTCTTCAGTGTTGTCCAGCTCATCGTTCATGGCAACTCCGTTCGTTTCCGGCCTCGGTGCGTTCAAAACATCCAACTTGCATCTGCTCGTTTATATCACGACCATCGAGAGCGCTAACCGGAAATCAGAGCCCGAAATCGCGTGCATGAATACACTTAAGTTCAAACGTATCTTCCAGTTTGGTCAATAGCCGCGCTGAGTGGGATCGTCTCACGAACGCTTCGAGGGATGACCGCTTCTGCCGCACAGGAGACGTTAAGTTGGGATGTCTGCTTTCAGGTGCGTGTTACAACCGTGTGTATGACCGACGTGGGGGCGCAAGAATGCCAATCCTCGCAAGTTGAAGGATTCGAACCTTCGGCCTGTCAGCGAAAGGTGACTGACCGCAATCGGGGGTGCTTTTCGAACGTATCGTCAACGCCCAACGCCCAACCCCACTTGCCCAACTGGTTCAGGGCTAAGCCGCCGTCGTTCGTATGAATCGGACTGTATTTCTGACGCTCTTTTCCCCAGAAGTTCGGGCCGCGACCGAGGGCTTTGTTGCGAATTCTGCCATCGGAGAAGCATAGATCAGGATAACTTGTAATCACGCCGAACGGTCGTTCGACGCTGCTGTGAGCAATGTTGGTCCGCCTGCTGATTCGTTGAAGCAAAACGTAAGAATAACCCCACCCGGCCGCAATCTTACGCCCGAGGCTATGGTCGATCTCAACGGGCCAAGGTGAAACAGGAAAGGCTTCAAGTGCCGCCTCTCGATACCGGCTGTAGGCCGGTCTGACATAGACGAGACGCAGCGGGTCTTTTTCGATGACCACTACATTCGTAATTCGTCGACCACCAAGTTGGAAGCAGTGTCCTTCGAAATGATCCTCCAGCACTTTAGCCGATTTGGCGGCGATGGGGATGTTGGAGGTCGTGTAGCCCGCCATACGACGGCCGATGTATCGCCATGTGCCCGGCAGGATGACCTTCGTCAAGTTAAGGTTCATGGATTTGTTCCAGATACATGAGCGTGAGGATAACTTGAAGCGAGAGCCGGCAGCAAGGGATCCGGTTCCAATTCACGCCAGATGTCTAACATGCCAACATCCAGAAATCGCAGCCAATTTCGCTAAACCTTTTTGGTCAGATCGATGACCTTCCACCCCTGCGCTTGCGCTGCCGGCGCGACTGCCGCCGAATGCGATTTCCGCAGCGCAAGACCGAGCAACTCGCGCGGCCTGGTTATACCTACGAAGACATTC
>Ga0075365_10000699_pt1 | contig 13484 bp, 12 predicted proteins | sample EndMetdeltDD1765_FD_71387 | JGI IMG/M metagenome (GOLD analysis project Ga0075365, IMG submission 71387) | Populus endosphere microbial communities from Tennessee, USA - Endosphere MetaG P. deltoides DD176-5 | ecosystem: Host-associated > Plants > Roots > Endosphere | place: USA: Tennessee... | reverse complement strand
ATCCGCTGGTGGATCATTGGTGTGGACGGAACCGTGCGCACGACAGGCGACTGGTCAGCCCTACCCTTTGATATCCTTGTAGCACGTTCGAAGGAGTTCTTTGGCGACAGGATAGACGTGGGCGCTATGCGGGCTGTCTATGACCGGATCGATGTTCCAAGGGCTGATCCTGCATTGTGGAACAATGAACGTTTCGCACGAGGGTTATGAAGAAGCTTCCGTGCGGGGACCAAATCAGTCGTAAAATTTCGTTCTGTTGTTTAGAATGATGTCACTGTACCGATTGATTATTGACCTATAGGTATCTCGGTTTATAGCCGGTGCTAACGACTTAAATTCTCTCTCAGATAGGTCAAAAACGTATTCTTCTTGCGTAGATAGGTTGCGGTAATTTCTCTGCCGTTGGTTTACCCATCCGTATAGGCTTACGCCCATCATATCTCTGAAAACCGAAAAATATTGCGAGAATTTTACGTCGTAATTTCCCCCGTCTACTGCGACCCACTTTTCGGAACTAGCCACAGTTCGAGTGAATTCGTGGAAGCTTTCAATGTTCAGCGTGCGGTCTCTCGCATACAGGCATATCAGGGGATACATCATCACAAGTTCGATTGGAAAATCGTGAGGCCATATCGTAGTAACATCGTGTAGGACATCGATTGATTGCTCAAATTGGCGTGGTGAAAGTTTGAACTGCGATGAGGTGTTAGCAAGGAAACCAGCAAAGTACCGCGTTTCCAACTTACCGTACGTTTGTGGAAGGCTCCATTTCTCTACGGTGATTGGCCGACTTACAACGATTTCATTGGCGATATGAAAGGGGTCCGCCTCTGGTAGCTGATAAGACCTATGGAAGAACCGTTGCAGGTAATGCATTGAATCGAAATCATTGCCGTAAACGGCTTTGATTGAGGACGCCAATTGCTCTGTATCAGTTGCCAGAATGAACACGACGCCCGCCACGTCAAACAGATGCTTGATACGTTCCAGCATCGCAATCGCATAAGTCGGCTTACAACGGTCCAACTCGTCCAAAAAAACGTAGAACGGCAATCTCTTCTCCGTTTCCGTGTCAATCATCGCGAGTAGTTCGGCCAAGCCCTCTTTGAAGCTCGCGACCGACTGTTTGGCCTCATTCACGTCCCTAATTCTTGACTTAGCAAAATCGTCAATGGCTGCGATGGACACGTCCGCAAGGCTTTTGGCAACGTCATTGCCGACATCAGACGCGATAAGCCTAGCTTCGCCATTTTCCTCTGTAGCCAAGTTGATTACAGTTGTGACGCCTCCACCTATCAATTTTGTGGCGGCAGTTTTTGCCAAGTCAGTCATTACGACGGAGGCAATTTTAGCAAAGTTGCGCCGAACGTTCTTTGCTGTCTCGATGATTGGATTGGCCTTCTCGGCCTTCATAGGCGCGACAATCGACCTCACATAGTCGTCTAGGGCCGCAACGCATAAGGTAAAGGGGTCATCGATAAAATCGTGTTCCCAAGCATTTATGAAAACGGCTGGATGCCCGTCTTGTAAAACGTCTTGATACATACGGGAAAGTAGAAAACTTTTGCCCTGTCCCCAACGTCCATCCACGTTTACGACAAAAGAACCAGCCTTCTTATGTACGGCGTTTTCCAGATATCGGTTAAACGTGAGGCGATACAACCGGGATGCATCCTCTACGCGGCCTAGTCGGTCGTCGTCCCAAAAGTTCTGTCTTTCAGTTTTAGCCATTCCAAATCCTCCACGATTCCAATTGAATCAGTGAAGCTGATTACATTGAGGGTTGCAACGGAGTGGAGTCGTATCCACAAGCAAAAGCCCCCGATTAGGAGGCTTCTGCCATATTCCTTTTAATCATCGACACAAGGTTCCTACTCGCCTTGAAATCGGACGGAGTTGAGCCGGTGTAGACCATACCGTTCATATTGGGATGGGTAATCTTGTAATGGCACTTGTTGGTCAACCGGACTGTGAATCCGGTTTTCCTTGAATGTTTCAGCAAGTCCTTGAACTGGTGAGGATAAGCCATACGTCAAGCCGCCCGCCGCAAATGCTCAACCGTTCCTACTGGCTTCGTTGAAACAAATTTCCCGGTGAAAAACTGGCACACGAGGTCTGTCTCGGCCTCAACATTCTTGAAGACTTTGCTGTACGTGCGTTGATTATCGATATCGAACACCACGTACTGATCACTGTTAAACAAGACGAACGAATTGTAGTTGAACGCATCTTTCAAGACGGCCAATTGCTCATCGTTGGGCTTCTTGACAAGGAACTCTGCCCGGTCTCTCCGACAACTGCGGACAAACACAGTCTTCCCGATACGGGGTGAGGTCGAATGCTCAATTGAGTAGCCGACCACGATTTTGACCGGGATAAAACCGGCTAGGAGAAACACATTCCGTTCCGTTGGCGTGAGGTCTTCTGAACGAATGCCGACCAAACGTTCCGGGTTCGCCTTATCTGAGTAGTCATCCTTGAACGAAATGAAGCTGCTGGAGTCTTGTTCCATAATTTCAAGAATAATGCTTTCGATATTTTCCATTTACTACAATCCTTTTGTATTGTTTCCCTTCTCTGCACTATCGCATCGTGGATGGCGTTTTATATTCCCAATAAAAACAAAACGTCAATAGTTAAAATGAAGTATTAAATTAAATAATTTGTTGCAACTTTCTTCTGTATTTTCAAAAACGTAAATTCCGCAATTTGTTCTAACATTTTGTAGAATTAATACTTGGGATGGCGGACATTAAAAAAGCCCCCATTAGGAGGCTTTTGCGAATTCAAGAAATTTCAATAAGGTATTTGCGGAAAGCAGTTTCAAAATCGAAACCAATTTGGTGAGGCTGCGGGCATAGAATAAGTAGATTCAGATGTATCCGATATCCCTCCATCGTTGAGAACGGAAGGAAACCGTAACCTTCACACGGCGCGTCATCCAGTTCACAAGTTATGTCTTCAAAATACTGGCTTCTGCGACGACTACAATCGACCGTGTCGTACCATACTGCTGCCTTTTCTGAATTTTTATGAATGAATGATTTAATGTCCTTCATTTTCGCATTCGGAAAATGATTTTGCAGATGCCGCACCAGTGATTCTACGTGGTCGGAATTTTTGCAATCGAACTCGTCTTTGTAAGATATTTTGTTCGCCATTTTGTAGGCGTTATCAATTCGGCGCTGAACGCGTATACCTTTTTCCCGTTCTTGGGCTGCGGCTTGGTTCTTTTTCCGGTCGAATATGTCAAACATTTGAAATTCCTCTAATTATCCTAGAGGTATTTAACCAGACGCAAAAAAGCCCCCGTTAGGAGGCTTTTGATTATGCAACGCGATGGTAGAGGCATTCGCCCGTCTTGAGTTGTCCGAACGCCTTTTCGAGTTCAATTATCCGGCTTTTTATTTCGTTTATCACGAAGCCAGACGAATATTCACGGTCTTTGTTTTCGTGGTGCCACTTTTTCCCTTCGAGAGACGTTCTGCGTGATTTGGCCGCATTTTCACAACCGCCATCTAATATTCCTAAACGCGTAAGAGGATAACCGTCGGTATCGTAAATACAGACCTCTGCACAATCGTTCACGATATTCGGTCGGAATGGTTTGAACGTATCATTAGTTCTAATAATTTCTCTTTGCTGGTCAGCCGTAGAAAGCCAAGAAGTAGGATAATCTTTCCCTAATCTACCTGTCTCTAAATCGTTGAATAAGTTCTCTAAGATATCGACTTCATCTATCGTCTTGCACTTTTTGATATATTTCCGAAATTTAGATTTCAGTTCATCAATAAAGGCTTCGTGTTTTTCTTGTGCTTTGTTACGGAACATCATTTAACTCCCTATGGTTGATCCATAGGTATTTATCCCTGCAGCCAATCAATCCCGTTCTGATCACACCATTTTGCGTATGTCGTTTTGCTCGATTTCGAGATTCGTTTGGTTGAATCATAAAAAATCATAACGATACGCCAGCCGGGATATTGCTCTTTGATTGTCTTGATTTTCTTGCGATCTGTCGCTCTCCAGAAACCTTTGGTCTCGTAGATCGTCTTGGTGGTATGATCGATCCAATCAGGCAGATAATTGCTCGTGATCGTGTACGGCAGTTTGTGCGTTTCATACGTCGCTGTTGGGGGAATTAAACCCGATTTTGATATCTTCTTTTCAAAATTATTGCGCACGTATTCACCCCGTTTGGGGTATTTATCCACGTGACGACACACAAGGCCGTGTGTGCGTATTTCGACCTTCTGGATACATTGATCGTTTTCTTCGCGAAATCGATTGTGTGGGCTTGTGTGTTAATCTCTATTTTGTTTTGACATTGTTATTGGATTTAGAATCTTACGGATATGACAGCCCCATCGTGCAGAGCACGACGAGGCGATTATCTGGCAGACATAGGCGATTTAACCTGCGCCGGGATCACCGGCTTGGTCATCGCTTATGTTAATTGGAATGGATATTTTCGGGATTCAGATCAACTGATATTTTCTTCTTGAGTCGTATATGCACCTGATTTTATGGGGGCATTTCACTCAATAAAGAAAGAAGAAATAAGTTGTCACGTTTACACTTATATAAAGGATTTTCGTGACAGGCCAAAACCCCCAGAAAATAAGGCTTTCAGCGAATTCTTTTTTAGAACTTTTTTTAAAAAAAAGCAAAAAACAAAAACCATCAAAACGTTAGGGGTCTGGCCTGCCGGTAGCCTGAGCGGTAGGTGGCCAGAGACCCCTAAAACGAAAAGAATGATAAAGAAATAGCCGGTCTGGACGTAGGAGCTTGCCTCCGTTTCGGCCTGTACCGGCTAGCAACGGGATGCGTAGCATTCCTTGCCTTTGAAACATTTCCATCGAAATAAATTGCACTAATCGCATCACATCCGGTATATTTGATAAATACAAATGGGACTTAGTCCTCTACGTCATTATTCGCTTTCATAATGATTAGTTGTTCATCTACCGAACCGGTGCCCACTGCAAATTGGCACCGGTTCTTTTTTGTCGAATTAAATTGCATTAAACTCGTTCAGTTTGATAATTTATATAAATAACATTATGAACAACAAAGATTACGTCGTGCGCAGTCGATATAATCTAAAAACAAGCGAATTTTAAAATGACAAATCAATTAATTCATTACGTAGATGGACATTGCGGTTCTGGAAAAACACGCGACTTTTGCAAAGCAATTAGCCAAGGCGACATCGCAAATGACAAACGCATAGTAATTGCATTCCTCACCATCGATCTTCTCAACGAAATATCGAACTATCTTAACTTCTTGCAGGTATCGCACGTTAAAATCCATTCAGGCAATGGACATAACGCATCTGGTCGTTATCGAGCAGCCATTGATGACCCAATCAACAAGGTCGTACTTGCTACGCACGTAACCGTATTATCGGCGGATTATGATAACGTGAACCTTAGCAAATTCGCACTTTTCATCGATGAAGCTCCACAAATCGAGACCGAAATTAAGTTGCCTTTCAAAGATAATATCGATGAAATTGGTACTAATTTTATCTTCACGCCATTTTCGACAGACGCCAATTTCATAACAATGCAGAGGAACGCCGATAGTGACACCTATGCAAAGGTACTAAACCACGGCGGCGATGTTATGTATGAGCCGCTATACGAGCTGTTTGCAGCAGTCGATAACCCTTACTGCGATGTCGTCATTACACGGGCTATGTACGACAAGATATTTGTGGGCAAGCGCTTGTCTATGCAGTTCATCGCCTCGAATTTCACACGCCCCGACATTTTCGCAAAATGGTCTGAAGTCACCATTTTGGCCGCTAATTTCGTCAATAAATCGATTTTTAAAATCTGGCAGAAGTACGGGGTAGCAATGCAACCCCATCCATATTTCACGGTGGCATCCAGTCATCCAGAGGAAGCCGGTAACAAAGTCAAAATCGGATACTTTTTTGATAAGCCTGCCGCACGGAATGATCTTGCAGGTTACAAGCAAGCCGGTATCGATTTTTACGCGGAAATAGGTCAAGCGGTGGAACGCGAATTCGGTGGTGACCGATATCTTGCTACCTTCAACAATTCGGTCGATACAAGCGATAAACAGGCATTCATCAATTCAAAAGATATCGGCGTAGTTGCTCACGGATTGTCGGCATACCGCCATTTCACGAAAGCATTTTTTGGTGCTTTCGTGAACGATACCCCCTCGCACATCAAACTTGTAAACGAGGTATTCGGTATCACTGGTACAGACCTTTATGAATCCAACGGATTTGATGTTGCCTACCAGTTCCTCTGCCGCACCCACGTTCGTGAACAAAAGGTCACCGATGATTGTCATTTCATCGTTCTCGATAAGCGGACAGCGGACCTATTGATCGGCAAATTCCCCGGCGCTTCAACCTATCAGGTGTCGCACAATATCGCCCTACCGACGAAAACCGAAACGAAGGTAAAGGCTGAAGATAAGGATAGGCAGGCAAAAACTCGCGAAATCGATAAAATCGAAAAGCCTCTTTTAAAGCAAATCACCAAGACTCCTCGCCTGCATTATGGGTACGGCCAGCACGTTAAGGACGTACAGCCGGTGGCGATGACAGAGAGCGTAAAGGGCTTTTTCCGGTGGCTCGATGGCAAGCGTAATTTCCTACCTGCCTCCAAGCACCAGTCGCCGTATTTGACGCCTTCAGTTACCCGTAGCGACGAAACCCGCCAGAACCCGAACATTCTCGCTATCGACATTGATGCGACGACTATAGCCCCGCAGGACGCATTAGACGCCATCGGTTACACGGCGGGTATCTATAACACCTACTCGTGCGATTTCTCAGCCACAGGCGTCTATCGCTATCGCATCATCATTCCGATGACGCACTCGGTTCCCGGTGATTTTGCCAAGTGGGTTATCCGAAACATAGCTACTAAACTGGCTGCTATCGATACCACCATCGATGTCGATAAATTGTCGAGTAAGGACATTTTCTACTTGCCTTGCCGCCCTGTAAGCGGTCAGAAGGTCGATTATTTCCGCCACGTCGATACCAGCAAGCCTGTTCTCGATCCGACCACATTGACTCGCCAATGGGCCAAGGCCGAATACAAAGCCCTACAGGCTCAGCCGATCACAGCGCCGGTTATCACCGCCCTACCCGCTCCTTCGAGTTTGAAGCCGTGGCAAGCCGCTATACGTCGTCAAAAGCACGAAGAAATCATTCAGACCGGTCTCGCTAATTTCGGCTCCGGCGCTCCAGGTACCGGCAACAAGCGGTTCAACGCCTTCGCTCAGTACCTCACAGCCACCTCGGATATCGATGTCACGGAGCTTTCAACCTACCTACAGGCCACATACCAGTATTTCGGATCGGATATGGCCGACCGAAAGCGCCAAGCCACGGCACTATTAACCGACCACCACATTCAACAAATTATTTCAAAAAGAGGATTTTAAGATGATACAGGACTTAGTCGATAACTATGGCGCAACTTTATATCGCACCGACAAAGATACCCATTATGTAGAATTGAAAACTGACGTAAGCGGAAAATATCCTGATTTGATACGTGCACAGGAATACGCATTTATCAACGATGAAGGCGAGATTGAAGCCTATGTCACATCCACCAAGGGTATCCCGTCAAATCCTAACAATTATGAAGGATATTGGCATATCTGGACTGACGAAAATCATTACAAGTATCACCACACGCCAATTGAAGACGATACCTTGTGGATCACGATGACAGGAACGGAAGTCGAAATTTTCGAGAACTTGTATTCAAATGGTGTCGAATATGATTGGGATGTTGATAGCCCAATTAAATTATTATCTCATCTGAATTCGCGTTTTTTCGAAATTGAACTACATTCTGATAAATTCATCGTACATTATGATCTTACCAATAAGTACGATGAACAGCAGGCCGTATTTTATACATTGATAAAGGCATCTAACAACGTAGTAAACTTCGAAAACGGCACTCTGCAAATAAACTATTAAATCGAAAAATATCACCTGAAATGATATAATCCCTCCTAATAACCGGAGGGATTTCTCGTGGAAGACGAAATAAACTACTTAATACGAATGCAACGAAATGAATATAATTGGTGGCCCGATTACGTATACCGCCACCAGATTGATCCATCTAAAGCAGAACACACGCGATACCACAACATCATACGGAGCGGGTTCAGCCTGAATCAATCATACACCCCGGCAATCTTCGCCTTTGTCCGTAGGCACGGTACCTACGTCGCCAGTGCGGTATACCTAACGCCATTCCTCATTTCCGAATTACCTGCTGATACCGATTTGGAAACTGTCCACGATTACGTGCGAACGGAATTGAAGAAATTATTATGGGTTCGTCGTCGCGACAATCGCGACATCACCGACGCCGAAATAAATATTGCAATCGAATGGTTACGCCGAGTTGACTGCGCCAAACACCAGAGCGATGTGGTTGGTCGTAACGGAGGGTTTTAGATGATTGAAAAAGCATATCCTTGGATCGCAATGTATTTGTTGTTGGCGATTTTTTATAAAATCGAGCCTGAACCGCTTTCGACCGTTTGGCCAGTCCTCGTCGCCGTAGGCGGTATAATGGCAATTTCATTCTTACGCGTTATTCGCGGCAAATAAAAAAGGGGGCTTTTAGCCCCCTTTTTGTTTTACTTCTTTTTGGCTTCACGCAGTTTCCGCGAACGTTCTTCCGAACGCTGGACGATCTGCGCCCTGATATCATCATCGGTCTGGATCAATTTCTCTGCAGCATCCAACAATTCGAGAATTTCAGCCTTATCCTTCGCCGCGAAATGCGTCACACCATTGATGCTAATTGGCGATGATCCGATACGAACAACATAACCATCACCACGCGGCGTGAACCAATCGGTGCGATTAGACGTGTATCCACGAGACATCTTATTTGCGATTTCGCGTTGATCACGCAGTTTTGCCAAAAACTTCGATACCGGATCAGTTCCGCCTGCACGTCCTACCGTTTTCGTTGTCGCTTTGGCCGCGAACAAATCAAACAGCTTCTTTTTATCCACAGTTGCCATTTCAATTTCCTTTCAGGTGATATGCAAGTCAATGACACCACATAAATCATAAATAAGTTTACAGTCAATTCGATTTTAAAAAATGAAAATGATCAGATACGATATACCAAACTTCATCGTCCGAAACGAAATGAGTGATTACGTTGCATCTCATCCAGCAATGTCACGCGACGAGGCAATCACCGAATGGATGGTGACAAAATACAAGGCGTGGATAGAGACGCATATCAACCCGGTTGTTGATTTTGTTGCCAATATCGAGCCGACATATTTTGATGCGACTTTTGCAGATGTAGCTGACGCAAACACCTTCCTGTCAACGATGGGAGGTCGCGAATACTAATGTCTGAAAGAGAACGAAAACCACGCGATCCAGAGAGTAAGTCACCTTACTACGATCCCGTAGCAATTGATAATCGCCGTAGTCCCGAAAATCTTGAACGGCTTAAAGCGCAAGGGTTTCAAAAGGGACATCAGCATTATGGTGGCCGAAAGCCCGTACCCGCGATTTTAAAAAAGCGCCTTGGTGATATGGCGGATGATGCAGCCGATGTCCTTTTTGATCTGATGCATAACTCCGAAAAAGACGCCGTGCGCCTTGCCGCAGTGCAATTGATAATCAGTCCGTTCGTTTCGAAAGCCGCTCGAAAGATCGAGGTGTCACACGAGCATTCGGTCTCCGACCTACTGCGATCCGTCAATGACCAACTGGCTGGTCACAAGTCAGCGATGATTGATGTCACTCCGGTCGACGAAGAAGACGACGATGACAACACCGATGACGACTGGCACTGACGCCGACCCCAATAAGAATAAGAAAATGAATGACATTATCCTCTCCTACATCTCGTATATTACCTCCACCCATTTCGCGTCTGGTGCGGCGGGTGCCGTAGTTAGATATGCGACCAGCAAAGACAAAAAACTCAAAGAAAACATCGCTGGTGGTATCGCCGGTGCATTGACTGCCAGTTACGTCACGCCACTGATTACGTCGATCTTATCGATCGATGAATCGAGTAGATCGGCATCCGGCATCGCATTCGTTCTCGGTCTCATCGGCCTTTATCTAACCGAAGCGTTAGTACGCATCATCGCAAACTACTCAAAACATCCAGTCATACCGACTGCAATCTCGCTCGAAGGGATTGCCACCGCGATCAACGTATCTGCGGAATTATCTAATAATAACAATAATAAGCAAGATAATGAAGACGACAACAACAGAACTGACGGAAAGTCAGCGCAATAAGCAAAAAGCATCTGAATTAGAGCAACTGATTACCCTATTTCGCAATGATATTCGGTTGTTTGCTAAGCAGATTTTTGGAACCGATCTCAGAGAAAAACAACTCGAATTCGCAAATGCCGTTCGCGACAACAAAGCAGTTACGATGCGCGGCGGAGTGGGTTACGGCAAGACACATATCACCGCTATTCTCGTTTGGTGGTGTTTGATCTGCCATAACAGAGTCAAAGTCTCGATATTCGGCCCGAGCGAACCTAACATCAAGGCAACCATCTGGAACGAAATCGATATTTTGTACCAGCGTATGCATCCTGTTTTTAAGCAGGCTTTTTCAATGAACGCAAAATCTGCATATCGAAATTCCGCAGAGTCCGATTGTTTCGCAGAATACCGCCTCGCTTCAAAGGAGAATGTGTCGGCGGCACGCGGCATTCACGCGGACAATAACTTTGTTTTTGTCGATGAAGCGGATGGTCTTGACGACATAATTTACACAGACGCGTTGATGAATGTCCTCATCAATCCGGCCGAAAATGCCAAACTTGTACTGATTAGCAACCCTTCACGAGCATCAGGATTTTTCTGGCAAACCCATAACGATCCGAATGTCTCGTGGGAATGGACACAGGTACACGGTTCAGTTCTCGACATTCCAGAGATTACGGACGAACACTTTGCAACCTACGAGCGTCGTTACGGTGGTAAAGACTCCCGCCAGTATCGAGTTATGGTTCTTGGCGAATTCCCTGAAGACAGCGCCGAGGGTCTCATCCCCCGCGCCCTCGTGGATATTGCCGTCAGTCAAACCGATATCATACCGGCACCAACGGAGCCGTATGTTTGGGGTTTAGACCCTGCTGGCGATGGTCAGGACCGCTCCGTCCTATGCATCCGCCAAGGCCGGATGGTTCACAAATTCGAAGAATTTAACAATCTCGACTCCGTCCAGCTCGCTTACAAAGTCAGAGATATCTATCAGGCCACTCCCGCCAACCAACGTCCAGCCGTTATCGCCGTTGACAGTATCGGCGTAGGTTATGGCGTCTATTCGACTCTCAAAGAGTTTGGCCTGCCGGTTAAAGACATCAAGGTCAGCAATAAACCAACAAGACAGCCCGAACGATACCGTAATTTACGCGACCAGATTTGGTGGGAGACCAAAGAATGGTTTGCGACCGAAGACGTGCAAATCCCTAACCACGAGACATTAATCGCGGAATTGACTTCGATCCAATATAATACCGATAGCGGTAAAATATGTATCGAGGCGAAGAAAGATTTGAAGAAGCGAATGAAAGGCAAATCACCTGACTTTGCCGACGCGCTATGTCTCACGTTTGCAGTGAGCGCGACGAGATACGCTAGTAAATATGGATTTAGCAAACCTCTGACGTACACCAACTTGGCCGCGTATGAATAATGCCACCGCATAAATACTGATATTAATATCGGTATAAGCGACCACGATGGCGAACAAAAATAATAATAAGATATCGCGTGACGATATCGCGTCTCTAATTGGCAAAAAACTATCAACGGCAACCGCCTTTGCAACCAGTCAACTACAGCAGCAGTACGAGCGTAATCTCAAACAATATCTTCGTCAGCCAATGCCGGGTGACGACAAGATACGTGGCCGCAGTAAATTCGTATCAAGCGATGTGCAGGAGCGCGTGGGTTGGGCTGTTGCGCAGATACTTAGAGTTTTGGACGGCCAGAAGAGTGTTGTTTATTTCGAGCCTAAAACCGCTACACCCTATGATTTACAGATCGCCAAACAACAGAATGTTGTCATCAATCATATCCTCAGAGAGAGAAATAGCCACGTTTCCTTGCTAACGCCGTGGGTTCAAAACGCGTGCTTATTCGGCCTTGGCGTTATGTACGTGGACCTTGCAGCAACCCGTAAGGAGAGCCTTCCCAAATTAATGAAGGCCGTCACCGACGACCAGCTAGTCCAGATGGTACAGGATGAGAAAGACGGTAAAATCGTAATTGTCGAGGCCGGTGAAGAATACCGCAACGAAATTGACCCGCAGCTAATAGCGGGGTTAGCCGCTCAAATGGGTCTACCTATTGATCCGTCACAAATCGACTTGGCGTCTCTCCCTGAAGCGATCAAAGACCAGATTATACCAGTCGTACGCGACATCAAAATTCGCACGATTTCGACCAATCCAGAATTCACCTTCAAGGCGCTGCCTGTAGAGGATTTTATTGTTAGTTCGGATGCCAATATCGACGTGCAGACAGGCGGCATCAGCGCCGACATCCAAGGCCACCGTACCTATGTTTCCAAAGACGAGTTGCTGGAGCGTGGTTATGACGCCGAGCTGATCGATAAAATCCCCTATGCGGGCAGTAAGACTGATGGCGTGGCAACGGTTCGAGAGAACACCACGACCGGCCAGAACAATCGGCCAGGCTCAGAAGTCGAAGTCTACGAGATTTTTACAAAATGCAAAATCGATGACAACACCGCGAGGCCGTATCGTATCACCGTAGCCGGCAGTACCTCCGCGCCCGTGGTACTCGGCTGGACAGAGGTGACTTGCACCTATCCGTATGCACCTTTTGTACCGTTTCCGTTGGCGAACACCCTCTTCGGTCAAGGCATTGCTGATCGCGTCGGTAACGAGCAAGACCTGATTTCCAAAATCCAGCGAGCGATCCTTGATAACCTGCATATGCACGTCGATCCGCTGAAAATTATCAATCCTGAAGTCACCAGTGTTGACGACATCCTAAGCATCCATCCGGGAAAGGTGATCCGCAGCGAAGACCCGAGCGGCGGCATTTCTTATAACCAGCCCGCGTTTGCCGGTATGTCGGCACTACCCATTGTCGACCAGATGAAGTCCAATATGGATTACGTCACGGGTGTCGGTGGGCAGATGGTGTCGGTCGATCCAGCCGATCTACAGCGTGTCGCAGCAGGTGCTAATGCACAACGCGCCAATGCGCAGCAAATCCTGATAGAGCAGGTATGTCGCCATATGGCGGATACGGGATACCGCTATCTGGTCCGCATCATTATCGATTTATGCGTGCAGCATCCCGATTTGGCTGAGCAATATATCCAGCGTCTCTCCGATCAGTACGTGCCGTTCGCCATCGATGACTGGTCGAGCGAAATGGATGTAACCACCACGATATCGTTTGGAAGTATGGACCGCGA
>Ga0075365_10000698_pt1 | contig 13491 bp, 10 predicted proteins | sample EndMetdeltDD1765_FD_71387 | JGI IMG/M metagenome (GOLD analysis project Ga0075365, IMG submission 71387) | Populus endosphere microbial communities from Tennessee, USA - Endosphere MetaG P. deltoides DD176-5 | ecosystem: Host-associated > Plants > Roots > Endosphere | place: USA: Tennessee... | reverse complement strand
ATCCTCGAGCAGAAGGTGCACCTCTTCCTGTTCGTCAAGGTGCGCGAGAACTGGGGCGATGATCCCGAGCGTTACCGCGAGATGGGGCTCGAATTCCCGCACTAGAGCAATTCCAGGAAAAGTGTGAGCGGTTTTCCGTCCGGAATTGCGTCAAAACAAAGAGTTAGAGTGGTTCGCCGTTTCCATGAAACGGTGAAACGCTCTAGCGGCCTTTGGATAGCAAGCTTACCATTGACACGGCTTTGGTCCGCCGGGGGCCTGTTCCCCGCAAGTGGAAAGGAACATCGGACTACCGCGGCTGTCCAAGCGCCAGCAACACGCCATTGGCGAGATGCTCCGCGTCAGCCCTGTTTTCGAACGGAACGACAGACCTCGCATACTCGACCGACGAGAAATCGGAGCCATCGGCGTTGACCAGCGCGGCCTGGCGCCTTGCCGCTTCCATGTTGCCGAGCTGCGCATAGCATGCGGCAAGTCGCGTTCGGATCCATGGCGTCGGCCGCGTCGCCAGTTCCAGCGCCTCGGCGGCCGGCCTGTACTCACCCAGCATGTAGAGCGCCAGCGATCGATCGTACTGGTACCAGTGCGGATTGAGCGGATCGATCCTGATCGCGCGCGCCAGCCAGGCAAGCGCCTCGAGCGCCCGCCCGCGCATGGTTAGCAGATGCCCCATCTGCCCGATGCATTCGGCGTCGCCTGGATTGAGCTGAAGCGCGATCCGCAAATGATGCTCGGCCGCCTCGTGGTCGCGCAGGCTGAGCCGCACCAGTGACTGAATGCGGTGTGCGGTTGCCTGATCGGGGGACAACGCAATACCCTTGTCGGCAAGGTCGCGGGCCTTCGCCAGCAGGGCATCGCTGGTGGGTCCGAATTCGCTGTTCAGCACATACGACAGCGCCAGATAGGTATGGGCGAGGCCATAGCCCGGATCTTTGGCTATCGCGGCCTCGAACAGCTCTGCCGCTCCTTGCAGGTCGCTCTGCGCCGGGTCGCGCAGCAAGGCGACGCCGCGCAGCACCAGCTCATAGGCGGCCAGGCTGGTTACCGGTCGTCGTGCGGCGCGCTGCAGCCCGGCATTGGTGACCCGCACCACCAGCCGGCCGACGATTTCCTCGACAATATCCTGCTGGATGGCGAACAGCCCGGCAGCCTCGGCCTGATAGCGATCGCCCCAGATCTGGGTGGCGCTGGCTGCATCGACAAGATTGACCGCGGCGACGATGCGGTCCGCCTGCCGCCGCACCGAGCCCTCGACAAGATAGTCGGCGCCGATGCGCGAGCGGATGGCCGGCCATTCGGCGGGCGAATGGGACGCAAACGAAAAGCTTGAGTTGCGCGCCAGCACCGTCACCGTGCCGAAGCGGGCGAGGCTGTTGATAATGTCTTCTGCAAATCCGTCGACGATTGCGTCGTCGGCCGGATCGGCGCTGTCATTGCGGAATCTAAGCACCGCCACGATCGGCTGTGCGCCAGGTTCGCGCACCGCTTCAGTCTCGGCCACCAGCATGTAGCCACGCTTCGACACCGTTCGCACCAACTCTTCGCCGAGTACCTTACGGATTTCGCGCACCGATTGCGTCAGCGAATCCTCGGTGACGAAAACGCCTGGCCAGACCGTGTCCATCAGTTCTGATTTCGGCACCACGCGGCCGATGTTGCGGGCGAGGTGCGTCAGCAACGCATAGGCCTTCGGCCGCAGAAAGGCCGGCTGGTCGGCCCGGCTGAGCGTGCCCTTGCCCAGATCGAGCGTGAAACCGCCGAACTGAAAAATCTGGTCGGTGGCCAAGACCGCCATCAAAAGGCCTGCTCCGTGGAAGCCATGCCGGCATTGGGCTATGGCTGACGGGCTGGGTCAAGACCCATACGTGTCCAGCGGCGGACGAAGAGGCGCGGCGCCCGGCTTCGGACACCGCGCTCAATACGAGCCTAGACCGCGCCAGCCACGGCGAGTTGCGTCCTTGGCCGCCGGACGAAGCTTTCGGTGCCGTAGTAAGCGACGATGGCCACCGCGATGATTGCCCAGATCGCCACGGCGATCCACTGCTGCTGCACATAGTCACCGCCGATGAACACCTTGCCTAGGAAACGGACGCTGTTCTGGTGCGTGACGTGCATGATGATGGCAAGAAGCACGCTGGCGGTGTTCTGATAGAGCCAGGTGAACACCACGCCCGCCAGGACGACGTTGATCGTGCCGTAAAGGCTGAGGTCGCCGACAAGCCCGAGCGGGAAGTGCCAGATAGCCCAGATCACACCGAGGATCAGGCTGCCGGCGAGTGCCGGCTGACTGGCAAGCAGACGTGGCGTTGCAAAACCGCGCCACCCCGGCTCTTCGCCGAGCGGGCCGCTGAAGAGAGCGTAGAGCGCAATGATCGGCAGCATCTCGGACAGCGCCGGGACGTTGCTCCAGGCCGGCGCCGCTGCGCCAAGCATCGGATTGATCAGGATCGAGGCCAACTGCGTTCCGAACGGCAGGCCGAACGCCACCAGATACCATATCGGACGAACCCGCCACCTCACCATCGCGCTGAGGATGGCCTTGACCGAACTCCAGCCGCCGGAGACAGCCGCGACGACAAAGCCTGAGACCATCGGACCGAACGTGAACCAGGGAATGCTGTCGCCATTCGACATGTAGAACGGAATGAAGGCCAGCCAGGTGAGGCCAATCGTCAATGAAAAGAAGGCAGTCAGCTGGTGCCTTCGCACCAGGCTCAACAAGGAAGTCATCGCAGGTCCTCTCAGCGGGCAGGGATCTATGAGAGGTCGCCGGACTGCCCGATCGGTCGACATGCCTCTGGAAACAAGCCAGCCGAATTGTTCAGCAGGCCGTGTTGGCCACATCGGCCGACCCAGGATTTTTGGCGCTTTTGCAGCCAAGAATCCCGAGCGCTTTCTGAAAGATTTCCGATTTTATGGCGGGCCGAGCCTGTTTGCGCCGTGTCCAGTCTGCTCCGTCACGCGATTATCAATGGGGCAGCATTCCAGGCGATGCTGGTTTGCCTCGGCAAAGCCGATCGGCTGCGCCGGCATCGTCGCAGCACTGGCGTGCCCTCAAACGATGATGAATTGCCATGGTCATTTCCGCGAAAAGCAATAAGGATATCTTCGAAAAGTCGATGTTATATTGGCGATTGCAGCGGACGTGCCAAAATACATTGCCTCGAGAATATAGTTAGCCGAGAAATTTTTGGCATATATATTTATTTTATGACGTTGTTCCGATTGTGCCGCGGCTAGTGTTATTTGTGCAACACGGCATAAAACTGTTCCGTGAATCGCCGTTATTTTCAAAACCGTCATTGAAGGCGGAAGATTGATGGGTATGTTCGCCGCGAAAAGGGGACGCGGTGCGCGCCTTTTTCGTTGTGGAGGTGAGGCGGGAAAACATATCCGCCAGCCACAAATCCGAAGCCATTTAAACTATGACTGGAGAGGTCAGAAAATGAACATCAAGAGCCTCCTTCTCGGCTCAGCCGCGGCCCTGATCGCGGTCTCCGGCGCTCGCGCCGCCGACGCGGTCGTCGTCGCCGAACCGGAACCCGCCGAATACGTCAAGATCTGCGACGTCTACGGCGCCGGCTACTTCTACATCCCCGGCACCGAGACCTGCCTGCGCATCGGCGGCTATCTCCGCTATGACATCGGCGTCGGCGATTCGGGCACGCTGGATGGTGTCAACAACGTTGCCGATCACATGGGCGACGGTAGGCACGACACCTACTACAAGAACATGCGCTTCGCGCTGAGGACCTACACCGGTCAGGAAACCGAGCTCGGTACGTTGAAGACCTTCACCGAGACCCGCTTCCAGTTCGGCAACAAGTCTGGTGACTATACTGGCGGCGCCACCGACTGGCAGGCTGTTAACAAGGCGGTAACGCTGAACTTCGCCTGGATCCAGCTCGGCGGCCTGCGCGTCGGTAAGGACGAGACGACGTATGACTCGTTCATCGGCTACGCCGGCAATGTCATCCAGGACACCATCATCCCGTATGGTATCAAGGACACCAACCTTATCAGCTACTATTTTGACGCCGGCAGCGGCTTCTCGGGCGTCGTCTCGCTCGAAGAAGGCACCGATGCTTCGGGCATCAGCGACACGATCGACAGCTACGTTCCGCATGTCGTCGGTGGCTTGAAGTACAAGGGTGACTGGGGTGCGATCACCGGTGTCGTCGCCTATGACAGCAACTACGAGGAAGTGGCCGGCAAGGTTCGCTTGGATGTCAACGTCACCAAGGAACTGACCCTTTTCGTCATGGGCGGCTATGGCACTGACGATAATCTCCGCGACTTCTCCAAGGGCCGTGGCCAGTACAAGCCGTGGGGCGGCAACTGGGCCGTCTGGGGTGGCGGCACCTACAAGTTCGACGACAAGACCGCGTTCAACGTCCAGGCTTCGGCTGACGACGACAAGAACTACGCTCTTGCGGCGAACGTCGCTTACACCATCGTCCCCGGCTTCACGATCACGACCGAAGTCGACTGGGATCACTACGGCAACTATGGCAACCCGTCCCTCTACGGCAACTGGAGCAAGGCCAACAAGAAGGACAGCGTCGGCGGCATCGTTCGCTTCCAGCGCTCGTTCTAACCGATCGACTGACCTTACCAGGCCGCCCGCAGCGTATCGCTGCGGGCGGTTTTTTATGCGTGGGTGCGAGAGCCGGCCCAGGCGCCAAGCCCATACCTTGATTTCGCCACCCGATCGGTGAAAAGCTCTGGGCATGGAATGGCGCGACGAGGGAATCATTCTCGGCACTCGCAAGCATGGCGAAACCAGCGCCATACTCGAGGTGATGACCCGTGTGCATGGCCGCCATCTCGGCCTCGTGCGCGGCGGTCGCTCGCGCAAGCAGCAACCTGTTCTCCAGCCCGGCAATCGCGTCGATCTCTTATGGCGGGCGCGCCTTGACGAGCATCTCGGCACGTTCCAGGCCGAGGCGATCGAGATGAACGCTGCCAGGCTGATGGACAGCGCCGTTGCCGTCTACGGCCTGCAGACCATGGCCGCGCATCTGCGTCTCTTGCCCGAGCGTGACGCCCATGGCGGCCTTTACGAGGCGCTTTCCGTGATGATCGTCCATCTCGACGATCCCGATGCTGCCGGCGAACTGGTGGCGCGCTTCGAACTTCTGATCCTTGACGAACTTGGCTTCGGCCTCGACCTCAGCCAATGCGCCGCCACCGGCACAAGGCAGGATCTGGCCTATGTCTCGCCGAAGTCGGGCCGCGCGGTGTCGCGCGAAGCTGGCGCGCCATGGCGCGACAAGATGCTGGCGCTGCCCGCCTTTCTGCAACGCGGCTCCGGCCTGCGCGGAGATCCAGCCGCGATCGAGGACGCCTTCCGGCTCACCGGGTTTTTCTTCACGCGCCACGTCTATGAGCCGCGCGGTATCGAACAGCCCGATGCCCGCGCCGGCTTTCTCGCCGCCTTGCGCAAGCATCATGCGACGCGCAAGGCCATTGCCGGAGACAATGCCGCATGATGGAGGTCGAACTTTATCGGGGTCGGATTCGTCGCTCGGCGGCAAGCTCTTGGCTTTCGGTACCGAGACATGTTCCAGCCGCCAATCTGGCGGCGCGTTGAGTTTTTCAGCCGTTTAGCCGCCGTATTTGGATGTCAGTGAGATGAAACGTCAGTGAAAACTGGCCTGGTTTGGGGGAACCGCCATGTTTGAAAGCCTGATCGGGCTTGTCGCCATCATCGCCTTGTTCGTCATTATTTCGCGTCAGCAGAGCCGCATCGGTCTGATCGAACGCGAACTTGGCGCGCTGCGCAGTCTCGTCCTTTCAGGCGCCGTGCCGCCGGTGGCCAAGCCGGCAGAACAGATGGCGGCCGATGGCAAGGCCGAAGCGGCGCCGGTGCTCGCGGCCACGGCCGATATTGCCTCGCCGGCGGTGAGTGAACCGGTCGTACAGGCGCCGGCTACAGAAACGGAAGCTCCGGCTGGCGAGGCTGTGTCCGGCCCCTGGTCCACGAGCGAGGCTCCGAAGGCAGCAGAACCTGTCGAGCCGGTTGCAGCCTCCAAGGCCCCCGGCAAGCCGGATATCGAGACGGCACTCGGCACGCGCTGGGCGGTCTGGGTCGGCGGCATCGCGCTGGCACTGGGTGGCCTGTTCCTGATCCGCTACACAATCGAGGCTGGCATTTTCGGCCCCGGCGTGCGGCTCACCATGGCGGCGGTGCTTGGGCTGGTGCTGGTTGCCGGCGGCGAGTTCATACGCCGCACCGGCTTCAAGGTGCCGGTGCAAGGCGTTGCCGGCGCCTATGTTCCGGCGATCCTGACGGCGGCCGGTGCCTTCATCCTGTTCGGCACTGTCTATGCCGCCCATGGCATTTACGGCTTCATTGGCCCGGCGCTTGCCTTCACGCTGCTTGGGGCCATCGGTGTGGCGACGATCGCGGCTGCCCTGGTCCATGGCCTGGCCCTGGCCGGCATCGGTCTTGTCGGCGCCATGGTGACGCCGATGCTGATCGCCTCCCAGGCGCCCAACCCCTGGGCGTTGTTCGGCTACCTCGCCATCGTGCTCGCCGCCACCAGCGTCATCGCCCGCATGCGCGACTGGAAAGCGCTGGTGGCGGCGGCCTTTTTCGGCACCGGCATCTGGACCATTCTCTATATGACCGACGCGCCGGCTGCGAACCTCTCCTCCATCCTGTTCATCGACGCCGTCACCCTGGCCGTCCTCGCTTTTGTCTGGCTCGGTCGCCGTGATGAAATCGTCGCCGCCAGGGCCTTCGACTGGCCGTCCATCGTGCCTGCCCTGTTCGTTGCCTTCTCGGCGCTGGGCCTGTCGGTCGACCCAGCCTTCGCCGCGGCCGGCTATGCCTTGCCGGGCGCCGCGATCCTCGCGGCGATGGTGGCCGTCGCGCTTTATCGCCCGCTGGCGCTACCGCTGCTTTACGCCGCCGGACTGGCGACGGTCATGATCTATCTCGGCATCATCCCGCCAACCTCGATCGTGTCCGACTTTTCGGCCGGCGCACTCGGTGTCGATGGTTTGCCCGTGGCGACGTCCAATGCCCTGACCTTGCGCATCGGCATTGCGCTCGGCCTGGTCTTCATCGGCGCGGGCCTTTGGGCCGCCCGCAAATTCGCGGCATCTTCCTCGCTTCGATCCGCCTCATGGGCGGCATCGGGTGTCATCGTGCCGTTGGTCATCCTGCTGGCGCTCTGGTTCACCTTCGGCAATCTCGACCGCGACTTTGTCTACGCCGCCGCCGCAGCACTGCTGGTCGTGGTTTTCGCCGCCGGTGGCGAGTGGATCGCGCGCGCCGAAGAGCCGCCGCTCAAGGGCGGCATAGCGGTGTCGTTTGCCCTCGGAGGCGCGGCGATCGCCGGCCTCTTGATGCTGCACATGGCTTTCAATTCCGGCTGGACCACCATTCTGCTTGGTGCAGCAGTCATAGTGCCGGCGCTGGCCACGCGTTGGCGCTCCTACCCGGTGCTAGGCTGGATTTCGGTTGGCGCGGTGATCGCCGTGCTTGGCCGCGTCGCCTTCGATCCGACCATCGTCGGCGCCGAGTTCCTGTCGACGACACCGGTGTTCAACTGGCTGCTGCCGGGCTATGGCGTCCCGGCGCTCGCCTTTGGCTTCGCCGCCTGGCAACTCGCCCGCACCACCAATGGCCGGCCGCGCCTCGTCATGGAAGCCGCGGCGGCGCTGTTTGCGCTGCTTGCCGTCGCCATGCTGGTGCGTCACGCCATGCATGGCGGTGTCATCGACACGGGTCCGATGACGCTCGCCGAACAGGCGATCTACACGCTGATTGCCATCGGCGCCGGCGCCATCCTGGTCGCCATCGACATGCGCTCGCCAAGTTCGGTGCTGCGCTATGGTTCGATGGCAGCGGGCGTGGTTTCGGTCGCCCTGATCGTCATCCGGCACTTCGTGGTGCTCAATCCGCTGTTTACGGACGAATCGACCGGCCGGATCCCGGTCTTCAACCTGTTGTTCCTTGCCTATCTCCTGCCGGCCGTCGCCGCCGGCGGACTGGCGCTCTATGTCAGGGGCAAGCGGCCAACATGGTATTCGGCAATGCTGGCACTGGTCGCGGCGCTGCTTGCCTTTGCCTATGCCACCCTGTCGGTCAGGCGGCTGTTCAAGGGTGAGTTCATCGGCCTGTGGAGCGGGCTCGGCCAGTTGGAAACCTACACCTATTCGGCGCTCTGGCTGGTGATCGGCGTGGCGCTGCTCACCGCCGGCGTCTGGCTGAAGTCGCAGGTGCTGCGCATTGCCTCGGCCGCGTTGATCGCAATTGCCGTGCTGAAGGTCTTCCTCTTCGACATGTCGGAGCTGGAGGGCGTACTCAGGGCGCTGTCCTTCATCGGCCTCGGCGGCGTGCTGATCGGCATTGGCCTGTTCTACCAGCGGCTTTTGACCAGGGCGGCGAGGGAGGAGATACCGGTCGTCGAGCAATGACGGCAGGCGTTCAATCAAGCCGGGAATAAACCGGTACCCGCCAGCGTTATCTCATTGCTTGGGTGACCGGGGCGGTGGACCGCTTCGCGCTGGCCGCTTGCGTCGCGCCGGGAAGGCGCGTTGAATCGGGATCAACAAGGGCGATTTCAGAACCAGCGGTCATGGACGAAAAGAAGGCAGCAATCCTTGGCGAAATACCGCGCCTGCGCCGCTACGCACGCTCGCTGTTGCGCGACCGGGATTCTGCCGACGACCTCGTCCAGGACTGCCTCGAGCGCGCACTCGTGCGGCTCGACAACTGGCAGACGGGAGAAAGCCCCAGGAGGTGGCTGTTTACGATCATGCATCATTTGTTCATCGACCAGATGCGCAAGGTGAACCGTCGCGGCGAAGCGGCGATGCTGCCCCTGGAAGCGGGCGAGGCGGTGGCCCAGCCGGCAGAGCAGTTGGACGGCATCGCCTCGCGTGAGATCATCAACGCGCTGCAGGCAATCAGCCCCGATCGCCGTGCGGCTCTTGTCATGGTCGCCATCGAAGGCTTCTCCTATGCCGAGGCCGCCAACATGCTGGGCGTGCCCGCCGGCACGCTGATGTCGCGCATCGCGCGCGGGCGTGAGGAGCTGCGCGGCTTGCTGGATGACACGGCGCGTCGCCGCGCGATAAGGATCGTCGAGAAATGATCCGCCGCGATTTTTCAGAACGTGACATCCATATGGCGCTCGACGGCGAACTGCCGGCCGACGAGCGCGCCGCCTATGATGCCTGGCTGGACGCCAACCCCGAGATGAAGGCCAGGAGCGCCCGCTTCACAGCCGACCGGGAGGCGTTGCGCTCGGCCTTTGCCGGCGTGCTGGATGAACCTGTTCCCGCGCGCTTGCGCAAGGTGGTGCTCGGCGAAGCGCCGGTTAAGACTGCGGTGCCGCGCTCGCGCTGGTGGCTTGCCGCTGCCGCGGCGGTGCTTTTGGCCACGGGTGGATTTGGCGGCTACTTTGCCGGCATGGACGGCATCGGACAGGAGGACCCGGCGGAAGATCGGCTCGCCGAACAGGCGATTGCCGCCCATGTCATCTACGCCGCCGAGAAGCGGCATGCCGTGGAAGTGCCGGCCAGCGACAAGGATCATTTGCAGACCTGGCTGTCCAACCGGGTCGGGCTGAAGCTGGTGGCGCCGGACCTGACCGCGAACGGCTTCCAACTGGTTGGCGGCCGCTTGCTGCCGGCCGGCGACAGCAAGGCCGCGATGCTGCTCTACGAGGACGACAAGGGCGAGCGCATATCCCTCTTCGTCACCGCGGAATCGGTGGAGAATGCCAAGGGCACCTATGCTTCGGCGCAGGACGGCCCGCAGGCCGTCTACTGGCTGGACAAGGGCTATGGCTGCGCCGTCGTCGGCTCGCTGCCGCGCGAGCAATTGGCAGTCGTGGCCAAGAATGCCTATGGCCAGCTTCTGGCGGGTCTCGCAAGCTGAGTTGGCCGCAATTGTTCGCAGCCGGTGGCCTATCAAACAGGGATCCTGCTCAAAGCCCGCGAGCTTCCTTGCCGCCGCCGAAACTGTCACAATTCGGCCCTAATCAAGGAGCGATAGCGCTTGATGAATACTGGCGCTTCGGCCGGTGTTTGCGACGCTTTTGATCGGGGCCGTTTCCGCAACGCAATCGAGGTTTTCTCAAGTCGCATGCCTGCCGAGATCCGTACGGCCCGCGCGTCTGACGTCGATGATCTCGCCGCCATCGAGAAAGCCGTTTTTTCGAGCGATCGCATTTCCCGTCGCTCCTTTCGCCTTTTCATCGAGCGCGAGACCGCTGAGACGCTGGTCGCCGAGCTCGACGGCCGCGTCGCCGGCTACGCGATCGTGCTGTTCCGCAAGGGCAGTGGGGTGGCGCGGCTCTATTCCATAGCCGTCGGTCCATTTTTCGGCGCGCTTGGCATCGGGCGCCAGCTTTTGACTGCGGCGGAGGAGGCGGCCTTCGGGCACGATCGCATGATGCTGCGTCTCGAAGTGCGCGAGGACAACGACCGCGCCATCCGCATCTACGAGCGGGCCGGCTACCGCAAGATTGGCCGCGAGCCTGGCTATTACGAGGACGGCGCGACCGCGCTTCGTTATGAGAAAACCCTGCGCGGCGACCTTCCGGTCGCCACAAGGGTGCCGTTCTACCAGCAGACCTGCGAGTTCACCTGCGGCCCATGCTGCCTGATGATGGCCATGGCCAATTTCGACCGCGACTTCGTGCCCGATCCGGTGATGGAAATCCGCCTCTGGCGCGAGGCCACGACCGTCTTCATGATGTCGGGGCCGGGCGGCTGCGAACCATTCGGCCTGGCTGTCTCGGGTTATGAAAGCGGGCTCGCGGCGGAGATCTTTGTTTCCTTCTACGGCGCGCTGTTTCTGCAATCGGTGCGCAGCGAGGACAAGCGCCGCGTGATGGAACTGGCCCAGGTCGACTTTCGCCGCCGCGCGGAACTTTACGGCATCCCGGTGAATTACCGCTCCTTCACCATCGATGACATCAGAACCGCGATATCAGAGGGAAAACTGGTGCTGGTGCTGATCAGCGGTTTCCTGATGTTCGGCAAGAAGGTGCCGCACTGGGTGCTGGCCATCGGCGACGATGGCGATCATATTCTTATCCACGATCCCTGGGTCGAGGACGAAAGGCAGGAAACCATCCTTGATGCCGCCAACATTCCCGTGCCCTACGGCATCTTCATGAACATGGCGCAGTTCGGCCGCGACGGACTGCGTGCCGCCATCACTCTGGGGAAGCGCGACACACAATGACCTGGGTCATCCTTACCGGCCGGCAGAGCGATCTCGACCAGGTGGCGACACCGCATAAGATCATCACCAATCGCGACTATCTCGCGCATCCGTCGCTGTTCCGCGGCCAGCGGCCGAAGGTCATCAACCTGTCCAACAATTACGGCTACCAGAGCCGCGGCTACTATGCCTCGCTGCTGGCGAGTTCGCGCGGCCACAAGGTCATTCCGACCGTTGAGACGATGATCGACCTGTCCGAACGCAAGCTCTACGAACATGCGCTGCCGGAACTGGAACTGGCGCTCAACAAATGCCGCAAGGATCTCGGCGGCGCCTTTCCAGCCAAGGTGTGCATCTTTTTCGGCATCGGCCCGTCGAAAGTCTGGGACCGCTTCGCCAAGCTGTTGTTCGACTGGTTCCGGGCGCCGGCGCTCGAGGTTCACATCAAGGACAGCGCCGAATGGGCTTCGATCCGCAAGATCGGCTTCCATCCGTTGGCGCGTATGACCGAGGACGAGGAAAAAAGCTTCATCCAGTGCCTGGAGACCTACACCAACCGTGAATGGCGCGACACCAAGGGGCGCACGCCGGCGCGCTACACCTTCGCCACGCTGGTCGATCCGCACGAGGAACTGCCGCCGTCGGAAATCTCGTCGCTGCGCTACTGGGCCAAGATCGCCGAAAAGATGGGCGTCGAAATCGAGCCTATCACCAGGAAGGATCTTGCCAAGCTCGCGAACTACGATGCGCTGTTCATCCGCGAGACCACTTCGATCTCCAACCACACCTATCGTTTCGCCCGCCGCGCCCAGCAGGAAGGCATGCCCGTCATCGACGATCCGCTGTCGATGATCCGTTGCACCAACAAGGTCTATCTCAACGAGCTGATGGCCTACAACAAGGTGCCGGTGCCGCCGACCGTGATGATCGCCGGCACCTCCGACTTCGAACTGGCCGCGCAGACGCTGGGCTTCCCGCTCGTGCTGAAGATCCCGGATTCGTCCTTCTCGCGCGGCGTCAAGAAATGCGAGAATCTTGAGGAACTGACACGGCTTGCGACCGAGTGGCTGGAGGATTCCGACCTCCTCATCGCGCAGAAATTCATTCCGACCGAATATGACTGGCGCGTCGGCGTGCTCGGCGGCCAGCCGCTGTTTGCCGTGCACTATCTGATGGCCAAGAAGCACTGGCAGATCGTCAACCACAAGGCCAATGGCAAGCCCGACCAAGGTGGCATCAAGACCTTCACGCTGAAGGAGACGCCGGCCCATGTCGTCGAGACGGCGGTCAAGGCGGCGCGCTGCATCGGCGACGGCCTCTATGGCGTCGACCTCAAGGAGACCAAGGACGGCGTCTTCGTCATCGAGGTCAACGACAACCCCAATCTCGACCATGGCTGGGAGGATTCCGGCGAAAAGGACGAGGTCTGGGTGCGGCTGACGCAGTGGTTCCTGGAGCGGCTCGACCGGCCGGGGCGGTAACAAGTCCACCAAGGGGAAAACATGCAGTTCATCGTGATCGAGGATTTCACCGGCTGCGACCGCAAGGATATCTACCGCCGTTTCCGCGATCGGGGCCGCCTGAAGCCGGAGGAGCTTGTCGTTCACCACAGCTGGATCGCCGCGGACATGAGCCGCTGCTTCCTGCTGGTGGAGACGGACGACGTCACGCTGCTGCAACGCTGGGTGATCGAATGGGCCGATCTGGTCGAGTTCGAGATCATTCCGGTGGCGACGAGCAAGGAAATGGTGGCGGCCTTGAGCGGGCACCTGTGACCACGCGAGCCCGACGGGTCAACGCAGCGCCGGCGAGCCCACGGCGCGACGGCATTCCTCGATCAGCCAATCGCGGAATGCCGCCACGACATCGCGCCTGGCGCTGCGCTCGGGAATGGTCAGGCAATAGGGCTGGCGCAGTGCGATCGCCCTGGCGGCGGGCCGAACCAGCCTGCCGTCCTCCACCGCCTCGGCACAATAGACCCCTTGCGCCAGTGCCACACCCAGCCCCGAAATGGCGAGGTCGAGGGCGGCGCGCGACGAGTTGGCCGACAGGCCCCGCTGCGCCGCCCGGCCAGGTTGGACACCTTCAGCCTCGAACCAGTTGCGCCAGGACGGAAACGAGGCGCCGGTTGGTCCCCAGTCGGTGTGGATCAGCGACAGCCCGGCGAGCGGACCGGCGTCCGCCTTGATCGCGCTGGCAAGCCTCGGTGCGCAGACCGGATAGACGGCGTCCCGGGTGATGTCCTCGGTCGGGTGCTCGCGATAATGCGGACCGTAGGAGAGCCTGATGTCGATCAGTTC
>Ga0075365_10000697_pt1 | contig 13508 bp, 13 predicted proteins | sample EndMetdeltDD1765_FD_71387 | JGI IMG/M metagenome (GOLD analysis project Ga0075365, IMG submission 71387) | Populus endosphere microbial communities from Tennessee, USA - Endosphere MetaG P. deltoides DD176-5 | ecosystem: Host-associated > Plants > Roots > Endosphere | place: USA: Tennessee... | reverse complement strand
GTAAAAACGGGGTTGTTCACACCGCGAAACCAGGCACCATCATAATTGATATGAGCACTATTTCCGCTAGTGCAACAAAACGTATGGCTGCTGTGTTTGAAAAGAAACAAATAGAGATGTTAGACGCTCCCGTTTCGGGTGGTGAGCAAGGAGCTATAGCAGGCACGTTATCTATCATGGTGGGTGGCAAAGAAGCCATCTTAAAAAAAGTCACCCCCATTTTAAAAGTATTAGGCAAACAAATTGTTCATATTGGTGATCATGGCGCGGGACAAGTCGCTAAAGCCTGCAATCAAATTATCATAGCGGAAACGATCATTGCCGTAAGTGAAGCTCTACATCTGGCTATCGCTTCCGATGTTGATCCAGAAAAAGTTCGCGAAGCACTCTTAGGTGGTTTTGCTGGAAGCCGTATTTTAGAAGTACATGGTAAACGTATGCTCGACAATGATTATAAACCTGGATTCAAAGCCAGCTTGCATCGCAAAGATATGCATCTTGCTCTAGAACAAGCAAATCAAGTGAGCGTTACATTACCTGCTGCAAACTATGCCATGAAAAATTTGGATCGACTGGTTATGAAGGGTCATAGCGATTTAGATTCTTCTGCTATTCATTTAATAAACGAGGATTAAAATGGCAAAAGCCAAAGTCACACACTCTTGCCAAGCCTGTGGTGCGCAATTCCCTAAATGGTCAGGACAATGCTCAAGCTGTGAAGCATGGAACACTCTGGTTGAAGAAGCTATAGCAAAAGCAGCTAGCCATCCGCGGTATCAAGGCTATGCTGTCGGCGATCCAGAAATTACGCAGATGACGGATGTCACTTTACATGAAAGCACTCGTATTACATCGGGATTAGAAGAGTTAGACCGTGTTTTAGGTGGCGGTTTAGTGATGGGCTCTGCTGTTTTAATTGGTGGCGATCCCGGTATTGGTAAATCTACTCTACTTATTCAAACCACATGTTATTTAAGTCAGCACATGAAAGTGCTATACGTCACGGGTGAAGAATCATTACAACAAGTAACCATGCGTGCCAAACGCTTAAATTTACCAGAAGGAAATTTATTATTACTTGCTGATACGCAAGTGGAACGCATTTTAAAACTAGCCCAACAAGAAAAGCCCTGCATTTTAGTGGTGGATTCTATCCAAACAATGCATACCGATTTATTGCAATCGGCTCCCGGTGCAGTAGGACAAGTCAGAGAAAGCGCTGCTCAATTGGTGAAATTTGCCAAGCAAACAGGAACCGCTTTATTTCTAGTCGGTCATGTTACTAAAGAAGGCACCTTAGCAGGACCACGTGTATTAGAGCACATGGTTGATACGGTTTTATATTTTGAAGGTGAACAAGATAGTCGCCATCGAGTCATTCGCGCCGTGAAGAATCGTTTTGGTGCTGTGAATGAATTGGGTATTTTTGCCATGACAGAGAAAGGACTACGAGAAATTAGTAATCCTTCTGCTATTTTTCTATCTCGTTATGAGAAACCTGTTGCAGGCAGTGTCATCATGTCTACAAAGGAAGGTAGTCGACCTTTATTAGTTGAAGTCCAAGCCTTAGTTGATCAGAGCCACATGGGAAACCCTAGACGCGTGTGCGTTGGTATTGATCCACAACGATTAGGTATGTTACTTGCTATTTTGCATAGACATGCAGGCATTGCCACTTATGATCAAGATGTGTTTGCCAATGTCGTGGGGGGTATGCGCATTACAGAAACAGGGGCCGATCTAGCTTTATTATTAGCTGTGCTTTCCAGCTTACGCAATCGCCCACTTCCTCAAGATTTAATTGTCTTTGGAGAACTTGGTTTAGCGGGAGAAATTCGCCCCGTGCAAAGTGGACAAGAACGTTTACGCGAGGCATCGAAGCAAGGCTTTAAGAGTGCTATTGTTCCAGCGGCTAATGCACCAAAAGGGAAATTAGGTGATATGCAAATTTTCGCTGTGCAGACGCTACAAGAAGCGGTAGATCATTTTAAAAGTTTATCTGTACAAGATGTAACAGTGTCATAAAACTAAAGCTCTCTTCTAGCAATCTTTTATAAAATTACTTTGATTTGCCTCTGAATGTGGGAGCTGATGAATCATCATTAGAGCTACTATTAAATAATCGCTCCAGCAAAGATTTCTTTTTGGTTTGTTGTGCGGCATTAATGGTCCCAAATGTACCCACTTTGCGAAGAGCACTCTCTTTTTTTGCAGATGTCACCGTAGCTGGAGAAGACGTCTTATTTTCTGATAAAGAGGGGCCCTTTTTAACTTCCGGAACACTAGGTGTAGAAGCTGGACTAGCTGCTGTATTGGGAACTGCTCCTTCGTTTCTTGGAGCAGGTTGAGTCTCAGGCTTATAATATAGTCCTGCGGAACTAGATCCGAAGGACATCTTGAATGAGATCTCTACTTGCTGTACGGTCGCCCTTAAATATTCAGGACTATCAAAAATATCCTTCCCCGCCATTATTAGTATACAATCTTCAGGATTTATCCCTGTTTGGCTTAGAATCTCTGCTTTCAACTCATCTATAGTCGTTGAGTTATTAAAATAGACATAGATCGCTTTACCCCCTAAACCTTTAATTTCCAAATCTCTAGAAAATGCACCTATTCTACCAAGCGTGCTCTCTTCTTTTTTGTCAGATGTCACAGTGGCTGGAGAAGATGTCTTATTTTCTGATAAAGAGGAGTCGTTTTTAACTTCCGGAACACTAGGTGTCGAAGCTGGACTAGCTGCTGTATTGGAAGTAGTTGTATTGGGAGCGACTCCTTCGTTTCTTGGAGTTTTTTTAAGACGAGAATAAAATAGTCCAGTGGTACCAGATCCGAAGGGCATTTTAGTTAAGGCCTCCACTTCCTGTATGGTCATCAATAAAAAGCGATCATCCTGAAAAACATCTTCCCCCCCTGCCATTAGCTTAAAATTCTCAGGATCTACTCCTATTTGGCTTAGAATCGCTGCTTTCAATTCATATATAGTCATTGAGTCATTACAATTGACTGCTGCACCCTTTAAATTTTTAATTTCCAATTTTCTAGAATTGGAAGTAGTTGTATTGGGAACTGCTCCTTCGTTTCTTGGAGCAGGTTGAGTTTCAGGAAGATAAAATAGTCCAGAAGAACCATTTCCTAAGCCCAAACCTATTGAGGCCTCTGCTTGCTGTACAGTCATACGTAAATATTCAGGTATTTTAAAAAGATCTTGACCTGATACTATTAGTTTACAATCCTCAGGATTTATCCCTGTTTGTTTTAGAATCTCTGTTTTCAACTCAGATATAGTTATGGATTCCTCAAAACCGATCTCTTTATCCTTTAAACCATGAATTATCAATCTTCTAGCAAAGGCCATAAAACCCCCAATATAATCTCTTATTAACACTTAGTTTAGCATAAAAATAGCATAAACATCCAAAAGACCCATTTAAAATACAATCACTAATTAAAATAAAAGCTTACTAGAAAACCGATGGAATATAATTAAGCGAAGCACTCTAAGAGATATATCAATATGGGGCCAGATGCCCTCAGCCTAAGTCACAACATGCGCGCGCCACTATCAGCAAGACAAGAAAGGTTAAACAATATAAATCTACTTATTTCCTATTTTCTTGATATTCCACCCTAACTCGTTGCGTAATTCGCGTTAACAACTCATAACCCGTTGTACCACTATGCTCCGCAATCTTTTCTACAGGTAATTCCTTCCCCCATAAAACAACAGGGTCTCCCACTTTTGCATTCGGTTGGGATCGCAAATCAACGGTTATCATATCCATCGATACACGCCCCACTAAAGGACAGCAAACGCCATTCACCAGCATTGGGGTACCATTTTTAGCATGGCGTGGATAACCATCACCATATCCTATTGCCACAACCCCTATGCGTAAATCTTCAACGCACGTCCACGTTCCGCCATAACCAACACGTTCGCCTTTTTTTAAATCATGAATCGCAATTATTTCTGATGTTAAAGACATCACTGGCTGCAATTGATATTCACTGCCTGAATGAGGTGAAAAAGGTGATGCCCCATATAACATAATTCCCGGTCGCACCCAATCTGCATGAGCCGCGGGCCATGCAATAATACCCGCGGAATTACATAAACTGCGAGGGCCATCAAGCTGCATCGTTACAGCATGAAAAAGATCAATTTGTTGTTGAGTAATGGATTTATCAATTGAATCAGACTCTGCAAAATGCGTCATTAACCCTATAGGCTTTTTTACTGAGGCACATGCCATGAGACGCTCATAAACAGATGCAACTTCCTGAGGGGCAAATCCTAACCTATGCATCCCGGTATCAATTTTCAACCAAATGGAAAGAGGCGCAATATGGGGATTTTTTTCTAACATTTCTATTTGAGCTTGATGATGTACCACTATAGTAAAATTTTCTGTGACAGCTCGTGATAATTCATCTTCGCGAAACAAACCTTCCATTAACACAATAGGATTTTTGACACCCGCTGAACGTAATTGCATGCCTTCTTCTAAGCAGGCCACACCCAATGCATCTGCATTAGGTAAAGCTAACGCAATACGCTCCAGTCCATGGCCGTATGCATTTGATTTTACCATCGCTAATACGGCACTCTGCGGAGCCAATTTTTTTACTTGAGCAAAATTATGATGGAGTGCAGCAAGATCAATTGTAATTTGAGTAGGACGGCTCATATTTTTCTAATTCTGATAGGGATTACGTGTAAAATTTTCAAAACACGTATATTGCCCTAAGAAAGTCAATCGAACTTTTCCAATAGGACCATTACGTTGTTTTGCAATAATGATTTCCGCCGTGCCTTTATCAGGACTAGAGTCATTGTATACTTCGTCTCTGTAAATAAAGACAATCAAATCGGCATCTTGTTCAATAGCGCCGGATTCACGTAAATCTGACATCACAGGGCGCTTATCTGCTCTTTGTTCTAGACTGCGATTTAGCTGAGATAAAGCAATCACAGGGACTTTTAATTCTTTCGCTAAACTTTTTAATGAGCGAGATATTTCAGAAATTTCTGCTGTACGATTTTCTGAAAAACCTGGTACTTGCATCAATTGCAAATAATCGATAACGATCAAACCTAATTGCCCATGTTCTTTAGCCACACGTCTTGCGCGTGCCCGTAATTCGGCAGGACTCAATGCTGGTGTATCATCGATAAACATTGGCGCTTCTGAAAGCATGCTCACCGTTGAACTGATACGCGGCCAATCCTCATCTTCTAATTTTCCGGTACGTATGCGTAGCTGATCAATACGACACAATGAAGACAATAAGCGCATCACCAACGATTCACCTGGCATTTCCATACTAAACACTAAAACAGGTAAGCGGCTTTTAATAGCAACGTGTTCTGCAATGTTCATCGCATAGGTGGTTTTACCCATGGAAGGTCGGCCCGCCACAATCACTAAATCAGATGACTGCAAACCAGACGTCATTTCGTCAAAATCATGGTATCCCGTTGGCACACCTGTAATTGGATTATTGGTATGAAATAAGGTATCAATTTTATCCATTGTTTTTGCAAGGAACTCTTTAACATTGACTGGACCACCTACTCGTCCGCCTTGCTCACTAATAGCAAACACTTGGCGTTCAGCCATATCCAATAATTCTAAGCTGTTACGTCCATCCGGATTAAATGCATTGCTTGCAATTTCATTCGCAGCTGCAATCAATTGCCTTAAAACAGAACGTTCCCGCACGATATCGGCGTATGCTGTAATATTTGCAACGCTGGGTGTGTTATTCGCTAATTCGAATAAATACACTTCCCCACCCGCATTATCGAGCTCATGAATTTCTCGTAACGATTCAGAAACCGTTAAAACATCGATTGGTTTATTCTGAGAAGAAAGTTTGATCATCGCTCTAAAAATAAGGCGATGATCATGCCGATAAAAGTCGCCTTCACGCAACCGATCAACAACTTGATCTAGGGCTCGAGGATCTAACATCAATCCGCCTAACACGGATTGCTCTGCCTCAATGGAGTGCGGTGGAACTTTGACAGCGTTTGAATCGGGAGTGCGTGTTTTTGATCGTTTTGTAAACGATTGAGAGTCCATAGCTATACTTCATTTCAACAAAGTGATGCAAAATTTTCGCATTATTAGCAAGGTTTGTCACGAGATACTGATGAGGAACCATAGAAAAGGGCGACAGATCGTCGCCCTTTTGACTAACTTAACAATTAAGCAGTAGCATCTGCTTCAACGTTAATTTTAATCATTACACGTACATCTGTGTGTAATTCAACTTCAACTTCATATTCACCAACTTGGCGTAACGCGCCTGTTGATAAATGTATTTCACTTTTGTCTACTTCAACGCCTGCAGAAGTAATTGCATCAGCGATATCACGTGTACCAACTGAGCCGAAAAGTTTACCTTCTTCGCCTGCTTTTGATTTAACAGTCACATTTTTTAAAGCAATCAATGCTTGCTTTCTAGCTTCAGCCGCTTTCAAATGCTCTGCTTCTACTTTTTCAAGTTCAGCACGACGCGCTTCAAACTTTAAAATGTTTGCAGGAGTTGCATAAACTGCTTTGCCTTTAGGCACTAAATAGTTACGTCCATAACCAGGCTTTACGCTTACGGTTTGGCCCAAAATACCTAAATTACGAATTCTTTCTAATAAAATAACATTCACGGTTATTCACCTCTCAATAATAAAAATCGTTTACGAAAATCAAATCCTGTATCAGCCAAGGCAATAAAAGCAATGATGACAAGGCTTACTGGAAACAGCCAAATGATTCCCATATAAATCAAAACCAGCCACAGCCAACCAACTTTTGTTAAGCTGACTAAACTATGCACCAAGCTCAGTCCCGCAGCAAAAAAGACTGCGTATACAACTGGCATCGCATCCATGGCAAAATCTATCCCCAAATAAGCGAGGATAAATCCAATGACAAAAACTAAACCGGCTATATGCCCTAAACGAATTCGATAAAGCTCTTTACGTAACCCACCTGGGTTAAATATAACGGCTTGCCACCAACGCGCAATGAGTAATTGCAATATCGCATTAAACAACACTGACACAACAATAAAACCGGTCGCAAAATGTTTAGCGACATTTATTGCTTGAGCACGTATCTGCACATCACTTGTTGTTGTCGGCTCTATCGGTGGTGTGTTACCCACAGACTCAGCGGCTTTTACAAAATAATTGCTTAGTTGCGTTGCCCACCAGTCTTGAATGTCTGGATAAAGCAAATGCACTGCGCCAATTAAGACTATACCTAGCCCTGCCGCTAACTCTAACGTAAAGCTCCAATTGTTATACTGACGTAATATATTTGCAAAAATCCAAGTAAATATATTACTGACTATCGCAATTCCTAACATGCCGGCCGCTAATACAGTCTGGTCGGCGGAAGAGGTATAGTATCCAATAACATACGGTAACGTAGCTGCAACTAGTATTAACGCACCTTCTGTTGCCCCTTTACGTAATGTTGTGAGCGCTGCAATTAAAACGCTAATACTTCCAATGACGGGAATAAAAGCAATGATAAAAGCCGTGGCCATTCCTTGCACCCGGTTCTGCAACACAAAATCCGAAAAGCGACGTAAAAACATTTGGCCTCGAGTCGTTCAGTTAGCCTTTATCCCTCTAAAACTGGGATAACTTTTCATTATAATGAGGCATATTGTTATATGCCTCAACATTTACACTAATTAATGTTTGTCGCAATAAGGTAGCAATGCTAAGAAACGAGCCATTTTGATGGCATTCGCTAATTGGCGCTGATAACGTGCTTTTGTTCCTGTGATACGGCTAGGAACAATTTTCCCACTTTCAGTGATAAATTTTTTCAAAAGATAGATATCTTTGTAATCAATTTCTTTTACTTTATTGCTTGTAAAATAACAAAATTTCTTTCGACGAAAATAAGTTGACATAATATGTTAAGCTCCAGCTATGAATGAGTTATTTTGCACCATCAGTTTCAATTTCTTCTGCTTTTGAGACGTCTTCTGCTGGTCTTCTGCCACGAGATTTATGGTCAGAATCATCAGAGCGAACATCTTTTTCCTTCATTAATGGAGAAGATTCTTTCACAGCATCTTTCGTATTTAAGATTAAATTACGAATAACAGCATCGTTATAACGAAATGCATTGCTTAACTCATCTAATGTGTCTCTATCACATTCAATATTCATCAAGACATAATGTGCTTTTAGCAATTTATTAATAGGGTAAGCTAGCTGACGACGGCCCCAATCTTCTAAACGATGAATCGTTCCTTTCTTTTGGGTAACCATGTTGCTATAACGCTCAATCATAGCGGGTACTTGCTCGCTTTGATCAGGATGGACTAAAAAAACAACTTCATAATGCTTCATTTAATAGCTCCTTACGGGTTTAAGCTTTATCTTTAAACAAGATGAAAGCAAGGAGAAAATCATTTTTATACAAACGACCTTCGAAGGGCACGAATTTTACGGAAGATTCACGCAAGATGCAAACTTTTTGACAGAATAAAAAGCAAAATGACGTAAGAACCAAGCCAGTATCCACTTTTTCATCTTATATTCTACATATAATCAAATAATAACCTTGACAAACCTAGCCTAAAACTCTGAGAATAGGCGGCTTCAAAATGGCTATGTAGCTCAGCTGGTTAGAGCGCGGCACTCATAATGCTGAGGTCGGTGGTTCGAGTCCACCCATAGCCACCAAATTATGCTCCCTAATTTGCACTTCCTCTTGATAGCTGTCGTAAGAACCCTTATTTGCACTTTATTTACTGTTAGTGACACAATAACGCCTAGCTATAAGATTTCATCTTTTTGCCCGCAACGCTAATGTTCCTTGAGCACTTTTTCACCATTCCTCCAACCACATCATTGAGATACCGGATAGAACAATAACTTGGCAAAATAGCTAAGCTGGCAGCAGAAGGAGGACACTTTTCTTTTGATACAATTTGTACCACTCTACCGTTTACCACTTTACCTTCTATGATCGAGTCTTTTGTTTTATTGATCACACCACTATGATTAGAAAAAACGACCTTTCCTCTAATTTGGGTCCCACAAATTAAAGTCAATTGCGGCTCTTCTTTTTCTGAGTTAATCGTTAGAGACCCTTTTATTGTAGAATTATTTAGTAAAATCTTTTCTGAAGTAACATCCACATTTCCATCAAATTGGCCATTTTTTGCAGTTAAATCGCCTGAAATCCGCACATTCGCCTTCACATCAGAGTTTCTTAAGTTGGTTAAACCTATCACTTGCATGGAAGCTAAGACCGTGTGCTGAGCCTCTAATGGGCCAGCTATAACAGCATTTCCTGAGACAGTGGTCTGGATCAGTTTGGCTGGGCCATAACAAACAACTTCGTTTAATGTTTGTTTCCCAAATGTGCACGTTGAAAGATGGCTTGTTGCATAGGCATGTGAAACGACCAAAGAGATGAAACAGATAGCTAAGCAAAGAATCTTCTTCATGAATCTTCCCCTTTAACTATATTTCTTATATAGAAATAGTTTATCACTAAAAAAAGGGGCGTATTGTAAGATCTTAAATTCTCAAAAAATCTGTATAAAAAACCAAACTCTTGCTGGGAGTTGGTACTTAGATCTCCAATTCAAACGTTTCGCTGGATCCCGCGGACAAGCCGCGGGACGTAGGTAGTATTGAAAGTCGCTCTGGATGTCAGCTAAAAACATGCTGGCATGACGGGAATAGGGCTTATCCGGAGTTCGCGTTTAAAGACTCTACTTTAAAGTTTACAACCTTCAACCAAGTCGAACGCTGGCTGACTTCCGTCCACCATCGATTAATAGCAGGACGATCAGAAATAAAATGCCCTAACGTAGCCGGAAAGAGATAATCGATGTAAGGCATCCAACTAATATCAGCTAACGAAAAGGTATCTCCAGCGAGATAAGCCTGGTGGGTGAGCCCTTTCTCCATCACATTAAGCGCTTGCTCAACTCGATCTTTTGCGCGCTCTACCAATGCTTGATCCGTCTCCAAACCTTGCAAAGGCCCCCAATACAACTGCTTGACCAGTTGGACAGCGGGCTCACTTAAATATGCCGCCTCCACACTAATCCATTGCTCCATCAACCCCATAGAATGTATATCAGAAAAAGAAAGACTAGTGCCTGGCACGCGCTTATCCAAATATCGCATGATGGCGCGAGATTCATATAATTGAAAGCCATCATCATCCAATACAGGGATGACCCCAAAAGGATGATGACGCTTGATGTAATCAGGTGCTTTTTGTTCTGCTTTTGCTAGATTGACTTGCTCAAACTTAAAAGGAACGCTTTTTTCGAACAAAGTCATTAAAACCTTACGTGTACAAGTACTTTTCGGATATCCGTATACTTTCATACTTCCTCCTTAGACATACTTTAAACTTTAATTTTCCCGTAAGTTTCACGAATAAAAAATGACAAAATAGCAGCCAACCCAAAACCCACTGGTAAAACAGCCAGTGCGATAGCATAAGCAGAAGCTGGATAAATTCGAGCTCCGTCTATCATTGTACTAGTCCAATTAAGATCTAAAATCTTACCCATCAATGGTTGGAAAATATTACCTCCCACCATAACGATCATATTTGTCAAAGCAATGGCCGTTCCTACCATTGCAATAGAGCTAACCTCTCTGCAAATGGCGAAGACTAAAATCTCAGCGCTGGTAAAGAATCCCAGCAGAAATAATAGTGTGCAGGTGAAAACCAATGAAAGACCAGGCACATATAACATAATACACGCTAAAAGAGCCGCAGCAATCGATGATATAATTAACAACAAACGACGACGTGAAACAAAATCAGAAAACCAACCCCAAAAAGGTGCGCCTATAGCCCAACCTAGAAAAATCATGGCATTTGCACTAGCCGCTTCAGTTCTAGAAAGCCCTTGAGCTTGCTCCAAATAAGGAATACCCCACATTTCCCCAAAAGCCGATAACGAAATATAGAGCAAGAATCCAACAAGACTACTTAGCCAAACTTGCCCATTTTTTATCGCACCCCATAAACCAATCATCAAGTCGCGAAAATACATCATATGCTGATGAGGAGCTGGATACCGAGGATTCACGTCACGCACGACAAGCCATAAAATCGCCGCTAAAACTACCCCGGCGAAAGCGGACGCATAAATTGTTGTTTGCCAGCCCGTTATATCAACAAACCGACGCAACACTATGTCACCCGCCATGGCGCCCAACATACCTAGACAGGTTATGATGCCGGAGATCAAGGCAAAGCGATTCGCTGGGAGCCAAATGGTTGCTAATTTGAGTGCACCTACAAATGCAAATGCTGAACCAAAACCCACTAAGAAACGCCCCATCATGGCAATAGTTAAACTGGACGTCCCAGCAAACAGATATGTGCCTATCGCGCACAATAAACAGGCTAGTGTTAATAGGCGCCGAGGACCGAATCTATCCATCAACAAGCCCACCACAATTTGCATGGGCATATAAGCATGATAGTAAAATGCGGATAAATTGCCGACTTCCGCTCCAGTTAAATTATAGGTACGCATTAATTCTGGAGTAATAACGCTAGGCGTTATGCGCAGAAAATACTCGTAGCAATAATAGATAGCGGCTAAACCACAAATCACCCATGCCCAATATGTGGCTTTTTCTACAGGACGCAGTTCAACATGCTGCATATAGCCCTCTCCTAACTATGATTCACTATAGTAGTTTCAATTTGAGCAACTCCAGACGCTATTGCTGCTTTGGCAACGGCGCTTGATACTTTCTCTCTTAAGCGCGGATCTAGGAGTTTAGGCAAAATATAATCTGGGCCAAATACTAACTTTTCTTGTGGATAGACATCAGCCACTTCCTGAGGAACCTCTTCTCGAACCAAATCTTTAATAGCATGCACAGCAGCTAATTGCATTTCTGCATTGATAGAAGAAGCACGGACATCAAGAGCACCACGGAAAATATAGGGGAAGCACAATGCATTATTGACTTGGTTTGGAAAATCACTGCGCCCTGTTGCCATAATAAAATCATCACGAACCTGATGCGCTAAATTAGGCATAATTTCAGGTGTAGGATTCGACAAAGCAAACACAATCGGATTCTTAGCCATAACCGCTAGCATATCAGGTGTCATAATACCGGGTCCAGATACCCCAATAAAGACATCAGCCTCTGTTAAAGCATCCATTAATGTGCGTTTAGAGGTTTCAATCGCAAAAGCACGCTTATAAGAGTTTAAATCAGCACGCTCGCTATGAATAATCCCAGCACGATCAATCATGAATAAGTTCTTAGGTTGAGCACCTAATTTGATAAGTAATTGCATGGTGGCAATACCAGCCGCACCTGCTCCTGCACAAACAATAACAACTTCGCTGAGTTTTTTACCTTGCAAATCCAAAGCATTCAGCAACCCTGCCGCTGTAACAATTGCTGTACCATGCTGGTCATCATGAAAAACTGGAATATTTAATTTTTCTTGTAACGCTTTTTCAATAACAAAACATTCTGGGGCTTTGATATCTTCTAGGTTAATACCACCAAAAGTAGGCGCTATACGGGAAACCGTATCAATAAAATCTTGGGCATCATTGCAATCGACTTCGATATCAAATACATCAATACCTGCAAGATGTTGAAATAAAACACCTTTGCCTTCCATAACAGGCTTGCTCGCCAATGCTCCCACATCTCCTAATCCTAATACAGCTGTACCATTCGTAATCACGGCAACTAAATTACCTTTGCTGGTATATCGATATGCCATAAGGGGATCACGTGCAATTTCTTCAACCGGCACAGCAACGCCAGGGGTGTAACATAAAGATAAATCGTTTTGAGAAGCAGTAGGCTTGGTTGGAATCACGCTAATTTTACCTGGAATAGGAAAAGAGTGATATTTCAAAGCCGCTTTACGGAGTTCATCTGACATAATGGCAACCTTATTTTGTGTTTTTTATAGTTTTTTGCTTATTGGAAGTTAAAAAAAAAGCGCTACATCTGCAGCGCTTTCCTGTAACTAAATAATAATTAACGCTTACTTAGCTGCACCTTCTTGTTCTGTTCCCTTGGTACCAATAGCACCTTTACGACCATATTTTTGCTGGAAGCGATCTACACGGCCGGCGGTATCTACAATCTTTTGCTTACCGGTGTAAAAAGGATGGCACATTGAACATACTTCTAAAAGTAGGTCTTTGCCAAGTGTGGAACGTGTAACAAAGGTACTGCCGCAGCTGCAAGTAACTTTTATATCATTATATTCTGGGTGAAGACCTTGTTTCATACAAACCTCTCTGCAAACTAAAATTCTATCAAAACGTGCCGACATAAATAGCCCCGCATAATAGCTGAGAGCTGCTTATGAATCAAGCAAACAAATATTCTTTTATTTAATTATAGACCTTATATCCATCATTCATTATAAAAAGCGCTAACTTCTTATAAATAACAGATATCTTGCGCTAACTTCTTGGATTATCCTTTCTTAGCTTAAGCC
>Ga0075365_10000696_pt1 | contig 13510 bp, 16 predicted proteins | sample EndMetdeltDD1765_FD_71387 | JGI IMG/M metagenome (GOLD analysis project Ga0075365, IMG submission 71387) | Populus endosphere microbial communities from Tennessee, USA - Endosphere MetaG P. deltoides DD176-5 | ecosystem: Host-associated > Plants > Roots > Endosphere | place: USA: Tennessee... | reverse complement strand
GCTGTGGGCCCGACCGTGAGCGAAGGTCCGGTTGAGGGCCGAGCGGAAGGCGGTGTCGGCGCCGACACCGCCTTCCGCTCGGCCCTCAACCGGACCTTCGCTCACGGTCGGGCCCACAGCGCCTTCGTGTACGCCATCTGTAGCCCGGCGCGCTCGAGGTTGCGCTGGCTCGAGCTGCCGAACGCGGCATGGCCGACGACGAGGTCGCACCCGAGCTCCGCGGCGAGCTCTGCCCGCCGACTGATCAACGCCAGCTGCGCGCCGCGGCCGCGAGCTTCGGCCAACGTCGAGGCCGCGGCCAGGTATGCGGTGCGGCCGCAGACATGGAGCAGGCCGACACCGATCGTCGTCCCACCGCTGCGGGCACGGAAGAGGTGCACGCCCAGCACGGACGACAAGACGAGCACCGACGCAGTCATCGTCGCCGCACGCGCCGCCGCGTACTGCAGGCCCTGCACGTACACGGACGCGAACTCCTCGATGTCGGCCGGCTCGATCGTCATCCCGTCGGGCGAACCGGTCGTGTCGCGCGCGATGACATCAGCGGCGCCGCACAACGCACCGAAGAACCCGACGTGGCCGAGCCCGGCCGCGCCGAGCGCCGCGTACAGCGCGTCGTCGCTCGCCTGAGGGGTGACGTCGACACGCAGGACGATGTCGTGTTCTGCGTACCACTCCCCCAGCTCCGCAAGGTGTTCGACCGACGTCGCGGTCATGCCCATCACGTTGTTGTAGAACGGATTCGGGTCGGCTCCGACCAGCAAGGCGGTCGCGTCGCCGGCGCGGCGGACATGCGCGTCGTGGGGATTGCCAGGCAGCCCGGCGAGCGCGGCGATTCTCGCCGTCATGTAGTCGATGTCGGCGTTCTCGACCCGGTCGGCCACCTCCGCACTCAGCATTCGAGTCAGTGTTCCACGTCGCCGCAGTCGGGTCGAAGGAGATTCCGGCGCCAGGCGGGCACGTGCCCATTGGTGCTAGAGATTCGGCATGCCCACGTTCGTCAACGGACCGATCCAGCTGCACTACGACATCGAAGGCCGCGGCTACCCAATCTTCCTCCTCGCACCCGGCGGAATGAGGTCGCACAACGACATGTGGCCCAACATGCCGTGGAACCCGCGCGCGCAGTTGGTTGCCGACTACCAGCTGATCGGGATGGACCAGCGCAACGCCGGGCAGTCGGTGGCACCGGTCAGCAGCCGCGATTCGTGGTCGAGCTACGCGTCCGATCAGCTCGCGCTGCTCGATCACCTCGGCGTCGACGAGTGTCACGTGCTCGGCATGTGCATCGGCGGACCGTTCGTGCTGCAGCTGCTGAAGACCGCACCGGAACGGTTCCGCTCAGCGGTGTTGCTGCAGCCGGCCGGGGTCGACACCACCAACGAGCCGTTGCTGGAGATGTTCGCCCAGTGGGCCGAGGCCACGGCACCGAACCATCCGGAAGCCTCGGAGGCCGACTTCGCATCGTTCGGTGATCGCATGTGGGGTGGCGAGTTCGTGTTGAGCGCGACCCGCGACGAGGTCGCCGCGTGCGAGACGCCGATGCTCGTCATGATGGGCAACGACCAGTACCACCCGCAATCGCTGTCGCGCGAGATCGCCGAGCTCGCCCCGAACGTGACGTTCGTCGAGCGGTGGAAGGAGCCCGAGTTCCTCGAGCGGACGGACGCGACGATCAAGCAGTTCCTGGCCGAGCACTCGCCATCATGACTCAGCGGGCGCGGGTGGCCCTGGCAGACGCCGACTGAGAACCGCGGCGAGGAACGCCGCCGCGGCGAGTACGGCGAAGAGTGGCCCGAAGGCGCTCGTCGTGTCGTCGGACAGCACCAGCCCGATGACGGTGATGCCGATCGATGCGAAGACCTGCACCACGATGAACATCGTCGTGGTCGCCTGCGACGTCGCCTCGACCGGAACGGTGCGATACACGCTGGAGAAGGTCGGCGCTGCCACCGCGCCAAAGCCGAGACCGACGACCACGAACAGTGCGAACAGACCCGGCACCGGCAGCGACTTGCCCGCGAGCGCGAACGCCACCAGGCCCGCTCCGGTGACGAGCGCGCCAGCGCCAACCAGTTGCCGCGGTCCGGTGACGTCGCTGCGCCGGCTGGTGTAGGACATCGAGACCAGCAGACCGGCACCGAGCGCCGTGGTGAGCAGGCCTTGCCGCACCCCGGTGTAGCCGTGCACACGATGAAGGAACAGCGGCAACGAGATCAGCTGCGAGTACATCACGAAGCCGACGACTGCCATCAGGCCAACGCTCGACGCGAACTCCGGACGGGTCAGCAGGCGCACGTTGATCACCGGCGTCTTCACGCGCAGGGCGCGGCGTACGTACGAGACGATCAACGTGATGCCGACGACGGCCGGAACGGCAACGGTCCACAGGGCCCCGTGCGCGCCGACACGATCGATCGCGAACAGGATCGCGACGAACCCGGGCGAGAGCAGGAACAGGCCGCGCAGATCCGAGCGGGCTGCGTCTCGGTCGCCTCCGACGACCGGCAGGACGAACATCGCCGCGATGGCGACCAGCACGCCGATCGGCAGGTTGATCAGGAAGATCCACCGCCAGTGGGCCTCGGTGGCGAACAGCCCACCGGTGAGCGGCCCGAGCACCGGTGCGACGTTGATGATCAGCGACAGGATGCCCATCACCCTGCCGACGCGACGTTGCCCGGCCGCCTTGGCTGCCAACGTCAGCGATGTCGGCTCGAGCATGCCACCGCCGAAGCCCTGCAGGATTCGGAACATGATCAGGCTCGGCGCCGACCAGGCCAGGCTGGCCAGCCCCGACCCGAGGACGAACAGGCCGAGGCCGGCGAAGAACACCTTCCGCCCGCCGAAGCGCTCGATCGCCCAGCCGGCTGTTGGCAGGGCGAGCCCGGCCGCCAAGAGATAGCCGACGCTCACCCACACGACCGTCGAGATCGGGCTGTCGAAGACGCTGGCGAACGTGTCGACCGCCACCGTGACGATCGTGCCGTCGAGCACGCTCATGAACGCCGCGAGGGCGAGCACGCAGACGACGGCGAGCGTTTGCCGGTCGAGAGCCAGTCCGCTGTCGTCGAGCCCCGCCGTGTCGAGCCGTGCTGTGTCGTGGCCCGCTTTGTCGTGCCGTTCAGTCTCGATGTCGATGTCGATCGGAGATGTCTGCGCCGTGGTCATGGTTCCAAGTTAACTACACCGTTCAGTTAAATCAACTTGTTCGCTTCGTGCAGTAGAATGCACTCGTGCCGACGACCGCAGAATCCCACGTGATCAGTGCCGCCGAGCGCGGATCTGGTCGAGGGAGGCTCGACAAGCGCCGCGCGATCCTCGATGCGGCCGCCGAGGTGTTCGGCGAAAGCGGGTACGAACGAGCGAGTGTCGATGCGATCGCACTCAAGGCCGCCGTCTCCAAGCCGACGATCTACAACCACTTCGGTACCAAGGAGAACCTGTTCCGCGAGTCGATCGCCGAGTCGGCCGCCACCGTCAATCAGCAGTCGATGGACTCGATCACGCGCTTCGATCCGCGCACACCCGACTGGCGGGCGGCGCTGAACGAGCTCGTCATGGGGCTCACCCAGTGCAGCCGTTCAGAGTGCGCTCAATCGGTGCAGCGCCAGATCTACTCCGAGGTCAAGCGCGACCCGGAGGTCTACCGCGCGGTACGCGCGAGAGCCATCGACCCGATCACCAACGCGCTCGCCGGGCAGCTCGCAATGCTGGCCAATGCCGGTCGTCTCGCGATCGCCGACCCGCTGCTCGCCGCCAAGCAACTGCTCGCCCTGGCCACGGCCGAGATCGTCGAGCTCACCGAGCTCGGCGGACGCACCGCATCCGACGCCGAGGTACGCAGGGCCGCGGCCGCCGCTGTCGACACCTTCGTCGCCGCCTTCGCCACGTCCTGACCCCCCAACCGCCGCGGCCAGATCCGACTCCCGACGGGATCGCCGAAACCGTCACGTGCCAGTCTGGTGGCCCGAGTTCACGGAAGGTTCAGCATGCGCGCATTGCAACTCATCGCACCCGGGGTCATCGAGCTCCGCGACGTCGATGTTCCCACGATCGCCCCCGACGAAGTGCTCGTCCGCGTCGCCGGAGCGGGTCTGTGCCACTCCGACCTGCACGTGCTGCATGCCCCGATCGAGCGGCCGCCGCTCACGCTCGGGCACGAGACAGCAGGATGGGTGGAGTCCGTCGGCGCCGAGGTCGACGGGTTCGCGGCCGGCGATCCGGTGCTCGTCTACCTCGTTTGGGCGTGCGGCCATTGCCGTTCGTGCCGTGAGGGCCGGGACAACTCGTGCGAGGTCGCCGGCGGCCGGCAGTCGATGTGCCCGTGCCCCGGCCTCGGGCCCGACGGTGGCATGGCGGAGTACATCGCCGCGCCGGCGAGGTTCCTGGAGCCACTCGGCGCGCTCGATCCGGTTCTCGCCGGACCTCTTGCCGACGCCGGCCTGACGTCGCACCACGCGATCGCGGGAGCCATGCACCGCCTGGGTCCCGGCACAACGGCGGTCGTCATCGGACTCGGCGGACTGGGCCATGTCGGGTTGCAGATCCTCACCGCGATCACCGAAGCGACCGTGATCGGCGTCGACGTGCAACAGGCCAAGCTCGACCTCGCCGCGGCACACGGCGCCACCCACACCTTTCTCGGCGACGACGCGACGGCGGCGAAGATCCTCGATGTCACCAACGGCTACGGAGCCGACGCTGTGTTCGACTTCACCGGTACGCAACAGACGGTCGATCTCGCTGTTGGCTGCATCGCCCCCGACGGAGCGTTGCGATTCGTCGGCCTCGGCGGCGGCACGATGCAGTACGGCGCGCTCCCGTGGTCGCCACTGCCCTGGGGAGTGGACCTCCGCAAGTCCTACGCCGGGACACGCGCCGACCAACGTGCCGTGATCGAGCTCGCCGCGGCCGGCAAGATCACACTCGAGACCGCGCAGTACGACCTGGAGGATGGGCTCACCGCTTTCGACGATCTCGCCGCCGGCCGCCTCCTCGGCCGAGCCGTTCTCGTTCCCAACCGCTGACCCGACGAGTAACCGCGCGCGCCATGAATGAGTAGCGCTTACTCATGACCCGCGCCGTCGCGTCGATCACGATGGGCCCTCGATCACAACGAACGATGGAGGATGAGATGGGACTCGAAGAACGGCGCCGCATCAAGGAGCTGCAGGAGGTCACGTTCCCCGAGCGGGTGCGCGAGATCGAGGAGATCTGCGGCAAGGCGATTCAGTACGAAGTCGATTGGGACAGCCTCGCGTCCGACGCGGCCGGCCTGAACTTCATCGACAACCTGTCGTGCCACCGCCTCAACATGGCGTTGCGGATGATCTGCCAGGACGACCTGGGGCGTGAGGCTGTCCGCGATGGTCTGCAGCTGATCAAGCTCAAGAACGTGGCCGACACCGCCTCGATGAGCATCTCGTTCACCGGCGGCGTGCTCGAGATGCACTGCGCGTACGCGCAGGGCACGTCGGGAATGTTCGGCGATGGTGAGATCCGCGAACTGCTCACCGCGAGCCTCTGAGGAGACGCACCATGAACGAGACCAGCCTCCTGGACGAACTGGCGAGCATGCGCGCCGAATTGGCGAGCCTCCGTGCCGAGGTCGCCCACCTGAAGGGGACGGCCGCAACCGACGGCCCCCACGCAGACGCTGACGGCGCCACCGAGCCGGTGCCCGAGCTGGCGGTCACCAGCCGGCGCCGCTTGTTCGCGCTTGCCGGTGGAGCTGCCGCGACGGCCGTCGTGGCCGCCACCGTCGGGGCGTCCCGGCCGGCTGCGGCCACCAACGGCGACCCACTCGTGATCGCCAACAACACCGGCTCGACCGCCGGCGTCAAGGTCATCTCGACCTACCTCAACTACGAGGTTTCTTCGGGTAACCCGGACGACAAGAACCTGTTCGTCGTTGGTGATGCCACCGTCGCCGCGTTCAACCCGCCGAACCCTGCCGCGATCAGCGGGCACGCGGCCAAGCACGTCGACATCGGCGTGCTCGGAACCGCCACCCGCTCCACCGGCACCGGAGTACGAGCCATCGCCACATCGACGGACTTCGCGTCCACCGCCCTCCACGCGACGTCGGTGGGCGGCATCGCCATGGTCGCGGCGTCGCAGAACGCGTCCGATCTGCGCCTCAACGGAACGGGCCGGCTCGTGCTCGGGCAGCACATCGCATCGGGCCCACCGACGAGCGGGAACTACTTCCAGGGCGAGCTCGTCCGCGACGCCAACTCCGACCTGTTCTTCTCGCGCACGAGCGGCCTGAGCACACAATGGCGCAAGGTCGTCTTCGAAGACGCACTGCCGGCTGCGGCCACGCTTCCGCCCCAGCTGCACATCATCGAGCCGACACGTGTCTACGACTCGCGGCTTCCCGGGTTCGGAGACCGGATCAGCGACGGCGGTTCACGCAGCGTCAGCGTGGCCAACGGGATCGACATCAACTCGGGCGCCGTCACCGTGGCCGACGTCGTGCCCGCCGGAGCCACGGCGATTCAGTTCACGTTCACGATCGATGCCGCCCAGAACAACGGCTTCCTGGCCGTCACCCCCGGCGATGCCGCGACGTTCAAGGCCTCCACGATCAACTGGAGCCCGACGACGCCCAACATCGCCAGCGGCAGCCTGTGCAAGCTCGACGCCAACCGAACGGTGAAGGTGTTCGCGGGCGGCGGGGGCAGCACCCACTTCCTGATCGACGTCACCGGCTACTACCTGTAGGCCCTGCCGCCCGGTAGTGCAGGAACAGCGAGCCCTTGGCCGAGGTGCTGACGTCGAGCAGATCGAACTGCTGGGTCTCGATGCCGGAGCCCTCGGGGAACAACGGGTAGCCGCGGCCGACGATCGTCGGTGTCATCACCAGCCGTAGCTCGTCGACGAGACGTTCGGCGAGCAGCGAGCGGGCCAGCGTGGTGCTGCCATGGATGCCGATGTCGCCACCCTCACCCTGCTTCAGGTCGCGGACGTAGTCGGCCACGGGCGACGTCATCCGAACCGAATTGGCCCACGGTTGACTGAGGTCGGTCGATGTCGCGACGTGCTTGCGAGTGGCGTTGATGAACGGCGCGAACGGTTTGAAGTCCGACCCCGGCCAGTGCCCAACCCAATAGTCGTAGGTTCGCCGGCCGAGGAGCACATCGTCCTGTTTCTCGATCACGCGCTCGATGGTCTCGAACAACTCGGGCCCATCTTCGATGAACCAGTCGCCCGGCTCCTCGGCCACGCCGTCGAGGGAGATGAACTGGAAGAAGACGACGTTGCGCATGATGAGTAGCTCCTTGGAAGGTGTTGGTTTCTGGCACGAGGGCGGAGGCGTCAGATCGAGGGGGCGAAGGCGACGAGCTGATCGAGCACCGTCCCCCAGCCGTCGTGGAAGCCCATCGCCTCGTGTTGGGCGCGGTCCTCCTTCGTCCCGTGCATCGCGACGGCTCTGCATCGCGTCGCATCGCCCACCGGTTCGAGCGTCATCACCGCAGTGAAGAACCCATCGAGCGCGGGCCGGTACCCGGGCCGCAGCGCGTTGGTCCACACGAGGCGGCGGAACGGAACGATCTCGAGGTAGCAGCACGTGATCGGGTTCTCGGTGCCGTCCGGTTGGCGGGGAACGAACCGGAAGATGCCGCCCGGGCGCAAGTCGATCTCGCATTCGGAGATCTCGCCGGGCGCCGGCGCGTACCAACGGCGCACGTGTTCCGGCTCGGTCCACGCAATCCACGCGCGTTCGGCGGACACCGGCACGACGCGCTCGACCATCAGATCGAACTCCGGGTCGAGGGCGTCGCTCATCTGGCGTCGTCCTCGGTGTCGTCGTCCTCTGCGTCGTCGGGCATCTGTGTCACATAGGCCTCGAAGCGGTCCATTCGCCGCTCCCACATGTCCCGCTGCCCGGCCAACCAGTTCTCGGCGAGCTGCAGCCGTTTCGGCACGAGATGATAAGTACGCACCCGACCCGCCTTCGTCGAGCGGACGAGGCCGCTCGACTCCAGCACGCGCAGGTGTTGCACGAACGAAGGCAACGCCATCTGAAAAGGCTCGGCCAGCTCGCTCACCGAGGCGGGACGGCGCGTCAGCCGAGCGACGACATCGCGTCGAGTTGGGTCGGCGAGCGCCCGGAACACGTCGTCCACCACCGTCGCTGCTGCCATGCACGCCACCATAAACGAAGCCCAACACTTAGGTCAATACCTAAGTGTTCGATCGCCGTGAACGAGGCAGCGCCTTCTCTCCCCCGGCGTTTAGGCTGACGAGCGATGATCGCCGCCGATGCTCTGCTCACGTTCGCCGCTGCCGCATTCTTGTTGATCGTCGTGCCGGGGCCGAGCGTGCTGTTCGTCGTCAGCCGCGGTGTGGCCCTCGGCCGGCGCGCCGCGCTGGTGACGGTGGCCGGGAACGCGGTCGGCATCTACCTCCAGGTACTTGCCGTCGCGATCGGGCTCGGTGCCATCATCGAGCGCTCCATCGTCGCCCTCCAGATCCTCAAGCTCGCCGGCGCGTTCTACCTCATGTACCTCGGCGTCCAAGCCCTCCGCCACCGGCGCGAGCTCGCAACCGTGCTCGACGCCGCTGGAACGGTTCGGCCGCAGCGGCGGATCTTCCGCGAGGGCTTCGTCGTCGGTGTCACCAACCCGAAGAACATCATCTTCTTCACGGCGGTCCTGCCTCAGTTCGTCGACCGTGCGGGAGCGCCGGTCGGCGTCCAGATGACGATTCTCGGCACGATCTACGTCGCGATCGCGCTCGTGTCGGACAGCATCTGGGGCATCATCGCGGGAACGGCTCGATCCTGGTTCGCGCGCTCGCCGAAGCGGCTGGAGATGTTGGGCGGCACGGGAGGCCTGGTCATGCTCGGCCTCGGTCTGCGCGTCGCCATCAGCGGCCGCAAGGACTAGCGGTCATTTCGTGAAACTTGGCTGCTGATCGCTCCCGGATGGCGCGATCAGCAGCCAAGTTCGCGGCCCTCGTCGTCGGACCAGCAGACGAACTACCCGAACACGACGGTCTTGCGGCCGTAGACCAGGACGCGGTGTTCGAGGTGGGCCCGCACGGCGCGGGCCAGCGCGATCGTCTCGAGGTCGCGTCCCTTGCGGGTCAGGCTCGGCACGTCGTCGCGGTGGGTCGCACGGACCACTTCCTGCTCGATGATCGGACCCTCGTCGAGCTCGTCGGTGACGTAGTGGGCTGTCGCCCCGATCAACTTCACACCGCGGTCGTGCGCTTGCCGGTACGGGTTGGCGCCGATGAACGCCGGCAGGAACGAGTGGTGGATGTTGATGATCCGGTTCGGATACTGCTCGACGATGTCGCTCGACAGGATCTGCATGTACCGGGCGAGGACAACGAGCTCGACGTTGTCGTCGCGCAGACGTGCGGTCACCGCCTGCTCCTGCTCGTGCTTGTTGTCCGGCGTGACCGGCAGGTGCACGTACGGAACGCCCATGTGCGCACATATCTCGGCATGGTCGTTGTGGTTGGAGATGACGGCGGCCAGATCCATCGGCAGCTCGCCCGTCCGCCACCGCGTGAGCAGGTCGTACAGGCAGTGCGGCTGCTTCGACGCCAGCACAGCCGTCCGGATTCGATCGTCGGTGAAGCGCAGGGCGACATCGAAGCCGAACCGCTGCACCAGTGGTTGGAAAGCGGCGAGGATCTCGTCGCGGCCGAGCGCGAAGCCGGCCAGCTCGAACTCGACGCGCTGGAAGAAGACCCGCTCGACGTCGTCGGTGTGCTGCTCGGCGTGGATGATGTTGCCGTCGAGCCGGGCGATGAAGTCGGCGACCGCGGCAACGACGCCGCGTTGATCGGGACACGTCAGCAGCAGGACCGCGTTGGGCAGGGAGGGATCATCCACGAGACGAACGTAGCGTTCAGTCGGCTGGACTCCGCCCCTCGATCGTGATGCTGGTGAGATCGTCGGCGAGGACGATCTCGCCGGCGAAGTGCTCGGCGATCATCGCCCTCCAGCCAGCGTGCTGTCCGTCTTGCAAGGCCGGCACGTAGTGCGTGCACATCAACGTGTGCACATTCGCCCGCGCCGCGGTCTGCGCGGCCTGCTCGACGCTGGAGTGATAATCGAGGATGTCCTGGATGCGCGCGTTCGGCATCAGGCGGACGAGGTCCTCACGGATCACGGTCTGCACATAGAGGTCTGCCGACGCGCACAGCTCGTCGAGTCCAGCGCACGGAACCGTGTCGCCGGCGATCGCCGCAACCGCACCCTCGTGCTCGATCCGGTAGCCGACCGTTGGTTCCACCGGCCGATGGTCGGTGGCGCGCACCAAGATCGTCGCCGCCCCGATCGTCATCGTCTGCGGCGGAACGAGCTCGTGCACATCCACAACAGGACTCCAGGTGAGGTCGGCATGGTGGGCGAGGCGGTACGAGATGTCGGGCGCCAACATCGCGAGGATGCCGTCGACAACCGCGGCGGTTCCCGGTGGCCCGTACACGTGCAGGGTCGTCGGCGCCTGGCTCATCACCCAGTGCGATGTGATGACGTCGTTGAGATCGGTGATGTGATCGCTGTGCAGGTGGGTGAGCAGCACAGCATCGAGCATGATCGGGAACACGCCCGCCGCGGTGAGACGCATCAGCACGCCGCGCCCGGCATCGACCAGAACGCGAGTCTGACCGGCAACGACCAGTGTCGACGGCCCGGCCCGGTTCGGATCGGGCAACGGGTTGCCGGTACCGAGCGTGGTGACGGTCAGAGCCATGGCGCCACCATAACGAGCGCCGTCGTGGCCGCCGGAACGGCACGCGTCAACGACACGCCTCAGATCGCGCGCATCCGGTTGTTGCGCGCGTTGTGCTCGACCTCGGCCAGGCCGAGCGCTTCGAGGACGGGGGGTACGTAGTTGCCGAATCGACCACGCAGGCCCTTCTTGATGCCGTACCAACCGCCGACCGGGTTCGTCTCCGACCGGCCCCAGGCCTCGACAGTCCCGTCGGCCGCCGGCTTCTGCTCGTCGGCGTTGCCGAGTGGCATCCAATCACCGTGGGCGGCGAGCATCGCGTGGAGGTCTTCGATGCACGACAGGTGGTAGCGCAGCTGGGTCTTGCCGACTTGCACGACGAGCGCGGGCGGGCTCGCGTCGGGATCGCGGTAGGCCTCGAACTCGCTGTTTCCGGGCGGAGTGGTGAGCTGCCACGGATCCTGGGCGGTGCCCGTGCCTTCGATGTCGTCGATTGTCATGGCTGCACCGTGCCAGATCGAACATGACATCTCCTGTCATGTTCCGGTCCTCCGCTCATCTATCGTTCGCCTGTGCGCGCCGCCCGCCTGCTGGAGATGCTGCTCGTCCTGCAGCGCCGCGGCAGGATGACCGCGAGCGAGCTGGCGACGTTGCTCGAAGTCTCGGCGCGCACGATCCTGCGCGACGTCGAGGCGTTGAGCGAGGCGGGGGCCCCGATCTTTGCCAGCCAGGGCGCCGGCGGCGGGATCGAACTCCTCGACGGGTTCCAGACGCGGCTGACCGGGCTCACCAACGACGAGGCCCGCTGCCTGTTCCTCGTCGGGCAACCACAGGTCGCCCACCGCCTCGGTCTCGCAGCACCGACGCAGGCCGCGAGGAACAAGTTGCTCGCGGCGATGTCGCCCGCGCTCGCCATCGAGGCCGATCAGTTGTCCGCGTGGTTCCTGCACGATCCCGATCGGATGGCGGGAAACACGATTCCGCACGGCGAGCTGCGTCGCCTCGCCGGCAGCATTCGACGGCGACGGATCGTGGAGTTGACGACGGCCGAAGCGGCCGTCCACACGGTGCGTCCGCTGGGCCTGGTGTTGAAGGCCGGTTCGTGGTACCTCGTCCACGACGGGCAGCATGGGATCGAGGCAATGTGCATCGACGAGCTCCGCGCGATCCGGATCACGAATCGATCGTTCACCTCACCGGCCGGCTTCGATCTGGCCGGCTTCTGGAAGCAGCGACCGGGGAAGGCAGGCGCGAGATGAACCAACAGTGGAAGATCGGTGACGTCGAGGTGACGTGCGTCGTGGAGACCTCGTTCGACGTCCCCGCAGACGGCGTCGTGCGCGATTTCGTCGCGGCGGACCTGGGCGGGCACCTCGCGGTGTTGCAGCCCGCATACATCACCGACTCGCTTCTCCTGCGACTGTCGATCCATTCGTTCGCGATCCGTTCCGGCGACCGCAAGATCATCGTCGACACATGCTTCGGCAACGACCACGACCTCCCCGGCATCGGCACGTTCCACACCGCACACCTCGACGCGCTGGCGGCCGCGGGCTTCGATCGCCTCTCCGTCGACACGGTCGTGTGCACCCACCTCCACTTCGATCACGTCGGCTGGAACACGATGTTGGTCGACGGCACGTGGGTGCCAACCTTCCCGAACGCCGAGTACCTCTTCGGCGCCACCGAGCACGCGCACTGGACGAAGCACGAACAGGCCTACGACGGACTCGATGAGTGCATCGTTCCGATCATCGAGGCCGGACTGCACCGGTTCGTCGAGACCGACCACCGGATCACCCCCGAGGTGCGTCTGGTGCCAACCCCGGGACACACTCCCGGACACGTCAGCGTGCTCATCGAGTCCGGCGACGACTCGGCATGGATCACCGGCGACATGGTCCACCACCCGGCTCAGATCGTCCGCCACGACTGGCCGTCGGTACCCGACGTCGATCCGGTCGAGTCCGTGGCCACGCGTCAGGCGGTGTTCCCCGACCTGGCCGACCGCGGCGTGCTCGTGCTCGGCACCCATTTCGCCGAGCCCGCGTCGGGCTACATCACCCGCCGCGACGGTGGCTGGGCCTGGCAACCGCAGCCCTGACCGCAGTCCCAGCCGTCACACCGAGGTCGCCGCGGCCTCCATCATCCGGCCGATGTTGGCCGGATCGAAGAACTCGAGCGGTGACACGCTTCCGGCCGTCACGCTGACGAAGTCATCCATCGCTGACGTGTTGCCGTGCACCGCGCCGAGCACGTGCTGGAGCTCTGGTGGTGGCGGGGCGAGGGTCGCCAGCTGCGTGGTGAACTCGAAGATCGGCAGGACCTGGTTGTCGCGTGCTTGCTGGTAGTCGGCCATCGCTGCCGCGAACGGCCGGCTTCCGTCGAACGACTCATCGAACGCAGCCACGCAGAGCTCGGCGTCGCGGAACGCGTCGGTGATGCCCTGCGCCGTGATCGGATCTCGGGTGTAGCCGGCGTCGCCGACGAGCGCCCACCCGGGCCCGAACGGGCGACGGAAGAAGTTCGGTACCCCGCCGCCCGTGAACCGCTCTTCTCGCTTCGCACCGCGGACGCGTTCGGCGAAGTCGGGAGCGAGATCGAGAGTCCTCATGAAGTTGGCTTCGACGTCGGCCTTGTACGCGCTCGCCTCGGCGGCCGGCCAGCCGGCCACCAACATCGTCAGCCCGTCGTTGGTCGGCGCCGCTGCCCAACCGCGGTAGGGGCGCACCGTCGTCTCGAAACCGCCGACGGGCAGGTTGCTCCAGTACGAGTAGTAGCCCCACATCAGCATCGGCTTCTCGTTGTAC
>Ga0075365_10000695_pt1 | contig 13534 bp, 12 predicted proteins | sample EndMetdeltDD1765_FD_71387 | JGI IMG/M metagenome (GOLD analysis project Ga0075365, IMG submission 71387) | Populus endosphere microbial communities from Tennessee, USA - Endosphere MetaG P. deltoides DD176-5 | ecosystem: Host-associated > Plants > Roots > Endosphere | place: USA: Tennessee... | reverse complement strand
AGGATGCGCTTCTTTTGACTCTTGATGTTCGCCACGTGCGAGAACCCGTTTCGTGATCGGCTGCCAGGAATTGCTGATAGTTCGGCCGGTAGATCGGCTGCATGACCCTATCGGCGAATCAGCCCAGATACCACACTTCGCGCAGCCACCGGCAGAGCGGCAACCCGCGCCGATAACATCTCTCAACTGCTCATGAACCTCGACCTCATCCGCAACTTCTCGATCATCGCCCACATCGATCACGGCAAATCGACCCTGTCCGATCGGATCCTGGAGATGACCGGGGCGGTGGAGATGCGCGACATGCGCTCGCAGTACCTCGACAGCATGGATCTCGAGCGCGAGCGGGGCATCACGATCAAGGCCCAGAACGTGCGCGTCGGATGGAAGGGCCACACCCTCCACCTGATCGACACGCCCGGGCACGTCGACTTCGGATACGAGGTCAGCCGCAGCCTGGCGGCCTGCGAGGGCGTGGTCCTCGTCGTCGACGCGGCGCAGGGCATCGAGGCCCAGACGCTGGCCAACTGCTACCTGGCGCTGGAACACGACCTCGAGATCGTCGCCGTCCTGAACAAGATCGACCTGCCGGCGGCCGACCCCGACCGCTACGCCCAGGAGATCGAGACCGTGCTCGGCATCCCGGCCGAGGACATCATCCGCATCTCGGCCAAGACGGGGGTCGGCGTTCCCGATCTGCTCGACGCGGTCGTCGCCAAGATCCCGCCGCCCACGGGCGACCCGGAGGCGCCGCTCCAGGCCCTGATCTTCGACAGCCAGTTCGATCAGTACCGCGGTGTGGTCAGCAGCATCCGCGTCATGAACGGCCGCATCACCAGCGGAGCCAAGCTCAAGTTCATGAATGCGGGCACCCCGCAGGAGGCTGTCGAGATCGGCATCCGCAAACCGGTGATGACGCCGATGCCCGAACTCGGCCCGGGCGAGGTCGGCTACCTGATCGCGAGCATCAAGGACATCGGCCAGGCCCGGAGCGGCGAGACCGTGACGACGTTCCACAACCCGGCGGCCGCGCCGCTGGAGGGCTACCGCGACCCGAAGCCGATGGTGTTCTGCGGTCTGTACCCGATCGACGGCGACGACTTCGAGAACCTGCGCGAGAGCATCGAACGGCTGCGTCTCAACGACGCCTCGCTGACGTACGAGCCCGAGTCCTCGACGGCGCTCGGTTTCGGGTTCCGCTGCGGCTTCTTGGGCTTGCTGCACATGGAGATCGTCAAGGAGCGCCTGGAGCGCGAGTTCAACCTCGCCCTGATCGCCACCGCGCCCAGCGTCGAGTACCGGGTGCACAAGACCGACGGCACGATCCAGGCCGTCGACAACCCGGCCGACCTGCCGATCCCGCAGAAGATCGACTTCATCGAGGAGCCGTACTTCCGGGTCAGCATCATCACCCCGAAGGAGTACACGGGCACGCTGATGGACCTGTGCCAGACCCGGCGGGGCGACATGGTCAAGCTCGAGTACCTCTCGCCCGAGCGCGTCGAGCTGCACTACAAGGTGCCCCTGGCCGAGGTCGTCGTCGACTTCTTCGACCAGATGAAGAGCCGGACGCAGGGTTACGCGAGCCTCGACTACGAGCTCGAGGGCTACCACCGCAGCGATCTCGTGCTCGTCGATCTGTTGCTCAACGGCGAGCCGGCTGATGCGTTCAGCACCATCGTCCATCGCGACAAGGCCTTCGACTACGGCCGCCGGATGACGGAGAAGCTCAAAGAACTGATCCCGCGGCAGATGTTCGACGTGCCGATCCAGGCCGCGATCGGCGGCAAGGTGATCGCCCGCGAGACTGTCAAGGCCAAGCGCAAAGACGTGCTCGCCAAGTGCTACGGCGGCGACATCACCCGCAAGCGCAAGCTGCTCGAGAAGCAGAAAGAGGGCAAGAAGAAGATGAAGTCGATCGGCCGGGTGGAGATCCCCGGCGACGTCTTCATCTCCGCCCTCAAACTTGACGATTAGCCTCGCTTGGCGCCTCCGGCCGCGAGCGGCCTTTGGCGCCTGCTCGCGGATGGCCCGCTCGTCGGGACTTCGTCCCTCCGTCGCTACTGAATGCCTCGCGTGGCGCCTCCGGCCGGGAGCGGCCTTTGGCGCCTGCTCGCGGATGGCCCGCTCGTCGGGACTTCGTCCCTCCGTCGCTCCTTGACACGACAACGCTCAATCTCGGTAACGCTACGGCGCGGCGTCGGGGCGATATCCTCGTTGGCGCAATGCTCGACGAACGGAAGACTGCGATTCTGCGGGCGGTCGTGCAGGAGTACATCACCACTGCACAGCCCGTCGGCTCAACTCATGTCTCTGACGCGCCCGGTGTCCATGTCTCCTCGGCCACCGTGCGCAACGACATGGCGGTGCTCGAGACGGAGGGCTACCTCGTCCAGCCGCACACGTCCGCCGGGCGGATTCCGACCGACAAGGGCTACCGCTTCTTCGTCGATCACCTCACCCCTGCCGGGCGGCTCGACGAGGCCGCAACACAGCAGGTCGGTGAGTTCTTCGGACGGGCCCACGGACGGCTCGAGGAACTGCTGTCGCAGACCACCGATCTGCTCGCCCACCTGACGCGGTATGCGGCCGTGGTCGTCGGGCCCGAGGCCCAGTCGGCGGTGGTCCGTTCGATCCAGATCGTCGGGCTCTCGCCACGCACGGCCACGGTGGTGGCGGTGCTCTCCAACGGGCGTGTCGAGAACCAGACCATCGAGCTCGACAGCGAGCTGACCGACGTGACTCTTGCCGCGGCGACTGTGCACCTGCAGCGAACGGCGGCCGGAAATCCCCTCGGCTCGATGGTCGAAGCACCGGCGTCCGGTGATCTCACCGTCGACAAGCTGTGCGAGCAGGCCCTCAAAGCGCTCCACCGCGTGGACGACAACGCGGCCGTGTACGTGGGTGGCGCGGCGTCCGTGGCGAACGCCTTCGACGCGGTCGACATCGTTCGTTCGGTGCTGACAACGCTCGAGCAGCAGTACGTCGTCGTGTCCCTCGTCCGCGACGTCATCGACCGCGGGCTCACGGTCGCGATCGGCGCGGAGCACGGCCTCGAGCCGTTGTTCTCGTGCTCGGTCGTCGTCAAGTCGGTGACCGTGGAAGGCGAGCGGCTGGGCACGGTGGGCGTGCTCGGACCGACCCGAATGAACTACCCGCAGGCGCTCGCGACGGTCGATGTCGTCAGCGATCGCCTCGGTCGACGACTGGCGGAAGGCTGATCTGTGGCTGATTTCTACGCATTGCTCGGCGTGTCCCGAAACGCGTCGGCCGACGAGCTCAAGCGCGCCTACCGGCGCAAGGCCCGCGAGCTGCATCCGGACGCGAAGCCGGGCGACGCCGCGGCCGAGGCCGAGTTCAAGGAGGTCGCTCGCGCCTATGAGACGCTGAGCGATCCAGATCTGCGCGCCCGCTACGACCGCTATGGCGAGGAGGGCCTGGGCGCCGCCGGCAGCCAAGGCTTCACCGGCGGCGGTTTGGGCGATCTGTTCGATGCATTCTTCGGCGGCAACGGTTCCCCGTTCGGTGGTGGCGGCCGCGGTCATGGTGGCCCGCCCCGCGGGCAAGACCTCGAGGTCGTCGCCGACCTGACGTTCGTCCAGGCCGTGTTCGGCGCGACGGTGCCGGTCACCCTGCGCACCGCCGCGGCCTGCACCGATTGCAACGGCACGGGCGCGGGCCACGGCACGCAGCCGGTGACGTGCTCGGAATGCAACGGGCGCGGCCAGGTGCAGCGTGTCCGCCAGAGCCTGCTCGGGCAGATGATGACGAGCAGCCCGTGCTCGCGCTGCAGCGGCACCGGCCAGGTCATCGCGACCCCGTGCCCGACCTGTTCGGGCGACGGCCGGGTGATCACAGAAAAGACGTACCAGGTCGATGTTCCGGCCGGAGTCGACACTGGATCGACCCTGCGCCTCACCGGTCGTGGTGCCGTTGGTCCCCGCGGCGGTCCACCCGGCGATCTGTACGTGCACATCCGCGCCGCCGCTCACGATCGCTATCGCCGGGAAGACAACGATCTGGTCACCGAACTACCCGTCTCGATCGCCCAAGCCGCGCTCGGCACCCGCTTCACGCTCGAGACGCTCGACGGCGACGAGGAGCTGGAAGTGCCGGCGGGAACCCAGCCGGGTCGCGAGTTCGTGCTCCGCGGGCGCGGGGTGCCGCGGCTGCAGGGACGAGGCCGAGGCGATCTGCGTGTTCGCACCGTCGTCGAGGTGCCGACCCGGCTCAGCGACGAAGAGGCCGAGCTGCTTCGCCTGTACGCATCGAGCCGCGGCGAGCACGTCGAGCCGCAGGAGAAGGGCATCTTCTCGCGCATCAAATCGGCATTCTCCTGACCTGTCGAGCATTCCGTCGAAACGTCTCGAGCCGGTGAATCCCGCGCTGCGCCGCTCGGCGGCCCACGTCTTCGTCGAGTCGCTCGACGCACCGGTCCTCGAGCCCGAGGATCGGCACCATCTGGTCCGGGTCCTCCGCCTCCGCGACGGCGAGATCGTGTCGGCGAGCAACGGGAGGGGGGATTGGCGGCTGTGCCGGCTCTCGAACGGGGGCGAACTGGCCGTTGACGGAGAATTGTTCACCGAGCCCGCGTCGTCGCCGCCGATCACGATCGGCTTCGCGATTCCGAAGGGTGAGCGCCCGGAGTGGATCGTGCAGAAGCTCACCGAGATCGGCGTCGACCGGATCATCCTCCTCGACGCCGCGCACAGCGTGGTGCGCTGGGATGCAGACCGAGCGAGTCGGAACCTGCAGCGCCTGGCCAAGGTCGCGCGGGAGGCCGCGATGCAGAGCCGGCGGGTGCGGCTGGTCGAACTGGTCGGTCCGCTCGCCGTTGCCGAAGCCCTCGCGGACGCCTCACGAGGCGAAAATGCCCAGCTCAACGTGGCTGGAGCGGTCGCCCTGGCCGAGCCGGGCGGTGGCCGGATCGACCTCGGCCGTCCAACCGTCTTGATCGGGCCAGAAGGTGGATGGTCGCCGGCGGAGCTGTCGCAGGCCGGGGCGGCGGTGTCGTTGGGATCGACGATCCTGCGGGTCGAGACCGCCGCGATCGTGGCCGCCGCGCGACTGGTCGACCTGCGCGATCGGGCCTCGGAGTAGCGCCCCGGAGGGACGGCATCGCGCGAACAACACAAGGTGATCGCGCGGCTACCCTGCGGCGACAATCTCACGTTCCGTCAAAGAATCAGGGTCAGCCTGTTGCGGGATACCGCAGAGTGTGGTTGGATGAGCGGTCATCCGGCGAATGAAGGCGGAAGTGGGCCATTGCGGGCGGACCAGGAGGTACCGAGGTGCGGGATTTCGATGAGGACGATGCGGCGTCTTCGCCATACAGCAGAAAGGTCGGCGGGCGGCTTCGCGTCATCCGGCGTCAGAAGCGGCTGAGCTTGCAAGACGTCGAGGCCAACAGCCACGACGAGTTCAAAGCCAGCGTGCTCGGCGCGTACGAACGCGGCGAGCGGGCGATCTCGGTGCCGAGGCTCGAGCGTCTGGCGGCGTTCTACAGCGTCCCGGTCGATCAGTTGCTCCCGCGGGATGAGCACGCGATCGCGACGGAGGCGGGCAGCGATCAGGCCACCGGCCGCAAGATGGCTGTCGACCTGGTCAAGTTGTCGCAGCTGTCGGGCCATCCGTTCGAGATGTTGGCCCGTTTCCTGCGGATGATCCAGGTCCAGCGCCAGGACTTCAACGGCAAGGTGCTCACGATCCGGGGGGACGACAGCCGCGCGATCGCGGCGATGCTCGACGTCCCGGTCGATCAGGTCGGCCAACGCCTCGACGCGCTCGACCTGCTGTTCCGGCCCACCGGGGGATAGCAACGGCGCAGACGCCGACTCCGCCGCCGACGACGGCCGGTATCGTTCCAGCAATGCCGAGACCCGCTGATGGATGACGCCGCGGCCACCCCGCGGACGAGCCCGTTCGGTGTCTATGTGCACATCCCGTTCTGCAGCAAGCGTTGCGACTACTGCGCGTTCGCGACCTGGACGGATCGGCACCACCTGATCGAGACGTACATGGATGCCCTCGTCGCGGACGTGTCCCGCCAGGCGGCGATGATGCCCGTTGCCGACACGATCTTCGTCGGTGGCGGCACGCCCACCCTCGTGCCGGCAGCAGCTTTGGCGCGGGTGATCCGCGCGATCCCGCACAGCCCGAACGCAGAGATCACCGTCGAGTCCAATCCCGACGACGTCACCGTCGAGATGATGCGGATCTATGCGGACGCGGGCGTGAACCGGGTCAGCATCGGCGTGCAATCGATGGTGCCCGATGTGCTCGCCGCGCTCGGTCGCACGCACGTGCCGGCCAACGTCGAGCGAGCCGTCGCCGCCGTCCGCGCGGCCGGGATCCCGACGTTCAACCTCGACCTGATCTACGGCGGGGCAGGCGAGCGGATCGCCGATTGGGAGCGCACCGTTGCGGCCGCGATCGCTCTCGACCCGCCGCACATCTCTGCCTACGCACTGACCGTCGAGGCGGGCACGCCACTCGCTCTCGACCCTGCACGGCACCCGGATGACGACGATCTTGCCGACAAGTACGAGCTCGCCGATGTGATGCTTGCTGATGCAGGACTGGTCAACTACGAGGTCAGCAACTGGGCCCGCGCCGGTCACGAGTGCCGGCACAACCTCGTCTACTGGCACCAGGGCGACTACCAGGGCTTCGGTTGCGCCGCTCATTCGCATCGCGGCGGGCGACGGTTCTGGAACGTGCGGACGCCGGAGCGGTACATCGCTCTCGTCGCGAACGACGAGAGCGTTGAGGCTGCCGGCGAAGAGCTCGACAGCGAAGAACGGCGGGTGGAGGGCCTGCAGCTGCAGATCCGCCTGCGCGAGGGCGTTGATCGGCAGGCCTTGGATGGCGACGCGTTGCCCGGTTTGGTGGAGCTGCACGACGACCGCTGGGTGCTCACCCAGCGCGGGCGACTGATGGCCAACGAGGTCGCGATCCGTCTGCGCTGACTGCGTACATCGGTCGGAAGTGGGTAGCTCGCTCGCGAGTTTCGGTGCTAGAGTCCTGGCGCTGTAACGAACGGAATCGCCTCACGCTCGAGTCGCTTCCAGCCGTTTACGGGCGCGTAGCTCAGTTGGTTAGAGCGCCACCATGACACGGTGGAGGTCCCGGGTTCGAGCCCCGTCGTGCCCACCAGAAATGCGCCGCTCGAGACCCTGGTCGCGCCTCAGTTGCTGAGGAACCGCGATCCGTGCTCAAGTACTGCTGTTGCCGACCGATGTGAACAGCGTGCCGCTCATGTCGTCGGCGTTGCGCCGGCGAGTCCGTTCGATGGCCATGGCTGCGTCAGCATGCCTCGTGCTGGTGCCGGGGGTGACCTCGGTTGCGCCTCCTCGATCCGCTGACGCAGCGGCGCCCGCCGGTGCGATGGCGGTGTCGTTGATCGGCGACTCCACCATGGCCGCGATGGAGTGGTACACCGGCACGACCAACGACATCATGGGCATCATCGGCAACACCTACAGGCTCACCTTCGACGCGGAGAGCTGCCGGCGGCTGGTGGTGGCGAGCTGCCGGGGGCGGTTCGGTGGGCACCCGGTCAGCATGTTGCCGTTGATGCAGACGACGTTGCGCGGCCAACTCGGCGCCGTCATGGTCGTCATGACCGGCTACGACGACGCGTCGATCACGACCGCGATCGATCAGATCATGGCGGAGGCCACGAGCCAAGGCGTCGAGCGGGTGCTGTGGCTCAACTACCGAACGTCCAGCAGCTACGTCCGGCCGGTCTCGAGCGCGCTGCGCAAGACATACGCGCAGAGCAACGCCGAGCTTGCCGCCGCGGCCGCAGGACGAGCCGATCTGCAGATCCTCGACTGGGATGGGTACTCGGCTGCACAGCCGGCGTGGTTCGCGAGTGACGGGATCCATCTCACGCCGGTCGGCGCCACTGCTCTTGCGGGGTTCATCAAGGCCGCGTTGGACACGGCCGACCGGTGCCGCGCATCGTCCGCCGCGCAGGGCGCAGTCGACGAAGTGGTCGGTATCTCGGGCGAGCTGCCGACCGGGCTCGGATTCGTACCACGCGAGCCGGCTCGTGTGCTCGACACCCGCGCCGCGGTCGCCGGCGTTGCGGGGAACGTCGGTGAGCGTCGGACGATGTCGGTCGATGTCGGCAACCTCGTTCCGCCTGACGCCGGGGCCGCAGTCTTGAGCGTCACCGCGGTCGACAGCTGCGCGGCGGGATATCTGACGGTGTTCGGCTGCGGTGCCCGGCCGCCGACGTCGAACCTCAACTACACGACCGGCCGCACGACGGCCGGGCTGGCGATCACGCCGATGACGCTCGGACGCGTGTGCGTGTACGCGTCGACCCGCACCGATCTGGTCATCGACGTGATCGGCGCATTCACACCGGGAGGTGACGGCTTCCATCCGATCGTGCCGACGCGGTGGGTCGACACGCGAAGTGGCGCGGCTCAACTCGGCGAGATCAAGGGCGAGCGCGGCGCATCGAGCGAGACCACGATCGCGTTGCGCGGTGTCGGGGCGGTGCCGGCGGACGCGACGGCGGTGTGGCTCAACCTGACGATTGCCGACCCGGCGACCGACACGGTGTTCCAGGCATACCCGGGTCCGTGCGGTTCCCCGCCGCTCGCGTCGAACGTCAACGCGCGAGCCCAGCACTCGATGGCGTCGGCCGTCCTGGTCGGCCTCGGACCCGAAGGATCGGTGTGCGTGCGTACCTACTCCGGCCGAGCGCAGATCGTCGTCGACGTGGCCGGATGGTTCGGACCGGCCGCCGGTGGGTTGCGCTACCAGGCCGTGCAACCGTTGCGGCTGTTCGACGGGCGCGAGCGAGGCGGGGGAGTGACGACCGCCCCGCAGCCGGTGCACGTCGCCGACGTCGCGGTGCTGAACGTGACCGTCACGGGCAGCACCGGCGCAGGCTACGTCGCGGTCGAACCGTGCAGCTCGAACAACATCAGCTCGTTGATCAACACGGTGCCGAACGAGGCGACCGCCAACGTGATCGCGGTCAACGGCGACGCGGCCGGCACCGTCTGCGCGGCGGCCAGCGTGCCGTCATATCTCATCGTCGACCAGGTCGCTGTCTTCACACCGTGAGGACGCGCTCGACGAAACCGGTGATGTGACGGACGCCGCTCAGGTCGATTAGTTCGATGAACGAACTAATCGGGTAGAGTCGTGGGCGTGCCGGTGAAAGCGTCAGCGATGTCCAACTCCGAGCAGCAGAGTGCCTCGGCGGAGCTGGCCCAGTCGCTGCGGTTGTCGATCGCGCGGCTGGCCCGGCTGCTGCGCCAGCAGGACCGCACCGGTCACGGGGCGACCTTCACTGCTGCACTCGCGTCAGTCGCCCGCCACGGAGGGCCGACCCACGGCGAGCTCGCCGCGATGGAGCAGGTCGCGCCGCCGACCATCACCGCAGTCGTCGGCAAGATGGAAGCACTCGGTCTGGTGACCCGCGAGACGGATCCGAACGACCGTCGCGTCACACGTATCCGCGCGACACCTGCAGGCCTCGAACTGCTCGCCGACACTCGCAACCGCCGCACGCAGTGGCTGCAGTCTCAGATGAGCGTGCTCACCGACGACGAGTTCTCGACGCTCCAGGCCGCGGCCGATGTGCTGGCCAAGCTGACGCTCGCGCCCGCGTCGGCGGAGGACAGACCGTGAGCGCCGTCGATCCGGAGGTCGAGGTCGCTGCGGTCCTGCCGCACGTTCAGAAAGTCGGCCCGTCGGAGCGAGCCGGCATGTTCCGATCCCTGCGCCAACGCAACTTCCGGCTCTTCTTCTCCGGACAGCTCATCTCCCAGATCGGGAATTGGCTGACGTTGGTCGCGCAGACGCTGCTCGTCCTCAAGCTCACCGACAGCGGGTTGGCAGTTGGCCTACTCACCGCGTGCCAGTTCGCTCCGGTGCTCTTCCTCGGCGCGTGGTCGGGTCTGGTTGCCGACAGGTCGGACAAGCGCAAGCTGTTGATCATCGTTCAGATCTTCGCGATGGTGCAATCGTTCGCCCTCGCGTTCGTCGCGTTCATGGATCACCCGTCGGTCGTTGCCATCTTCGTCATCGCCTTCTTCGGTGGCGTCGCGACGGCCTTCGACAATCCGGCTCGACGCGCTTTTGTCGTCGAGATGGTTCCCGACTCCGACGTGCAGAACGCGGTGAGCTTGAACAGCGCGTTGATGACAGGTTCGCGTGTGATCGGCCCGGCGCTCGCTGGCCTCCTGATCCAGACCGTCGGCTACGGGTGGACGTTCGCGACCGATGGCTTGTCGTACCTGGCGGTGATCGCCGGACTGTGGATGATGCGCCAGGCGGACATGCGGCCGGTCGCGGTCGCCCAACGCGGCAAGGGGCAGATCCGCGCGGGGCTTCGGTATGCCCGCACCGAGCCCGAGCTGTGGCTGCCGCTGGTGATGATGGCCATCATCGGAACGTTCGCGTTCAACTTCCAGACGGTGATCCCACTGCTCGTCAAACGCACGCTGCACGGCAACGACACGACGTTCACGCTCGTGTACTCCGTGATCAGCATCGGTTCCCTTGCCGGCGCACTGCTGTCCGCCCGGCGGACCTCGGTCAAGGTCAGCGACATCACCCTCGCCGCGCTCGGCTTCGGAGTGGCGATGGGCGCGCTTGCACTGGCTCCGAACATCGCCTTCGCCTACGTGTTCGGCATCGGTGTCGGGGTGGCCAGCATCACGTTCATGACGACGTCGACGGCCATCGTCCAACTTCGCTCAGATCCACTGATGCGCGGCCGGGTGCTCGCCCTGCAGGCGATCGTCTTCCTCGGCAGCACACCGATCGGCGGACCGATCATCGGTTGGATCAGCCAGCAGTACGGAGCCCGCTCCGGCGTCATGATCGGCGGCATCGCTGCCGTCGTCGCGGCCGGCTACGGCTGGCGCGCATCTCGTCGTCTCGCCGAGGCGCCGCCGCGTCCGCCGCGTCCGCCGCGGGAGTCGGTCGCCACGGTTCACTGATCCGCCCCGACCGAGCCACCGGCCGCTCGAGCCGCCGGGCTACGATCGCCGAGTGGACGAGGCCGTTGTCGAACGCTTTGCGCAGGGTGATCCTGACGCCGTTCGCCAGGTCTACGACACATACGGCCGGCTGGTGTTCACGATCGCGAATCGCGTCCTCAACAACCGCGGACTCGCCGAGGAGGCAACCCAGCAGGCCTTTCTTCAGGCGTGGCGTGGCGCGGCTTCGTTCGATTCCAGTCGCGAGATCGGGCCCTGGCTGGCCACCATCGCTCGCCGGGTCGCGATCGACGTTCAGCGCCGCGAGTCTCGACGACCGACCACCAATCTCGACGCGGCCATCGCCGGTGAGACCGCGATGGCGACGGACGCGGCCCTGATCACGATGCCGCCGTCGATCGAGCAGACCGAGGCCGTCTGGCAGGTCCGTGAGGCGATCGACGGGCTGCCACCCGACGAGCGAGAAGTCGTCCGCCTGCAGCATCTCGGGCAGTACACGCATGCAGAGATCGCGGAGCGGCTCAACCTGCCGGTGGGTACGGTGAAGTCGCGCTCGTTCCGCGCCCACAAGCTGCTCGCGCTGCGTCTTGGCCACCTCCGCGACGGGCCGGATGGCCCCGATGGCTAGCCAGGATGAGGAGAACCAAGTCGACTGCGGCAACGTAGAAGCAATACACAGCCACACGACATGACAGGCCCGATGAGCAGGACCGATGAGCACGACCGATGAGCACGACAGGAGGTGAGATGGCAGGCAACGACGACCGAATCGAATATCTGATGGCCGACACACCGGATTCGCGCGGCACCTCCGCCGACGCCATCGACGCCTTCGATCGCGCCGAGCTCGACGAACTGCGCACCCTGCTGGCCGATTCCACGCTGTGGGAAGAGCCCAGCGACGGGCTCGGCGACGCCATCGTGAACAGCATCACCGCTGCCGCCGCTCGCGAGAGTGCGACGCCGTCGGCACCCCCAACTGTTCCAGCTGCCGCCACCCGGCCGGATCCTGCCCGAGCGCGGGGCGCGCGTCGCTTCCGCGGCACGTACCTCATCGGGTCCGCTGCACTTGGCGCGGCCGCCGCCGGCCTCGTCGCGTTCGCCGTCGTCAAGATCGGCGACGACACATCCTCGACGAAGTCGGCCGATGCCCAGCAGATCACCCTCGTCGGCACCGATCTGCTGCCCGAAGCCGCGGGTCGCGCCGACATCACGACGACGCCGTCGGGCGTTCAGATACAGCTCGATGTTCCCGACCTTCCGCGACGCGACGGCACCGAGTTCTATGAGGCGTGGTTGAAGAACGTCGACGGCACCGGACTGATCCCGATCGGGACCTTCCACTCTGGAGAACACGTCACCCTGTGGGCCGGCGTCGCGATCGAGGACTATCCGATTCTCACGGTTACCAAGGAAACCGTCGCGGCCCCGCAGGACATCGCCCAGGGTTCGTCCGGCGAGGTCGTCGTCAGCGGTCGCTTCAACCCCTGAATCAGCCGATATCTACAAGGGGTGCCGATCGCCTTCGCTTTCGCCTGCGCGGTCGTGTACGGCATCGCCGACTACTGCGGCGGGCGGGCGACGCGCAGTGCGCCGAGCACCACGATCGCCCTCATCGGCCAGATCACCAGCCTCGTGTTCGCGTCGATCGTCGTTGTCGCCGTCGGCACGGACTTCCCTCCGTTTCGCGAGATCGGCTGGGGTGCGCTGGCCGGAATCGCCAGTGCCCTCGCGCTGGCCGCGTTCTACCACGCCATGTCGCACGGTTCGATGACTGTCGTCGCGCCGATCACGGCGGTGACGAGCGCGGTGCTGCCGGTTGGCTTTGCGCTCATCCGCGGCGATCGGCCGGCGGTGATCGCGTACGTCGGCATGGTGCTCGCGGTCGCCGCGATCGCGCTCGTCAGCGGCGCGGTCGGCATTCGCCACCTCGAGACCAGACGGTCGACGATCGTCTTCGCGATCCTCGGCGGCGTCGGCTTCGCGTGGATCTTCATCGCGCTCGGTGAGACCACATCGGCGAGCGGCATCTGGCCGCTCGTCGCGGCCCGCGTCGTGTCGGTGACGATCATCGGCGCGATGGCGATCGCAACTCGCACAGCCGGACGCGGCGGAGGCGTGTGGCGCCTTGCGGTCTTCGCCGGGCTCCTCGACATGTCGGCCAACTTCTTGTACCTGCTCGCTGTTCGCCGCGGCCTGCTGTCGATCGTGGTCGTGGTCGTCGCCCTCTACCCGGTGAGCACCGTCGTGCTCGCCTTCCGCCTCGACAATGAGCGCGTCTCGAGATCGCAAGCGGTCGGCATGGCGATGGCCGTCGGTGCCCTGGTGCTCGTCAGCATCGCCGGCGCCTCCTGACTGTGTTGAACCCGGCTGCACGAGCCTGGACGGGCCGGAGCCGGCGGCCAGTGTGCCGGTGGATCGGTCTGCAGCCGTGGTCGATTGTCTGCACGTGATGTGGTCAAGTGACCAGCGTTGACGACCGGGCGGCGGGCCGGCTGGCGGGCGGTCGTGGGTCAGGCGAGGTCTGCGACGGCGCGCGGTTCGGGGTGGAGGCGTTGGAT
>Ga0075365_10000694_pt1 | contig 13537 bp, 14 predicted proteins | sample EndMetdeltDD1765_FD_71387 | JGI IMG/M metagenome (GOLD analysis project Ga0075365, IMG submission 71387) | Populus endosphere microbial communities from Tennessee, USA - Endosphere MetaG P. deltoides DD176-5 | ecosystem: Host-associated > Plants > Roots > Endosphere | place: USA: Tennessee... | reverse complement strand
GCACCATCGCCGACATCTTCGCCACCGACGGGGAGAAGGAATTCCGGCGCATCGAAGAGGACGTCATCCGCACCGCGCTGCAGTCGCATGAGGGCGTGCTGTCGTTGGGCGGCGGCGCCGTCACCACACCGGGGGTGCGCGACGCGCTGGCCGGACACACCGTGATCTATCTGGAGATCAGCGCCGCCGAAGGCGTGCGCCGTACAGGCGGCAGCACCGTGCGGCCGCTGCTGGCAGGTCCCGATCGCAATGAGAAGTTCAAAGCGCTGATGGCCGAGCGAGTTCCGCTCTACCGGCGAGTCGCCACGATGCGCGTCAACACCAACCGACGCAACCCCGGCGCGGTGGTGCGACACATCGTGGATCGCCTCGAGAACCCGCAGGCCACTCGGCGTCGCCGTCGCCGACCGTCGTGGCGCCGCGGCCCGTCGTCGCTGACGCCGAAGCCAAGCACTGAAGCCCCACCGACACCCGCGGCTGTCGCCGCCCGACACCCGAAAGGACACCGTGACTGAGCCGGTGACCGTCGACGTTCTCGTCGACCCGCCATACCCCGTCATCATCGGCACCGGCTTGCTCGGTGAACTCGGACGGGTCCTCGAGGGCAGACACAAGGTGGCGATCCTGCACCAGCCGGTGTTGGCGCAGACCGCAGAAGCGATCCGAAACCACCTGTCGGACAAGGGCATCGATGCACATCGCATCGAGATCCCGGACGCCGAGGGCGGCAAAGAGTTGCCGGTTCTCGGCTTCATCTGGGAAGTCCTGGGCCGCATCGGTATTGGCCGCAAGGATGCGATCGTCAGCCTCGGCGGGGGAGCGGCCACCGACGTCGCCGGGTTCGCCGCCGCCACCTGGCTGCGCGGCGTGGACATCGTCCACGTGCCCACCACGCTGCTCGGCATGGTCGACGCCGCGGTGGGTGGCAAGACGGGAATCAACACCGATGCTGGCAAGAATCTGGTCGGCGCGTTCCACCAGCCCGCCGCCGTGCTCATCGACCTGGCCACGCTGGAAACGTTGCCACGCAACGAGATCGTGGCCGGCATGGCCGAGATCGTGAAGGCGGGCTTCATCGCCGATCCGGTGATCCTCGACCTGATCGAGGCCGACCCGCAGGCCGCCCTCGACCCGTCGGGCGCGGTGCTGCCGGAGCTGATCCGGCGGGCCGTCGCGGTCAAGGCCGAGGTGGTTGCGGCCGACGAGAAGGAATCGCAGCTGCGCGAGATCCTCAACTACGGCCACACTCTCGCACACGCGATCGAGCGCCGGGAGCGTTACCAGTGGCGGCACGGCGCAGCGGTGTCGGTGGGCCTGGTGTTCGCCGCCGAATTGGGCCGGCTCGCAGGACGTCTCGACGATGACACCGCCGCGCGGCATCGGTCGATCCTCACCTCACTGGGCCTGCCCGTCAGCTATGACGCCGACGCGCTGCCGCAGCTGCTCGAATACATGGCGGGGGACAAGAAGACGCGCGCAGGCGTGCTTCGGTTCGTGGTGCTCGACGGATTGGGCAAGCCGGGACGTCTCGAGGGACCGGATCCGTCGCTGGTGGCGGCGGCCTATGCGGAGGTAGCACAGTGAAATTCTCGACGGTGCTGGTACTCAACGGTCCCAACCTCGGTCGACTCGGCCGTCGCGAGCCGGAGGTCTACGGCAGCACGACCCACGATGAATTGGTGGCCCTGATCGAACGCGAGGCGGAGCAGCTTGGCCTGAAAGCCGTTGTGCGACAGAGCGACAGCGAAGCCGAGCTGCTCAATTGGGTCCATGCCGCCGCGGACGCGGGCGACCCGGTGGTGCTGAACGCGGGCGCGCTCACCCACACGTCGGTGGCGCTGCGCGATGCGTGCGCGGAATTGCGGGCACCGCTGATCGAGGTGCACATCTCGAATGTGCATACCCGCGAGGAGTTTCGGCACCACTCCTACATCAGCGCGGTCGCAACCGGCGTGATTGTGGGACTCGGTGTGCAGGGCTACGTGCTGGCGCTGCGGTACCTCGCCAGCCTCGACTAGGGACTACTCCTCGCGACGCGCCTGGGTGGGCGCGGTCTCCGTCGTGCCGCCGTCGTGGCGCACCGCTGCGAACACGTCGGTGTCGGCGCGGTCTTGCTCTTGCTCCGCGGCGGCCTCGGCGAGGCCGTGATGCTTACGCGGAAGCTTTTCGAGCTTGCGGTCGACCAGCCAGCGGCCGAGCGCGACGCCCGCGATCGCGAACAGGAACACCACCAGCGCGGTGAACGCCGCGAACGTGGTGAGCTCGTTGAGCAGCGCCTCGACGTAGAGGCTCTTGTAGAACAGCGAGATGAACCACGCCACCGCGCCGCTCACCACACCTGCGAACAGGCCGGCCAGCAGCCACGTCATCGCGAGGTCGCCGCGACGGTCGGGGTCGGGGCTGGCCTTCGCGTCGGCTTGACCGTCGAGATAGCCCCAGATGAAGACCGCGATCGCGAAGAGCACGACCAGCACAATGCTGATCAATCCCGCCTTGGTTTCCCACGCGTTGATCAACGCCCCCTGCAGCAATCGGACGATCACCATCAGGGCCGCGAACACCAGTCCGCGCAGTAACCACTTACTCATGGGGCCACACCTTAGCGAGTAGGTTCATCAACTGTGACTATTTCACAGCGCCGGGACCGTCTGCGCCAACGACTGGCCGACGCCGAACTGGACGCGATGCTGGTATCCGACCTGGTCAACGTGCGTTATTTGTCCGGTTTCACAGGTTCGAACGCTGCGCTGTTGATCCGGGTCGACAGCGAGATACCGGTGCTGGCCACCGACGGGCGCTATCGCACGCAGGCGGCGCAGCAGTCCCCCGACGCGGAGGTCGTGATCGAGCGTGCGTGCGGGCCGCATCTGGCCGCCCGTGCCGCCGAGGATGGGGCCCGGCGCGTCGGCTTTGAGAGCCACGTCGTGACGGTCGACGCGTTCGCTGCCCTGCGCAAGGCCGCGGGCGACCATGTCGAGTTGGTTCGCGCCGCGGGCACGGTGGAGGCGCTGCGTGAGGTCAAAGACGCGGGCGAGATCGCCCTGCTGCGGCTGGCATGCGAGGCGGCCGACGCCGCGCTAACGGATCTCGTCGAGCGCGGCGGGCTGTGTGCGGGCCGGACAGAAAAAGAGGTAGGCCGCGAACTCGAGGCTTTGATGCTCGACCACGGCGCCGACGGCGTGTCGTTCGAAACCATCGTGGCGGCAGGCGCCAACTCCGCTATCCCGCATCACCGGCCGACGGACGCCGTGCTGGCGGCGGGCGACTTCGTCAAGATCGACTTCGGCGCGCTGGTCTGCGGCTACCACTCCGACATGACTCGCACCTTTGTGCTGGCGCCTGTCGCGCAGTGGCAGCTCGACATCTATGAACTGGTCGCCACGGCGCAGCGGGCGGGCCGTGAGGCGCTAGCGCCCGGCGTCACGCTCAAGGATGTCGACGGCGCGTCGCGGCAGGTCATCGCCGACGCCGGCTACGCCGACAACTTCAGCCACGGGCTCGGCCATGGCGTCGGGCTACAGATCCACGAAGCACCGGGAATCAGCGCGTCAGCCGCCGGTACACTGCTTGCTGGCTCTGCGGTCACCGTGGAACCCGGTGTCTATCTGCCCGACCACGGCGGCGTCCGAATCGAGGACACGCTGGTCGTCGGCGATAAGGCCCCCGACTTACTCACCCGGTTCCCCAAAGAACTGGCGATCCTCTAGGAGAACGACCGAACGTGGCATCGACCGCCGACTTCAAGAATGGGCTTGTCCTGCAGATCGACGGCCAGCTGTGGCAGATCGTCGAGTTCCAACACGTCAAGCCCGGTAAGGGTCCGGCCTTCGTGCGGACCAAGCTGAAGAACGTGTTGTCCGGCAAGGTCGTCGACAAGACGTATAACGCCGGCGTGAAGGTGGAGACCGCGACCGTCGACCGACGCGACGCCACCTACCTGTACCGCGACGGATCCGACTTCGTGTTCATGGACTCCCAGGACTACGAGCAGCATCACCTGACCGATTCACTCGTCGGCGACGCGGCCAAGTTCCTGCTGGAGAGCCTGCCGGTGCAGATCGCGTTCCACAACGGCGCGCCGCTATACCTCGAACTTCCGGTGACCGTCGAACTGGAGGTCACCCACACCGAGCCCGGCTTGCAGGGCGACCGGTCGAGCGCGGGCACCAAGCCGGCGACGGTGGAGACCGGCGCCGAGATCCAGGTGCCGCTGTTCATCAACACCGGCGACAAGCTGAAGGTGGACTCACGCGACGGCAGCTACCTCGGTCGCGTTAATGCCTGACGGCTGTGCTCCTGGCCGGGATGTCGGGTGCCATGCCCGACCGTAAGGGTGACCGGGGCCGGCATCAAGCCCGCAAACGCGCCGTCGACCTGCTGTTCGAGGCCGAGGCGCGAGGACTCACTCCTGCCGAGGTAGCTGAAGCGCGAAATGCCTTGGCGGAGAAGGACCCCGACGTCTCGCCCCTGAACCCGTACACGGTGACGGTGGCGCGCGGTGTCACCGAGAATGCGGCGCACGTCGACGATCTCATCGCCGCGCATCTGCAGGGCTGGACGCTGGACAGGCTGCCCGCCGTCGACAGGGCGATCCTCCGGGTGGCGGTGTGGGAGCTGCTGCACGCCGACGATGTGCCCGAGCCGGTCGCGGTCGACGAGGCCGTGGAGTTGGCCAAGCAGTTGTCCACTGACGACTCACCGGGTTTCGTCAACGGTGTGCTGGGCCAAGTGATGTTGGTGACGCCACAGATCCGGGCGGCTTCAGCAGCGATGCGGGGGACTAGCGAGGGCAGCTGATGGGCATACCGCAGGATTGGGCGCCGTACTCCAGTGTCGAGGAGGCAGCCAGGGTGTACCTGCGTGATCCCGAGCTGGCGCTCGACCAAATCCGTTCGGTGATCGACCTTTCCGCGATCAAGTCCTTCATCATGTCGCGCGGTTCGAACGACGAGGAGTGGGGCGAGGCGCTGTGGCAAGAGGTGATCCTCACCGACGGCCAGCGGTTGATCATGTGGCGCGCCGATGATGAGCTGTCCACGGCCGACGATCGCGAACGTCGCGTGCTGAACGCGTCGGTGCGAACCATCCTGCTGTCGACGATCACCGACCACGTGCTGACCGCCGAATACGAAGTGCTCGGCGACGACACCCGACGGCTGTCCGAGGTGCGGCTGCGGATGTACACCCAGCTCGTCACACGGTCTCGGCAGAAGTCCGCCACCGAAAGCGACATCTACTGCGAATCGTTTCGGTACTACAAGTCCGTCGACAATGGCGGCCTGGCCCAGATGCAACGGCTTCTGCAGTTCGGCCGTGTGCTGTCGCGGTGCATGCAATAACTACTGCGACGAGTGTGCGTGTCTGTACGCCGACACGCCGCAAATTGCGTGCATTTCGCGCACGCTCGCGCCCGCCGATTGTGCACAGGCGCGCATTCATCCACAGATGACCGGTCGCGGGCTACCGCCTATGTCGGCGGGCTTCGATGATCCTGCTCATGAATCCCGAACTAGCGGAGCTCTTTGACAAACAAGGTGGCGTCGCCTCCAGTGGCCAGATCCTGGCCCGCACTACAAGGCGCCGTTTCGAGGCGGCTGTCAATTGCGGTGTCCTGGAAAGGATGTGGCAAGGAATCTATTGTCTGGGCGAACCGACGGACGAACTCCGCCTTCGCGGGCTTGATCTGTCGAGCGGCAACTCGGTACCGGTGTGCCTCGGTACCGCCGCTGCCATCTACGGCTTCGACACTGAGGACTCCGTCGACCTGCACGTGCTGAATCCGCCCGGCGGTCAACTGCGAAGCGCCGACGGCCTGGTGGTGCATCGCCGCGACGGCGCTCCACTGGTAACGGTCGGCGGACGACTGGTCACGTCACCTGCCTGGACGGCTGTCGAGGTTGCCCGCGGTCTGCGGCGGCCGAGGGCGTTGGCAACGCTGGACGCCGCGCTGCGCAGTGAGAAGTGCAGTCGCGCCGAGGTGTGGCGCGCAGCCGTTGAGCAGGCCCGGCGGCGCGGCATCGTCGCGGTGCGCGAGCTGATCCCGCTTGCCGATGCGCTCGCGGAATCACCGATGGAGAGCGAGGCGCGGCTGGCGATGATCGACGGTGGGCTACCGATCCCGCAGTTGCAGTACGAGATCCTCGATGGCAACCGTGAACGTCGGCGCGTCGACTTCGCGTGGCCGGAATACCGGATCGCCGTCGAGTACGACGGCCTCGACTGGCATAGCCAGCCCGACGCCATGAAGCGCGACCGTAGGCGGCGTGCGGCATTGGAAGCAGTTGGATGGATCGTCATCTCTATCGTCTTCGAGGACGTCCGCTACCGGCCATGGGAGTTCGTCGCCATGATTGGCGAGCAATTGCGTCACGTTCGGGCCGCGTGAGCGTGCGCAGAGTGCACGCAATATGCGGCGTGTCGACGTGCAGACACGCACACTCGCGGTAGTTGAGCTCTGACACTTAAGCTCAGCGCGATTGTAAATTCTTGGCCCGCGCCGACTGGCGCAATAGCGGCGCCGTCGCGTTCTTTCGCCTGGTAGTCGCCGGTCGGCGGTGGCGAAATCAGTTAACCTGCGCCGGCGTAGATTTCACGGTGCTGCGACGGCCCTTCGCGCCTCATAGCGTTCACGTCGTGTCAGCTGAGCCGACGCCGATCCGGCGGCCCCGCGCCGATCGTGCGCGTCAGGTCGCCGACGTGCTGCGGCATCAGATCCACACCGGCGCCTACGAGGCCGGGCTGCCCACCGAACAAGCGCTGGCCGCGGAGTTCTTCGTCTCCCGCAACACCATTCGCGAGGCGCTGGCCGTACTCAAGAACGAGGGCCTGATCGACCGCGGCCGAAAGGTCGGCACTCATGTCGCGGTCCGCAAGTACGACCACGGCCTCGACGCCCTCGTCGGCCTGAAGGAGACCTTCAAGGACTACGGCGAGGTGCGCAACGAGGTGCGGGCCGTGCTGCACCTGGCCGCACCGCCCGCGGTCGCGCGCCGGCTGCAACTCGAACCCGGCGCACAGGTGGTCTTCATCGAGCGGTTGCGCTATCTCGGCGACCTACCGCTCAGTCTCGACCTGACGTATCTTGCCCCCGATATCGGCGGCGAGGTACTCAAGCACTCTCTGGAGACGAACGACGTGTTCGCGCTCATCGAGCAAGTCAGCGGACAACGGCTCGGATCGGCAACGCTTGCGCTGGAGGCGGTTTCGGCCGATCCGCATTCCGCCGCGACGCTGCAGGTGCCCGACGGCGCGGCACTGCTGATGCTGGAGCGTCTCACCAGCCTCGACGAAGGCAGGCCCGTCGACCTCGAATACATCCGGATGCGCGGTGACCGAATCACCATGCGCGGCAGCCTGATCAGGAGCGAACCATGACGCTGGTGAACCAACGCGCCGATGTGCCCGTGACGATCGACGAGTCGTTGTGTATCGAGGGCTGCACGCTCTGCGTCGACATCTGTCCGCTGGACTCGCTGGCGATCAACCCGGACACCGGCAAGGCCTACATGCATGTCGACGAGTGTTGGTACTGCGGGCCCTGTGCGGCCCGCTGTCCCACCGGCGCCGTCACCGTCAACATGCCCTATCTGATCCGCTGAGGACCCCAAACATGAAGAGACATCTGATCCGCTTGGCCGCCCTGGCCGCCGGGCTCACCGTCGCGGCGACCGGCTGCTCGCTGGACTCCGCCAGCCAATCGTCCGGCAACGTCGTCAACGTCGTCATCGGCTACCAGTCGAAGACCATCAACACCGTCACCGCGGGGACATTGCTCAAAGCCCAGGGCTATCTGGAGCGCCGGCTCGCTGACATCACCACCCGCACCGGCACCAAATACAACGTGACATGGCAGGACTACGACACCGGCGCACCCATCACTGCGCAGATGGTCGCGGAGAAGATCGACATCGGGTCGATGGGCGACTACCCGATGCTCATCAACGGCTCCAAGACCCAAGCCAACGAACGTGCCCGCACCGAGATCGTCTCGGTCACCGGCTACAACCCCAAGGGCGCACTGAACATGGTTGTGGTCGCACCTAATTCGCCGGCGCAGAAGCTCACCGATCTGAAGGGCCAGAAGGTGTCCGCCAGTGTCGGTTCGGCAGGCCACGGCACCCTGGTGCGCGCGCTATCCAACGCGGGTGTCGACCCCAAGACCGGTGTCGAGGTTCTCAACCAGCAGCCCCAGGTGGGCGCATCGGCACTGGAATCCAATCAGGTCCAAGGCCTTTCGCAGTTCGTGGCGTGGCCCGGTCTGCTGGTGTTCCAGGGCAAGGCGAAGCTGCTGTACGACGGCGCCGAGCTGAACTATCCCACCCTGCACGGCGTCGTCGTTCGGCGGGCGTACGCGGCCGAGCATCCGGAAGTGCTCGACGCCTTCCTGCAAGCGCAGCTCGACGCCACCGACTTCCTCAACACCAAACCGCTCGAGGCGGCCAAGATCGTCGCCGACGGCAGCGGCTTGCCGCAGGAGGTCGTCTACCTCTACAACGGCCCCGGTGGCACATCGTTTGACACCACGCTCAAACCGTCGCTCATCGATGCGCTGAAAGGTGATGTGCCGTACCTGAAGTCGATCGGAGACTTCGCCGACCTCGATGTCGCAGGCTTCGTCCAGGACGCTCCCTTGAAGGCGGCGTTCGCGACACGCAGCCAGGACTACGGCAAGGCCGTTGCCGCCACGGCGAACCCGTCGGTGCTCGGCGGCACCGACTCGGTCTGCAACACCCCGGTCAACAATCCACTGCAGGCCAGTGAACTCTGGCTCGACGGGGCAGCCGCCACGCAGAGCGCTGCCAATCCGACCTGCCTGCTGAAGGCAGTTCGCGACGCCACCGCCAAGGGCTCGAAGGTTCGCGCCGCCTACGTTCCTGACACGGAACTCGGTACGCGGTGGTTCGCCGACAAGGCTGCCTGGGTTCGTGACGGGCAGAACTACCTGCCTTTCGGCACCTCCGCAGGTGCGCAGCGATACCTCGCAGCCCATCCCGGCAGCACCGCCGTGGACTACCAGCAGGCGTTGGTGGGCGCCGTATGACGACCGCAGACGCCGTCGTCCCAGGCGTCCTCGAATCGCCGGTAACGGCACGCCCCGCCATCCGGCGGCCGCGCCCGGTCTCGCAGTGGAGTCGTCGCCTGGTGCGCCTGGCATCGGTCATTGCCGCGATCGGTCTCTGGCAGCTGCTCACCGCCAACCATATCCGGGTCTGGTTGCGATTCGACACCCTGCCGACAGTCACGCAGATCGCCTCGGCATTCTTGAATCGCCTTGGCACCCAGTCATACTGGCTTGATCTCGGGCAGTCGCTGATCCGGATTCTGACGGGCTTCGGGCTCGCCGCGGTCATCGGTGTCGTCACCGGCATCCTGCTCGGCCGCTCGGCGGTGTTCTCCGACGTGTTCGGTCCGCTGACCGAATTGGCAAGGCCCATCCCGGCGATCGCGATGGTTCCGGTGGCGATCTTGCTGTTTCCGACCGATGAGGCCGGGATCGTGTTCATCACCTTCCTTGCCGCCTACTTCCCGATCATGGTCAGCACCCGGCACGCCGTGCGGGCGTTGCCGACGATCTGGGAAGACTCGGTCCGCACCTTCGGCGGCAACACCTGGGACGTGTTGCGCCGTGTCGTGTTGCCCGGCATCCTGCCCGGGCTGTTCGGCGGGCTGTCGGTCGGCATGGGTGTGGCATGGATCTGTGTGGTGTCCGCCGAGATGATCTCGGGGCGACTGGGTGTCGGCTACCGCACCTGGCAGGCCTACACGGTGCTCAACTATCCCGACGTGTTCGTCGGCATCATCACGATCGGCGTGCTCGGCTTCGGCACCGCAGCGGCCGTCGAACTGATCGGCAGACGAGCTACCCGCTGGCTGCCCCGCGCTGAGGAGAATGCGCGATGACCACCGCAGTGGCACAGGGGATGCGGCTGGAGCTCGACGACGTCCGGCTGTCCTACACCGGGGCGCCGGTCGTCGATGGCCTGAGCCTCACGGTGCAGCCGGGCGAGATCCTGGTGCTCACCGGGCCGTCGGGATGTGGCAAGTCGACAGTGCTTCGCGCATTGGCCGGCCTGCTGCGGCCAGACTCAGGTCGGGTGCTGGCCGATGGACAAGAGGTCACGACGACCTCGCGCGACCGCGGGATGGTGTTCCAGGACAGCGCGTTGTTGCCCTGGCGCACAGTGCGTTCCAACATCGAGCTGGCCCTGCAGCTGCGCGGCGAACCACGTGCTGGGCGACGCCGGCGCGCCGAGCAGTGGATCGACGAGGTCGGGCTGACGGGGTTCGCCGACTATCTGCCCAAGAGTCTGTCGGGCGGCATGCGTCAGCGTGTGCAGCTGGCTCGCGGCCTTGCGGGCGCACCGCGCGCGGTGATGATGGACGAACCGTTCGCGGCGCTGGACACCCAGACCCGGGGCGCCATGCAACGGCTGCTCATCGACACCTGGCGCGTACACCCGACCACGATCGTGTTCGTCACCCACGACGTCGACGAAGCGCTGATCCTCGGCGACCGTATCGCCGTGCTCGGTCGCGTCGGCCAGCCGCTGCGCACCGTCATCGACGTGCCGGAGCCGCGCACGGACCAGGCGGGCCGCCAAGCACTCCGAACGGAAATCATTACGGCTCTCGGGCATTCATGATGCAGATACCTGAACTGGCCGACACGGGGCGGCTCGACTGCGACGTGCTGGTGATCGGCGGTGGCACGGCAGGCACGATGGCGGCGTTGACCGCCGCCGAGCACGGAGCCCAAGTGCTGCTGTTGGAAAAGGCGCACGTGCGCCATTCTGGCGCGCTGGCGATGGGGATGGACGGCGTGAACAACGCCGTCATCCCCGGCAAGGCCAGTCCCGAGGACTACGTCGCCGAGATCACCCGGGCCAACGACGGAATCGTCAACCAGCGCACCATCTACCAAACCGCGACGCGCGGATTCGCGATGGTGCAGCGCCTGGAGCGCTACGGCGTCAAGTTCGAGAAGGACGAGCACGGCGAGTACGCGGTGCGCCGTGTGCATCGATCGGGGTCCTACGTGCTGCCGATGCCCGAGGGCAAGGACGTCAAGAAGGCGTTGTATCGGGTGCTGCGCCAGCGTTCGATGCGGGAGAAGATCACGATCGAAAACCGGCTGATGCCGGTGCGGGTACTGACCCACAATGGGCGTGCTGTCGGTGCCGCTGCATTGAATTCGCGCACAGGCGAATTCGTCGCCGTCGCAGCGAAGGCGGTGATCCTGGCCACCGGCGCGTGCGGGCGACTGGGGTTGCCAGCGTCGGGATACCTCTACGGCACATACGAAAACCCCACCAACGCAGGCGACGGGTACTCGATGGCGTACCACGCTGGCGCCGAACTGTCCGGAATCGAGTGCTTTCAGGTCAACCCGCTGATCAAGGATTACAACGGACCTGCATGCGCGTACGTCGCCAATCCGTTCGGCGGCTACCAGGTCAATGCCTTGGGGGAGCGGTTCGTCGACTCCGACTACTGGTCCGGTCAAATGATGTCCGAGGTGAAACGCGAGATCGAGTCGGCCCGCGGCCCGATCTACCTCAAGGTTTCGCATCTGCCGGACGAGACGCTGACCGCGCTGGAAAACATCCTCCACACCACCGAACGACCCACTCGTGGCACGTTCCACGCCAACCGTGGGCATGATTACCGCACGCATGACGTCGAGATGCACATCTCCGAGATCGGCTTGTGCAGTGGGCATTCCGCGTCCGGCGTGTGGGTCGACGAGCATGCACGCACCACCGTGCCCGGGCTGTACGCCGCAGGCGACCTGGCCTGCGTGCCACACAACTACATGATCGGTGCGTTCGTATACGGCGATCTGGCCGGCGAGCATGCGGCATCGACGATCGCGGACGTGGTTGCCCCGCAGGAGCTTCCGGAAGAGCAGCTCAAGGAGGCACACGAACTCGTCTACCGACCTCTGCGTCAGCCAGACGGTCCGCCGCAGCCGCAGGTGGAATACAAGCTGCGTCGGTTCGTCAACGACTATGTGGCCCCGCCGAAGACCGCGACCAAACTGTCGATCGCGGTGCAGAGCTTCGAGCGGATGCACGACGAAATCGCCGAGATGGGTGCTACCACCCCGCATGAGTTGATGCGGGCAGTGGAGGTGTCGTTCATCCGTGACTGCGCCGAAATGGCCGCTCGCTCATCGCTCACCCGCACCGAGTCGCGGTGGGGCCTGTATCACGATCGCGCCGACCTGCCCGATCGCGACGACGAACAGTGGCGCTACCACCTGAACCTGCGCAAGACACCCGACGGCTCGATGGAGTTCCTGAAACGGCCCGTCGCACCGTATTTCGTGTCCGTGCCCGAACTCGAGCACCTGCCGTCCGAACTGCCGGTGGTGCATATCGAGCAGCCGGTACTGGCGGGCGGCCGGGCTCCGGCCACCTCGGCGTCGCGGGTGCGTCCCGCCGGGCCGATCCAGCCGCCGTCGCCGCTCATCGTCGAAGTGCTCACGCTGGAAACACCGACGGTGGCTGATCTGGCCGCTTTTCTCACCGACCCCGATCCGGGGGTGCGACGTACCGCGGTGGCCACGCTCGTCGAGAATCTGCCCGACGGGTATGCCGGGCCGCTGCTGGATGCGCTGGGCGACGGCGACGGCGAGGTGCGCCGGACCGCCGCTGACAGTGTCCGCGAACTCGTCGAGGTGGTACCAAATCCGGAAGATGTTGCCGAACAGTTGGATTCGACGGATCCAGTCGTCCGCGCAGTGGCGGTGTACCTGCTCAGCGCGCGTCAGGTAGGCGATCAAGGGCAATACCGGCGCGCCTCGGCGGATGCCGATCACCGTGTGCGCATCGAAGCCGTGCGGGCGCTGGTGTCCGTCGACGACGTCGAGGGCGTGGCCGCTGCCGCGGGGGACGACAACCGCGAAGTCAGAATCGCGGCGGCCAACGGGCTCGCGACACTGCACGCAGGCGTCGATGCGGTGCGCCGCTTGGTCGGTGACCGCGACCCTCTGGTGCGGGCCGCAGCGCTGGCCGCGCTCGGCGCCGTCGGATGTGGCGACGACGATCTCGCGGACGTACAGCGTGCGCTCACGGAGCCGGCGTGGCAGGTACGAGAAGGCGCGGCAAGGGCGTTGGCAGGGGCGGCGCCGACGGTCGCCGTGCCCACGCTGTCGCGGGCGCTCACCGATCAGCACCTCGACGTCCGCAAGGCCGCGGTGCTGACCTTGACGCGGTGGGCAGACGACGAGCCCGCGGCGCGCGAGGCGTTGGGGTTGGCGCTGGAGGATGGCGACGCCGACGTGCGGGCGTATGCCCGTAAGGCGTTGGCGGTTCAACTCAGCTGAGCGATGATGGTCGCACTGTCGAGCCAGATCGCGATGCTGCCGAGAACGGCACGTGGAGTGGCTGCGGCGGAGGTCGTCGAGAAAATCGAGTAGGCCGCTACTCACCTGGTCAGCCCGCTTCGGGAGCACGCTGATGAGGTGTCCGATGAACTCACCCCCCACGAAAACGCACTTCGCAAGCTTCCGCTGCCGTACTCGCTTGCGCTGCGA
>Ga0075365_10000693_pt1 | contig 13541 bp, 16 predicted proteins | sample EndMetdeltDD1765_FD_71387 | JGI IMG/M metagenome (GOLD analysis project Ga0075365, IMG submission 71387) | Populus endosphere microbial communities from Tennessee, USA - Endosphere MetaG P. deltoides DD176-5 | ecosystem: Host-associated > Plants > Roots > Endosphere | place: USA: Tennessee... | reverse complement strand
GCTATATGCTGGTTGGCATTGCTATTTTGCTGGCTGTGACGGTGCTGTTGTACCTGACATACGGCTTTACGCTCAAACAAGGTAAGATCGTGCAGAACGGCCTGATATTTGTTTCGTCAAATCCGGGCGACGCAAATGTATACCTGAACGGTGAGCGCAAAGACAATACTAATACACGTTTGACGATGGAGGCTGGCACTTACACCATGAGATTAGCCCGTGAGGGCTATCGCGACTGGCAACGTGGTGTGACGATTGCCGGTGGTGATGTCCTCCATGTGGATTATCCGTTTCTGGTGCCGACACGTTTGACCACTGACAAAGTGGCTGACTATGCAGCCGCTCCAGCCCTCAACCTTCAAAGTCCAGACCGCCGGTGGCTGCTCGTACAGAGCCCTGGCAAGCTCGCGGATTTTGACATGTACGACCTAAAAGATCCCAAGCAAATCGCGGCCAATAAGACACGTGTTACCTTGCCTGCCGGCCTACTGACATCAGCATCGGGCCCTGAGTCTCTCAAGTTGGTCGAGTGGTCGAACAATAATGTTCATGTAATGCTCAGGCACGTGTATGACGGCACAAAAGCCGAATACATCCTGGTCGACCGCAAAACTCCGGCGAAGTCTGTGAACCTGACTAATGAGCTACAGCTCGCACCTACCATGGAGCTAACATTGCAAAACAAGCGGTACGACCATTACTTTGTGCATAACACTGCGGACGGAAGCTTAGCGACTAACACGCTTTCAGAACCAGCCTTAAAGCCGCTGCTCAAGAACGTGGTAGCTTACAAGTCATACGGCGACGACACGATTTTGTATGCGACAACTTCGGAAGCTAAAAAGGGTTTTACCAACATCAATATATACCTGGACGACAAGGCGTACACCATACGAAGCGTCGCCAAGTCCAAGAAATATCTGCTTGAGCTATCTCGATACAGCGACTCCTGGTATGCAGTGGTAGGCAGCTCGACCGAGGGACGCGTTTATGTGTACGAGAACCCGGCCGACTCTTTGGATGAGCGCCCTAGCCGTGTGCCGGTACCGGTGAACATACTGAAGGTAGCGGCCGCGTCGCGTGTGTCATTCTCGGCCAATTCGCAATTTGTAGCTGCCGAAAACGGTCAGCACTTCGCTGTATACGACATAGAAAATGACAAAGCGTACACATACACGATCGACGATGTACTTGATAGGCCACAGACATATGCGACCTGGATGGATAGCAGCCGGTTGCAGCTTGTCTCCAAGGGTAAGGTGGTAATATTCGACTACGACAATACCAACCGGCAGGAATTGGTTACTAGTCTGCCTTCTTACAAGCCGTATTTTGACTCGGGCTACCGGTATCTGTACGCCTTTAGCAAGCGCTCGGCGGAAGCAGCTGGAGAAAAAAATGCAGCAGCAGGAACTGAGTTTACGCAGACCTCAATGCGGACGTCGGCTGACCAGTAGTATTGCTAAAGTAGCCAGTTTGTTATAGAGTATGTGAATCTTCGTAGAGCTATTGCTCCGAAGAGTTTTTTGACAAGCAGAGATGCACGAGATGAGATTTTGCCGCTATGACGAAAGTCGAGCAACAAAACTTCATCTCGTGTATGAATAAATGGCGTACCTGGTAGAGTTTGAAACTCCAACAAAAATGAGGTGGCAACCATGGAACAGCGACCCATCGCAAGGGTCACGATCGAGGTCGGGCCGACTAGCGGCAAGGAAGTCCGGAAGGCGGTCCAGAGGATCATCGTGGGTGGTCGGACGTGTCTGAAGGATGGCTGCCTGCCGTCGGAGCTCGGGTATGACGAGGAGTTCTTCTACGACGATGCACCACAGGTCAGGGTCGGCCAGAGCGGTTCGACGCAAAATGCAAGGCGTGACTACCAGCTGGTGGTTGCCGGACCCGACGGCGAGCGGCTGTCTGTTGACGAGTCGGTGTACTCGCTCGTGGTTCAGAGCTACGACTGGAGCCGAGTTGACCGGAGCGTGCGTTCGCAGGACGGCAACGTCACGCACATCGCTGCGGTACGGCAGTTCGCGAAGGCGTTGAAGCAAGAGCTCGCTTCACCAAGCGAACCGCGAGTCGCGGAAGAGTCTGCCGCGGTGGCTGTCGATGCCTGACGGTTCGTACGTCGGACGGACGCAGGCCTCCTGGCCAGCTACGCGTCCGTCCGACGTACACCCCCGCTCTCTCCTTTCCCGCCTATTCTTTTCCTCTGCTTGTCCTGTCTTCAGAAAGCCCTATAAAGCATATGGTTTTGTGACGAACAGCTAAAACCACGAAGTAACAGTATTGACCATGCGGCGCCACAACGTGGGGCCATTGCCGGGCAAATTCTGCTCCTGTCCACTAGTCGTAGGTGTAGGCGTGACCGCAACGTTGCCCGACGGATCGGGACTGGTCTGTTCGCCCCAAATAACGAGCCGGTTGGTGCTTGTGCCCGGCGGATCACAGGTGATGAGCGTGGCGGTAGCGGCCTTACCTTTGACATTATTCAGCACGTCTACCTGCGTCGGCGGCACGACTTTTTTGTCGTATACTTGGTACGAATATACTTTACCGTTGTATGTCAGATAGAACGTATCACCTGGCACGAGTTCGTGCAACAGTACAAACGCGAACTTATATTTACCAGGGTTAAAGATGTTGTTGCTGGAGTGGCCGAAGAACGCTGTGTTGCCCTTTTGTCCGGGCCTGACAGTAGTCGGATAATGGGTGACGCCATCATCGAGTGCGGCCTCGACCGCCTTTTCGTCGGTGGTTTTGAGGTTAAAACCGGCGAGCGGAATCTCGACATTAATCTTGGGGATGATGACCTGTGGCGTTTTGGAGGGCGCAACGCCGTCGGTGCCGATGATAAGGGGTGTGGCACTGACATGTCTGCTGGGTTGAATGAACGGCGCGATGACCATTTCATTAAAGAAGCTGAACAACATGATGACGATGACGAGCGTGCCAAAGCCAAGGCCGAAAAGTAGCGACTGGAGGTGATGCTTAGCCTGGAGTTTGGCGCGGTTGCCGCTGCTGATCTTGCTGAGCAGCTGACCCTTGATGTCGGCTGTAGTGCGCCGGTCGGTCTGGGGATGTTCGGGCGGTTCGTGTTCTGAGACTACGGGCGTGCCTGGCTCTGCCTTGTGCTCAAGGAGAGGGTTGCTGGGTATTGTGGGCTGTACGGGCTCTGATGTTTTCTCTGGCGTGCCTAGTGCGGCCTCGACCGCCTTTTCTGTTTCTTCTGCTTCTGTAGGCGTTGAAAAATGGTTCAAATGTGAATTGCCAGCGCTGTTGGCATAAAATTCTTGCCAGACTTCATGCTTTGCATTGTCCGGCAGGTTGACGTAGTAGTTATGCCATTCGGTCTGGATTTGTGCCAAGCTCTTGCCCGAGACCGACAAGTCATACATGAACTGCTGGTGTTTAGAGCGGTGCGGCTCGGCCTGGGCTTCGGCGATTTCGGCTTTTGTATCCGGCTCGTCTACATATAGGCGGTTGAGTTTTTCGCGGATCAGGTCAGCGGCAGGATTTGCCACGGGCTCGATACGCTTGTTCCCACGGCCTGAAAGAGCGCCTTGCCGCTCTGGCGCTTCATCTTTCTCGTGTGTTTCGTCAGGAAAAAGTGGATTTATTGCCATAATATTTCGGGTCAGTGCTTATGCTGGCACATCTTTTCACAGTATAGTACAATACACCTCTGTAAGCTACAGACGACGCATGTGCTCGGCGCGCTGACTGCGTTGCCATCTCCGATGCTCCTCTGACGTACCGAAAAGTACGCCGCCGTCCGCTTCTCGCTGGCGCCTTGCAGCGCACTCAAGCACATGCGTCTCGACCTTTACATTCTGGCATATTTCAAGATTGTTTGATGCCGCAGTGGTGGAATTGGTAGACACGCGGGACTCAAAATCCCGTGCTAGCAATAGCGTGTCGGTTCAAGTCCGACCTGCGGCACCAAAGAGTTTTGAATAAGCGGCCATTATGTTTGACGGCGTTGCCTGACGATTGTTTTGCGTATCATTGGCCAGTGTATGGCTAGGCTGTTGAGACGGCCGTAACGAAAATTGAGGTACTGCTCTCGGGTCGGTGTCTTTTCTCGGAGAAGTAGGCTATTTATCGAGTCCTCATGCCCTACTGAAAACTTGTCGAGACGAATCTCGCGATGGCCAGTATATCCTACGACCACCACTGAAGGGTCATATCGTACTACCTTACCAGGATAGGCAGTGTGCTTTAACTGGATTGGGGTTCTAGCTTGCTGATTCCACGTGATGCGCGGGTTGTACATGTTGAGGTCGTGATTGCGTAGACCAGAGCGGTGATTTTCTTTCCAGAGTGCGGGCGTTACAAGTGTATCGTCGATTTGCTGTGTCCGTGCATAGGTGCAAAGGCTCATGACGCCGAATTCCGCAAGTGTTCCGGCATAGACTGCTTGCTTGGCAGGATACATGTCATCATAGGCCCGATGGGCGTATCGCAAGACATTGACAACCTCTTCGTGGACTTCTTGGGCGGTTGAGTCGGTAAGTTGGCTGCCCCGCCCATTTTCGCAATGCACCGCATCTTGGTAGAGAGGTAGCGCAGCTTTTCTGAGCAGTGGTTTATAGGCGTCGCCAGGCTCTTCTGCATGGACCGAGGCCAGGTTGAGCAAGCGAGTAGCTTCTCGCCAGTCCTCATCAATGATTGCCTGGTCGGCCTGTTGTTCGTACTGTGCCATAAGTTTATTCAGTCGGCAGTAGCGCTTTAACGACTACGCCCTAGTAGCCTGCTGCATGTTGGCCAAGTATTTCGGGCGCGAGAGCACGTCCGCGGCGGCTTTCATCTCCGGTAAGCGCTAGGAGCAAGCCATTAGTACAATCATCGAGCTGGGCGATCTCGTCAGGTGTGGCCTTACCTTCGGCTTCGTTTATTAGCAAGGCAGCAACCGGAAAGCTTTTGCTAACGCGACCACTATTCACATCGACCTGTAAGTCGCAGCAACCCGATATGAGACGAATGTTATTGGTGTACTGAGCAAACGTTTTGTCTGCTTGTGCCTGCTCTGACTCGTCCAAGAGTTTACCACAGAACCCAAGGCAGCGACTCTTGACTTGATACTTGTAAGTGTTAGCCGCATTGGCTCCAGGTATACACTCGGTGAGTTCAGGCAAGGACTCCACGAGAATTCCGTCACAGTTCTCAGCACCTTTGAAGTTATCTTGGAAATGCAGTGCTGCCACTGCCATCATCCATGGGTGGTTATAGCGGTTTAGGACGCCCAGTGTCGTTTGTTCGTTGAGCTGACCCCTGACATCTGCGCTTCTGTCGCTATTTCCGTGGGGTTTTTGCCGCATTAAACGCGTGATTTCTTCGATAGTCCACCCCTGCATGTCTACGCGTAGCCGGTCGATTGCCGCTGGCTGGTTCCGCAGCGACAATAGGCTTGCCGTATCGCGTAGTGTCCGGGCCTCCTGGCCTTGCCTATCCTTGCCATCTGGGATCGTTCGGATCTGGCTTTTGGCTTTTTGTATCTGGCCTTTGGCGTATTGGGGTCGATCGCTGATAATGGCAAAGCAAGCCTTGCCGAGGGCTACTGATGCGGCGTTTCTTGGGTCTTGCGACTTAACGATGTCGTACGAACCAACACTTCCATACGACGAAGCATACACCTCTGCTAGAGGTGTCGCTGGTCTTGGGTATTGCGATGTTTCGGGACGAGACATCCCTATATTATAAAATGTTAGTAACTTTATTACAATACTAGTCTTTGCGGGCCTAATCCACTGAGCAGATTGGAGGTTTTATTTTTGGTAGGAATGTTTTATAATTTGTGCATTATGGCAAAGTATTCAGCTAGGTCCAGCAGGCATTTTGTGCCGAGCAGTAGGCAATCCAGCGGCGTAGATATTCGCGGGATGCAGTCTTCTGAGCTGGTGATTCACCCGAACCACCCGGCTTGGGATGTTTTGGCTGGTCAAAGTGCGCCACCGGTAGAGGAAGGGCGGCTTGCTAGCGACTCCGAAGTAGACATGGATGCTCTATTCTTATCAGAGGAAGATGGTGACGAGGCAGCGCATCTCGCTGTGGGCGGCACCTTTCTGCGTCTTGCCCAGCAGCGTGGCATTGCGTTTGGTAACGGTTTAGAAGAAGACCCCGGTCGTTAGCGCTTGAAACGTTTTGTTGGGATTCTGGAGCCACCAGGTGCTGGCACGGGCGGCAATTTTGGTTCGCCAGTCCATTACATCTGATCGTTTGGTGCTGCTTACCTGTCCGTTGACGGCTACAAAAATAGTGTCCAGGTGAACCGTAATGATGTGCACGCGGTGTGTTTTTGTAAAGGCGTGCAGCGTCTCGACAAAGCGCAGCAGGTCCATGTCCGACGTAAAGGCGTGCGGAAAGTGCGCCGTCTTGGCCACCTTTTGCAGCTGGCTTAGTGTCAGGATGAGCGTCGTGTCGGCGCGCGCCAAGATTACCGCGGGCGAGGTTATAAAATAGTCAATAGCGTCATTTGTGACAGTTAATTGGCCAACATGTTTGCTGGCGTATTTTTCCAGTAAGATCGCGGTTTCGGAATTTTTGCCGAAATCTCCGGCCAGTAGCACCCCGTCGGCCCAGTTACTGTCGGCCAAGTATTCCGAAAGTGCCGTCTGGGCGAAGCTGCCGCTCGGCGTGCTTGGTGCATATTCGCCCGCGGCAAACACTTTGCCAACTGTTTTTTGCAATGCGTCTGGCAGCAGCACGCGTGTAACACCGACGCCGGCCTTGCCCGATTCGGCAAAGGCTTCAGCGGGCGCGGAAAAACCGTGGGCGTTGCCGCCAATGACCAGCAGTTTGCCCGCATAGGCACGGTTTTCCGGCCGGCTCCAGAGCAGTTCGGGAAATAACGGCTTCCCAGCGGTCTGCTTATGCCAAAATGAATCGCCGGCCATCATTACTCAATTCATACACAATACTTTTGCGCTCAACGACGATTTTCCAGCCATGCTTCCGTGCGTGGTCGTAGAGTGCTTTGTCGGGATTGAACGCAATCGGCTGTTCGATCATTTCCAGCATCCCAATGTCCCCCTTGCTGTCGCCGACACCGATGCTGCCCTTCGTCGCCAGGCCGTGCTTGGTGATTAGCTCCTCGACCGCTTTATGCTTGTCATAAGTGCGCAGCTTGATTTCGCCGGTGTACTTTCCTTGCTCGTGAGGATGCTCGGTGCCAATATAATCGTCAAATCCGTAATATTCGGCGAATTTAGCAACGACTTCGACCGGTGAGCCAGATATAATCAGCAATATATAATCTTGAGCTTTTAGCTCGCGGACGAGGTCGCGGGTGTAGGTGTATACCTGGTCTTTGTAAAGTTCGAATATTTGGTTGACAACGATATCGAACTCAGCCGTGGTTAGGTGTGGCAACGTCTTTTCCCAGATTTCTACCAGCGTCTTCTCGTAGTCGCTATACGAACTGCTATGGCTGCGTTTTTTCCAGGTCATACGGGCGTCAAGCACGGCCTGATACGTCTTTTGGTCTATGTATCCATCTTTGGCAAGCTGGTCGTTGATGGCATGCAGGAACTGCCACCTCGTGATAGTTCCGTCGATGTCAAACACGGCGAATGGTCGGGTTGGGGATGGCTTGGTCATAGGTACGATTGTACTACACGCTCGGCCGGCTGTGTCCTTGGTGTCACTTCGAAGAAGCGCTGTATGGTGGGCATAAATAATTCCGGTTCGCGCCAGCAATCGTCGTGTCCTACGTCTGGAATAGTTACATACGTGCAGTGTTGCAGCGTGCTGGTTAGCACTGCGCTTGGGTCGGATAAGCCGTCCCCATACCCACCTATGAATACATGGTGGCCGGACGGCAAATCGGCCATCACTTTGCTGGATTCCATGAACCCTTTCCGCATGCGGAGACCGCGAGGAATATTGCACAAATAAAAAGCATTGGCTGCGATAGCCAGGAGCCATCGGAGCCATTGCCGTTTTGCATGCCGTTTCCGTAAATCGTAGGCAATCTTGGAATGATGTGCGGCGATCAGCACTTTGAATGGCATGTAGGTCGTGCAATTCAGATGGATAAATAGCTCGGCTCGTGTAGTGTCGGGCATAAGGTATATCCCGCCAGAATGCGTAAGTACGAGGTCGGCTTGTGACGGGTCGGTCTCGGAAAAACCCTGGCGCTGTAGTTCGCGGCGCATTCGCCAACCTATGATTGGCCCTTCGCCGATACCGTATAAAATCGCAAATGTTGGTGTTTGAGTGGGTCTATTCATGCTCCAGGGACGTTGTGAGACTTAATGCTGCAGTAATCATAATATCATCTTGGTCAAATGTGAATCTCGCGCGCAGCTTTTTGCCTTTCAGGACTTGCGGAAGCCATACTATGTCGTCTTGCCACATTTCATCGTAGGGAATGTCGGTTGTCTTGTACCATTGCGGTGCCATCTCTTCGGTTTCCTGTGGTTCGCCCCGCCATTTGGTGCAGAAATATACATTGCCCTGCATGTCTATAATGCCATCTGGAAATTCGAAGTCGAGCACAGCCACTTTCTCGAAGTCCAGTGGCGTGACTTCGATCTCTTCCTGGCATTCACGGACCAGCGCTTGTTTTTCGGTCTCATCTGGCTCAATTTTGCCGCCAACGCCATTCCAGCGTCCGGCGCCGAAGCCCCGCTTTTTCATAGCCAGCAATATCTCGTCGTCCCGCAGCAGAAATAAAAGAGTGCATTTTTTCATACTATTTTTCAGGTCAAATGGAGCAATGTGTTCCGTGTGAGGTTCCAACCTTCATGCTCATCCTTGTGACCAGCAATGGTGAGTGAGAGATGCGCGTCCGGCAGTTTTTGCTTCAGCTCATAGGCGGTTTTTGGCGGACACACCATATCGTAGCGGCCTTGCATCAGATAGACCGGCATGGTTAGCCGGTGGGCATTGTCCAACACGAACCGATCGGGCATAAAGCAACGGTTTTTGAGGTAATGGATTTCGACGCGGATGCCAGCCGGATCGTATGTGTCGAAGTCCGCCATGCGCGTCCGGTCATCGAGCATGATGATGTTGCCTTCGAGCTGCTCATAAGCATACGCTGACTTTTTGGCCTGCAATTCATCGCCGCCAAGCGCCTGTTCGAAGTGGTATTTGCTGGGGTTTTTGTGGTGTGCTTTTGGCGTGGACGCGAGATAGCGCTCCCATGCGTCAGGAAAAAATGTCTGGAACTTTCCTTGGTCTAGCCAGTCAATCTCGGCCTGTGAACCGGTAAAAATACCACGCAGCACCATGGCGCTAACACGCTTTGGATATTTGAGTGCGTAAGCCAGAGCAAGGCATGAGCCCCACGAACCGCCCGTCAGGATGAATTGCTGTATGCCAAGTTTTTGCGCGATTTTTTCGATATCTTCGACTAAGTCTGCGGTGGTGTTGTGCTCCAGCGAGCCGTATGGCAAGCTTTTGCCAGAACCGCGCTGGTCGTGGAAAATGACGCGCTGTACTTGTGGATCAAAGGCATCTTTGTAGGTATCCTTTAGCCCACTGCCGGGGCCGCCGTGCAGGAAGAAGATTGGCGTTTCAGCTGCCGTGTTACCCCAGTCCTGGACGTACAGTTCATGGCCGTCACCTACTTCCAGGAAAAGTTCGCGATTGGTATATTTGTCGGGATTCACTATAGTCCTTCCTTTTTGTGCTGCAGTTTAGCGTCAATCCAAGCGGCTTGCATTTCTTTACCGCTCTTGCCTTTGAACATCTCGGCCGGGTATTTTTGGGCGCTTTTTGCCAGCTTTTGCTTGATGGCGGCTGGTATGTCGATGCCGTTTTTGAGAGCGAATTGAAAGGCATAAATAAGTATGTCGGCCAGTTCCTCGGCTAATGCTTGTTTGTCGCCGACCGGCTCGTCTTGCCATTGGTAATGCTCAAGCAACTCACTGGCTTCAAGCACAATAGAAATAGCGAGACCGCGCGAAGGACTGCTCATCCAGTCGCGTTCCTCCAGGTGTTTGCGGATGAGCTCTTGTATCTCTTCGAAGGTGGTGTCTGCTTGCTGGTTCATAGGGCGTTGTATTTGGCATTAATGCCTTTAAATTTTTCTATGGGATATTTTTCGGCGCGTTTTTTGGCCTTTTGCTGGAAGGCTCTTTCTAGGTCGATACCGTTTTGCTCGCAAAACATCAGGATGAGATAGAGTATGTCACCAATTTCGTCCTCGACATCGGTTTGGCGGGTTTTGGCTCGCTGGCGGGCTTCCTCGACAGTGGTGAAGCGGTAAATTTCCATGAGCTCACCGACTTCGGCGCCGAGCGCAATCAGGGTGTTTTTGGGGTCTTCGTGGAACTGCGTCCAGTCGCGTTCCTTGATAAAGTCCGCGACTTGCTTCTGGAGCTTTTGTAATTCGGTCATGCGTCCAGTGTAACACTTATCGGACAGTGGTCGGAGCCATAGACTTGCGGATGGATGTCAGCCGCCCGGACCTTACTCTTGAGTGCTTCGGATACGAGGAAATAATCAATGCGCCAGCCGACATTGCGCTCGCGGGCTTTGGCAAAATGACTCCACCAGGTGTAGTAGCCATTGCCCTGCTTATACATACGGAGCGTGTCCACGAAGCCGGCGTCCAGGAAGTTCTGGAAGCCTGCGCGCTCCTCCAGAGTGAAGCCTTTTTTGCCGCGGTTGGGCTTGGGGTTGGCCAGATCGTCCTCGGTGTGGGCGACATTGAGGTCGCCGCAAAATACTACTGGCTTCTTCTCTTCCAGCCGCTTGCAGTATGCGAGGAACGCTGGGTCCCACTGCTTGTGGCGCAAGCTCAGACGCGACAGATCGTCCTTGGCATTGGGAGTGTAGACGGTTACGACCCAGAATTTTTCGAATTCGGCGGCCATGACGCGACCTTCTTTGTTGGGGTCGCCGTAGGTGTCGCCGGTGACTTTGTATTTATCAATGAGGTCGTCGGGAAACCCGTCGATGACCTGTAGCGGCTCGATTTTAGAGATGACCGCGGTGCCGCTATAGCCTGGTTTTTCGGCCGGATACCAGAACGCGCGGTAGCCGCCGGGCAGCTCCAGCTCGAACTGTTCGGGTTTGGCTTTGAGTTCCTGGAGACACAAAATGTCAGGCTTTTCGCGTTCCATAAATGGTAATAATTCGTTTTTGCGCATAACGGCGCGGATACCATTGACGTTCCAGCTGTAAATCTTCATGCCCTTAAGTATAGGATTTGCGGCAAAAGTTTGCTAGTCTAGAAGGCGATGTACAAGCGTGTACTACTAAAACTTTCCGGCGAGCAATTGGCTGGTAAATTCGACGGTGGCATAGATGCGGAGCTGGGCGCATGGCTGGCCCGCGAAATCGACCAAGTCTCCAAGAATGGCACACAGGTGGTAATAATGGTCGGCGGCGGCAACTATGCGCGCGGCGCGCAGCTGGCCGGTCATGGTATCAAACGCGTGACGGCGGACCACATTGGTATGCTAGCTACTATGATGAACGCGTTGGCGCTGACGGATATTTTTGAAGACCAGCACGTCAAGACGCGCTGCCTCAGCAATATTTTTGCCGAGCAAGTGGCCGAGAAATTTATCCACCGTTTGGCGAACAAGCACTTGCAAAAAGGCCGCGTGGTCATTGTCGGCGGTGGCATAGGTCGGCCGTATCTGACAACCGACACGGCGGCGGTCAGTTTGGCGCTTGAACTGGACTGTGAGGTTGTGCTCAAGGCAACCAAAGTTGATGGTGTATACGACAAAGATCCTGCGAAATTCGACGACGCCGAAAAAATCGAAGACATCGGCTTCCGCCAAGCGGTCGTCGACGAATCGATCAAAATCATGGATAAGGCCGCGATGGGGCTGGCTATGGAGCACCGTTTGCCTATCGTGGTGTTTGATGCGCTCAAAGAGGGCAACATCCAAAAAGCCGCAGCCGGTGACGATACCGTCGGCACAACTATCGCCTAGTCTTGCAGTTCGGTTTCAACAATTTCAGCAAGGTTGTGTAAAAAGTTGAGCGATGCTGCCGCAAGCTGTGGGACTTTATTGCGCTGGTCGCGGAGGTCTTCTACTAAATCCGAAAAAAGTCCTGGATACACGCCAGCAAGTGTTCGTTCCTGTTCGTCGACGACACCGTAGTAACTAAGCTCTGGCGCTCCGTTGTCCAGATACTTTTGCCTGCATCGTTCAGCATCGGCAGTGCCGGGAGTGCACTTATTTATGATCGCCCAGGTATGTTGGGCGATACGTTGGCTGTACTGTTGTTCATTAGTATTTTGGTGTATTAGAAAGCTTCGCTTAGTTACAAGGTCCAGCGGGCCCGGATAACCGGCGAGTCTGACCTGCTCGATAGCATGTATCTTAGGTGCAGGCACGATCGCTAAGGCGCCGAGGCGCGAAACCTCAGCTCGGGGTTCGACATGGTAAGGGCGATATAAATCGTCTTCGAGGCGCCACATTCTTTATATATACCATAAATTATAATAATTGCAATATCTAGAGCGTAACGTTTTGCCACTTTCGTCCTTTCAGCCCACGTCTTTCGACATAGGTCCTATCGTTCGGAATATGCAGTGTAATCCATATACCTCACTCAAGGAACTCATCAGTACGAATACACATTCGTAGAGTGGTAAAAGTAGTAGGAGCGGCAAACGTCAGAAGTTGTAGTGCGAAAATCCGCAGGAAAGTGCTATCTATTGTCTGGCGGTTGAGCTACTCAACTACTACTTTGTACATACGGGGATTGCGCCTCATCTCAGAGTATTAATCTGAGCCGTACGCTCTAGCCACCATCCCCTCAGATGGCTTGCCCTCGCATGATCGTGTCCGATCACACTTATCCTGTTGCCAGGATTTTTACTTCTGGGCAGAAGTAGTACGTGGGTCGGTCAGTGCACCGGCAGCGGCTGCAAAAGCTTCTGCAGCTTGCGTGGCTCCCTGGCGTGCAGGAAGGTCGCGATGCCGAAGGCCAGACCCGTGATCGCGGTGAGGAGCCACAGCAGCGGCGCCATCTCGATCTCGATTCCGATCTCCGTTGCGAACTGCGCCACCAGGGACGCGATCAGCAGCAGGGCGAAGATCAGCCCGAAGACGGCGAGCTGCAGGTTGGCGAGCTTGCTGTGCTTGGGGCGTGCGGACAGTGCGGTCATGACTTCTCCCTTGATTGGGTGTTCACGTACTTGAATTGTTGACTAGCTGGCGTTGTTGCGGCGCTCCTGGAGCTCGTCGGCTTCGATCTTGGCGATGCGGGCGCTGGCGGCGATGGCCTGGCTGCGGTCGTTGTCGGCGGCGATCCACACGATGAGGAACGTGATCATGCCGGCGCCGAGGGCGATCAGGCTGCCGATCCAGGTCACCGCGATCCAGTCGACGTTGGTCTGGTTCTCCAGCGCTTCGCCGATGCCACTGAATCCGAAGATCACACCCAGGGTGATGAGGAAGACGAGGGTGCTGATCACGAGGAGACGCGGGTACTCGATGGTGGTGCCCTGCGGCCGGTCGGTGCTCATGAATTGCTCCAATTGAAGCTAGTCGGTGCGTTAGAGGCGATTGCCAAAAACAAACATATATTAGCATAAAAGTTATAAAAAAGCAATAGCTTAAGCG
>Ga0075365_10000692_pt1 | contig 13542 bp, 11 predicted proteins | sample EndMetdeltDD1765_FD_71387 | JGI IMG/M metagenome (GOLD analysis project Ga0075365, IMG submission 71387) | Populus endosphere microbial communities from Tennessee, USA - Endosphere MetaG P. deltoides DD176-5 | ecosystem: Host-associated > Plants > Roots > Endosphere | place: USA: Tennessee... | reverse complement strand
GGATCGGAGATCTCCCAGAGCCGCTCGATGCCCGCGGCCGTGGTGAACAGGGTGTGGTCGCCGTTCATCGCGTCGCGGATCAGCCGCTCGTAGGCCTCGAGCGTGTCGTCCTCCGAGTGCACCTCGTGCAGCGAGAACTGCATGCTCACCTTCTCGAGGTTCAGGCTCGGCCCCGGCTGCTTGCCGTAGAAGGAGAGCGACAGGCGCGACGACTCGTCGAGGTCGAAGGTGAGGTGATCCGGCCCGTACTTGCCGACGCCCGATCCGGCGGGAAACATGCTCTGCGGTGGCTCCCGGAAGGCGATCGAGATGATGCGTGCGCTTTCCGCCATCGCCTTCCCGGTGCGCAGGTAGAACGGAACCCCCGACCAGCGCCAGTTGTCGACGAAGCACTCCAGCGCCACGAAGGTCTCGGTCTGCGAGTCCGGCGCCACGCCCTTCACGTCCCGGTAGCCCTCGTACTGCCCGCGGATCACCTGCGCGGGATCGATCGCGCGCATGGTGCGAAAGACCTTGTTCTTCTCCTCGGTGATCGCGGTCGGCGCGAGCGCTGTGGGCGGCTCCATCGCGACGAAGCCGAGGATCTGGAGCAGGTGGGTGACGACCATGTCGCGATAGGCGCCCGTCTTGTCGTAGAAGGCGCCGCGCGTGCCCACCTCGAGCGTCTCCGGGACGTCGATCTGCACGTGGTCGATGTGGTTGCGGTTCCAGATGGGCTCGAACAGCCCGTTGGCGAACCGCAGGGCCAGGATGTTCTGCGCCGCCTCCTTGCCGAGGAAGTGGTCGATGCGGAAGATCTGCGACTCGTCGAAGACCTCGTGGACCTTCGCGTTCAGCGCACGCGCGCTCTCGAGATCGGTGCCGAAGGGCTTCTCCATGATCACCCGCGCGCGCTCCGCCAGCCCGGCCTCGCCGAGCTCCTTGATGACGTCCGCGGCAGCGGCGGGTGGGACGCTGAGGTGGTAGAGACGGCGCGGGGTGCCCGGGAGCTCGCTCTCCTCCCGCTTGACCGCGGCCGCCAGCGCCTCCGGGCCCTCGCCGGTCGGGACGTAGCTGAGCTTCTCGAGGAAGGCGTCGAGGGCGCCGGGATCGTCGACCTTGCGGCCGAACTTCTCGCACGCCTCCTTCGCGAGCGCCCGGAAGCCCTCGTCGTCCAACTCCTCCAGCGAGGTCCCGATGATCCGGCAGTCGGGGATCAGGTCGGCCTGGTTCAGGTGGAATCCGCCCGGCAGGAGCTTCCGCTTCGCCAGATCCCCCGCGGCGCCGAACAGCACGACGACGTGGGGCTCGATCGGCGGGATGACCGTCGTCGCGGCGTCCCTCGGTCCGGTGCGCGCGTCCACGAGCCGCAACCTATCTCAGCGAAGGAGCCGGCCAGGTCTATGAGTCGTTGCCGGCCGGGCGACCAGATCAGCCGAACAGGGGCAGGCGGCGCTTGCGCGCCATCGAGTCGATGCCGCCCTGGATGCTGCCCTGGACCTCCGCGTACTTCGCCCGGACGTAACGGGGATCCTCGGCGCGCTCCGGATCGTCCCCGACCTCGATCGGGTCTCGGAAGCAGGTTCGGATCTTGGCCGGGAACGGGATCTCGGGCAGTAGTGCGGGGGAGACGCCCCAGGGGATCTGGAACGCGACTGGGAACATCTTCAGCCGCGCGACGCGGTCCAGCTGGAACAGCCTGGCGAGGCGGCGCCCGGTCGCGAGCACGGGCATTGCATCCGGGCCGCCGACCGTGGCGACGGGCACGATGGGCACGCCCGTCTTGATGGCCAGCTTCACGAATCCCGTCCTCCCCGCGAGGATCGCCTCGTCGCGCTTCGCCCATTCGCGCAGGGAGTCCCGCTCGCCGCCCGGATAGAGAACCACGTCCCGGCCCGCGGCGAGCGCCGCGGAGATGCTGTCGGGCGCTGCGGGGAGCACTCCCATCTTGCGGAAGTAGGCCCCGATGAGAGGGAAGGCCATCAGCGCGTCATGCGCCGTCCCGTGAAGCGGCCGGCCGGAGCCGAAGTGGCGCCACCACTGGATGCCGACCGCCCAGGCGTCCCAGGGGAACGGCGCCCCGGCGTGGATCCCCACAACGAGTGCGGGGGACTCCGGGATCCGCTCCCAGCCGGAGACCTCCATCCGAAACCAGTAGTCGAGGAGCGGGTTCCAGAAGTACTTCTGGCGCTCGATGAAGTCCCAGTCCTGCTCGTCGAGGCTCCACTCGCCGGCCCGGTCCGCCACCCAGCCGGTGACCCCCGATTCGCGCCTGCGCCGCTCCTCGGCCTGACGCAGGGCTTGATCGGCATGACGCTGGGCACGCCGCTGCGTGTCTATGCGCTCCTCGTGCAGTTGTCGCACCTGAGCCACGACTCCTCCTCATGACGCGGCTACCCGCTTGCCACGCCGAGACACGGGAACCCGCGCTTGAGGGGCGGGTAGGCGGGTAGGTTCCCTCCGCCTTGCAGGACGATGGACTCAGCGCGGTCGACGCCGTGGAGCTGCGGCGCCTGCTCGATGGCGAGAACGCCATCGTGCGCGAGCACGTGCGCGCGGTGCTGTCGCGGCCGGAGTTCGCGAAGCCGCCGGCGCCGCCGCCCACGGAGCGCTACCGAGAGCAGGTGATGGAGCGCGCCCGGACGCTGGCCGCGACCGGGGGCCCATCACTCCTGTTTCCGCCCGATTTCGGGGGCCTCGGGCGGGTCGGAGCGGCGATCACCGCCTTCGAGACGCTCGCTCACAGCGACCTCTCACTGCTCGTCAAGTGCGGCGTCCAGTTCGGCCTCTTCGGCGGCGCCGTTCATCACCTGGGGACCCGCAAGCACCACGAGGCCTATCTCGCGAAGATCGCGTCCCTGGATCTCGTCGGCTGCTTCGCGATGAGCGAGTCGGGGCACGGCTCGAACGTGCAGCAGGTGGAGACCACGGCCACCTGGGACGACGAGGCCAAGGAGTTCGTCGTGGAGACCCCGACCGAGTCGGCCCGAAAGGACTACATCGGGAGCGCCGCCCGCGACGGCCAGATGGCCGCGGTCTTCTGCCAGCTCATCGTCGGCGGCGAGTCCCGCGGGGTACACGCGGTACTCGTTCCCATTCGCGGCGAGGACGGCTCGCCCGCGCCGGGCGTGAGGATCGAGGACTGCGGGGAGAAGCTCGGCCTGAACGGCGTGGACAACGGGCGGCTCTACTTCGACGGCGTCCGGGTCGGACGCGACGCCCTCCTCGACCGATACGCGCAGGTGACCGAAGACGGCCGGTACGAGAGTCCGATCGAGAACGAGAACCGCCGGTTCTTCACCATGCTCGGCACCCTCGTGCAGGGGAGGGTGAGCGTCGGAGGCGCCGCGATCAGCGGCACCAAGTCTGCGCTGACGATCGCGATCCGTCACGGCGACCGCCGCCGCCAGTTCGGCCCGCCGGACTCGGGCACCGAGCTCCCGCTGCTCGACTTCCGCGTCCACCAGCGCCGCCTCCTGCCGGCCCTGGCCACGACCTACGCGCTCCACTTCGCGCAGGAGAGCGTCGTCGCCGAGCTCGACCGGATCTTCGGCTCGCTCGGCGAAGACGAGGGCGACGCGGAGCGCGATCGTCGCGAGCTCGAGACGCGGGCCGCCGGGCTGAAGGCGATCGCCACCTGGCACGCGACCGAGACCATCCAGACGTGCCGTGAGGCCTGCGGGGGCGCGGGGTATCTGTCGGAGAACCGGCTCGGCGAGCTCAAGGCGGACACCGACGTCTTCACCACCTTCGAGGGCGACAACACGATCCTGCTCCAGCTCGTCGCCAAGAGCCTCCTGACCGACTTCCGCGACGAGTTCGAGGGGCTTGGGCCCGTGGCAACCGCCGGGTTCGTCACCTCGCAGGCCTGGGAGACCGTGGTCGAGCGAACGGGCGGCCGCGAGCTGCTGCAGCGACTGACCGACGACCTCGTCCCGAATCGCGAGCGCGACGACGATCTCCTCGACCGCGACTACCAGCTCGGCCTCTTCCGCTGGCGGGAGGACCACGTTCTCTCCGGCGCCGCGCGGCGGCTACGGCGCGGGCTGAGCGACGGGGCGGATCCGTTCACGGTGTTCAACGACTGCCAGGACCACGTCCTGATCGCTTCCCGCGCCCACGTGCATCGCGAGATCCTGGAGTCGTTCTGCCAGGCGATCGAGCGCACCGAGGACGATGGGTTGCGCGCGGTCCTCGACCGGCTCTGCGACCTCTACGCGCTGAGCGAGCTCGAGCGGGAGCGCGCCTGGTTCCAGGAGCACGGGCGGATTTCGTCGACCCGGGCAAAGACGATCACGCGGACGGTCAACGAGCTGTGCGCCGAGCTCCGCCCGCATGCCACCGAGCTGGTCGATGCGTTCGGCATCCCCGACGAGGTGCTGTCGGCGCCGATCGGGCTGCCCGGCGGTGAGGCCAGCCGGACGTCGAGCACCGAGCTCGGCGACGAGCTGCCGAATGTGCGGGAGGTACTGGAGCGGGTAGGGGAGGAGGTGCCCTCGTGAGTCCCAAGGAACCTCGACACGCCGCGGTCGTGGGCGGGAACCGGATCCCGTTCGCGCGTCGCGATCGCGAGTACGCCCACGCGTCGAACCAGGACATGTTCACCGCGGCGCTTGACGGCCTCGTGAGCCGGTTCGGGCTCCGGGACGAGCGCCTGGGGGAGGTGGCCGCTGGCGGCGTCCTGAAGCGAAGCCGCGACTTCAACCTGACCCGCGAGTGCGTGCTCGGCTCGGCGCTCGCCGCCGAGACGCCCGCCTACGACGTGCAGCAGGCGTGCGGCACGAGCCTCGAGACAACGATCCACGTGGCCAACAAGATCCGCCTCGGGCAGATCGAGTCCGGCGTCGCGGGCGGCTTCGACACCACGAGCGACGCGCCCATCGAGGTGAACGACGACCTGCGGCAGCTTCTCCTTGAGCTCAACCGGACCCCCTCGACGGCGGGCAGGCTCGGGCTGCTTCGCAAGTTCCGCCCCGGGCAGCTGGCGCCGGCCATCCCGCGAAACGAGGAGCCCCGCACCGGCCTCTCGATGGGCGAGCACCAGGCGATCTCCACCAGGGAATGGGGCATCGCCCGTGAGGAGCAGGACGAGATCGCGGTGCAGAGCCACCTGCGGCTGGCTGCGGCCTACGACCGTGGCTTCTTCGACGATCTGATCACCCCCTACCTCGGCCTCGAGCGCGACGGCAACATGCGGCCGGACGCGTCGATGGAGAAGCTGGCCAAGCTCAAGCCCGTGTTCGGCGACGGCCCCGACGCCAGCATGACCGCCGGAAACTCGACGCCCCTCACCGACGGCGCCTCCAGCGTGCTCCTCGCGAGCGACGAATGGGCGGCCGAGCACGAGCTGCCCGTGCTCGCGCACTTCGTCGACGCCGAGACCGGGGCGGTGGACTACGTCCACGGCGACTCCGGTCTCCTCGAGGCGCCGCTGTACGCGGTCCCGCGCATGCTCGCGCGAAACGGCCTCAGCCTTCAGGACTTCGACTTCTACGAGATCCACGAGGCGTTCGCCTCGCAGGTGGCGATGACGCTCAAGGCCTGGCGTGACCCCGCGTTCTGCAAGGACAAGCTCGGCCTCGATGAGCCGCTCGGCGAGATCGACCGCGACAAGCTGAACGTCAACGGGTCGTCGCTGGCTGCGGGGCATCCGTTCGGCGCGACCGGGACGCGAATCGTGGGCACCCTGGCGAAGCTCCTCGCCGAGCGCGGCTCCGGTCGCGGGCTGATCTCGATCTGCGCCGCCGGCGGGATGGGCGTGGCGGCGATCATGGAGCGTCGGGGGTGAGCGACGACCGCTACCAGGCGCTGACGAACTCCGCGCTCGGCGGAGCCGTCGCGAAGCGACTCGGTCTGCCGGCGCCGCCGAGGCTCGAGCGCCACGAGCCGGGCATGCCCGCCGTGGCCGGGCCGGTCTGGGTGGGCGCGGCGCATGGCGGCCGGCTCGACGAGGCGCTGCGTTCGGTTCTGCGTTCGATGGGAGCCCTTGTCACCGAGCCCCAGGGCGAGGGGGCGGAGGAACGACCCGCGGCCCTCGTGTTCGACGCGACGGGGATCGACGAGACTCAGCGGCTTCGCGCGCTCTATGACTTCTTCAATCCGAACATCGCCGCGGTTCGGCGCAACGGGCGCGTCGTGGTGCTCGGCACCCCGCCGGATCAGGCGGAGTCGGTGGGCGAGGCGACCGCGCAGCGCGCGATCGAGGGCTTCGTCCGCTCCGTCGCCAAGGAGATCGGGCGCTATGGCTCGACCGCGCAGCTGGTCGAGGTTGCGCCGGGGGGCGAGGGCGCCATGGAGTCGACGCTGCGCTTCCTACTTTCGGCGCGCTCTGCCTACGTCGACGGCCAGGCCATCCGCATCGAGAACGCCGGCGGCGACGGCCTCACGGCGCCCGCGGACTGGGAGCGACCCCTCGACGGTCGCACGGCCGCGGTCACGGGCGCGGCGCGCGGCATCGGCGAGGCCATCGCCGAGACCCTTGCGGCTCAGGGCGCCGACGTCCTCTGCATCGACATCCCGCCCGCCGGTGAGGCCGTGTCCAAGGTGGCCAACCGGATCGGCGGCACGTCGCTGGGCCTCGACGTCACCGATCCGCGGGCGCCGCAGCGGCTGGCCGACCACGTCCGCGAGCGCCACGGACGGCTCGACGCGTTCGTCCACAACGCCGGCATCACGCGCGATCGCACGATCGCGCGCATGCCGCCCGAGGGCTGGGACGCGGTGCTCGACGTCAACCTGTCCAGCCAGGAGCGCATCAACGACGCGCTGCTCGAGGGCGGGCTGATCGGAGAGGGCGGCCGGATCGTCTCCGTCTCCTCCGTGAGCGGCATCGCGGGCAATCGCGGGCAGACGAACTACGCCACCAGCAAGGCCGGCGTCATCGGCCTCGTCCGGGCCCTGGCACCGGTGGTGCGTGAGCGCGGTGCCACCGCGAACGCCGTGGCGCCGGGCTTCATCGAGACGGCGATGACCGCGGCGATGCCGATCGGAACCCGGGAGGCAGGCCGGCGCACCAACAGCCTCGTGCAGGGAGGCAGGCCGGTCGACGTGGCCGAGACGATCGCGTGGCTTGCGAGCCCGGCATCGGGCGGCGTGAACGGAAACGTGGTCAGGGTCTGCGGCCAGGCGCTGATCGGGTCATGAGCGAGGCGGTCGCCGAGACCGTCGAGCTCGAGTCGGCGCCGTCGCTGACGCGGCTCTACGCGCAGGCGGTGGCCGCCCCGCTGCTTCCCGGGGGAGGCGCGGAGCTTCCCGCGCGCCAACTCGTGCTGCGCGGCGCGGAGGTCGAGCGCAAGCGGGTCGCCGACTACGCCCACGTGTGCGGGTTCGTCCTGAGGAGCGATGCGCCGGGGACGTATCCCCACATCCTCGCCTTCCCCCTGCACCTCGACCTGATGACGGATCGCTCCTTTCCCTTCTCGGTGCTCGGCCTGGTCCACATCGCAAACCGCATCGAGGTGATCGCACCGATCCCGGTGGGGGAGAGCCTCGACATCGCCGTTCACGCGGAGGACCTGCGACCGCACGGGCGCGGGCGCCAGTTCGACCTCGTCACGCGGGCAAGTCTCGGCGGCGACGTCGCGTGGCGCTCGCGGACCACCTACCTCCACCGCGAGGGCGGCTCCGAGAACGGGAGCGGGAAGGAGGACCGCCCCCAGGAGCCGGATCCCGACCTCGAGGTGGCAGCCGAGTGGACGGTCCCCGGGGACACGGGTCGCCGCTACGCGGGGGTCTCGGGTGACCGCAATCCGATCCACATGCATCCGCTGTCCGCGCGCCTCTTCGGCTTTCCGAGCGCGATCGCTCACGGGATGTGGACCAAGGCCAGGTGTCTCGCGGCGTTCGACGGTCGCGTCGGCGACACGTACGCGGTCGAGGTCGAGTTCAAGGCCCCGCTCCGTATCCCCGGCCGCGCCCGGTTTCTCTCGGGCCGAGCGAACGGCGGCTGGGTCTTCAGCGTGGAGGCGCCGGACGGAGCGCGCAAGCATCTGGTGGGCCGTATCGCCTGATCCCGCCGGGCGGCGTGAGAGCATCGGCGCCCGGGGTGATCTATCTCTACCTCGTGTTCCTTGCGGCGGTGGCGTTCGCCGCCGTCCTCGGTGTCCTCGAGCAGCGCCGCCACGTGGCGCGCCTGCGGGTATTCAAGACGCGCATCATCGTCATCGGGGACGAGAAGGCCGAGATCGTCCAAGCCTGTGCTCGGGCGCTTGACGGAGGGGAGTGGCGGGTCGCCGCCCAGACGAGGTGGGGTTCCACCGTGCTGCTCCCCGGCGAGCCGCCGCGAGACGCGCCACCGGTGCCCGCGCCGATCCCGGAACGCAAGGCCTTCGCTCGCGTCGCGAGCGACAGCGGGGCGAACGCCGTCGTGGTCGACGCACTGTCGCGCTCGGCGTCGCTGGTGCGCGAGGACCGCGAACAGCTGATCGCCGCCGACGTGTCGATCATCCAGCCGGAGGACGGAGCGGTACCCCAACCCAGCGGGCTGGCGGCCGCGGTCCCGCGCGACGGCCTTTGCCTGACGACCGACTCCAGGATCATGGAGAGGCTGGAGGGCCTGTGCGCGAGCCGCGGCACCCGTCGAGTGCTCGTGGACCCGGGTACGCAGGGGCGACCCCTCGCCCTGGCCGTCGCCCTCGCCGTGGAGCGGGGGGTGGCGCGGGAGGCCGCCGTCGAATCGGCGACCACGGGCTGGTCGTGGTGAGCGGCAGCGCCGAGGTCTCCTTCTCCGCCGACGCCGCGGTTCTCGTTCTGAGTCTCGGGATCGTCGTCGGGCTTGCCTTCTACGAGGTCGGTGGTCTCTCGCCCGGCGGGCTCGTCACCCCGGGCGTCATCGCGGTGATCGGGATCGAGGAGCCGCTGTTGCTGGCGTCGGTGGCCGCATCCGCCGGGGCGGCGGTCGTGCTGACCCGTGCCCTTCGTGGGAGCATCATCCTCTACGGCCGGCGCGAGCTTCTCGCGCTGATGCTCGTGGCGACCGTGATCCAGGCGAGCCTGGTTGTGCTGCTGGTCGACCTGGACCCTCAGGAAACACACGTCGCCGTCCTCACGGTCATCGTCCCGGGGCTGATCGCGTACCGCTTCACCCGGCAGCCGGTTGTGCCGACGCTCCTGATCGTGATGTCGGCGGCCGCCCTGGTCGCGGCGATCGTGATGCTGGGGATCGTTACCAATGCGATTCCGGGCTCCGATGCGCCCGGCCTCGATGCCCACGCGTGGCTCAAGCTGGCGTTGGCGATCGTCCTCGTTGTGCCCGGGATGGTGGTTGCGATCCGCAGGTACAGGCGCGGTTTGAGCGAGAGCGCAACGCCCTGACCAGCGTGCGACCGGCCGGTGTAGGACCATTCATGGCGTGGACGAGGAGAGTCAGCGACCGCGCCAGGGTCTCCTGGCCAGGATGTTCGGGCGTCGGCCGCCGCCGGAGCCCGTAGCGCCGTTGCCGGTCGAGCCGGAGCCCGAGCCGATGCCTCCGGCTGAGGCGGAGTGGCTCGAGGCCGCGATCGCGGAGTTCGAGGGCCGCCTGGCGGACATCATGCAGCGGGCCGGGGACGACCTGTATGCGCAGATCGAGCGCGATCTGGCCCGGACGGAGGCGCTCCTGCGCGAGACCGAGGAACGCCTCGAGCTGAACGTCGCGGAACGCCTGGAGGGGGCGGTGGCGGAGCTGCGGGTGCAGGGCGATGCGCAGCTTGCCGGCGAGCTCGAGCGCTTCAAGGAGGCGACCGAGGCGCCACTGGCCACGATCCGCAAGGTGCGAACCGAAGCGGTGCAGGCGGCGGAGTCCGCGGCCTCGCGCGCCGACGAGTCGGCGACCAAGGCCGCAAAGCAGATCGAGGCCACCTCCGAGAAGCTCGGTGTGCGGGTCCGCCGGCAGGAGCTGAAGCTCGCGCGCGAGGAGAACTCCAAGCGCATCAAGGGCGCCCTCGAGCGCCTCGAGCGCCAGGCCGACGATCGGATGTCGGAGGTAGAGGCCGTAAAGGCGGAGACCGAGGACCTGCTGGCACAGGTCGATGAGCGCGTGTCGGCCGCGGGCGATGCCGTGGACGAGCTCGACCGGCGGCTGGAGGCGACCGGACAACGGCTCGCGGCGGCGGAGAGCCGCGCCGAGGCGACGGCATCGCTGGTCGAAGACGCAGTGACGAGGCTGGACGACGCGGTCGCCAATGTGGAGGACGCCGAGCGGCGCGTCCTCGAGATCCTGGACCGGGTGGCGAACACCGCGCAACGCATCGCCGAGTTGGGCGAGAACGCCGAGCAGGCGGTCGACTGGGAGGGGAGGATCGCCGCGGCGACACAGAGCGAGGCGGACGCCGCCCAGCGAATCAGCGACGCGGAGCGGCGCCTCCTCGAGCGCATCGACCCCGGCGAGCAGCGAAACTAGGGGAGGGCGGCGGTGCTCATCGTCCTGGGGCTGATCGCCCTGATCCTGTTCGGGACGCCGTGGGGTCTCGTCGCGCTGATCGCGGCCCTGTGCCTCGAGATCCTCGAGTACTTCGCATGGCGGCGCTTCCTGCGCCGCTACCGCCTGCGAAGCGGCCCGGAGACGATCGTGGGGCAGACCGCCACGGTGATCGACGAGCTGGCTCCCCTCGGCAAGGTCCGTTTCCAGGGCGAGGTCTGGAACGCGCGAGCGAGCGAGCCGGTGCCCGAGGGCGAGTCGGTGCGGATCACGGCGGTCCAGGGGCTGACGCTCGAGGTCGAGCGCGCGAGCCAGCTGGAGAACGGAAAAGGGCCCCATTGAAGGGGCCCCTTGTTTCCGAAGGACGTGCCGCCAGCGATGCGGCCGCTGGCCCGTCGGTCCTTAAGTCTTCGCCATGCCTATCGGCATCGGCTTGCACTAACTTAACACCTCCTTTCGCGAAAGGTTGCGGTAGTCCTCGGAAAGTCGGCGAGCGTGCATTTATCGCACTTTGCTGGGCTTTCTACGAATCGGAGCACTGCGATGTCCGGAGGGGTGCAGACCGGACAATTGTGAGCGTTTGCTCGCAGCGGTCTGAGGCTCGGCAGAGGATGGCGCCGTGCGGTACCTGATCACCGGCGGCTCCGGCTACATCGGCTCCCGGCTGGTGGAGATCCTCGCCGCACGCGACGACGTCGAGGGGATCCTCGACCTGGACGTTCGTCCACCGGCGAGGCCGCAGGCCAAGACGAGGTTCGTGCAAGGGGACGTGCGCGACGCCGCGCAGGTCCGCGAGCTGCTCGAGAGCGAGCGTGTGGACGCGCTCGTCCACCTGGCCTTCGTGCTGAACCCGATCCGCGACGAGGCGCGCATGTACGACATCGACGTCAACGGGACGGCGGCGGTGCTCCGGGCCGCGTCGGAGGCCGGCACCGAGCAGGTCCTGGTGACGTCGTCGGCGACCGCCTACGGTGCCTTCCCGGACAACCCCAAGCCGATCGCCGAGGACTGGCCGGTCCGGGGGCAGCCCGACTTCTCCTACGCGCGTCACAAGGCTGACGCCGACCGCATCTGCCAGCTCTGGGCCCTGGAGCACCCCGACCGGGCGATGACGATCGTCCGGCCCTGCATCGTCTTCGGCCCGAACGTCGACAACTACATCTCGCGAACCTGGGAGAACTCGGCCTTCCTCCCGATCCTGGACGGGGTCGACGAGGAATTCCAGCTCGTGCACGAGGACGACGTCGTCAGCGCGATCATCGGCCTCCTGGACGCCAGGGCGGCCGGGGCGTTCAACGTCGCGGGCGACGGCACCCTCACCTGGGGGAAGTCGGCGGAGATGATCGGCCTGAAGACAAGGGTCATGTCGATGAAGGCCACCCGCCGCCTCTACGCCGCGGCGTGGTCGTTGCACGCCCCCCGAGTCGAGTCGCCGCCCGGGAACCTCAACTTCATCCGTTACCCGTGGGTGGTGTCGAACGACAAGCTCAAGAGCACGATCGGGTGGCAGCCGACGGCGACGACCCGCGAGGTCTTCGTCGAGACGATGTACGCGAAGGGCCTCGTCGCGACCCCGCCGGTCCCGAGTCCGGCGCCCCCCGCCGTCGCCTGATCGCGCTGTTCACCTCCTGACAACCCGCCCGTTCGGGTTGCGCCTAGGATGCAGCGCTCGATGAACGGATTCAACGAACTGTCCATTGCAGGGCGCGTCGCGACTCCGAGCGATTCCGACTGGGACGAAGCCCGGGCGGCTTGGAATCTCGTGGCCGATCAAAACCCCGTGGCCGTGGCCTTCGCCGAGAGCGCGGACGACGTCGCGAAGGTGGTGAGCTTCGCCGGGCAGAACGACCTGAAGGTCGCCGCCCAGGGCACGGGCCACGGCGCCGCCGCCCTCGGGCCGCTCGACGACACGGTCCTCCTGAAGACCGAGCGCATGCGCGATATCGAGGTTAACGCCGGCTCGCAGACGGCCAGCGTCGCCGCCGGCGTGCTCGTCGAGGAGCTCAGTGCCGCCGCCCAGGCCGACGGCATGTCGTCGATGCCCGGTTCCTCGCCCAACGTCGGAGTGGTCGGCTTCTCGACCGGCGGCGGCCTGAGCTGGCTGGGTCGCCGGTACGGCTGGGCCTGCAATCGCGTGAACGCGATCGACGTGGTCACCGCCGACGGCGAGCAGCGCCGGGTCGACGCCGACAACGAGCAGGACCTGTTCTGGGCCCTCCGCGGCGGCGGCGGCGGCTACGCGATCGTCACTCGCCTTCACCTCAGCCTCGTTCCGATCCCGGAGCTGTACGCCGGGGCCCTGATCCTTCCCGGCGAGGTGGGCGCCGACGCCATTCGCGCCTGGCGCGACTGGGCCGGATCGGTCTCCGACGACGTGACGTCGATCGCCCGGTTCCTCCAGCTGCCGCCGATCCCCGAGGTCCCCGAGCCTCTCCGCGAGCGGCCGCTTCTGACCATCGACGCCGCCTGCATCGGGAGCAAGGAGGAAGGGGAGGCGATCATCGCGCCGCTGCGTGAGCTGGGCGAGCCGGTCATGGACACCTTCGACCAGATCCCCGCGGAGGGACTGTCGAGGATCCACATGGATCCCGAGCCGCCGGTGCCGGGACTGGGCCATCACCGGGCCCTCTCGGAGCTGCCGGATGACGCGATCGACGCCTTCGCGGGCGCGGCCGGGCCAGACGCCGGTTCGCCGCTGCTGCTGGCGGAGCTCCGGCAGCTCGGCGGTGCCCTCGCGCGGCCCGACGAGAACGGGGGTGCCCTGTCGTCGCTGGACGCCGACTTCGTGATGTTCGCCATCGGCATGCCGATGACTCCGGAGCTCGGGCAGGCGATCGACTCCCACCTCGACCACCTCCACGAGACGATGGACCCCTGGGCGGCGGACGGCGGGTACTTCAACTTCGCCGAAAGGCCGTGCGACGTCGACGCCCTGCTCCCGCCGGACACCTGCTCCCGGCTGCGCGAGGTCAAGGACCAGTGGGATCCGAACGGGATGATCGTGGCCAACCACGCGCTGTCCGTCACGCCCGCCTGAGTCCCGTCCGGGCCTCCCGCGGCGGCGGATAAACTCGTGGGTCCTTCGGGCGCTTAGCTCAGTTGGGAGAGCGCCAGCTCGACAAGCTGGAGGTCACTGGTTCGAGCCCAGTAGCGCCCACTCTCTCCGT
>Ga0075365_10000691_pt1 | contig 13548 bp, 13 predicted proteins | sample EndMetdeltDD1765_FD_71387 | JGI IMG/M metagenome (GOLD analysis project Ga0075365, IMG submission 71387) | Populus endosphere microbial communities from Tennessee, USA - Endosphere MetaG P. deltoides DD176-5 | ecosystem: Host-associated > Plants > Roots > Endosphere | place: USA: Tennessee... | reverse complement strand
CGATCGCCTCCCGCACCGCGACCGCGGCCATACCTCCCGCCGCAGCCGCCAGGAGGACCGGCGTCCCGAGGATCCCGCCGCTCATCGCGTCCACATCTCGCGGACGCCCACGGCGCCGGCGATGCCCGTCACCTCGCCCACCGCGACCACCCGCCGCGCGCCGGTGGCCTCACGCGCCAGATGTACGACCAGCTCGATCCCGCGCCGCAGCTGGGCGCGGATCGCCTCGTGCGGTAATCCGATCCCGGCCATTAGCGCGAGCGTCTCGATGCGGCGTAGCGCGTCCTCGGGCGAGTTCGCGTGGACGGTCGACAGGGCGCCGTCATGCCCGGTGTTGAGGGCCGTCAGCAGGTCCAGCGCCTCGGCGCCGCGGACCTCCCCGATCACGATCCTGTCGGGGCGCATCCGGAGCGCGTTTCGCAACAGGTCGCGGATCGTCACCTCGCCGCGGCCCTCCACGCTCGCCGGCCGCGACTCCAGGCGCACCACGTGAGGCTGGCGCAGGCGAAGCTCCGCGGCATCCTCGATCGTGACGACCCGCTCAACTGGATCGATGTACGACGAGAGCGCGTTCAGGAGAGTCGTCTTCCCGGAGCCCGTGCCTCCGGAGATGAGGATGCTGCGGCGTCCCGCCACGGCTCCCTCCAGCAGCTCGCGAACCTCGGCCGTGAGAGTGCCGGACTCCACGAGCTCGTCCGGGTCGGGGCGCGCCGCGGTGAAGCGGCGGATCGAAAGCGCCGGCCCATCCACCGCCAGCGGGGGAATGATCACGTTGACGCGTGACCCGTCGGCCAGGCGCGCGTCGGCCATCGGGCTGAGCTCGTCGACGCGGCGCCCCAGCGGCGCCAGGATCCGCTCGATCGCATCGCGCAGCGCCCGCTCCGAGCCGAAGGTCACGTCGGTGCGCTCAATGCGCCCGCCGCGCTCGACGTAGACGTCGCCGGGCCCGTTCACCATCACCTCCTCGACCTGAGAGTCGCCGAGGAGCTCCTCGAGCGGCCCGAGCCCGACGGTCTCGCGGAGGATGTAGTCGCGCACCTGCTCCCTCCGGGTGGCCGACAGTGGCGCGGCAAGGTCGTCGACCAGGTCGGCGACCGCCGCCTCGAGGTCCTGCTCGGCCGGTCGCCCCGCCGCCGCATCCGCGCGCCGGCGCTCGAGCAGACGACTGCGAAGCTCGGCCGCCAGCGACTCGGTGTGGCGCTCGGTGACGTCCACATCCATGTCAACCCCCGCAGCGGTGCCGGCGCCCCCGACCCGCACGCGTCGCGATTACGCTTGGCATCCGTGAGCCAGGTCGAGGTCCGGCAGGCCGACATAACGAAACTCGAGGTCGACGCGATCGCCAACGCCGCCAACACCGACCTCCGCCACGGTGGCGGGGTCGCCGGCGCGATCGTCAGAGCGGGCGGGCGGAGCATCCAGGACGAGAGCGACCGGGTCGCCCCGATCGACCTTGGCGAGGCGGTGGCCACTGATGCCGGAGAGCTTCCGGCGCGATGGGTCATCCACGCCGCAACGATGCACCTCGGCGGACCGACCTCAGCCGAGATCATCCGCAAGGCCACGGCAAGCACGCTCGGCGTCGCCGACGAGGTCGGGGCGAAGTCGCTCGGCCTGGTCGCGTTCGGGACCGGCGTCGGCGGATTCCCCGTGGAGGAGGCAGCGCGGATCGAGGTCGAGGAGGTCCGCCGCCACCTCGAGGGCAGGAGCAGCCTCGAGCGGGTCGTGTTCTGCGTCTTCGGCGAGGACGCGAAGCGCGCCTTTGAGCAGGCGCTCGCTAGCTGACCAGGTCCGCCGCGAGCACCAGGATCGCGATCGTCTGGAGCAGCATGAGCGCGGAGAGGATTCCCGAGACCGCGGCCGTGCGCCGCAACCGGGCCTGGAGGTCCGGGTCGTCGGGGGCATCGAGCAGCGCCTCTCGCAGCCGCCCGAGGCGCGGGCCGAGCACCAGGCTGTGAACGGCCGCCTCGGCCAGGGCGAGCGCGAACAGGACGATCTTCGCGAACAGGATCCGCCCGTAGCCGGTGTCCAGCAGCGCGCTCCAGCTCGCCAGCCGATCGGTCGCCATGTCGATGCCGGTCGCGGCAATGGCCACGGCCGCGATGGCGGCCACGGCGGCGAACCGCCGTCCCAGCGACCGGAAGAAAGCGATACGCTCGGCCGGGGGGACCGTTCGGCGCGCGACGACAGCCGCGATCCCCAGGAACACGAGCCCCCCGGCCCACACGGCGGCCCCGATGAGGTGCAGCGATCGGATGGCGAGGTCCACGGACGCGACGGTATCGCCGCGCGCTAGTGGGCGATCAGCCGAACGCCCCGAGCGAAGTTCTCGGCCTGGATCAGACGCAGGGCCTGCTCCCGGGTGAGCGCGAGCGTCGCCGTCCACAGATCCCCATCCGAAGGCGGGTAGTCGCTCGCGGCGGCGTCGCCTGCCTGTGAGAGACCCATGAGCCTCACCCCCTGAGCGGCCACATAGGTCCGGCCGCTACCGCCCCCAGGGCCGGGCTCGGTGGTGACGACCACGTCAACCCGGGTCCCCACGGGGTCGTCCCCAGCCGCGGCAAGGGCCTCTGCTCCGGTGACCGTGACTTCAACCGGTTTGCGTCCGGGCGCGAGGCGCGCCTGATCAGCGGGCCCTCGGTCGCGCGGGCCTGGCTCGCGGAGCTGCGACGCCAGCACGTATGAGCCGACGGGCAGCGCCGCGGCCGGCGCCCGGCCGGCCGCCTGCTCGGGAGCCGACAGAGTCCCTGGGGGCGCGAACCGCGCCGGGACCCGCCTGGTCTCGAGGAGGTCGTCGACCTCCTTCGGCGGGATTGCGCGGCCCGCGGGGATGCGCGCCGTCGCCACCACCACCGAGCGAAGCGGCCCGAGCTCACTCTGAATGTCCGAGCGGTACCCGCCCGCCATCGCGGCAGCAAGGCCCGCACACACCAACGCGGCGCATCCGAAGGCGATCGCGCGGGCACGTCTCCTCATGCGGCGACGCGGAGCCGCGGGGCTTCGGCCAGGTCGGGGCCCGAGGAGGCGGCGGAGTCCAGCGCCCGCTTGGTGACCGGCAGCGCCCGCGGGGCCAGCGGCAGCTCGAGCGTCGCTGCCGCGCCCGCCGGAGTCCGCAGCATCCGGAAGTGGCCGCCATGCTCAGCCGCCACGCGGGAGACGATCGCCAGCCCATGACCATGGCGGGCATCGCGGGACCCGGGCCGGCGCTGCGGTGCCCCGCCGTTGTCTCGGACGGTGATCCGCACCCCGCTCGCGCAGACGTCCACGTCCACGCACACGCGGAGTCCGCCATGGCGAAGGGCGTTATCGATCAGGTTGTCGAGCGCCTGGGCGACGCGATCAGGGTCGGCCAGCACCGAGGCCGCCCCGGCCCGCCATCGCAGAACGAGCGATCGCCGTGTCGCGGCGGCGACGCCGCGCCAGCGCTCCACGGCGGGCTGGACGAGGGCCCGGCAGTCCACGAGCCGCAGCTCCACCCGCCGTGCGCTGCCGTTGATCTCGCGATCGAGGTCCTCGAGCGCGGTAAGCGCTACGCGCAGCGCGTGTGCGCCCGGCCCCTGCTCGGAGCCGGACCACAGCACGAGAGCCTGGACGGGACGCCGGAGCTCATGCAGCGCCCGGTTGAGCGCGCTGCGGCGCCGGGATTGGCGAACGCGCGCAGCGGCGAGGGCGGCCACGACGGTCACCCCGACCGGCCAGGTCGCAAGGCCCAGGTCCGCGATCGTCATCCCGCCGGCCTCATCCCTCGAGGAGCCGGTAGCCGACCCCCCAGCAGTTGACGACGAACCGTCCGTTCTCCGGGTCGAGCTTTCGACGCAGGCGGCTCGCGTGGGAATCGAGCGTGCGCGTCCGCCCCATCGAGCGAAAGCCCCATACGTCACGGAGCAGGTCCTCCTTCCTGAACACGCGATGCGGGTCAGCGGCGAGGGCGCGCAGCAGGGAGAACTCCTTGTTCGCGAGCTTGACCTCGCGGTCGCCGACTCGCACCTCGCGCCGCCCCGGGTCGATGAACAGGTCGCCGATTCGCCGCGGGCCCTCGCGACGGCTGTCGCGGCGGCGCAGCACCGAGCGGATGCGCGCCGCCACCTCCTGGTAGTGGAACGGCTTGACGACGTAGTCGTCGGCGCCCTCCTCCAGTCCCCGCACGCGGTCGACCTCGGTTGATCTGCCGGAGAGCACGATGATCGGAAGGCCGGGATCGAACCGCCCGGTCGGCCCCGCCGAGGCGCGTATCTCCCGCAGCACGTCGAGGCCCGACGCGTCCGGTAGCCGCAGATCGAGGAGGAGCAGGTCCGGGTCGTTGTAGTGGCACAGGCGGAGCGCGTCGGATGCACACGGCGCGGGCAGCGCCTCGAAGCGATCGGCGTGCAGGTGGTCGCAGAGGAGGTCGAGCGTCGGCGCGTCGTCCTCGCAGACGACGAGCGTCGCCTCCGGCGCCGAGTGCGGGAGCATCAGGCCGCCTCCCCGGCCGGTAGCTCGAGCACCGAACGCGCGCGGCGCTCTGCCGCGAAGCGCCGAGGCGGTACGCGCCGGCGCACGGACACGGGACGCGCGGCTTCGTCGAGGAAGACGACGTCGAGCCCGAACCGCATCCCGAACGTGTGGACGCAGCGGCAGCGCGGGATGAGGAGTCCGGGCCCCGCCGCATCCCGGTCGAGGAGGGCGAGACCGAGGAGGCGCGAGGCGCGGGTCGCCGCGAGGGGCACGCGCCGGCCCCAAACACGCGTGGTGGGCAGGCCGCGGAACCGGCGCGCTGTGACCTGTTGCCCGACCTCTCGCACGCCAGCTACAACCCCGCCCCGGCCGCACGCGCCCCGGGATCCGGCCAGGGGATCTGAACCCATGGGCGGGTTGCGGCCGTACCATGCCTAGATGGCCACGCTGCCGAAGCTCGATCCGATGGCGGTGGCGGAGACCGGCGCGCGGCTGCGGGCAAACATCCAGCGGGCGGTGAAGGTCCGCGACGAGGTCGTGAGAGACCTCCTTGTCGCGCTCCTCGCGGAGGGCCACGTTCTGATCGAGGACTATCCGGGGGTCGGCAAGACGGCGCTCGCCCGCGCGCTCGCGCGCTCGCTCGGGGCGGAGTACGCGCGGATCCAGTGCACGGTGGACCTGCTCCCCGCCGACGTGATCGGCACAAACCTCTTCAACCAGCGCGAGGCGCGGTTCGAGTTCCGGCCCGGGCCCGTGTTCGCCAACGTGGTCCTCGTCGACGAGATCAACCGCACCTCACCCAAGACTCAGTCGGGCCTGCTGGAGTGCATGCAGGAGCGCCAGGTCACCGTCGACAAGCAGCTCCACGAGCTCGCGCGCCCGTTCATGGTCATCGCGACCCAGAACCCGATCGAGTACGAGGGGACGTACCCGCTCCCCGAGGCGCAGCTCGATCGCTTCATGGTGCAGCTCGCACTCGGCTATCCGGGTCCCGACGACGAGGCCGACATGCTCGCCACGCATGGCGATCGCGACGTGGTGTTCGATCTCGAGCCGGTCGCGGACGTGGGCACCGTCCTGGCCGCGCAGGCCGCAGCCGCGGCCGTGCACGGCTCCGACGCGCTGCGCCGGTACGTCGTCGCGCTCTGCGGAGCGACCCGAGAGGACTTCCGCGTCGAGCTCGGCGCCAGCCCGCGCGCCGCCCTGCTGCTATTCCGCGCCGCGAAGGCGCTAGCCGCCCTCCAGGGCCGAGATCACGCGCTACCCGACGACGTCCAGGCCCTCGCGCCCTCGGTGCTCGAGCACCGGATGCTCCTGGCTCCGGGCGCCACGCCGGACGACCGCCGGGCGATCGTCGCCGACGCGCTGGAGCAAGTTCCGGCGCTCTGAGGCTATGTACGCACGACGCGCCACGCCCCTCCTCGCGGTGGCGATGGTGCTCGCGGCGGCCAGCTTTGGCATCCCGGCGCTGTACGTGCCGGGCTTCGCGCTGCTCCTGGCGTTCGCGGTCGCCGGTTCGTGGGTCCGGCTCGCGGCCCGGCGGGTGCGGCTCGACGTCGAGCCCGGCCCACGCACCGTCGTCGAGGGTCAGCCGTATCCGCTCCGGCTCAAAGTGAGCGGGGGCGGGCTGCCGCTGCCCGGCGGCGGCGCCACGCACCCGCTTGCGCCGAACTCCGCGCCGATCGAACGCTCGCGGGCCGAGCTCGAGCTCACGTCCCTGCGCCGCGGGCGGCGCCGGGTGGAGCCGCCCACGCTGGTCGTCGCCGATCCGCTCGGCCTCGCGAGCACCCGGGTCGCGGCGACCTGCGATGCCGCGGTGCTGGTGCTCCCGCGAATCGAGAGTCTCGTCGCGCAGACCGCCGCGATGAACGGGCGCGAGGAGGCGATTCCCGGCTCCGCGCATTCCCACGGCGCGGGGCTCGGCAAGCGGGCGATCGACTTCGAGGTCGACGGCCTGCGGGCCTATCGGCCCGGTACGCCCGCCTCGCGCATCCACTGGCCGATCCTGGCGCGCACGGGAGAGCTGGTCGAGCGCCGGCTCGTCGGGGGCGCGGATGCGTCCCCCGTCGTCGTCATGGATTCCGAGCGACCGGTCGACTCGGACGCGCTCGACCGCGCCGTGCGAGCCGCCGCGTCGCTCTGCTTCCACCTCGCTCCGCTGAGGGGCTGCCTGCTGGTCCTGCCCGGTGATCGCGTCCCGCTTCGGATCGATCGCGAGCTTCGCATGTGGCCGCAGGCACACGCCCGTCTCGCGCTCGTGGAGGCCAGCGCCTCGCCGCCCGATCCCCGCACGGCGCAGGCGGCGGGAGCCGTCATCTGGGTGAGCGCGAACGGGACCGTCCCCAGCCTGCCCGGCGGCGTGGCGGCGGGAACCGCCTACCTGGTCACCGCCACGCCCGTCGATCTCGGTCCAGCCGCCTTCACGGTGGCCGGATGCGAGGGCCACGCGCTCCGCGCCCAGCAGGCCCGCTCGAGGGCGAGGGCAGCGTGACCGGGCTCGCCGAAGTGGCCCGTTCGGCGCCGGCGGAGTGGGCGCCGGCTCGGTGGCTCCAGCGCGATCTCACGGGCGCACTGCGGGTGATCGCCTTCGCGGCGCTCGCAGCCTTCGTCACCTCCGCCTGGCTCGGAATGGTCGTGGATCCACCGTCCGGCCGCGGGGCACTCGTCGTCGCGATCATGGCCGGGGCTGCCGCGGCGATGTCGCTGCTCGGCGCTCGCCGGCTTCCCCGTCCGGCAACGTATGTCCTGGGCGGCGCGATCGCGCTCCTCGCGGTCGCGCTCGGCACGCTCGCGCTCGGCGTCCCGCTGCGGCTGCTCATGCCCTGGCACTGGGCTGAGCTCGCCGCAAATCTGGACTACGGGCTCGGCGGGCTGTGGAGCGTCGACTATCCGTACAGCGCGAGTACGGGATGGACACGCCTGGTGATCCTCCTCGGCCTCCCCGTGGTCCTCGGCGTCGCGGTCGTCCTTGCGTTCCGGCCGGTTCGCCAACCCGGGCCGCGGCTGAGTATGTCGGCGCTCGTCGTCCTCGTGATCGCCTACGGCACGGCCACGACAACCGCGCCGCCGGGCGATCCGCTGCTCCACGGGCTCTGGCTGCTCCTGCTCGTTTCGGCCTGGCTCTGGCTGCCGGGCCTCGGTCCGCGCCAGGGGCTCCTCGGGGGCGGGTTGATCCTCGTCGCCGGCCTCCTGGCGCTTCCCCTCGCGGCCGCCGTGGACGGCGGCAAGGCGTGGGTCGACTACAAGAACTGGGGAGCGAGTCACGCGACGGGGCCGACGGAGTCCTTCACCTGGGACCAGGCCTACGGCCCGCTCACCTGGCCGCGCGTTGGCCGGCCGATGCTGCACGTCCAGAGCGACGCGCCGTACTACTGGCGCGCGGCCGTCCTGGACGAGTTCGACGGGACCAGCTGGGTCCAATCCGATTCATCCGGGATCGGTGCGCTTCAGTTGCCCGCCCGCCCGGCGGACAACGAGGCGGGGCCGCGACTCAATCCGGCTTGGATCCACGACCTCACCTACACGGTCGATCGGTTGCGCAGCGACCTGGTCGTGGCCGCGGGCACGCCACTCTCGCCCCCGAGGCTGGACGGCCTGACCGTGATGGAGCGTGGAATGCTCCTGCCATCGGACGAGGCGCTCGGCGAGGGCGACTCCTACACGGTGCGCAGCTACGTGCCGGACCCGACGCTCGCCCAGATGCGGCACGCGTCCCGACGCTATCCGGCGGCGCTCGCGCGGGATACACAGATCACCCTGCCCACCGGGCGGTCGCTCACGATGCCCCTATGGGGCGCGCCGTCCAATGGCACGGCCGAGCGTGCCCTCGCCGGCTCCGCCTACGGCGGGGTGTACGCGCTCGCGCGGCGCATCACGGCGGGCCAGTCCACGCCGTACGGCGCAGTCAGGGCGATCGAGAACTACCTCGGAGCCCACTACCGCTACAGCGAGTTCGCGCCGATCAGTCGCCTCGCGCTCCGCAAGTTCCTGCTTCACGATCCCCGCGGCTACTGCCAGCACTTCTCGGGCGCGATGGCCCTGATGCTGAGGATGCTGGGCGTTCCAGCCCGCGTTGCCGCCGGCTTCAGCCCCGGCCGCGCCGAGTCCGGCGACTACGTCGTCACCGACTTCGACTCCCACGCCTGGGTCGAGGTGTATTTCAACCGGATCGGCTGGGTCACCTTCGACCCCACGCCCGCGGCGGCACCCGCGCATTCGCGCACCAGCGGTCTCGGAGCCCCGACGGCGGCACCGTCCAGCCAGCGCGGGGATCTCGGGAACAGAAGGCGAGCGACGAACGGCACCGCGGACTCTGATCCCCACCACGGCTCCGCCCCCGGCGGGTCAGACGTCCTCGGCGTGCCGTGGGCGTGGGCCGCGCTTCTGGCCGGCCTGCTCGCAGCGGGCGCCCTGGTGACGCTCCGGCGGCGCACGCCCGGGACCGTGCCCGGGCCCGAGGCGCAGCTGCGAGAGGTCGTGACCGCGCTGGCGCGCGTGCGCTCCTGGGACGTCCGCGGGTCCACCCTGCTCGCGCTGGAGCGCCGGCTCGAGGCGGAGGCCGGCCCGGGCGCAGCCGCGTATATGGCGAGGCTGCGAGCCCTCCGCTACGAGGCCGGCGACCCCAGGCCGCCGGCCGCACGGGAGCGGGCCATCATGCGACGCGAGGTGTCCGCAGGGCTCGGCCTGCGCCACCGCATCCGGGCGATCGCAGCAATACCGCCGTGGGGCCCAGCGCACCGCGCGTGCAAACCGCCGTTCAGGCCCGCCCCCTAGTTACCAACCGGGGCTCGCATCGTGAAAGATTCGAGCGGTCCGGGCGGCCGCGGACATGGGTCAGATCTCGGGGCCGGGATACAAAGGCTGTGGAGAAGGCAACACGCAGAGGGAACTACGACTCGGGCTCCGACTATGTCCTCGAGTACGGCGAGCTCCGCTTTTCGTTCAACGAGGAGGACTTCTCGCAGCGCGTGGAGCAGGCCGCCGTCAAGCTCGACTTCGTTGACCAGGGACTCCAGGGCGACGAGCTGACGGACCTCCTCGAGCTCGCCGTGAACGGCGAGATTCGCGAGCCGACGTCCTCGCTCGGCGAGCACATCAACGAGCACTGGACCGAGCTCGTCGGCCCCGCGAGCCGCAGCCTCGTCCATTGGATCCGGCGGCTCGTCTTCCGCGGCGCGTGGCTCGACCAGCGGGTAAAGGAGGGCGAGCTCGACATCGTGTTCGACGCCGAGACGCAGAGCTTCGGCTACGTGCAGCCCGAGCGCGACTCCGAGCCGATCGAGCTCTCTCGCGAGCCCTCCTGGGCGCGCCTTGCTTACCGGCGCTGATCCCTACAGGCTCTGAAGCAGTTCCGAGTTCGAGGCCGAGCCCTCGATCCGCTCGCGCAGGAGGTTCGCGGCCTCGGCCGGGTCGAGGTCCGCGAGCAGGGAGCGCAGGCGCCGGATAGCGGCGAGCTCGTCGGGGTCGCGAAGCTGATCCTCGTTCGAGATCCGGCACTCTCCGGCCCGCAACGCTGGGAAGACACCGGCCGCCGCAAGCCCCGCATCAAGTGTGATCAAAGAGCTCTCGGTGGTCACGACCGCGCGCTCGGCAGCACCGTCGTCCTCGGCTCCGTCCACCACGGTCGCGATCACGGTCAGCGATCCCGCTCCCTCCTCGGCGAGCTCGCGGCCGGAGCCGAACAGCGACTTGACCTCGGCGACGTCGCTGCCGCGCCGCCCGCTCACCGAGGCCGAGGCAACGGCGAGTCGCGATAGCGAGTCGACGACGAGGACCGCGTCCGTGCCGGCCTCGGCCAGCCGCCGTGCCCTCTCCGCACCGAGCTCGGCGACCCTCACCTGATCCTCAGGCGCGAGATCCGCCGTCGCAGTGGCGATCTCGCTCTGCGGGAGCGCCTCGCGCCACGCGGTGGCCTCCTCGGGCCGCTCGTCGATCAAGACCACGATGAGCTCGATGCCCTCCCGCCCCGCAATCGCGGTCGACAGGCCGCGCAAGAGGGTGGTCCGACCGGATCGCGGTGCAGACATCACCAGGATCCGCTGGCCGAGAGCAAGCGGCGTCAGCAGGTCGACGGCACGGGTGAGCACGTCGCTCGAATCGCCGAGCGACACCCGCCGCTTCGGGAGCACCGGCGTCAGGCTCTCGAAGGCGGGACGCCCATCCGACTGCGGCTCGGCTCCGTTGACGCGGTCGACGTGCACGAGCGCGCGGTGTCGCTCTCCGCGCCGGGGGGCGCGCGCGGGCCCTGAGACCTCGTCTCCCGAGCGCAGCTCGCAGCGGCGGATCTGCGAGGCGGACACGTAGACGTCGTCGGGCTGGGCCTCCAGGCCGCGGAACCGGAGGAAGCCGTATCGCTGCGGGGTCACCTCGAGCACGCCGGCGACCTCAGTCGTCTCGGCCTCCTCCAGGCTCTCGCGCTCGCTGTCGGCCTCCTCCTGCTGCGACTCGCCATCCCGGCCGTCGATCTCCGCGATCAGCCGCTCGCGGCGCAGCAGGCGGTACCGGGGGATCCCGAGACTCGCCGCGCGCTCGTGCAGATCCGCGAGGTGCAGCCCTTCCAATCTCTGCGCCATGGCGGCGCGCAGGATACCCGCGGGCGCGATCGGTCGTTCGCGCTCAGCGACGCCCCGGGTCGATGCCCTCGCTCTCGGCGATGTCGACCCAGGCCTCCGCCTCCTTCCGCGAGCGCGGCCCACTCCAGCCGAGCTCGGCGCCCAATGCCTCCGCCACGGGCATGACCGCCTCGGCGCTTCGGAGCTCGGGCGCCGCCAGTAGACCCAGCCGGGTGCGCCGCAACAGCACGTCCGCGACCGACCGCGCCTGCTCGAGCCGTGCCGCGATCGCCGCTTCGGCGAGCAGGTCGGGTTGGCCCGGCACGATCGGGCGCGCGAGCTCCGGGCGTTCGGCCGCGAGCGCAAGGACGCGTCGTGCGGCGTGCCCGTACCGGAACGCCAGCAGGTCGCGCCAGCCCTGCGGGAGATCGGCCTGTTCCAGCCCGGCCGGTGGGTCGAGGTCCTTCTCCTCGGCGGGCATCCCAAGCGGGATCTCCGACGTCTGGCACGGCGCCTCGCGCCCTTCGCGCTCGACCATCCGGTCGACCACCTGCTTGGCCATCCGCCGCCAGGTGGTGAGCTTGCCGCCGGTGATCGTGAGGAGGCCGGACGACGTCTCATAGAGCTCCGCCCTGCGCGAGATGTCGACCGATTTTCGTGGGTCGCCGGTCGAGATCAGCGGGCGCACACCCGCGTAGGCGCCTGTGAGGTCAGCTGAACCGATCGAGGTCCCGAAGAACGAGTTCGTCGCCTCCAGCAGGTACTCGATGTCGTCGCTCGAGGGCTTGACGTGGGTCAGGTCTCCCTCGTAGTCGTTGTCGGTCGTCCCGATCAGGGCGCGGCCGTACCACGGGAGCGCGAAGACCGTGCGCTCCTCCCCCGCGGGAACGATGCACGCGGCTCGCTCGAGCGGGAGTAGCTCCTGGGAGATCGTCACGTGGGTGCCCCGGCTCGGCGCGATCCGGGGCACCTCCTCCTCTGTGAGGATCTCCTCCGGCCTGATCAGATCCGCCCACACCCCCGTCGCGTTCACGACGTTCGCGGCTCGCACCTCGAAGCGCTCACCGCTCTCGCCGTCCTCGCACACGACGCCGGCCGCGCGCCCGTCGTCGGCGCGCAGCTCCTTCACCTCGGCGCCGTTCGCGAACACGGCGCCGAACCGCTCGGCCTCCCCCAGCACGGTGAGCACGAGCCTCACGTCGTCGGTCTGGCAGTCGTAGAAGAGGTATGCCTCCTTGGGATCGCGACCGGCGAGCGCCGGAACGAGCTCCGTCGCCTCGGAGCCGGGGATGGTGCGGTGCCGATCTGGCGCCCAGTCCTCCTCGGCCGCTCCCTCGAGATGTTCGCGGTCGCGCGATCGCTCGCGGGCCTGGCGCTCGCGACGCCCCTGCCCTACCCGGGTGGTCGCCATGACGTCGTACATGTTCAGCCCGATGCCGATCCGGCGGCTGCGGCGGGCCTCACCCAGGGTCGGGACGAGGAACGGGGTCGGGTAGACCAGATGGGGCGCGAGCTGCACCATGAGCTGGCGCTCCAGGAGCGCCTCCCGGACGAGCCCGAGGTCGAAGTTCTGCAGGTAGCGGAGGCCCCCGTGGACCATCTTCGAGGAGCGGCTCGAGGTTCCAACGGCGTAGTCGTCGCGCTCGACCAGCGCCACCGAGTACCCGCGCGATGCGGCGTCGAGCGCGACGCCAGCGCCCGTGATGCCGCCGCCGATGACGACGACGTCGAAGCTCTCCGTGCTCAGCGACTCGAGGGCGTCGGCGCGCGAGAGCATCAGTCGAGGTAGGTGGCGATCTCGGCGACGCCTGCGCGCTCGGGCGGCGACTTGTCCTGTACCGGACGGCCCAGGTGGATCAGGCTGACGAACCGTTCGTCATCGTCCAGGCCGACCGCAGCGCGTCCCTGCGGAGTACGCAGCACTTCCGGGGTCCTCCAGTAGCCGGCAAGGCCGCGGCCGTGCGCGGCGAGCAGGACGATGTAGGCGGCGCAGGCGGTGGCGAGGAGGTCCTCTTCTCGTTGCACCTCGTCCCCCGCGATCACGCACGAGCAAACGACGAGGGTCGGGGCGCGATCGAGCTTCGACGCCGCCTCGGGCCCCGCGGCCTCCTTCAGGCGCTCTAGGGCGCGCGGGCCGACCACTCGGAACCGCCAGGGGTTGGTCAGGTTGTGGTTCGGCGCCCAGCGCGCGAGCTCGAACAGCTCGTCGAGGGCAGCGCGCTCGACGGGCTCGGGCTTGAATGCCTTGTGGGTGCGACGGGTGCGGATCGCGGCTTCGACGTCCATCGGCGGACACGGTATCCAGTGACCTCCCAAGCGATGGTCGAAAAACGTTGCCTGAGGCAACGGAATCCAGCCATCGTCGACGATCAGGGGAGCCGGCGGCGATACCAAACGAAGCCGGCGGCAAGTGCGAGCGCGAGCGCCCCGAGCCCGCCGAGCACGTAGATGGCGGTGTCGGAGCCGCCGTCGTCCGGGACGGCCGCCCCCGCCGGGTCGACCGACGCGCTCACGGGCACGGCGGCCCCGGGATGACGACCTTGGCCGGACCGGGACCCGGAGG